>Ga0134094_1000045_pt1 | contig 184119 bp, 161 predicted proteins | sample 5_1taG_FD_94458 | JGI IMG/M metagenome (GOLD analysis project Ga0134094, IMG submission 94458) | Switchgrass degrading microbial communities from high solid loading bioreactors in New Hampshire, USA - 5_19_20_110_A1 metaG | ecosystem: Engineered > Bioreactor > Semi-continuous > Anaerobic >... | reverse complement strand
TTTACAACCTAATTTAAGAATATTTTTTGAGATATCTGCTTTTCTTTACATTTAAGCTTTTTTTGTTTAATCCACCTTATTTTAAAAAAATTATTGACTTCACATATTTTTGCATGTTAAAATAGTTAAAAATATAATATTCTTGTGAAATTTGAAAAAAGGTTTTATTACTTCAAAAGCAATGATGAGGTAAAGTAGGTTATACAAGCTTTTTCAGCGAACCGGGGAGGGTGTAAGCCCGGTAAAGGGAGTATAATTGAAGTTCACCTCTGAGCTGTTGGCTGAAAAGTAGTGTTTACTAAAGTAGGCTTAACCGGAGCTTTCACCGTTAAAAGAAAGGTTGTATCGGATGCTTTTAAGTATTCCCGTACAATAATGAGTGGGCATTATGCCAATTTGGGTGGTAACGCGTGGATTCAACTCCTCGTCCCTTAGTCAGGGATGAGGGGTTTTTATTTTACATGATTTTACTAAAGGAATTTTGCAAAGCTTAAATTTTAACTATTACTAAATTTTAATTAAAAGGGGGATATTATTATGATTATTGTTATGAGTCAAAATGCAACCAAGGAACAAATTGAAAACGTTGAGAAAGCTTTAACTGACTTGGGTTTCAAGACACATCCCATCGTTGGTGATGTAAAAACTGTAATCGGTGCAATCGGTGATAAGAGACACCTGAACACCAATTATATTTCCACCATGCCGGGAGTTGAAAACATTGTCCCAATAATGAAACCTTATAAGCTCGCGGGCAAGGAACTTCAAAAAAATCCTACAATCGTACAAGTGGGGGATGTTAAAATAGGCGGCACAGAAGTGGTGGTTATGGCCGGCCCCTGTGCAATTGAAAACATGGAAACCTATTTAGAAACCGCAGAAAAGGTAAAACAGGCCGGAGCAAAAATATTGCGCGGCGGAGCTTTCAAACCCCGTACATCTCCTTATGCATTCCAAGGCTTGGAGGAAGACGGCCTGAAAATAATGGCTGCCGCAAGAGAAGCCACCGGACTCAAGCTTGTCACCGAAGTTGTTGACACAAGGGATGTTGAGCTTGTGGCATCCTATACCGACATTATTCAAATCGGAGCAAGAAATATGCAAAACTTCAGGCTTCTTAAAGAAGTGGGAATGTACCAAAAACCGGTACTCTTAAAAAGAGGTGTTGCAGCTACCATCGAAGAGTGGCTAATGGCGGCAGAATACATCATTTCAGAGGGAAATCCGAATGTTATTCTGTGCGAACGGGGTATTCGAACCTATGAAACCGCCACCAGAAACACAATTGATATGAGTGCCATACCCGTCATAAAAGAACTGTCCCACCTCCCTATTATTCTTGATCCCAGCCATGCAGCGGGAACTTGGAAGTATGTTAATGCCTTATCCAAAGGCGCAATAGCAACAGGGGCGGACGGACTTATTATTGAAGTACACTCGTCACCGGATGCTGCCCTGTGTGACGGTCCGCAATCATTGCTGCCTTCCAAGTTTGAACAGCTGATGAAGGAGCTTGCCCCGGTGGCAGAAGCAGTGGGAAGAACCCTGTAGGCAAAAATGTATCTAAGGAATGGTTTCTTCATCTTATGTGCCTATAAAATTAAGCGGAGAAAAATATACCATAAACTTTGGGTATACTTTGCTCCGCTTTTTTATCACTATATTCAATTTCTCAAATATGAATCAATATCAATCTGTACCGCTTCTCTGAGCTTTCCAATTTCATCATAGCTTACAACAATATTCTTTCCGATCTCCTTTGCATAGTAAAGGGCTTGATCTGCATAATCAACAACCTTTTTAATATCGTCGGAATGCCTCGGGAACTGTGCAACACCACAGCTGACAGTGATCTTCACCTTTTCCTTGCCTTCACCGGTTAGAATCTTTTGGTTTTCCAGCTGACGACGGATCCTATCCCCTATGCTTTTAGCCTTTTCAAGGTCCAGGTCCCGAATTAGAATCATAAATTCCTCTCCCCCATAACGAATAGGAATATCGGTTTTTCTAATGCTCTGCATTATTATTTCCCCAAAAATCGAAAGAAGCTTGTCCCCCCATACATGTCCGTACGTATCATTAAATTTCTTAAAATTATCTAAATCAAACATCAAAACATTCAAAGGCATCTTAGAATATTCCGAGTAAAGTGCTTCTTCTTCCAGCTTTTGATCAAGACAATGCCTGTTGGCAAGTCCTGTGAGCTTATCCGTCCTTGCCAGCTTAAACTCTCTTTTGTGCATCTCGTCATATTTCTTAACCTGCATTACCACGACCGCTACTCCGTAAGATGCCAAAAGTATGTACAAATCCCTTAAGGTAAGCTTTAAAAAGTTTATCTGTTCCAGAGCGTAAGCTTGCGAAACTATTATTGTAAAAGAGTAAAGTGCTATAGTAAAAATGCTTATGTTAACTATGGCGGTAACATCTTTATTTATGCCAAAATAAGCAATGGTAAAAATCAAAATGATGTAAATATCCGAATCAATGCCTCCAAGAAATAATGAAAAAGCACATATAAAAAATATATCCAAATAAAACATCAAATTTATTATCTTTTTAATACATCGAGGCCTTTTCATTGAAACCATCACAGTTAAAAAAATATTATATGTCAATGCCGCAATAAAGGTAAGCCAGAAGCCTGTCGAAAATAGAGGGCAATCGGAAACCACTAAAAACAGAGGAATGACAAACAAAAGATTAATCCACTTAAAATAAAGATAATCTTTATTAATGCGGATTCCGTTCATTCTTTTAACTTTAATGGATTCATTGATTATATCATTCATGGCAATTACCTCGAAATGATAAATTTTCCATAAACTAATTCAAATCTTACCTTTACTCATAAATATTTGTCGGATTAATTGGGTTAATATTTTAGGTAATTGCAATTAATATTTTTGCTAAAGGTATTAGGACTTTTGTACTATATTAAAATGCGAATTTTAAGGCCTTCTAATCATTAACATTAAAGCAATATAGGTATATAATGGTATTATAGGGTAGTATCCTAACTTTTTAAAAATAGGGTGAGGGTTATGCAAGAACTTCGGAACTGTGAAAGGTGCGGAAAACTATATAGGTCCAATGGTTTTTACAAATTATGTCCATCATGCTGGGAATTTGACGAATTTGATTTTCGCAGGATCAAGGAATATCTGTCAAATCATCCTGGGGCTAAGATTTTCGAAGTTTCCACTGCCCTAGATATTTCTGTGGGAAAAATTAAACGCTACCTTAGGGAAAGCAGACTTGAAATAATAGAAAAAGAAAATCGCTTTCTTTTCTGCGATAAATGCGGAAAATCCATACGCACAGGTAAATACTGCGATGAATGCTATAGGAGCATGCAAAAAACATTAACAGTCATATATCCCGGAAGTAGACGCACCAGACGTTCTACCGTTGTTAGCTTTAAATCCGTATAGCTTGTGCTCCTGATAAAATGGCCCTTTAGCCCTTACTCATCTTTATCATAAAGCATTTTGTATATGGTATAATAGTTTTTAACTTTCTTTACATAAATATCTGTTTCTTTGTAAGGAATCTTGTTAAGGGTTTCTCCCGTTTTGCTGTATCTGCTGTCCTTGAGCCAGGAATTTACTTTTCCACCCCCGGCATTGTATGAAGCAATAACAAGGTCGTCATCATTAAACTGCCCTTTCAAGTTGTTCAAAAGCCAACACCCGAACTTTATGTTTGTCTCCGGGTCATACAAAGACTCTATTTCGAAATCCTTTATCCCCATCATTTCAGCAATCCATAATGCCGTATCATCGGTAACCTGCATCAAGCCCCGCGCATTTTTATGCGAGGTTGCATTAGGGTTAAAGCTGCTTTCAGCCTTAATAATCGAAAAAACCAGATACGGATCCAAGCCGTACTCGTAAGAATATTTATAAACATATTCCTCATACTTTAGAGGAAACATTCTATTTACTGCACCTTCAACAACAATAATTATTGTCACCAGCAATACTGTAAGAAACAGTATCAATTTAATATTAATTTTATGCCTTTTTGCCACTAATATACCACCTTGAATATTTTCATTCCAACTCGAATCTTCTGAAATTCTCTTCAACTTCTGCTTTTAAATCTTCGAAACTTCCGTCATTTTGTATTATTACATCGGCGATGCCGCAATAATAATCATCCCCGGGCTGTGAATTCATTCTTTCAAGAACCTGTTCATAGGTTAAACCGCTTCTTTTCATAACTCTGTTAATCCTGGTTTCCTTGTCCGCCAACACAACCCATACCTGGTCTGCCACATCAAGAAAACCGTGCTCTACCGGAATTGCGGCATCTATAACAACAACCTTCTCCTTATTTTTATATTCATTAAGCTTATCAATAATTACCCGAACTATATGCTTATGGGTAATATCGTTTAACTTCTTAAGCTCTTCTTCATCCTGAAAAGCTATAGCTGCAAGCTTTTTTCTGTCAATTTCGCCGTTATCATCGAGAATTTCGTCACCAAAGGAGTCCACAAGTTCATCATATACCTCATGCCCTTTTTTAGTAATACTTCGATATATGGCATCAGCATCAATTACTGCCGCTCCCATATCGGCTAAAATCTTTGACACCGTACTTTTACCGCTCCCGATTTTTCCGGTAACACCAATTGTTTTCACATGCAACCTTCCTTTATAGATTATATTTTATCAATAATTTGATTATTTGGTTTCGTACCAATTATTGCCCGCTTTAACTTCTACAACTAACGGTACCCTCAAATCAACAGCCTTCTCCATACCCTCTTTTAGAATTTTTACCACTTCATCCTTCTCTTCCTTATACACCTCAATTATCAGTTCATCGTGTACCTGCAATATCAATCTGGATTTCAATTGTCTTTTTTTAAGTTCTTCATGAACCTTCACCATTGCAATCTTAATTATATCGGCAGCACTCCCCTGAATTGGTGTGTTCAAAGCAATTCGCTCACCAAAGGATCTGATATTGAAGTTTCGAGACTTTAACTCGGGAAGATACCTTCTTCTGTTGAACAGAGTGGTTACGAAACCGTAAGTCTTTCCCTGCTCAATAATGTCATGCATATACTGCTTAACCTTCGGATACCTGTCAAGATAACCGTCTATATACTTTCTCGCTTCCTTTCTTGTTATACCCAAATCCTTTGCAAGACTAAAATCGCCTATTCCATAAATAATACCGAAATTAACGGCCTTAGCCCGCGACCTCATGGTTGACGTAACCTCTTCCACCGGTATTCCGAAAACCTTCGATGCCGTGGATGCATGTATATCCTCATTTCTTAAAAAAGCATCAATCATATTTTCATCCCCGGTTATGTGGGCTAAAACCCGAAGCTCAATTTGCGAGTAATCGGCATCAAGGAGCTGGAAATCCTCACTTGAAGGTATAAATACCTTCCTGATTTTCCTTCCCATTTCAATCTTAATAGGGATATTCTGAAGGTTGGGTTCGGTACTGCTAATCCTTCCGGTTACAGTCACCGTTTGATTGAAGCTGGAGTGTATCTTGCCCGTCTCAGGATTTATTACCGACAACAGCCCTTCGGCATAAGTGGTCTTCAACTTCACCAGCTGCCGGTATTGAAGTATCTCTCCAATCACTTCATGACGGTCGGAAAGCTCTTCTAAAACTTCCGCATCGGTGGAATACCCGGTTTTTGTTTTCTTAATAACCGGAAGTCCCAGCTTTTCAAAAAGAATAACTCCCAGCTGCTTTGGAGAATTAATATTAAACTCCTCTCCTGCCAGAGAATATATTCTTTTCTTTATTTCCTCAATTTTTCCGTCCAGCTCCCGTGAAAACTCCACCAGTTCCTGAACATTAACCTTAAATCCATAGTATTCCATATCCGCCAATGTCTTTACCAAGGGAAGCTCGATATTGTAGTAAAGCTCCTTCTGTCCGTTTTCATGAAGCATTTCGTCAATTTTCCGGACAAGCTTATCTATAACATAAGGATATTTTCCCACAACATTTGAAAGGATGGAAACGGACATATCCCTGTATAAAGTGGAATTTTTACCCTTCCCCGAAAGCATTTCCACCGGCTCCACATTTAGACCAATATACTCTGAAGCTATTTCCGATAAAGTATAAGTGTCTTTTGAAGGGTCTATTATATATGCACCTATCATGGTATCAAAGGCCAACCCCTGTAGCTCCATCCCTTTATTATTCAAATATACTATAAAGTTTTTAAAATCATGACCGTATTTTTTTATACTGGGATTCTCAAAAACCTCTTTAAAACCGTTTAAAAATTCTTCTTCGTTAATATGATTAGCAAAATCAATATACCACGCGCGGTTTTCACCGACTGAAACAGCCAGGGCAGTAAGCTTTTGAGTAAACTTTCCCACCTTGTCAATTAAATAATATATATAGGCTTTTTGGGACTTTGAAATTTCATTCCTTAATTCCTTGAGCTCATCGCTGCTTTTTACAATTTGAACATCAGCTTCAACATTGCTCCTTTTTGGAGCATCATTTAATCCATACTTGTCTATAAAGCTCTTAAACTCAAGCCTTTTAAATATTTCACAGGTCTTCTCCCTGTCGATTTCCTTTCGTACAAGATCTTCAAAATCGCAAAGGGAGGGAATGTTTCTTTCAATAGCGGCAAGATCCCTGCTCATGTATGCCTGATCCTTAAAGGTCTCAAGCTTTTCCCTCACACTTTTTTTAGCTACCATATCCAAAGAGTTGTATAAATTATCAAGACTTTCAAACTGTTTAATAAGATCTAAGGCCGTTTTTTCACCAATACCCGGAACTCCCGGAATATTATCCGATGCATCCCCCATTAATGCCTTAACATCAATAAACTGTCGGGGCTCTATTCCGTATTCCTCAACTATCCGTTTATAATCATATTCCTCTGTCGTGGTCTTTCCGCCCTTTGTCTTGGGAAGCTTCAACCTCGTGGACGGTCCCACCAGTTGAAATGCATCCCTGTCCCCGGTAACCAGGACAACTTCTATCCCTTTGTTTTCAGCACACAAAGAAAGAGACCCCAATATGTCGTCAGCTTCAAAGCCCTCTTTCTCTATTCTTTTTATATTCATTGCATCCAAAACTTCTTTTAAAAGCGGAACCTGTACCTTAAGTTCTTCCGGCATACCTTTCCTGTTTGCCTTATATCCTTCATACATATTATGTCTGAAGGTCGGAGCTTTCAAATCAAAGGCAACACCTATGTACTGGGGATTTTCTTCATCAATATAATGCTGCATAATATTTATAAAACCGTAAATTCCGTTGGTATATGTTCCGTCCGATGTTGATAAAAGCTGTGTTAGTCCGTAAAATGCCCTGTTAAGTATACTGTTCCCGTCTATAAGCATTAATTTTTTATCACTCATTATAAACCTCTCGATTACTTTTCAATAATATTAATATGATTTCTCCCCTGCAATTAATTTATCCGACATTTCTTAAAACACCGTCTTTGCCGATCACCAGTGAAATTTTTTCTCCCTTAACATATTCCTTTTCTCCCTCATTGACAGGAATACTAATCTCAAGACCGCAATCGTTACATATTAAAACAGCATATCCCTTCTCAACTCTGTCAACTACTGCATCTATTACCATAACTTCCATCACCCTTACCTAGTTTTTCAAGACCTAACCCCTAACCGGGCAAAGCCCAAATAACAATACTATTAATACTATCTTGTAAAACAAGTTCCTTATCCAGTCTCCTTAAATATTGTACACAAAAAAAAAACAGCCGTAAACAGCTGTTTTTGAATTTATATAATTATTATTTTAAACACTTGGAAACAAACTCCGATTCATCACATTCCAGGCGATAAATCAGTCTGTCAAGCATATCTTTATTAATATCATCTATATCAACAATCTCCAGACCATATTCGTTATAAAACTCTCTCTCGATCACCCTGTTTACTTTTGCCTTAAACTCGAGAGCCATTGACTTTTCAATTGAAGCACTGACAAAAACATTAACCAAGCTCTCAACTTCAACCTCTTCCCTAAAAACTGCACATATACCGGAAAGACTGACATTTTTTATTATTGCATATATTTTCTTATCCACTCCATAAGGAGTAAAGAACGACTGAAAGTTGACAAGATATCTTTTATTCTTTCTATTGTTCTTAACTCTTCTGGTTTTTTCAATCAGTAAATGTACAAGCCTGGGATATGTAATATCAAACCTGGTAATTTTCCCGTCAACAATGTATTCATATTCGCCCTGCATAACATGACACGATACAGTGTCACCTTTAAATACATTACTTCTAAGAAAATCATCAGGAATCCTAAAAATCAATTCCTCGCCTTCTATCTTTTGTATAACAGTCAAAACGGGTTCAAAAATTTTCGGATGCTTTACACTCACAACAGCACCCCGTTTAAAAATCTCATCCTTGTCTTTGGTAGTTAAAACATAATCCTCACTTTCTACTACGGGCATCCAGTTTGCTAGCTTGATATCCACGATATTCCCTCCTTCGGCTTTATTCGGTATGACATCAGAGATGAATTATAAAGAAGACCTAATAGAGGATATATTCGACAAAAAAACCAAATACCCTTCTCTTATTAAGAAAAAATTCACATAATTTATTATTCTATATTTATAATTATTTTTCTATATTTGCCTTTTTCATTTATTTTGTCAAGATCAGCCTGAATTTTAATCTTATCACTTTCCAATTGCTCTATTACCTTAGACTCCTTTACATTTTCCAAATTCTTTTCAATATTTTTCAGTTTTTTCTCCAATTCTTCTTTTTCCCGGACCATTTCAGGAAAATTATCAACTATGGAAATTTTCCCTTCGTATTCCTCTTCAAGTCTGTCGATAAACTCATCATATTTCGGTATATCCACGTTAAAGCTGATTACATTGTCAACGGTATTAAAAACGCTTGCTATATTCTCACCAGATTTCATATGAATGCTACTTACCTCAGGATAATCACCGTCAGAACCTTCAACTGCACCTTTTGCTGATCCTCCGGCACCTTCTCCGTTCGCTCCTCCGGTTGAACCGCCACCAGAGACTGTTTGTTCATCCATATTTGTGTCAATACCGCACAAACTTGCTATTCTTTTAATGTCTTGCATAGCTTTCTCATAATCGGAGGACTTTAATGTAATATAAACTTCATTGCTGACTCTATCCTCATAGGTGCTTGTAACAACATAACCGGCGTCACCGGCACTTTCAGAAGTACCTCCGGAAACATCTTCAGAAAACGTTATATCAAATTTTTCAACCTTTTCTCCGGTATTATCATATCCATCATCCGTTGATGTTTCCATATGGCCGGCTATGACTAACATATCCGACTCACCGGTATTTTCGCTACCGTCTTCCTTCCCGGAAAACATCCGCGTATCCATTGTAGACCCCACTTTTGCGTTTGGTGCACCGGTTTGAGCCGCTTTTTTATCATTCAAATAATCGGTTTTAGTAAAAAAGCGGTTACCTGTTATGAAAGCCAATATAAGCATTGCAGCAACCGATGATGCCAAACCCAAATACCTCTTCTTTCCGGCCCACAAGCTTCTTGAATTCTTCTGCTTTCTTTCTTCTTCAGCAAGCTTCTTATGAAGACTTTTTTGGAAATCCGAGGGAAGCTCAACCTCTTCAAAGGAATTCAAAATTCCCACAACCTCTTTGAGCTTTTCAAGCTCAGCACAACAGTCCTCACAGCTTTTTATGTGCTCTTCAAATTTTTCCTTGGTTTTGTCGTCAAGTAAATTATCTATATATAATGACATTAATTTCTTTACATCATAACAGCTTTTCATCTCAAACCCTCCTTTCTATATTATTTGACGAAATCTTCGATAATAAGTTCCCCACTTTTCTCTAGTATTTTTTTTAAAGCCTGCCGTGCCCTGTTGATTCTCGACTTAACCGTCCCGGCAGGACATTTAATTATATTTGAAATTTCTTCATAACTAAAGCCTTGAATATCTCTTAACACTATCACAACTTTATAATCCTCCGGCAAAAGATTTATTGCCTCCGTAACAATCCTTTTGAGTTCATTTCTTTCCGCCAAAGACTCCGGCCCCGGCGACTCATCCTTGACCTGTCGCTTAAATTCATTTCCGTCATGCTCAACGTCTTCATCCAAGGAAATTATATTTTTATTCTTTCTTCTACGGAGCTCATCAAGACAAACATTGGTAGTGACCTTATATATCCAAGTACTAAAGAGGGAATCCCCTTTAAAATTCTTTATCGATTTATATGCTCTCAAGAATGCCTCTTGGGCCAGTTCACTTGCTTCATCATAATCACCGATCATTCTCAATGCAATATTGAACACCTTTTTCTGGCAGCCTTCAATCAGCTTTTCAAAAGCTTTTATATCTCCCGCTTTCGCTTTTTCAACAAGTTTCTTTTCAATGTCACTCATAATAACAGCATCACCTCCACATTATGACGTTCAAAATTGCTGTTAAACACTAAAATCGAAAAATATTTGTCTTTCAGTCTCTTATTATACCTTTTTTCTTTGAGTATTTGAATCAATAAAGAAATATTTCAAATAAATTTAATATTAACTATTTACAATTAATTACAAAGGTTTTTTTATTAACTTATAGAATATTTTTAATAAACACAATATGAAAGCTCTGGGCATTGAAGCTCTTTGCTTTTTATGCATTTCACCTTGTGAAATGTACCAATAAATAAATAAAGGGGTAGTAATATGAACAATACAATTCTAGTCACTGATGACAATATGCTTGATAATGCCATCATAAGGAATTACCTTTACTCCGAAAGGTACAGTATTGTTTCTGCAGTAAACGGCCGTGAAGCCCTCGACCTTATTGAAAGCCGTAACGTTGACCTGATAGTTTTAGACTTGGTCATGCCCGTTATGGATGGATATGAGTTTTTAAAAGAATTTTCAAAAACCCTTTATTATAAGGAAATACCTGTGATTGTGGCTACTAATGCCGACGATCCCGAAAATATCCGAAAGACTTTGGAATACGAAATATTTGATTACATCATAAAACCTTTAGACAATATAAACAAGTTGATAATCGCCAACAAAATCAAATCCGGACTCAAATACAGAAATACATTGCTGGAGCTTAAAAAGGCTACAAAACTAATTGATCAGCTTTCCTCCAACCAGCACTAAAGCGATATATCATTAATAAAAACCTTCATAAGAATTAAATACGTTTAGAAATCAATGCAGTTTCTTAGATAAGTAAAGATTCGGGGGCGTCGAGCCCCCATCGCTTTTTGGTCATTTCAAATTGTGTTATCCTACTAATAAATAAAGCTCGCGACATCGAGTCCCTTCGCTTTTGCCTCTTTCATTTCATTCCAAGAGGCCAAATAACTAAACTCAGGGCTATTAATTCCCTGAGTTTAATAACATCTTTATTCCTAAAAAATCTCGAATTCTTCCGGATGGTTTCTAACGTAAGTGGAGTTATAAAGTATTACTTCCTTTTCTGCATCATTCCATCCTACCTCCATGTTGAGACTTTCACCTACAAATCTCAGGGGTAATACCGTTCTTCCCTCATGTATAAAGGGCGCTTCATCAATCGAAATTTCTTCTCCGTTTACTCTTGCAATATTTATACCGATCCACATCTCAACCGTCTTATCTTTTAGAGTGACAGTGACTTTCTTTTCAATATCGTCCCACTCAACTAGACCGCCAAGTGGCTGAGAAACATATCTTATCGGAAGAAAGGTCCTTCCGTTCTTAATCATCGGTGCTATATCCATTTCTTTTTCACTGTCGTTTACATAATATGTGTTCTTTCCTATATAGAAACGCTGAACAATTTCAATATCCGATTCAAAATCTTTAAGCTCAATAGTTGGATAGAATTCATCTACAGGACTGAAATCACTTATATAATTACCCGAAAGATATAATTCTTTTAATCCGTTAAGATGTCTCAAAGAATCAATACTCAATATTCTGTTATTTGATAAATTAAGCTTCTTTAAGCTAACTAATTTTGACAAAACGCTTATGTCACTTACTTCATTGCCTTTCAGGCTGAGCTCTTCAAGGGCATTTAAATCGGCCAAGTAGTCCAAATTTTTGATTGAGTTGTTATCCAATATCAGCCTTTCAAGTCTGTCCATGTTTTTAATATGCTGTAAATCACTAATATTATTATTTGATAAATCCAAATTCACAAGATTCACCAAGTACTGCAAACCTTGTAAATCCGTCAAATTCCTTCCGCTTAAATCCAACTCCTCAATTTTCAATACATCATCCACGGTAAAATTGGAATCCTTTTTATTAAGCTTAGCCTGAACTGCACTTTTGATACTCTGATCGTAAAAACCGATCCTAATATCAAAATCCCTTTGCTTAAGAGTGTTAAACACCCTTACAAGCGGAGAATAATCAGTTATAGGATTTCCACTTACCAATAAAGTAGATAAATTCATTAAATTCATTATCGGTGATAAATCCGTTATTTTATTTTTTGATATATCAAGGTAAGTCAAGTTTGCAAAATACTGCAATCCCTCAATACTGGAAATCTCTTTTTCCGGTATGATAAGAGTCTGTACGGAAGCCACATCACTTTTGTAAAACTCACCCTCAGGAATTCTTATTATTTCCCGAACAGCTGCCTCGAGATTTTTATCATTAAATATAATGGGTTTGTAGCTTTCAGCAATTATTCTTCCGCCTTTTTCGTCCCACAAAACTACTCCACCCAGTTCCTCCACAACAAATTTGATGGGAACGACTGCAACCTTTTCATTTGTTTCCGACCATACCATATTCAAAACCGGCGGTACATCTATTTTTACAATTTTATCATTAACCTTTACATTATTATTACCGCGAGTCAGCTCCAGTTTTTTATTTGTCTTTTCTCTGTTAATAACATATGTGGTATTAGAACCGTTTTCAAGAGTTTGGAGTTCCGCCTCAAGAACATTGCATAACTCCTCCAACGGTACGTAAGCAGTACCGTTAAGTATCGTTGCAGGCGGATCAGTTTCAAATCCGATTCCGTCAATATAAACCTTTATGGGTCTGTCTTCTGCCAGCGCCATTCCTTGAAAAAGCGTAATTAAAGCAGCGATCACAATAAATATACCGATAATCCTTTTCACTTTACTAATCCCTCTCACTTTATCTCCCCCATAATCTGTTATCGTAAAATATAAACTCTTATTTTATTACTTTCAACTAAAAGGTTAAGTTTCAATAATCCATCCCGGTGTTGGCGTCGGTGTTGGTGTAGGTTTCGGGGTCGGTGTCGGTGTTGGTGTTGGTGTCGGTGTCGGCGATTTTTTTATTTTTGTTGGAGTTGAAACCTTTTTAGAGGTCACAACTGTAGGTATCTTTGTTGGTGTTGGTGTTGGCGTTGGTGTCAATGTCGGTGTTGGCGTCGGTGTATATGTCGGTGTTGGTGTGGGTGTTGGTGAAGCAGTCTCTGTCGGTATAGGTGTAAAAGTTGGCGTCGGCTTCAAAGTAGGCTCCGGTGTATTCGCAGCGATAGGTGATGAAGAAGGGGACGGTTTTATAATGGTCATCCCAACGGCTGAATCAAACAATATAAAACCTAAAATAACAGCAAAACTCGCAATACAAGCTATTCTCAAAACAAAAAGAATTTTCATTAATATTGCTTTTATATTATCCATTTTATCGATAACCCCTAATATAATTTAATTTGTCTAATTTTACGATAAATTCTACCACAACACTTATTCATTGTCAATGTTTGGAGAATTCCTCTTTCGGTCATTTAACCGCAAATGGATATACTCAACATACATAATTAAAATAAATAGCCTCAAGGATGAAAATCTCTTTTTATAATCAACAGAAAGATTCTTCATTATTGCTTTTGAAAAAAACCTTGAAATATAATTATTGTATTTTCTTACATCCTCTATCTTATCCTCAATAACTCTGTCTGTTACTTTTTCCGGAGGTCTTCCGCATAAATAGAAATATAACGTGGCAGCAACACTATATAGGTCAGAATACTTCCCTTGATTTGATTTATCGGAGTAAAACTCCAAGGGAGAGTATCCCGGCGTATAAGCTATTCTTTTTTTCACATTTTTTCTATTGATACATGCAGAGCCAAAGTCAATTATTACAGGTCCCAAGCTCCCATTAACAATTATATTTTTAGGTTTAATATCCCTGTGGATTATCCCCTTTTTGTGAATATAGTTAACGGCTTTAACAAAAGGTATACATATTTTTTTAAATTGCTCCGAAATAAGAAAATTATTTTCATCTTTTATATACCGGTCCAGGGTTTTTCCTTCATAAAACTCCAATATGATATAACCCGTATCATTTTCAACAAAGTAATCAATGCATTTTGCAATATTCTTATGATTTAGCTTTTTTAGCACCGCACCTTCGTTCAAAAAGTTGCTTAACCTCTCATCATACTTGTGTCTGAAGGTAGGCATTTTGAAAACAACCGTCTTGCCGTCCATGGCTCTTAACACTTTGCCTTTGGGATAGTACTCTTTTATAATGCATTTAATACCATTAACATTATCATAACCTCTATAGACAATGGATAAATCACTTACCGACAATACACTTTCTATTTCAAATCTGTTTCTTAACATGATCCCTTTTGGAAGACATATATCATTAATATCAACTTCCATCAATAATTCATCCTTCCCCTTCAATTAACACATATCTTATGCATATGTCCCCATTATTCAGGACGCTTTATTTCTAATTCATGTAAACAGGTAAATGAATTATTCCAACTCAACTATAGTAACCCCGGACTCACCCTCTCCATACTTTCCAAGCCTAAACGACTTTACACGGGAACTTGACTTTAAATACTTATGGATACCGCTTCTTAGGGTTCCCGTTCCTTTTCCGTGAATTATGGATACCGTACCAAGTCCGGCAATGGAAGCATCATCAAGATATTTGTCGACACTCTCCAGTGCCTCCTCCAGGTTATAGCCCCTAATATCTATCTCGGTACTGATGCTTCGGGCCTTCCCTGCTCCGATATCGGAAAAGCCCGACTTTTTCAACTCGATCTTTTGCTCGTCTATGAGCTTTAGGTTGGAAATATGGATATTAACTTTCATTATTCCTGCCTGTATCAAAACCTCCCCATCCTTATCGGGAGGTGCCAAAACCGTTCCTTTCTGGTTTAGAGTGACAATCAAAACACTATCCCCAGGTTTTAGGCTTTGAGGATGCTTTGCCAGTGTATCCCTTCGAACAATCGGCTGTGTCAAAGCTTCTTCTACGGAATCGACCTTTCTTTTAAGCTCCAGTCTCAACTCTTCGGCTTTCTTGCTGCTTTCTTGGATATGCACTTCCTTTTGAAGCTTTCTCATTTGGGCAACAATCTCTTCAGCCTCTCTTTTTGCCTCATAAAGAATTTTCCTTGCATCCTCTTTAGCTTGTTTAATATATTTTTCTTTACTTTCAGCAAGCTTTATCTTTTGCTCCTCTATTTCTCTTTTAAGCTTCTCTGCTTCGAGTCTATAGCTTTCAGCCCGCTTTTTTTCCTCCTCGGTTTTGCTGAGATTCTTTTCTATTGATAACAGCATATCCTCAAACTTTATATCCTCTTGTGTCAAAAATTCCTTTGCACGCTCAATTACATCATCTAAAAGCCCCAGCCTTTTTGATATGGCAAAAGCATTACTCTTTCCCGGTACCCCAATTAGAAGCTTGTAGGTCGGCTTCAGCGTCTCAACATCAAATTCGCAGCAAGCATTTTCCACAAACCTTGTTGTGACGGCATACACCTTCAATTGGCTGTAATGGGTAGTAGCCACAGTTGTACAGCCCCTATCTTTCAAAAATTCCAGTATTGCCATCGCCAAAGCAGCTCCCTCTGTAGGATCCGTACCGGAACCCAATTCATCAAACAAAACAAGGGTCTCGCTGTCAATATTATTCAGTATGTTAACGATATTTTTCATATGAGAGGAAAAAGTACTGAGACTCTGCTCAATACTCTGCTCATCTCCTATATCGGCAAAAATCTTTTTAAAAACCCCTATCTGAGTACCTTCATTGGCCGGAATATGAAGTCCTGCCTGCGTCATAAGAGTAAACAGTCCCACAGTTTTCAACGTAACTGTTTTTCCTCCCGTATTGGGTCCCGTCACAACCAGAGTACTAAAATCCTCCCCAATCCAAAAATCTATGGGTACTACAGTTTTGGGATCAAGAAGAGGATGTCTTCCCTTTTTAATTACAATTTTACGGTCATCATTTAATGCAGGACAAACACACCTAAAGTCAAGGCTCAGCTTTGACTTGGCAAATATAAAGTCAATTCTCGCAAGTAGCGTGACATTTGACTTCAAAGTGTCTATGATGCTCCTCACATCTTCGGACAGTTCATATAAAATTCTCTCAATCTCAAGCTGTTCTTTAATTTTAAGCTCTCTAATATTATTGTTTGCCTCAACCACAGCCATAGGCTCAACAAAAATAGTGGCACCGCTTGCGGAAGAGTCATGAATAAGCCCCGGTATCTCGGCCCTGTACTCTTGCTTGACAGGAATCACATACCTGTCACCCCTCATGGTAACTATGGGTTCCTGCATATATTTCTTATATGCAGGAGACCTCAAAATCTCATTTAGTCTGTCCTTTATCGATTCCTGGGCTTTTCGTATCTGTCTTCTGATATTGGCAAGCGTCGGACTTGCCATATCGGATATTTCCTCTTCACTAACAATGGAACTGTTTATTTTTTCTTCAACTCTCTTATTGGGTTCAAGGCATCTTATAAGTTCACCGACAATATTTTCATCCTCGGACTTAATACTTTCATCATTAGCATAATTTTTAAGATTCCTTACCGCCTTTAGCACTCCCGCTATCTTTAAAAGCTCGCCGGGGTTTAATACAGCACCTATCTCCAGCCTTTTAAGGCTTTCTCTTATGTCATTGACTCCTCCCATGGGAGGACTTCCCCTTTTGACTATAAATGTAACACCGTCGCTGGTTTCCTTCAAGCTCTTTAGAACCTTGTCATAGTCAGTCTCCGGTAACAGCCTGGAGGCTATTTCGGCTCCCAAAGGCGATGAAGTAAGGTTTACAAGCAAATTGATTATTTTATCAAACTCTAATATTTTGAAGGTTTTTTCATTCATAGATGCATCCAATCCCGTTTATTAGATTTATTCACAATTATAGCATAAAAAAATAAGTTTTCAAATCAGCAGTACATAAAATGCGTTTGAAGTAAAATATGGAAGGTTCTTTGTTTATTCTGTGCTTTGCTCTTTTGAATAAGCAATTCTTATCCTTATATTAGTTCCAAATGTAACAATTTCCTTACATTAAATTATAAATAAACGCAAATTCTATTAAAGAAGGTTAGTATCCTTTATATCTATGGGAGGTTTTACGGTGACAAATGAGCAAAAACTTGAAATTATCAAATCCTATATTGATGACATAAAAGCGTTTGAACTTAATTCGGACTGGCCTCTCAGTAAAAAAAAGCACATAAGAAGGGCTTTAAAAGTGTATAACAACCTGTTCGAAGATGCGCAAAACGGTAAAATGGATCCGGATTACCTTCACGAAAACATCACAAGCTTTATGTATATGCTCCAGTAATACTATCAATGTTAAAATTATGAAAGTCTCTTAATAAAATAAAACTCAGGAATGTATAACCCTGAGTTTTTGACCTTTCATTGAAAACATATTATTGGTACATTTTATTAAGACTCTGAAGAGCAGCGTTTCTTAATGCCTCGGCAGCTCTCTGCCTGAATGATTCTGTTTTTAAATTGGCTAATTCGGCAGAATTGCTCATATATCCTACCTCCGCAATCACTGCAGGCATATTGGAAGTGCGCAGCACTGCAAGGTTGGGCCTTTGAATAACTCCCATGTCTTTTGTTCCCAGATGTTTAACCAGGTTAGACTGAACAATTTTTGCAAATTCATAGGAAGAGAGATTTCCCTTTGTCTTTCCACTGCCGGGATAATATAGTGTCATACTGCCTGATACTTTACTTTGACCGGCATTGTTATGGATGCTAATTAAAAGGTCAGCACCAACACTATTGGCAAGTCCCGATCTTGCATACAAACTTACCGTTGAATCATTGGTTCTTGTCATGTATGTCTGGATACCTTCCTTTTTGAGTAAAGCATCCAATCTTTTTGCTATATCGAGATTCAAGTTTTTCTCCATTACTCCGCCATACACGGCACCGGATTGGCTACCGCCATGCCCGGCATCTATAACTACCTTGTAAGTTCTGTTAGAACTCAATCCTCCGCCTCTTGACGGCAACTCTGCTGCAATTCCTATAAACGCCATTCTATTTATATCATTCCATCCCACATTGTAACCGAAATTTTCTGCTACAAATCTGATAGGAACCATTACCGTTCCATTAACCAGTACCGCCGGTGCCTCCATATCCTTCTTGTTCTCATTTACATAAGCGGCTTTTTTTCCAATATTCATTGTAATGGAATTGCTACCCTTTGTCATCATTACAACTTCACGCTCAGGATACCAATTGGTCCTGACACCTATTAACTCAAAGGTTGACCTCGCCGGAACCAGTATTCTACCGTCAATGGTAATCGGCTGCCTTTCCGGATGTATAACCGAACCTTCTACGGCTATTGCTGCGTCTGAAGGTATGCACCAATATCCTGAGTAATTATAACCTGATGCAAAACCTGTAACACTCAAAATTAAAACAGTTACAAGTACTGCCAGTATCATTGCCAGCTTTTTCATTACTTCCCCCCTCTCATTATATTATGGTTTACATAAAATCCTTCGACAAAAATTAAATATATCCTCTATGTAATTTTTGTTAGTAGGTAACTACCCAAGCGACATTTCTAAAATATCCGGGCTTAGTACTCTATTTAATTTTTGATAATACCCAACCAAGTTTTAGTTTCTAAACTTTCTTCTTATAAATGGAAATATCCAGAATCCAAGAGACATTGAAACAAGACATGCACTAATGCCTGATAAGATTGGAAGAAGCATGAAATATAGCTGAGACAGCGAAACAACTTCGCCGCTTTTAATCATAGAAGTGGTTTTAATAATAGCCGTTAAAAACAAAAAGGCTATTCCGGTAATCTGAAAAATATAGTGCTGCTTTAATAGGTTCAATACAGATGCCGCTAATAATACTACAGTAAATACTGCAATTGAATATGATATACTAAAATCCACATTCCAACACCCGGTCTTTCGATTTTTTATAGTAGTTCTAATTCATTCCTATCATCAATTACATAATTATATTTTAATAGCACATTAAGAATAATTCAAATTATTTCCCTTTGTTGGAATATATTAAGATAAAAGAATAGAAAAAACATAGGCCCGGATAGGAAATACACCTCCTATCAGAGCCTATATGCTATTTATAAGCTTATTATTATACAATCATATTCATATGAGTAAACAGTTTAATTCAACAAATCAGTTTACTCTAAAATATTTTTTCAGTATACATATTTCAAAATTATCCCTTAACGGCTCCGGCTGTCATACCGCTGATAAACTTCTTCTGCATTGAGAAGAACATTATAAGTACCGGTATGGTAACAACAGATCCTGCTGCCATCAAAAGATCGTATCTTGCTAACGTATGAGCAATAAACGCTCTTATACCGACCGGAATTGTGAAGACATCTCCTTTTTGTAACAGAACCTGTGCAAAAAGCAATTCGTCCCACGCCATTAAGAATATATATATTGCAGTTGCAACTATTCCCGGTACTGCCAGAGGCAACATTACACGCAAGAAAGCAGTAAACTTATTACATCCGTCTATTCTTGCAGCCTCTTCAAGCTCTCCAGGTATTGACGCAAAGAATCCTCTTATTATCCAAATACTGAACGGAACATAGAATGCGGCATAAATGATGATAATACCATGAAGCGTATTAGTCATCTGAATTCCGATTCTCTCTTGTATCCTGATAAACTGCAGATAAAGAGGAAGCAGGAACATCATTCCCGGCAACATCTGTGTTGACAAAACCAATATTCCGAAAACACCTGATCCGGGAAATTTATACCTTGCAAGAGCATAACCCGCCAGTGTGGCAATTACAAGTGCAATCACCATTACGGAAAAACATATAATAAGGCTGTTTCTAAAGTATGTTCCAAAAGGTAATTTTTGAAACACCTCAACATAGTTTGAAAATCTGACAGGCCATGTAAGCTTCGCTTGCGCAACTGCATCATGACTTACCAATGAACCATAAACCATAAATAAAATCGGACCTAATGCAAAGATTACCAAAAAAACGAGAACTATATTGGCAATAGTATCCTTAATCTTTTTTCTTCTTTTAATTGAAGCAAAATAACCAACACTTTTACCTTTGCTTTTTTGTGAATTATAACCATCTCTTCCCATCATTTTATCACCAAATCCTCTTTAAAGAATAAATACCATAATGCGACAATTATCAACACAAAGAACATTACAATTACCATAGCAGCTGCACCAGGGCCAAACTGCCATAATTGGAATGAATTCCTGTGTATATTTGTCATCAGCAAGTCTCCCCAGTCACCAGGTATACCGGCACCATTACCGAACATCATGGAGACGATGTTGTATGAGTATATATTATTTATCAGGGAGAACATAATGTTAATAGAAAGAATCGGTTTAAGCAAAGGTAAAGTTATATTCCAGAACTGTTGCCAACCATTCGCACCATCTATTTCAGCAGCTTCATAATAATCCGGAGATATACTTTGAAGTCCTGCCAACATCAAAATCATAGACATCGGCAAACCTCTCCAGATAGTCGGAATAATTATGGCCCATATTTGATTTCTTCCTACCAACCAGAAAGGTTTGGTCGGAAATATGTGTAATATATCGTGGAATATAACATTAATCAATCCACTATCCTGGAACCACAAAAATCCCCAAACTATACCAACAACATAAGAAGGAACAACCCATGGCATAAGAAGTGCTGTTCTTACAAGACCTTTTCCTTTAAATTCCCGGTTAACCAGCATGGCCATAATAAGACCAAATCCTAGTGTACACAGGGTTACAACAACAGTATAAATACCGGTATTCCTAAGAGCATTCCAGAATCCGGTCCTTATCAAACTTTCTTTATTAAAAAGCACTTCGTAGTAGTTTTGAAGCCCAACAAACGGTGCATTCAAAAACTGTTTCATGGTCTTCATATTTAAATTAAGAAACGATATCCTAATACCGTTAATCATAGGAATGAAGTGAATAAACAACATCCCTAGAAAAGCAGGTAACAATAAAGCATAAGCAAACAAATTCTGCTTAATTGAATATAATAAATCACCTGTACTTTTTTTCTTAACCCCTATACTAGACTTTTTCAATTGAATATCCATATAATCAAGCTCCCAAATAATTTATATAACATCTTTATTTTGAGTATGAGTATTAATTTAGTGCAAGGCACATAATGCCTTGCACTAAATTAAATTTACTTTTACTTATAATCAAGTATCTATTCCAGAAAGTTAGGATTAATTATTCCGCACTTTCTTCAACCTGTAATTCAACTTCATTTTCTTTCAATACAGCATTGATCTGATTTTCAATATCCTTAACAACTTGCTTTGTCTTATCAAAGCTGTATGTACCTTCGATCTGCATAGCATTGTCCCAAACTTTGGACAAACCTTGTGTGAAGTATGTTTCTGAAGGTGACCAACCAGGAACTCCTTTATAGTGCTTAGCATACTGCATTTGTTCTTTGAATACCTTCTTGAAACTGTCTTCAGTAATTGACGGATCATCATATGCTTCTTTTGTAGTAGGAAGGTTACCAGTTACAGTGGAGTAACCAATCTGTGCATCTTTTGATGCAAGATAGTTGAGAAGCTGAACAGCTTCATCCTGATGCTCAGTTGTATCGAATATACAAAGTGCACTACCACCTGCAAATGCGAATCTTCCTTTAGGTCCTTTCGGAACCAAAGTAACTCCAACCTTATCTACAAAGTCACTTTCTCCGGAAGCCTTCTTATCATTCATTCTCTTTGCAACCCATGGACCCATGAAGGATGTTGCATATCCGCCAGCCTCAAATGTAGACTCAACATGGTTAGTATCTTTTTCAAGTGAAGTTTTATCCATTAAACCTGCAACAGCAAGCTCTGAATAGAATCTGATACCTTCGAGAGCTGCATCTGATGAGAATGCTGCAGTCTTACCGTCTTCACTGAGGAAGTCTCCACCTGCTCCGTATACCCAGATTGAGAAGTTGTGAATAACGTTCCAGTCATTCTTACCGGGCATACCCAATGCAGGGAGTTTCTGACCGTCGATTTCAACATTGTTTAACTTTTCAAGAGCTGCTTTAAAGGAATCCCAAGTTTCAAAATCCTTTGTAGGATCTACGCCAACTTTTTCACAAGCATCTTTTCTGTAGTAAAGACCTCTTGTTTCTGTAAACCATGGCATACCATAGATTTCATTTCTGCCCATGATTCCCATGTACTGCTGAGTTGCTTCTACGAAAGCATCCTTATTGATCTTACCGCTGAGGTCAACCAATCTACCCATTGAACCTATACCAGCAACCCAAGATGAACCCAACTGTGAAATATCCGGAGCTTCTCCAGTCATGGAAGCTGCTGTAAGTCTTGTCCAAGCAGCACCCCAGTCAACAACTGTAGGTTGAAGTGTAATGTTCGGATTTGCGTCTGAGAACGGTTTACAAACTGAAAGAAAATCTTCTGCCGGATTAGTACTGTTAGGCATAATCCAAATTTCAAGAGTTACCTGTTGTTTTTCTCCTCCTCCTTGGTTACCTGTTGAACCTTGTGTTGGTGCAGGAGAATTGGATGGCTTATCTCCACCGCCACATGCTGCGAGACTGAATGCCAATGCAGCACCAACTAATAATGCAGTTACCTTTTTTAGCATAGTTTTGTTTCCCCCTTTAATGATATGATAATTTAGATATTGCTTATACAATAAATTATACTATAAATAAATCTAAGAAAATACAACATGAAATAATTACTATTTTTAGTGAAAATATTACGTTATACTTCAAATTATGCGTTTTTCCTTGCTCTTAGTCATTTTTTTAGGCTACTGTATTAATTTTACTCTTAAGTCTTAATTACCCTAAAAAATGTCTGAAAACAAGTTCAAAAAGCCTACACTTAAAATAGCATCATTTACATATTGTCTATTGCATAAACAATATCCTTCACAATATATGGTTTCTACCATATATTATTCTTTTTACACCAAATATATGATATCATAAGAATTAAATTTAGGCAAATAAATTTTATAGTATTAAGTTAATGTTTAGAAGCTTATATCGGATTATATAATAATACCATATATTTCAATATCATGTATTTCTTAGTCAAATAATATTAATATATTTAATATAACACGTGTAAAAGCACTATCATATGTTAATCATAAACCAAATGATAGTGCTTAATGAATCCGAAGTATATCAAATCACAGAATGATGCAGATAAGTCCTCCGCTTCCCTCATTTATTATTTTCTGTAGAGTCTCCTGCAATCTCAATTGGGCGCCGTCGGGCATCCTGAAAAGTTTGTTTTGCAGCCCTTCGTTCACAAGCTCATGCAGGGATTTGCCGAAAATATTGGATTGCCAGAGCTTCTCCGGTTCACTCTCAAATTCTTTAAGAAGATAATTCACCAATTCCTCCGATTGCTTTTCCGTTCCCACCAGAGGAGCAATTTCCGTTTCTATATCTGCCCGGATCATATGGATGGAAGGTGCACTTGCCCTGAGCTTAACGCCAAACCTGTTGCCCTGTTTAATTATCTCAGGCTCTTCCAGAGAAAGCTCTTCCAATTGAGGTGTAACAATACCATAGCCTTTTTGCTTGACATCATACAATGCTTCCCTAACCTTGTCATATTCTTTCTTAATTTTGGCAAGGTCAGTCATAAGAGATACAAGCTCATATTCCCCATTAATCTCAAGTCCGGTCCTTTCACTTAAGATGCGGTAAAACAAACCATCCTGTTCGTTTATTTCCATATATGCCGTTCCGGTTCCAAGATTGATTTTATCAATATAAGCCCGTTTTATAAACTCCCAATTATCAAAGCCGGACATTGCAGCTTTTATTTCACGAATCTTTGTAATTCCTCTAAATGCCTCCTTTATGGCATTTATCATATCAATTCTCAGCCAATGGTCTTCTTCCAAAGATTCGATCCATTTCGGTATATTTATACCGATTTCCTTAATCGGGAACTCAAACAATACCTTTTCCATTATAGTATTGAGATCCTCGATCCTAAGCTGGGCACAATTGGTTCCGATAACCGGTACATTATATTTGGCTTCAAGCTCCTGCCTAAGCTTTTCTGTATCAGGATCCATAGGATTAACCGCATTCAAGATTATTACAAACGGCTTGTTGATTTCCTTTAATTCCTTAACTACACGTTCCTCCGCTTCCACATAGTCTTCCCTGTCAATATCGGTTATACTTCCGTCGGTTGTAATTACCAAACCGATTGTGGAGTGGTCGTTAATAACCTTTTTTGTACCGATTTCAGCGGCCTGTACAAACGGTATCTGTTCATCGAACCATGGTGTGGATACCATTCTGGGTGCATCATTTTCCATATGCCCTATAGCACCTTTTACCATATAACCTACACAGTCAACCAGTCTTACCTTGAACTGCACATTTTCGTCCAGCTCAATCTTAACCGCTTCATTGGGTACAAATTTAGGTTCCGTGGTCATGATTGTACGTCCGGAAGCACTTTGAGGAAGCTCATCCTTTGCCCGTTCTCTTGAAAACTCATTTTCTATATTAGGTATAACCATTAAGTCCATAAATCTTTTAATAAAAGTGGACTTTCCTGTCCTCACAGGACCTACAACACCAATATATATATCTCCCTGCGTTCTTTCAGATATCTGCTGGTATATATCGTATTTATCCACCCGCAAACCCCCCTTGCTTTATTTGAAGCTTATTGTCTTCAATTGATTTTTCACCCAAAACTTAAGCCAGCATATGATAATACCGTTTTGGATGCATTTATTTCAAACTGTATTGAATATTATCATCCAGTGCTTTTAACATAAAGGATTTTAATCCTGCGAAATGTTAAAACGCACTTCCTTTGTTTCGTTCCCGAATGCAAAAAATTATTTTCGCTTACGGGACATTGATTTTTTTAAGATCAAAGCTTAAGTTTTAAGTACTAGTACCCTTATCAATATAAATATATTGTCTATATTCTTTTAATATTACAAAAAGTAGAACAAAGCTAAGAAAAATGTTCCAAAAACTTTAGTTTGGCAGCCAAGAAACTTTAAATACCGGTTTCAATTTATTTCCGGTAAATAAAAAAAGTGGGCAGATATTTTAAATCCGCTCACTTTTTTATTATCTTTGATATCAATAGCTTTAAACTTGCTTATCCCACAGCTCCATGGCCTCATTTTTCTTATTTCTCATCATAAGGTCGGACACGGCCACTTTGGCATTCTTCCCGTTGAATAATACCTCATATGCCTCAAAAGTTATGGGCATTGTCACACCTTTTTTATTTGCAAGCTCATATGCAGCTTTAGTGGTTGTAACTCCCTCAACAACCATTTTTACCTCATCCACGGCTTCTTTCAACGACTTACCCTGTCCTATCAATATTCCTGCCCTGCGGTTTCTGCTATGCATACTGGTGCAGGTAACAATAAGGTCTCCAAAACCGCTAAGGCCGGCAAAAGTCTGCGGATTTGCCCCCATAGTAACTCCCAGTCTTGAAATTTCAGCAATTCCCCTTGTCATCAACGCCGCTTTGGTATTGTCGCCAAACCCGAGTCCATCGGAAATTCCGGCACATAAGGCAATAACATTTTTGAGTGCTCCTCCCAGCTCAACTCCAATAACATCGGAATTGGTATATACCCTAAACTTCGGAGTCATGAAAACATCCTGAACAAATTCCGCTGCTTTAATATCTTCGGAAGCCGCCACTACCGTAGTAGGAATATCCTTTGCCACCTCTTCAGCGTGACTGGGCCCGGACAATACCACAGTTTTTGCCTTCGGCAATTCCTGTTTTAAAACCTCCGACATTCTTAATCCCGTTCCCTCTTCCAGTCCTTTTGAACAGCTTACAATTATCGTATCATCTTTTATATACTTAGATATATCCTTGGAAACCTTTCTGGTTATCTGCGACGGCACTACCATAACCGCTACTTGTGCGCCGTTTAAACACTCTTCCATGTCGCCGGTACATAACACACCTTCAGGAACAAGGGTTCCCGGCAGTTTATGTAAATGTTCTCTTTTTTCATTAATCATTTTGATTTCATCTTCAAAGGCAGACCACATATAAACTCTGTGCCCGGCCTTTGCCAGCAAAACGGCCAAAGCCGTCCCCCAGCTTCCTGCACCGATTACAGATATTTTGTTCATCCTATACAACCTCCTAAGCTTCTCTCTTTTTGTCCCCTAATTTATTCTCGGTACCATTTAACAGCCTTTTAATATTCGAGCTATGTCTCAATATGACAAGAACAGCTACGAAAACTGCAAACACAATGTATTCCAAGCCTTTTCCCATAAACGCAATAAGAAAGGGAAAAACCGCGGCGGCAATTATCGATCCCAATGATACATATCTGGTCAATGCGACAACCACCAGGAATATACCCAAAAGAATCAGACCTTGAATGGGAGCTGCTATCAATATAACGGCAAAAGTAGTTAATACTCCTTTACCGCCCTTAAAACCGAAATAAAGCGGCCAGTTATGCCCCAATACCGACCCCGTACCTCCGGTCAAAACTCCAATTGCCATATGTTCCTTCAGCCAATCGGGTTCCGCTGCATTAAGACCTGCTTTAAAGATATAGTAACCGGCGACACATGCCACAATTCCCTTTAGCAAATCCCCGATTATTACAAGCAAAGCCGGAAGCTTTCCCAATGTCCTCAAGGTATTTGTCATTCCGGCATTGCCGCTTCCATGTTTCCTCACATCAACACCATAGAACTTGCCCACTATAAGGGATGTATTGGCACTTCCAAGAAGATATCCCGCCAACAGGGCAAGCACAAGTTTTATTATGACCCAAACCAAATACATCACTCCTTTTCTTTTTCTCTGAGTATAAACCTTATCGGAGTTCCCTCAAATCCAAAACTCTTTCTTATTTGATTTTCAAGATACCTTTCATAAGAATAATGCATTAATTCCATATCGTTTATAAATAAAATAAATGAAGGCGGTTTCACGGATGCTTGTGTCATATAGTATATCTTGAGCCTCTTTCCTTTGTCCGAAGGCGGCTGTACTATTGCCACAGCCTGGTTTAGAATATCGTTTAGTACCCCAGTGGAAATCCTTAATGCTGCCTGCTCTGCTACTTTCTTTATCAATTCGTAAATTTTATCAACCCTTTGCCCGGTTTGGGCGGAAATGAAAATAACAGGTGCATACAGCATAAAGCCCAATTTTTCATAAACCGTTTTTCGGTATTCTTCCAATGTACCGGTCTCTTTTTCGACTAAATCCCACTTATTTACAACTATTATCGATGCTTTCCCCTGTTCATGAGCATATCCGGCAATCTTAGTATCCTGCTCGGTAACCCCTTCCTGGGCATCAATCAATATAAGGCAAACATCCGCCCTTTCAATGGCTGTCCATGACCTAATGGTGCTGTACTTTTCTATGCTTTCGTTAATCTTGCTCTTCCTTCTTATTCCGGCAGTATCGATAAAAACAAATTTACCGTACTCGTTTTCAAAAAAGGTGTCAATGGCATCCCTTGTGGTTCCCGGAATATCACTGACAATAACCCTATCCTCTCCCATTATCCTGTTGATAAGGGATGATTTTCCCACATTAGGTTTTCCCACCACCGCAACACGGATGGCATCCTCGTCATAGTCGTCCTGATCATCTTCAGGAAAATATTTATAAACTTCATCCAGCAGATCCCCGATTCCCAGACCGTGAAGCGAAGAAATGGTCATCATTTCACCCAGACCAAGGTTATAAAACTCATAAACATCCGATGGAGGCTCTCCCACCTTATCAACTTTGTTGACTGTAAGAATAACCGGCTTTTTCGTTTTTCTAAGCATATTGCTGACTTCCCTGTCGGAAGCGGTTATTCCGTCCTTCATATCAACCATAAAAATAATAACGTCAGCAGTTTCAATCGCTATTTCAGCCTGTCTCTTCATCTGCTGCATTATCTTGTCCTCGGCATAAGGCTCAATACCACCGGTGTCTATAAGAGTAAATTTTCGGTTTCGCCATTCCACCTCAGTGTATATCCTGTCCCTGGTTACTCCCGGTGTATCTTCAACAATGGAAATTCTCTTTCCGGCCAGATAATTAAAAAAAGTCGACTTACCGACATTAGGTCTTCCTACCACTGCAACTACAGGTTTCGGCAATTTATCTCCCTCCAAATCCAATAATGCAAAAATCCGTTTCCATATCTCTTTATATTTATAATTTTATTTATTTTCCTCTATGATAATCAATCTTAATCCGCTATTTAGGAAACTTTGCTCCATAAAATTTTGTCATTATCTCTTTAACTCATAAACTGTAGCAATAACAAATCGAGCAATTACATTATAAAGTAATTCCCAGTATTTTTTCAATAAAATCCTTTCCACAATTATCTACAACTGTAACCTTAATACCCAATTCCTTCTCAATCATCTTTACGGTATAATCATCAAGAAAAACCTCTTCGCCGGATCTTAACATGCTTCTCGATATCAAAAGCTCTTCGCCCAAGTCTTTGTTTAATAGCTGTTTTACCAGATCCTGCCCTGTAATAAGTCCCGTTACAGTTACATTTTCTCCAAAAAACTCATTCCTTATTTTATAAACATTAACATTCAAATTTTTATATTTATTTTGAAGGATATCCGCCAATTCTTTAATATATTTATAGGATGAAACTCCGGTCGGTATTGAAATTTCTCTTTTCTTTTCCAGCGTAAAATCCAGTTGTCCGAAATATTCATAAAATTCCTGCCTTAACATCGCAATAAGTCCCACACCGTTTTCTATTTGAGGAAATTCCTCATATGCAGAATATTCCGGTATCGGAATCTCTGACATAATATAAAACTCATCCGCCGGATATACAACTCTGGATCCCTTATCTTGAAGAAGCTTTTTCTGCCAGGCTTCCACCTGTTCTATAACCTTTCGGGAAGACTCTTTGTCATAGGGCTTCAAATATGTTAAACCCTCACGATACTTTGTCAATCCGACGGGAACGACGGAAATGCTGTTCATGACCGGATAAAGAGATGAAAGATCCTCAATTGACTTATCCAACTCAGACCCATCATTTATATCCCTGCATAATACTATTTGAGTATTAACCGTTATTCCTCCGTCTACCAATCTTTTTATTCTATTCATGATGTCCCCGGCAAATTTGTTGTTTAGCATAAATATTCTCAATTCAGGATTGGTCGTATGCACGGAAATATTAATCGGAGACATTTTGTATTTTATAATCCTGTCTATATCGGCTGAGCCCATATTTGTCAAAGTCACATAATTGCCCATAAAAAAAGACAGCCTGGAATCATCGTCTTTAAAATAAAGAGTTTCTCTCATTCCTTTGGGCAATTGATCTATAAAGCAAAAAATACACTTATTTCGGCAGCTTTTTGCATCATCAAGCATTAAATTCTCAAATTCAATGCCCAAGTCTTCATACTCATCTTTCTCAATTTCTACTTCCCAGATTTCTCCGCCCTTTTTCTGAACCTCCAACAAGATGGACTCATTGGCAATTAGAAATCTATAGTCAAATATATCAATTATTTTTTCTCCGTTTATAGATAGTATCAGGTCTCCTTTCTCAAGACCTGCCTCTTCTGCAATGCTGCCCGAAACAACATTGGTTATCGGTATCGGTTTATACTTCAAAACCCAAGTCCTCCCTATTTCTAATAAAAAGCAGGAAACTTCAAATTTATTAATCCCTTCTAAGCAAAAAGCAGCAGGTTTAACTGCTGCTTTTACTCTATTCTACGCTTAGAACCTCAATTGCTTTACGTTCTCCTTTACGTACTACTGTATAATGCCCACACTCTTTACAAACTCTATGAAGCAGCTTTAAGGAGTGACAACGAGGACACTCAACCAAATTTGGTGCTGACAGCTTCCATTGAGATCTTCTTTTTCCCGTTCTCGCTTTAGACCATTTACGTTTTGGATTTGCCATGACTTACACCTCCTCATCCCATACAACAATCCATTGTATACTAAGTAAAATCCAGTACTCATCGCGGGTACTCAATTTTATAATCATAATACATTTTAAATAAACATTTAAGCATCCAAACTGCCCTTAAAAAAGTCCTTCAGTATACTCATACGCGGGTCTGTTTCGTCATCGGAGCATTCACACTTGCCCTTGTTAAGATTTACCCCGCACTTCGGGCAAAAACCCTTGCACTCGTCATCACATATCTGCCTGACGGGAAGGTTGAGTATTATATTGTCCTTTATTACTTTATCCAGCTCAACATACTTGCCCTGATATGTATATTGCTCATCGGTTTTATTGCTGTCTTCCTCAATAAAGTCCTCTTGTATATCTATGCGAACTATCGACTCAATATCTTTCAAGCATCGGGAACAATTTGTCCGATATTCGGCCACCAAATGACCGTCAAGCTTAATAACACCTCCGGCATTTACCAACCTGCCCTTAAAGCTTACCGGCCGGTCGACGATAAAATCTCCCAGCGCAATAGTACTTTCCTCCAACGGTTCATTAAGCTCAATATCCAGTGATGCTCCATCGCTCTTTAAAATATTTGATATGTCTATTTTCACATTCATCACCTCTTAAAACCGACAGTGAATATTATACTAACTAATAATTCACATGTCAAGAATTATGTGAGAACCTTTTTTCTTTATTATCACACAATTGTATAAAATAATACACTTAGAATAAGTATCCGGCAATTAAGAATATTGCTGTACCTATCATCCCGGTATCCCCATATTTAATGACAGCTTTTAACCCTATACCTTTCAACTGCCACAGACGCTATCAGGAATATACCCGTCATAATTGCAAGAACCGCAATATGCGGCAATATGGAGCCAATACCCATATTGGCACCCACGATATTGGTTAAAGCCTTAACCGCCCAGTATTGAGGAAAAATCATTGCAGCCTTCTGCATAAATTCGGGAACTATTTCCAAAGGCCAATAACATCCCGCCATCATGGATGTAGATATAATAAATACCGAAGAATAAGCCGCCAGCTGTGCATTTGATTTTACAACCGAAGAAAGCAGTATTCCCATTGTTGTAATACACATAAGATATACACTTATCAGAAGTATGCTTGCTAAAAAAGAATTTCCCCAATTAACTCCCAGGACAAAGCGTCCGAAAAGTATTAATATGCCTACTTGAATCCAGCCTTTAAAAAATATTCCAAGAACCTTGCCCAGTATTATTACCGTTTTGGTAACCGGAGTGGCTGAAAGTCTTTCCCACGTCCTGTTTTTCTTATCCTCAAGTATTACTCCCACACCTATCATGACCGAAAACATTACAAACATAACGGCTATACCGATAGAGCTTTGGGCCATTCCGTCAAAATCCAAGCTTTCTTCTCCCCCCGACACCCTTATATCCTCCACTATTACCGTCGAAGGTCCTTCAAGCTTTTTTTCAAATCTCTCTTCTATCCTGGAAATAATAAAATCCCGGTTTTCCAATTTTGATGTTTCAAGTAAATTATCAAAATATATCTTTGAATCCTCTTTAATTTTCAATTCTGTTAAAGCAGTACGGATAACCCCTTCCGCTACCGCATATCCCGCCGAAGCAGGCTGTTTTAAAACATATATTCCTGCTTTTCCTTCCCTGATACTATCTGTAAAGTCTCCGGGAATAATAAAGCCTGCCTCCAGCTCCGATTCCTTTATTCCTTCAATTATCTCCTGCCTGTTCATTTCAAGTGTCTTTATGCTGTTGTTTTCTTTTATTTTTTCAATAAGCTCCCTTACAAAAGTACTATTGTCGTCGGTAGCAATTCCCACAGGTATTTCGTAAGTTCCGTCCGATTTCCCGCTTCCGTAAGCAAATCCCATTACTACCGTCAAAATTATGGGAATAACGATTATTATCAAAAGGGTTGTTTTATCCCTTAAAAGCCGTATCAGATCATACCATGCGATACATAAGATTTTCACCTGTTTCGCCTCCTAAGCAATGCTCTACGGTTCCTCGTCGTATTGACAGGCTATACGACATGCCATGCAATGTTTTTATCATATTCGTTTAGTTTAGTAATTATATATCCAACTTAATATACTTGCCGTTCAGGATGCCTGTGTCCTAAACCGCGCCACACCTACTCCAAGATATAACACCCCCATCAGAATAAGCACTCCGCAGCAGGGAAGTATAGCGGTATAATTACTTCCCAGCATAAGATCATAGTATCCGTTTGCAGCCCACCAGTTCAATGTTCCCCTTGAAAGAACCCTTAAAAACCCGGGCATCATATATAACGGCATCATCCCACCGCCAATAACCGTAAATGTCTGTATAAAAAGCTGGGACAACCCCTCTGCTGCCGATGAGGTTTTTGCCATGGAGCCTATCATCATTCCCAGTCCGGATCCCGAAAAGGCAATACATAGGGTAATAGTTACCACTCCCAAAACTGACCTTCCCCAGTCAACTCCATATACAAACCGGGTAAATACAATGAGAATCATTGCCTGGGTAAAGGTTATAAAAAGAAGCCCTAAAAACTTTCCTGTGATAATCTTCACCTTTCCCACCCCAGTGGTCAAAAGCCTTCCGAGAGTATTGGACTGCCGTTCTTCCACCATAAGCTTTGTTCCTGTTGATGCACCGAACAAAACAAACATCACGAGCATTGCAACAGAATAATATTGCATTCCCGAAACGGTTTCACGCTTTTTATTTCCATCTTCAGACTCAACATCTTTTTCCCCGTAAAACTCAATATCAGCGGCTCCGGTTTTCTGCTGCATATCAAACATAACAGTCGTTATATCCGGTATAAGAGCTTTTGTATTTTCATCGGAATGACTCTCTTCATTAATTATCTCAGTTATCACTTCCACACCGGAAGATGCTGCAGCCCAATAGAGGTAAAACTGCCGGCAAAATGCTTCAGTTATGCTTTTTATAACACTTGCATTGTACTGCCGGTCAGCTTGGGTTTTTATCCTGATATTTGTGTCATAACCTTCAAAAAATTTGCGGGTAAACCCCTCAGGAATTATAACTATCGTAGAAACCTTTTTGCTTCTCAGCATTTCATTGGCTTTTTCCTCGTCACTCTCCAAAAACGTGTTCAACATATCCGCTCCATGCTTCCTGAACCCATCTTGAATAAGCACCTGGGACAATATACCCTCATCCTTGTTTACCACCACCACGGTAAACCGCTCTATGGGATTGGAGCCTTCAAACATAGGTCCCAACGCACTTCCCAATATAAACATAATCACTGCAGGCATTATGAGCATTATGGCCAGGGCTTTTTTGTCCCTAAATACGATTTTCAGGTCCTTGATTGCTATTCGGAAAATCATCACATCACCCCTAATCCCTCAATGCCTTTCCCGTCAGATGTAAAAACACCCGTTCAAGGTTCGGTTCATCAATATTTATTGAATGAATTTTGCACTTTAAGGCATCAAACTGTGAAATAACAGATGCTAAAACAGAATCTGCATCCTTTACGGCAATGGTGATTTTATCTTCTCCCACCGTTACGCTTTCAACGCCCTCAATTTTTTCAATCAAACTTTTCTCTTTTCCCGACATATTCGAAATCCGTATATTTATAGTTTCAGTTTCACCCACTAATTTTTGAAGCTCTTCCTTGCTTCCCGCTGCTATTACTTTCCCCCCGTCCATTATGGCAATCCTGGTACACAGCAGTTCCACTTCCTCCATATAGTGGCTCGTATATATCACTGTCATTCCTTCTTTATTAAGCCTCTGCACCGTCTCCAATATGTGGTTTCTCGACTGCGGGTCAATTCCCACTGTCGGTTCGTCCATTATTATTGCTCTAGGGTGGTGAAGTAAAGCTGCGGCAACATTTATTCTTCTTTTCATACCTCCGGAAAAGGACTCAATTCTATCCTTGGCCCTGTCGGAGAGACCGGCTAACTCCAGACCTTCCTCAACCCGCTCTTTTAAAAGTCTGCCGCCAAGGCCATACATTCTTCCCCAAAAGAAAAGGTTTTCCTTTGCCGTTAGAGTAGGATACAAGGCTATTTCCTGAGGCACAAGCCCAAAAAACTTCTTTATTTCCGACGGTTTTTCGGATAAATCATATCCTCCGACTGTAATTTCCCCGGCGTCAGGCTTTATAAGGGTGGAAAGCATCGATATCAATGTGGATTTTCCTGCTCCGTTAGGACCCAAAAGCCCAAAAACTTCGCCTTCTTCTATCTCAAGGCTTACATTGTCAACTGCCTTTTTACTTCCAAAGCTCTTACACAGGTTTTTTATGTCAATAAATGCCATTAAAATGCCTCCTCGAAATCTGCAAAGTACTTATTTTTTGTCACCTTTTATTTTCATAAAAAAATCATTTAGAAAATCATCGGCTTCATCCCCGCTGATTATTTCATTCTCATTAATCTTTGGTATATCTATTTTTATATCCCTATCTATATCCCATCTTGTGGTATTAATCTCAAAGCTCAGTACAGCCTCACCTTCAGTACCATCCTTTATAATTAATTCTCCTTCCAGCATCTCATCAATTATATACATATCCTTGTCTATTTTGGCGGTCAGTTTTAACTTATTTATGGTAAAACTATCGTTTATCTCTTCATTTAAATCGGCCAGCTTGTCAAAAAAGCCTTCCACTCCCTCTTTTGTTTCTTCTTCCGAAACTTCTCCATCGAAGAATCTTATAGCCATTTCATTTGAAAACTTCTTTATTGCTTCATTTTGCGAAATAATATTGAAAATATTATCCAAAATATTTTTTGCCTTTTGATCCGTAAGCTCAAGGGAAAGCTGGTTTACCTTTATATCCCCTTCGGGCGTGCTTTCAAAAGAATTTCCCTCATTTGCGATTATCTCGTCTTTAACCGACTCGGTCCAAATTCGCTTAATTTCATCTTTAACCTTCGCGTATTCATCCATGTGATCCTTATCCAGTGATTGAGCAAAATTCTCTTTATCTAAATCAAGCTTGATATAACGCTTTTCGGAATCTAGATCCGGAAACCTCATGTATACTATATCATCCTGTACAAAAATTTTAGTGTTTATTATTCTGTCACCGATACTGATATAAAAGTTTGATTCCCCTAATTTATTTCTGCGGTCAACTGCTTCGTCTATATTGAAGGTTACATTCTCAAAGCCCCCAAACAGTTCTTTTTGACGCGCGGATGCATTGGAAAGGTCTATACCGATCTGTCCTTCAATTCTCGATTGAAGGGATTGCGCATTCATTGTGTTTTTATAAGAATCTAAATATTTTTGTGTTGTGGACTCAATAACACATGACGATGCGATTAAAATAGGCAATAATATAAAAAGCACAGGAGAAAATCTCTTCATATACATCATCCCCTTCATTGAAATTTCTTTTTTAAAAAAATCCTTTCCTTCACAATTAAATTGTAGAACACAACTTTTATATTTACATCCGGAAAAAGTCATGAATTATCCATTACTTTAGTCATGGTAATTCTCAATTATATACAGGGCAATCTGCGTCCTATGGCTAAGCCCCAGCTTGGAAAGAATATTGGAAATGTGATTTTTGACAGTCCCCTCGGTTATAAACAGCTTTGAAGCAATTTCCTTGTTGGAAAGACCTTCTGCAACAAGCTTTGATATCTCAAGCTCCCTTTGGGTTAGATTTTCAATGGCGCTTTTTTTATCATTCAATTTGCTTATCTTGTTTACAAGCTTGGTGGCAACACTGTTTTGAAGCATGGTACCGCCGAGATGGATTATCTTTATTGTATTAATCAACTCCTCGGATTCCACATCTTTTAATAGATAACTGCTGGCACCGTTCTTCAATGCTTCGAAAATGAAACTGTCATCATTAAAGGTGGTAAGAACAATTACTTTCACTTTCGGATACCTTTCCTTAATTATCTTGGTTGCCTTGACACCGTCCATACCCGGCATTCTAATATCCATAAGTATTATATCCGGTTCGTGCCACTCACACAGCTTCACCGCTTCTTCCCCATTTGAAGCCGTACAAAGAACGTCTATCTCGTCGGAAAGTGACAATAAAAGCTTTAACCCATCCCTAACAATAGGCTGATCATCAACTACCATTACCTTGATTTTAATCATATTTAATTTCCTCCGCCGGAACTTTTATTCTAATCTCAAAACCATTGGAACCGTCAAACGCGACAATCCCGTTAAAATGCTCAAATCTCTCTTTCATGCCCGTAAGGCCTGAACCCATGTTAATCTTTTCGCGGCCCTTTCCATTATCCTTAACCGATAATAAAAATTCCTTCGGGCTATATTCTATATCTATCTGTATATCAGTCGATTTTCCATGCCTGACCGAATTTGTTATGGCTTCCTGACATGCCCTGTAGACCGCCGCATCAAAATCCGGCTTTGTAACATATTTATCCCCTTGAATATTCAAGACAACATCAACGGAAAGCTTATCTTTTGAGCTGACAGCCAGTTCTTTAAGTGATTTCATCAGGCTGTGATTTTCAACCGCAGCCGGCTTTAATGCCTTAACAGACCTTCTTATTTCCGAAAGGCATTCCTTTGCTATCATCCTGCACTTGGATATTTGCTCAGCGGCCATCGAAGGCTTATTAGCGGCAAGCTTTTCACAAAAATCCAGGTTCATGACAAGCCCGGTAAGATGGTGGCCCACACTGTCATGTATTTCTCTTGCTATCCTGTTTCTTTCTTCAAAAATGGTGAGCTCTCTTATTTTTTCGTTCTTTTCTTCAAGAAGCTTGTTTGCTATCAATAGCTCATTATTCAAACGGTCAAGCTCTGCTTTCTCCTCCGAAAGCATTCTTGAGTAATTGAAAAAAACCGCTATTGTTATAAAAACCATAAAGGTAAAGAAAATATAGGAAATGACAAAGGAAATGTTTTCGGGAATAGGCTCCCAAAATAATGCCTGTATGAACTTCAAATATTTAACAAATGCTGCGGCAACAATAGCAAAGCTCACTACAAGCCTGCTTTTTCTTTTCAGCATAAATCCCGCTGCAATAAGAACATAAAAATAATACACATTGAAATAATAATTTACAAGAAATTTTGAGGTTTCATCCAGCATAACCAATAGGAATATATCCGCAGCAAAAAAATAAGGCAATTGCGCAGAAAACCTTTCTTTAAAGGCCTCCCTTATGTGAAGCCACACAAAAAGGGCAAAAAACAATATCACCATCGTTACCAGCCTTGGTCTGCCTGCGCGCTCTAAGTTTAGGGCCAGTACAAAAGTAACAAGCATTATGATATCTCTGAACACAACATATATGATACTCAGTTTTCCTCTCAAAATCACCACCGTTTATATTTTATCAAATAAGCCAATTAAAACAAATATCCTCCTTATCTTAATTATTCATTAAGTCTTAAAAACTGTGTAAAAAACTCGTGGGGAATACTCAATTTAACGTCATCAATCAGAATTTCCGGCAGTGTTATATTAGAATCATCATTTTCTTTATATTTACTGACCTCTCTGTTTAATCTCTCCATTTTCATATCCAACTGGGATACTGTATCCGCCGCTTCCTTAAGTTCTTTCAACAAATCCGCCGGTACTTCCTTATTATATTTATAGTAGATTTTATGTTCCAGGCTTGCCCAAAAATCCATGGCAATCGTCCTGATCTGAATTTCAACAAAAACATCTTCCACTCGATCCGACATAAAAATAGGAATTTGAATTATAAGATGCAAGCTCTTATATCCATTGGGTTTAGGATTTTTTATATAATCCTTGCATTCAATGACGGTTATATCTTTACGCTCTCGTATCATGTTGCTTAATTTATATATATCCGAAATAAAAGAACAGGTAATTCGAATACCGGCTATGTCTCTGATGTTTTCTCTTATGGATTTTAACGATAACTCATATCCTTTTCTATACGCCTTTTTCAAAATATTTTGAGGTGTCTTGAGACGGGATTTAACATGTTCAATAGGATTATACTCATGGATATACTGAAATTCCTGTTTTAAAATATCAATTTTTGTATTCATTTCATCCAAAGCAAATTTATAAGACATCAAAAACCGGGTTAGCTCCGTTTTAATTAGCTCCATATCCGAATTTCGCATATTCTCCATATTTTCATGCTCCTTTACTTTAAAAAAATTAGCTGACCTTATACTGTGTTACAATAATATTATATCAAATTAATTACCAAAACCGAAACTCTATAAAAAATATGCAGCATAAATAAAAGGCCCATTTTCATATTAAAAACGAGCCTTTATCAGTATTATCAAATTTCCCGCCGGATTATTTTAATTTACAAGCTTTACCGTTTCTCTTGCAATTTCAAGCTCCTCATTAGTCGGAATCACAAGGGTTCTTACGGTTGCATCCGGAGTACTTATGTCCATTTCCTTACCCCTTACCTTATTCTTCTCCTCATCTATTTTAATTCCAAAGAAATCCATATCGGTTAAAATCTCTCTTCTTACATAGGGATTATTCTCTCCGATACCGGCAGTAAATACCACCGCATCGACGCCGTTCATAACAGCGGCATAGTCACCTATAAACCTTTTAACCCTATAACAGAAAATATCCAAAGCCAGCTTTGCTCTGTCATCTCCGTTATTAGCCGCTTCCTCAATATCCCTGAAATCACTGCTTACGCCGGAAATACCGAGAACTCCGGACTTTTTGTTAAGGAAGTCGCTTACATCCTTAACGGTCATTTTTTCCTTATCCATCAAGAAGGTAATAACCGCCGGATCAATGGTTCCGCTTCGCGTACCCATACAAAGCCCTTGAAGAGGAGTAAATCCCATTGACGTCTCCACAGATTTTCCGTATTTAACCGCACAAATGCTCGCACCGTTTCCAAGATGGCAGGTTATTAGCTTTAAGCTTTCAATAGGTTTTCCCAACATTTTAGCAGCTCTTTCAGCTACATATTTATGGGAAGTACCGTGGAATCCATACTTTCTAAGCTTATACTTTTCATATATTTCATAGGGAAGCGCATAAATATATGCATACCTGGGCATCGTTTGATGAAAAGCAGTATCAAATACCGCAACCATAGGTACATCGGGCATTATATGCTTGCATGCCTCGATTCCTGTTATATTTGACGGGTTATGCAGCGGAGCAAGCTCTACACATTCATTAATGACTTTCATAACATCATCGTCTATTACCATCGATTCTTTAAACTTTTCTCCACCGTGAACAATACGGTGTCCCACTGCAGAAATCTCCGACATGCTCTTTATTACACCGTAGTTTTCATTAGTGAGTGCTGCAATAACTTCCTGAATTGCTACTTTATGATTATAAAGATCCTTTTCAATAACTACAGGATCATTACCAACCTTTGAGTGCTTTAAAAAAGAATGTTCAAGACCGATCCTGTCACATACCCCTTTTGCAAGCACTGACTCGTTAGCCATGTCAATCAGCTGGTATTTCAAGGACGAACTACCCGTATTAATAACCAGTACGTTCATTTAATATCTACACTCCTGTTCCTATTATTTTATTTTACTATATAAACTGTAAAACCTATTACCGTTAAGAGCTCCAAAACCACCGATATACCTTGCGGCAGCAATATCGGCATCATCAAAACCCTAAAACCCGGTAATAAGCTTCACAGGGAGATACTATATACTTTGAGCCTGTACAGCAGTTATGGCAGCAACGCCCACAATATCTTCAGCACTGCAGCCCCTGGACAAATCATTAACCGGTCTTGCAATACCTTGAGTTATCGGACCGTAAGCCTCCGCTTTTGCCAACCTTTGTGTAAGCTTGTAGGCAATGTTTCCGCAATCAAGATTGGGGAAAACAAGTACATTGGCTTTACCGGCCACATTACTTCCCGGAGCTTTGGATTTTGCTATTTCAGGAACCAGTGCCGCATCCGCCTGAAGCTCTCCGTCAAGAGCCAGATCCGGTGCCTTTTCCTTAGCAAGCTGCACAGCCTTCACAACCTTTTCCGTAAGCTCGCTCTTGGCACTGCCATAGGAAGAATAAGAAAGCATAGCCACCTGAGGCTCTGCACCCACAAGCATTTTAAAGGACTTAGCAGCAGAAATTGCAATTTCAGACAACTGGTCTGCATCGGGATTTTCCACCAGACCGCTATCGGCATAAACAAAGGTTCCGTTATGTCCGTATTCACAGTTGGGAACAACCATAACAAAAAATGCCGATACCAGCTTTGTGCCCGGTGCTGTCTTTAAAATCTGCAGTGCAGGTCTTAAAGTATTGGCTGTAGAGTTTGCAGCACCTGCCACCATTCCGTCGGCTTCACCCTTCTTAACCATCATAACACCATAATAAAGAGGATTCTTCATTGTCTCCCTTGCGGCTTCAATAGTCATCCCCTTTGATTTTCTCAGTTCATAAAATGTATTTATATAATCCTCAACTTTCTCGGAGCTTAGTGGGTCTTCAATTCTAACCCCGGAAAGGTCAATATCCCCAGCTAATTCCCTAATCTCATCTCTATTTCCTATAAGCACAACATTTGCAATACCCTGCTTCTGAATCATTGAAGCTGCCTTTACAACCCTCAAATCTGTGCTTTCCGGCAAAACTATGGTTTTTACATCCGATTTTGCCCTTTCAATAATTTGTTCTAAAAAACCCATGACTTTTCCCCTTTCATTATTTAAATACAATAAAAATATATCAAATTTATTACCAGGTAATAATACCTGGTGACTATATGCATTCATTCCACTGTATTTCAGCAACTCTAATTATATACAAAATGTTTATTGTATACAAGATTATATAAATCAATTTTAAACCTCTAATCCCCTATAGCTGAAATATACACTATTATATATAGCTTTTTCTAAAAATTAAGGGTTCATGGATATTAAATGCTCTAATTCCTTAAGATGGCTGTTCAATTCTTCCTCGGTTAAATTACTCAAATAAGATAATCTATAGTTTTTAGCCTTATTGGCAAATTCCAGGGCCTTTTTCAACTCTCCCATGTCTTTTTTTATGCAGCTATAGTTATAATAAGCCTCCGGAAAGGACGGATTAAGGCCCATAAGCTTTTCATATATTTCTTCCGCCCGTTTTTTATTGCCTACTTTATAATAGGTATAGCCTAAATTATCAAGAATAACGGGATCCGAATCATTGTAATCATAAGCTTCTCTATTGAACTCTAAAGCCCGGTTGAGATCCCCGGTCAGAATAAGCAAATAACCGAGACTTCCATATATGGTTGTATTTTTATAATCGGCAAAAACCTCCTCGAGCATTCTAACCGCCTCTTCCAATTGGCCCTTTTTCCATAATACCAAAGCATAATTGGATTTTGCCTTCATTTTGCTGTCCTGGTCTATATTTGAGTTCAGCATATCAAGAAAAACCTTTTCCGACTCATTGACATTACCTGTTTTAAGCAGCAAATACCCGTAAAGAATAGCCGTTCCCGGTTTCTTGTTGGAAGTTTCGTAAGCCTTCTTAAGCCACCTTAATGCCTTTTGCAAATCACCCTTTTTATAATAACGGTTTGTAAGAATGATATAAAAAGCACTTCGTTCCATAAACAGAATATATAGAACAAAGGCAAAAAAAAGTATATATCCCAATAGCCTGTTGAAGATAAAAGCAATAATAACAATTAATAAAGGAATCAAATATTTTATCAATGTATTTCTTTTCATATCAAACCTCCGAATAATATCACTAATTCTCAATTTCCTTAAGCTTTTCATTCAATATTCTTTATATCATCTGAACCGGTAATTATTGAACGAGCATACTCGGGTGTGGAAAACTGATCCTCATACCTTTTCCCCTTGCTTCAGGAAGCTCCGGAAAACTCCTTTTCAGCATCAAGCATGAGCCTCTTCTTTTCTTTCTCTGTAAGATTAAGCTAAGCAAGGTCTGCAACATACTCCAAGGCTTTCTTTGATATTTTCATACCCTTTCCTTCCCGATTTATGCCTCAGTGTAATATTATATCAAACAATGTTCTCCCTTTCCACGTTATATTAACATGCTCTGTAACTTGCCTCAAAATGTCGCTTGCGCATTAACCGTACTTAAATAATTTTGAAAAAGATAATAATCTCCTTTCCATTTACAGCAAAATAAATTTATAATATATTAAACGATATAAAATTTTCCTTTTGAGAACCTTAAGTTTAAGCTTTTCTACGATGATATATATGAAAAATACAAAGCAAAAAAAGGAGTACAAAAAAATGAGAAGAAAAGACAGAGAAGTTACCGAAATAAAAGAATTAATTCAAATTATTGACCAATGCAAGGTCTGCAGGATTGGCATGTATGATAATACCGGTCTTTATATTGTACCGATGAATTTTGGTTATACTTATGAAAACAATAAGCTGGTGCTATATTTCCATAGCGCTAAAGAAGGAAGAAAGATTACAGCATTAAAAGAAAACAACAACGTGTGTTTTGAGATGGATTGCGAACATCGCCTAATTACAGGAGATACAGCCTGCCGATATTCGTATTCATTCAAAAGCATTATCGGAAACGGTAAAGTTGTCTTTATTGATGAAGTGGAAGAAAAGAAAACAGCCCTGTCTGCATTGATGAAGCATCAAACCGGAAAGGATTTTTCATTTGACGATAAAACGGCAGAAAATGTTTTGGTGTTTAAAATTATTGCAGATGAATTTACCGGTAAATATCATCCTTAATATAAGAGTTCTCTGGTGACAAGAAAACTGCGATAGTGTTATTTTATCAGGTTTGATGGTATAATGATTACAATACGGTATTCCGGAGAGAACCATTGAACTCCTTACAGTGCCGTTTAGTTTAATTTCTTACAAAACAGAAAACCTTGACGGAGGGTTTTGATAATGAAACTTAATTGTTCAAATGCCCTTTGTCTTGGTGAGATTGGGGAGGATTTTATGGAAGTATTTGAAGCTATCACAAAAAGATACAGTGTCCGCTCCTACCGGCCGGATCCGGTGGAGCCCGAAAAATTGCAAAAAGTACTGGAAGCTGCCTGCCTGGCGCCAACAGCCTGCAATTTCCAGTCCTTCAGGATCGTTGTCATGAAAACCGACGGTCACAGAGAAGAACTGAAGTCCGTGTACCCTAGGGAATGGTTTCTGGATGCCCCGTATGTCCTTGCAGTCTGTTCCATCCCGTCGGAATGCTATGTCCGAAAAGACGGCAAGAATTATTCCGATGTGGATGCGACGATTGTGATGGATCATATCATTCTGGCCGCTACGGCTCTGGGGCTGGGAACATGCTGGATTGCTGCCTTCGACCCGCAAGCCGCCCGCAGTGTATTCCGGCTGGAAGATTCCATGACGCCGGTCGTGCTGACACCGCTGGGATACCCCAACGATCAGCCTCCAGCGAAAAGAAGAAAACCCGTGGATGAACTGGTTACCTTTATTGAATAAACGGACGACAACATAAACGGACGACAACATAAACGGACGATAACCTCGAAAGAGGTTGTCGTCCTGTGCGGGAACGCTTTGGGATTAGCTTATGGACTTCTTGGCAATTACCCGTGCCGGACTTTCACCGGCTAGTGTGGTCCGGCTTCTCCGGGCGCACACAGCAAAAAAGCGATCTTTACAAGACCGCCCATTTCCGTTAGGAGAATACATATATAAATTGATATATCCAATTAATTAAATCATATACTTTCTAACATTTGCATCTTTCAAGAAGATTCATAATTACAAGTCCGAGTTCAATATCCCCTGCTTCTTTGCTCAAAACCTTCTCATATCCCCGGAAATTTAAAGAATAAGAACCGTCCGAAGTCCTTTTCGTCGTATTTAATACCAGCCCAAGTTTATCTTTGTAGTATATGGAAATATTCCTTTTCTTATAGGAAAATTCACTCCAATCCTTACATTTAAGGGTATTCATAAGCTTGTCATCAGGATAGATTTTCCTTTTTTTACACAAAGACATAGAACTTCTCACAGTCTGACCAAGGGCCAAGGGCTGATACGGAGCCTTTAAAAACGTCGGTTTTCCCACTGCTCTTCCTTTGCCATGCTTATCTTTGGCAAAGGGGATAACTGTGACATTATTTTCCTCATCGAAAAAAACACTTACGCTGCCGTATTCAATACCGGGTGCCGATGCCTTTTCCTTCTTTTTTTTCTTTTTCAAGACTAACAAAACAACGCTAAGAACGAGCACAACCGCAGCTGCAGTACCTACAATCAAATACAATATCATATCTCCCATATCCAACCACCCTTTTCTCTAAACAACAAAGCAAAGGGAAGGCAGTACGGCATAGACATTCCTATTATATTTGCTATAATAGTCTCTATACTCACCCTTTCCTTGTCTGGTCCTTTCTGAACAAATGTTTTCACTAATACCAGTCTTCATCATTTTTCAAATTCCCCCCATAAAATTTTAATATATTAATAATAAAATTATTAATTAACACATAAATTCATATATCTACCTAAAGTCCAAGGTTCAATCAAAATAATTTTTTTCTCTTTCTATTTTCTATCTTCCGGTAGAGCAAAATCCTTCGCTAAATTTCTGACAATATATTTTAGCTTAAAAGTTCATATTTAATATAGGTAATCTTATTTTATCATTTCCAAAAAACTATCCTCATCAATTATTTGAATCCCAAAAGCCCTGGCCTTGTCAAGCTTGCTTCCTGCCTCTTCTCCTGCCAAAACATAGTCGGTCTTTTTTGACACACTGGATGAAGTTTTGCCCCCAAAGCTCTTAATTATTTCCTCAGCCTCTTTTCTAGTAAAGCCTTGAAGGGTTCCGGTTAGTACAAAAGTTTTTCCTTCAAAACGGTTGTCATTTATCTTTCTTTTTCCTGTGCTCACTGTATTGACGCCAACGGCTTTCAACTTCTCAATAATGTCTTTGGTCTGCTCTTGAGCAAAAAACAATACAACGCTTTCCGCCATTTTATCTCCGAATTCAGGTATTTGCTTGATGTCCTCCGGTGAAGCCTCCATAAGGGCATCTATGGATTCAAAGTTTTCGCTCAAAAGCTGTGCAGCCCGAATACCGATATGTCTTATTCCAAAGCCGAAAATGAGCCTGTCTATATTATTGCTTTTTGATTTTTCAATGGATGCCAGTAAATTCTCAACAGATTTCTTACCCATCCTTTCCATCTCAATCAGTCTGTCTTTTTCTTTATGTAAATAGTACAAGTCGGCTATTCCTTTAATAATATCCTCAGACAGAAGCATATCAATAATTGCCGGACCAAGCCCTTCAATATTCATGGCATCCCTTGATGCAAAGTGAACAATGCTCCTGTAAAGCTTGGCAGAACAATCTATTCCCATGCACCTGTAAGCCGCCTCTCCCATTTCCCTGACAACATCTGCATTACAAACAGGGCATTTCTCCGGCATTCTAAACTCCGTTTCATTTCCGCCGCGCTTTTCAAAAACCACCTCTACAACTTCAGGTATTATATCTCCGGCTTTTCTGATTAAAACCGTGTCACCAATCCTAATATCCTTTTCCTTTATATAATCCACATTGTGGAGTGTTGCTCTTTGTACCGTACTGCCGGCCAGTCTTACAGGATCCAAAACAGCAATCGGGGTCAATACTCCGGTTCTTCCCACATTAATCTGTATATCCCTTACCACGGTTTGCTTTACTTCTGCAGGATATTTATAAGCTACAGCCCATCTCGGTGCTTTTGATGTACTGCCTAAAATTTCCCTTTGTCTTAATGAGTTTACCTTAACCACCGCACCGTCGATTTCAAAGCTGATATCTCCGCGTTCTTCACCTATACGCTTTATTTCATCCCATACTTCGTTAATATCCCTGCAAACTTTATAACCGGGACTAACCTTGAATCCCAGCTCCCGCAAATACTCAAGGGTCTGAGAATGCTTATCGAAGCTTTCTCCCTCTATTCTCTGTATATTAAATATATATATATCAAGCTTTCTTAAATTGGCAACCTTCGGATCAAGCTGTCTTAACGAGCCTGCGGCAGCATTTCTGGGGTTTGCAAAAAGCTGTTGCCCTGCTTCCTCCTGCTCTTCATTAATCCTGATAAAATCCTTTTTGGAAATAAAGACTTCACCTCTAACCTCCAGAAGCGGCACACTCTTTTTCAATTTGAGAGGAATTGATTTAACGGTTCTCAAATTCTGTGTAACATCCTCTCCGATCAAACCGTCGCCCCGAGTTGCTCCCCTAACAAATATTCCGTTTTCATACAAAAGCGAAACCGAAAGCCCGTCAATTTTCTTCTCAACAACATATTCTATATCATTTCCCACGGCTTCCCGCACTCTTTTATCAAAACTGTAAAGCTCTCCTTCACTGAACACATCGGCAAGACTTTGCATCTGTACCGCATGTACCACCTTTTCAAATCCCTCAAGGGGTTTATCTCCAACTCTTTGGGTCGGAGAATCCGGTGTTATAAGGTCCGGTCTCTCCTTTTCAAGATTCTCAAGTTCTCTATAGAGAGCATCATACTCATAATCACTTATTTCCGGTGCATCTTCAACATAATATTTGTGATTGTGGTAATTTATAATTTCTCTTAATTCATGTATCCTCTTTTCAATTTCCACGCATTATTCCCTCCGTCGAACATCTGAGCACTCATTATTGCAGTCTTGTAAATCTGTACCTTTTATCTTCTTCTGGGCTTTAATCCCTTAAATATTACCGTTTGAAATACCAGCACCGATAATATAATCCAAATAATAGCCCACACTACTTGGGGAATACCTGTTACATCGGCCATTTTGACTATATCCCCCGGAACATTTAAATTCCATCCCCTGATAATTGAAAACTGTTGGTTTATCTTTAACAAAATTGTCGCAACAAATGCATCGTATATTATATATGCAACAGCAGATACAGCTATTACATCTATTACCAACTCTTCTATAGCCTCCCTTTGTACCATAAACAAAACAATAACAATTGAAGTAAAAATTGCAGCGTATACCACAGCTGACCTTAAGCCGGGATTGGCTATTGTAATTACCAAATATAATATAGAAAGACATCCCAGTATATACTTTTTAGCCGTTGTTTTCTTGAGCCCCATTAAAATTACAAAAAACAACGCGCTTGCAATGTAACCGCCATTTGCGATTATAAGCGACGGAAGCCAGCCTTTTGCATTTATTATTGTATCGCCCAATCCGCCAAACACAGTTTTAAAAGCATCAATTCCAAAACCGCAAAATAAAGCCGTCAAAGCATGCCCCATTTTGTGGAAGAATACTGAAAGTACTCTCACCGGTCTTAGCACCACTTGATTCCATAATAAAACTGTAATAGCAAGAATAATCAGATATCTCCACAAGCCTCTCATATTTACCTCTATACTCAATAATTAAAATTAGCCAAATATCCCCTACAATTAAATTATACCTTTAACTAGCAAAAAAAAAAAGAGATTTCCCCTCTTTTTTTATGTCCCACTGTTGACAAGAGCAATTAAATTACAAAGAAAATACGAAATAAAATTATATATCCCCATCCTATTTTAAGATTATTCCTCCATTATAATATATACTCCATTTTCGTCCTTTACCGCACCCATTTCATCAAGAGCCTTTACTACAGCATTCGCCAAAGCCTTGGCAGCTTTTTTTCTAAAAGATGCATCAGCTAACTTTGCCCTGTCGGACGGATTAGATATATATGCAATTTCAGCTATCACCGCCGGCATTTTTGTTCTTCTCAAAACTGAAAGATTCGGACGCTCAATTATCCCATTATCCACAGTTCCCAATGCCTTTATCAGCTCCCGTTGAACAATTTCCGCAAGCTTTTTTCCATTCATTTTACTGTACTTAGGATCCTCCGGAGGAGGACAATAAAGGGTTTCCGTCCCTTTATACTCTGAATTGTCCTCCATTGAATTACTGTGGACACTGATAAAAAGGGTGGCATCCAGTTCGTTTGCAAGGTCAGACCTCGGTACAAGGTCAACAAAAACATCCGTATCCCTTGTATATACAATTTTGATCCCCAGTTCATCAAGGATTTTCCCAAGCTGCAAGGATATATCAAGGTTTATATCCTTTTCAAAAAGGTTTCCGTTATAAGTGCCCCAATCCTCTCCTCCATGACCGGGATCAATTACGACAATTACTTCTTTCGGCTTTTTCTCCTCATTCTGGCCTGTCCCATTCAAATTCCCGGCACCGCCGGTACCGGCTTTATTGTTGTTATCCGTTAATTGACTGCTGCCACCGGGCTCTTTTGCCGCTCTGTTACCCTTAACTCCTATACCGATTAAAACCGCCACAGTCAAAACAAAAACGAAAAATATTAACCATGTCCTTAATGGAAGCCTTAATACTTTTTTAATAAAACTCTTTAAACTCATATAATTTCTCCATTTTGATCTCAATTTTAGAATTGGAAATACAAAGCCTTCCTGTTTTAAAGCTATTATTTTCAATATACTTCCAAAAGACGGAAGACAGTAAATCTTGATTTCTTTAGCTTCAAATTAAAAACCGTGCTAATAAAATAATACTACTAACCCTTTGCTTATTCAACTAAAAATGATTCCTAAATCAAATTAAAAATATTACCTTTATTGCTTCACTTCATGAAAATTTACAAAAAAAACTGTTTTTGTATTATTTTATTACAATAATACAAAAACAGCCGGTTTTATATTTCCCAAATCAGTTTTTCGTAAAAATTTTTACGGCTTTTTCAATAATATTTCTTCCTTAATTTCTTCACTTAGGCAATATGACCTCTCACTGGACATACCTATTGACGTCGTTCAACGTTATACCCTGATGAAGGGCAATATTAAGACCGTTTGCTATTACCTTGGAAATCCGGTCAACGGCATCATCGATTTCCTTAGGTGTTACCACAAGATCTCCGACATACGGCTGAAGCACTTCCTGTATCAACTGATATTTTTCATTTCTGTCAATATTCTTTAGCATATTGTAAAAACGCACATCTTCTTTAGCTTCCTTTATCAAATTGTCTATAACCAAATCAATGGTGTCGTTTGCCATAGTTGCCGCATCTACAACCGTGGGAACCCCGATTGCAATTACCGGAACCCCCAGAGTTTCCTTTGAAAGCTCCATTCTTTTGTTTCCCACTCCCGAGCCCGGTGATATACCTGTATCTGCAATCTGAATGGTGGTATTCACCCTTTCCATCTTTCTTGAGGCCAGAGCATCAATCGCAATTACAAAATCAGGCTTGACCCTGTCCACAATTCCTTTTACAATTTCACCGGTTTCAATACCCGTTATACCCAACACACCAGGGGCAATTGCACACACCGGCCGAACGCCCTTGTCAACCTGCTGCGGTACATATTCAAGCAAATGCCTTGTAATCATAAGTGCCGATACCACCTTGGGTCCTAAGGAGTCAGGTGTAACATTCCAGTTTCCCAGTCCCACCACGAAAATTGTTGACTTTTCTTTGAGATTCAAAATTCCGGCCAATTCCTTTGCCAGAGCTCTACAGGTCTCTTCATACAAAACTTGATCATTCTCTTTTAATCTCGGAACTTCAAGAGTAATATAATTACCCATGGGCTTTCCTATAGCCGCTTCTCCGGTAGGTGACGTTACCCTAACCCTGGTAATTCTTATATCGTCAGTTCCGGCATTTTCAACTTCTACTCCTGGGGGATCCTTCCTGTCGTTTAACCCTTGCCTTAGTTCATTTTCCTTAAGTATCTCATGTGCCTCCATTACAAGGTCTGTTCTTACACTTCTCTTCACCATATTAGCCCCTTTCCTTCACCAATGGTTTTTTATTATTTTCTATCCTATCGATAGGGTTTATTCATTTATCTGTTTTTCTTGAGCATATTATCTGTTTTTGATAAGTTTATTAATAATAATGCTCTCTCTTAGCATAAATAATGTTCTTCCTTAGCATACCCATTGACAGGCTTGGTTACTTCTTTACGGCAATTTTCAATACTTTTCCCGGTTTAAATAATATGTACCCCTAATTGTGGGAAAAATATGATTTGACCCTTGCAATTTGATTTAGTTCATGTTAAAATACTTTTTGTCGAATAACTCGCAGGAGGTGAAAGAGTTGCCAAATATAAAGAATGCGGAAAAGAGAGTTCGTATTACAAAGCATAAGACTCTCGTAAACAGTGCAAGAAAATCATTATTAAAGACTACTATAAAAAAATGCAATGAAGCCATTGCAAATAATGATCCTAATGCTGCCAATGCACTGAAGAATGCTATTAAAATTATCGATAAATCAGCAGCAAAGAATGTTATTCATAAAAACACCGCTGCGAGAAGAAAATCAAAGCTTGCTAAGGCATTAAATGCTATGGCTAAATAAAGAACGTACTATCAAGGTACGTTTTTTATTTTAATGTAGGAATCAAAGCATTACGGTTTTACAGCAAAAAACCACCTTTTTGTTATTATAGCGTTTTAGCTCTATCATAACGAAAAGGTGGTTTTATAGCATATGTCCTTTTACTGGGCTGCCAGATTGCAAATCAACAGTTCTAATGCTGTCCTGTCGTTTATTTTACCTGTTTTTATGGAAATATCAAACTCAAGAGCTTCCTGTATTGCCGCCTTCAGCTTGTCCGTTGAAAAATAATTGGCCTGTTTAAAAATCTTACTTCCGATATAGGGAGTTAATCCCATTTTAGCGCTTGCGTCCTTCATATCCAAGCCTTCTTCATTCAAAAGCTTCATCCCCAATATCTGCCTCAGCTGCTTTGCAATTAAAAAAAGTATTTTGGGAAAAGGCTCTTTAAGAATAATCATATCATTCAAAAGCTTCAAAGCTGTATCCACATTTCTTTCAGAAATAGCATCAATCAAATCAAAAACTCTGCTCTTAATTGACTTGGTACAGAGCTTTTCTATATCTTCAACTGTCACCTTGGTTCTTTCACCTAAAAACAGCAAAACCTTGTTTAATTCATTGAGTATGTCATTCATTCCCGGTTCACATACTTCGATAAGAAATGAAGCTGTTTGGGTATCAATTTCCTTATTATTGGACTGCACAACCTTCATTACCCACCGTACCAACTCATTTTGGTTCTGATAAGGGAACTCCACTATTAGTCCTTGTTTTTTAATAACATCAACAATCTTAAGCCTTTTATCGATTTCTTTCTCCCAAAAAATAAGACATACATGCGACGGGACATTTTGCACATAATCCAAAAGCTCATCCTTTTTATTCTGCTTGCTTTTTGCACCTCCCCGGGATTTAAACATCCCGGAGTTCTTCACCAATACCAGTTTTTTTTCACAAAAGATAGGCATTGTTTCACAAGCCTCAATAATTTTTTGTATATCAACATTTTCCTCAATCACTATTTTATTGAGTCCGGTCTGATCATCCGCTAAAATAATATCTTCCATGCTTTTAATATAGTATTTTATCAGGTAATCTTCGTCTCCATAAAAAAGATATAAATTATTCAGCTTCTTATTTTTAATATCCTGTTTCAATGCGCTGATGCTCATCTTTTAAAACCTTCCTTTGTGCCGCTCTATTCTTAATGTATAGTTTCACCGCTCATTTTAATCTATTATATCATAAGCAGCATGGGCTGTATTTATAATTTTTACGAAGAACAATTTGCAATTCGGTATGTTTCCTCCACATTTTCTTCGAACAAATTATATGCATCCTTTTTTAGGGCTTCTTGACTTCCGTATTTAATATTATATCCTTACCCCTGGTTTTGAGCACGACAGCACCGCATCGGTCGGTTCTCAAAACTTCCACATTCTTACTTTCAAAGAGTTCCAAAACCGCATCGGACGGATGTCCGAAATTGTTGTTGCCCACACTTATCACAGCGACAGCCGGCATCACTCTGTCAATAAACTCCTCAGTAGAGGACGTGGAAGAACCGTGGTGTGCAGTCTTTAAAACATCCGCGTCCAGGTCCGCCATATCTTTTACAAGCAATGCCTCCGCTTCCTTTTCAATGTCACCGGTAAACAATATTTTTACATCTCCGTAGCAAAGCCTCAGTACCAAAGAGTTGTTGTTTTGAGACGACTCTACAATATATGCACCTTCTTTAGGGTGCAAAACCTCAATATAGGTTTTGGAGTCAAGGGTTATAACATCTCCCTTTTCACAGCCCTCAATAGGAATTTTTTTATTCTCGGCAATTTTTTGAACATCAATGAGTCTTTCTTCAATGACTGTATCGGGAATAACTATATTGTCCACGGTAAAATAATCAAAAACCGGAATAACTCCTTTCACATGATCATCATGTCCATGGCTCAATATAACAAGGTCAAGCTTTGATACACCATAATCCAATAAAAACGGCACAACGGTGTTTTCCCCGGCATACTCCGGGCCTCCGTCTATTAATACGGTTTTGCCCGCCTGGGTTTTTATGAAGGCACAGTCGCCCTGACCCACATCCAAAAAAACCACCTCCATTCCCTTAGGCAAAAACAGGTTAAGCATTATTACGGTAATTGTAAAAGCCCCGGCCAAAACATAATATTTATAATGCAGCTTCACTTCATGATTGGGCCTGTACCATAGAAAATAAACAATGGCAGCATAATACAAAATGATAAGAAGGACGGACGGTGTGGATACGGTTACAACGGAATAGGGCAATTCTGCCGTTACTTTCGTAGCAAAAAGTACAAAGCTCAGCAGTGCATTATTGCAATAACCCAAAATTATCGAAAGCCCTATATGCACCTGTCCCAAAACCGCCATTAAAGCTCCCAAAATGGTTATAAACTCCACCACAGGAACCACAATTAGATTTGAAAGGATTGAAACAAGGGATATTTTATTGAAATAAAAAACCGTAATAGGTAACACTCCGGCCTGTGCAGCCAGCGTCGAAGCCAAAACATCCGCAACAAACTCGGGAATGAAGCTAAAGTTTATCATGCTTTTTATATTTTTGTAGAACAAAACCAGGGATATTGTCGCTGCAAACGACAGCTGGAAGCCAATATTAAAAAGGCTCCCGGGATTATACAAAAGCAAAGCAATGGAAGCAAAAGCTATGCTTGTAAAAATCTCCGTTTCTCTCATTATAATCTGCCCTACGAGCACAACAATAGCCATAATCACCGCCCGCAGCACCGAAGGCTCAAATCCGGTGATAAAGGTAAACATAATAAGAATACCTATGATTATTATATTGGAAGCAGTTTTTTTAAACCTAAGCTTTTTAAAGATAAAGACTAAAGGAAGCATGATAAAGGCGATATTTGCCCCTGAAACCGCCATAATATGCGTTAGCCCCGACTTACTGAAAACATCCTCCACCTCTTCGCTAAGTCCTTCCCTGTAGCCAATCAGCATACCGTTTAGAAGCCCGGCTTGCTGCGGCGGAAGGCTTTGGTTTATAACCCTTACTATCCTTTCCCTAATGGCAAGGCCGGCCTTAACCAATAAGTTACCCTTAATATTATCCTGAGGATGAATGCTTCTTTCGGTAGCAAATAATGTGGCAGAAACCCCGGAATGGCATAGATAGCTTCTATAATCAAAACCTCCGGGATTTGTTCTTCCCTTGGGAATATTAAGCTTTCCCGAGACAATAATTTCTCTTCCGTACTCTAAAAGATCCGGCAAGTCTTCCGGTTTCATGGAAAGCTGTATTTTGCCCTTAATTTTTCTTCTCAGTTCCGGTTCGCCCTTTACATCAATTTCCTCCACCTTCAAAAGATAAGTAATTCTAGACTCTTTTATATCGGGTGCCGAATCAATATAACCTTTAATAACAACAGATTTTCCGGCATACTCATTAAACTTGTACATGTTTTGATTATATGTATAAAGATAGTACACCGCCCCGGTAAGATAAAACAATATCATTCCGATAAGAACGAAAGTACTTCCTTCTTTTCGGTTAAAAAATGCAAATAATATGAGAGCAAGAACAAAGCAGGATAACACTGCAAAAAGATAGGAATGGGTTATATTTGTACAAACAATTCCAAAAATAAGAGATAAACTAAACAATATCAGCGGTCTTTTCATTATGCACCTCACAAAAAAGGCTCCTTTACACAAAGGAGCCCTTTAGTAGTCATATTTGTGAAAGCAAATTACTTTACCGTTAATTTAAAATCCTTCTTGCAGTCATATAGCTTGTGGCATAAAATCCGGACATGAGGTCACTTATCACTACTCCTCTATTAGTTCCCGATGAGCTATGTATAAACTTTCCGTCTCCAATATAAATCCCCACATGATTTATATAATTATGACCACCATTGGTATCGAAGAATACCATATCTCCCGGCAAAAGACTGTCCTTTGAAATAAAGGTTCCCTGTTTTGCTTGATCTGCAGCTACTCTATTTAGATTAATATTAAAATTGGTAAATACATATTTTACAAATCCAGAGCAATCAAATCCCTGAGCGGGTGTATTTCCACCATATGTATACCTTGTACCCAAAAACTTTTTAGCATATTCCACCACCTGCTGGCGTATACCGGCAACATTGCTGTTTGCGGTATTCTCAGAAACAGTTGTCGGAACATCCAAACTTCCCCTTGACACAGTTGTATTTTCAATGACATATGTACTTGACACCCATCCGGTAGAACCGTTTGAAAGTTTAATTTGATACCAGCCGTTATTTTGGGATACTATATTAACCGTTTCTCCCCTTGAAAGCTGCCCGATAATTTTGTTTTCAGTTCCTGCTCCGCTTCTTACATTTAAGGCTGAAGCTTGAACAATACCGGTTTTAATAATTGCATTTTGATTGTTATTGTTTGATAAGTTATTTATACTGGCTAATATTGTTTCATCTACTATGTTAGAAGAATTATTATTAGAAGGAGTTGTATTTGAAGAATTAGGATTTTGAGATTTAGTACCGGAACTTTGAGTTTCATCAGCAGTCGGTGTTTCTGTGGGCTGTGTTTCAGTTATTGTAACATATCCGCCGTAAATCCAACCTGTCTTGTTATTGTAATTAACTTTATACCAACCGTTTGACGTTTCAATTATATCAACCTTGGAACCCCTGGGAATCTGGTCGATTATTTGGGTTGAAGTACTCGGTGACTGTCGTATATTGAGCAAACTTGCCGTAATAACGCCGGTTTTATTTTGCTGGGCAAAGCAAGTGCTTGTCCAAAGGGTAACCGACATTGCGGACGCTGTTAGGCACAATAATAACTTGCTTGACTTTAACATATTTATCCTCCTGTTTCTTTTTCTACCCCACTTTAAAAACAAATATAATTGTACACTAAAACTCTTCTACTTTTGTCTATCTTTTCTTATGCCCATTATTATATCTTTCAAATTGCTATTTGTCAAACTGTCATATGGGTTACTTTCAACATTACCGTTTCTTCTCTTTCATAATGTCTAAAAATGCTTACAGACTAAGATACTATAATCTAATTATACAACACCGCAGAATAAGTTTGCATAATATAAGCGGACTAATTAAATAAGTACCATATAGTATTTATCGGCTATTTTAATGAGTCCATGAACCTAATAAATCTAATAGTTCTAAGGTAAAATAAAGCAATTTGCTGCAGAGAATAAAATTTATGAATATCATATTTGCCTACACATTATTGATATGCCCTGTTGCTCGTAATTAGAAGCAAAACTCTTGTTAATCCTCATTATTTCGCTAAAATTTTGTTTTTTCCAGAAAAGTTTGCCTATAATATTTTCCTCGCACACCGAAAGATAAATCTTAGTAACCTTGGTATTCTCCTTTAGGTAACCGATAAGCATATTAACAACTTCGGTGCCATATCCTTTTCGCTGTAATCCGGGTTCTATCATGATGGTATTAATCCAAGCAGTATCTTCAAAGCCATTTGTAATCTGTCCTTTCAAAAACCCAATCATTTTACCGGATTCAATACTGAAAATACCCAAACAGAAATCCTTCTGTGAAAAAAAATTTTTAAAAAAATAGCTTTTCACTTCCTTAATTGTCACCGGCTCAAATATACCTGTCGCATATTTAAAATCATCGATATCATTGAACCATTTTAATACATGTTCAAGATCATTGACACCAAGATCCCTTAAGTACAATATGGTGCCTTTTATATTCAAAGAATACATCGGATCCCCCTAAGCTTATAAAGGTACATTTTTCTATTTGCTATGGTATACATGCCGGAAAATAAGCTATTTATATTTTTTAGATTTATTTAATGTACCCGGAATAATTGGATATAAAAGATATATATTTATAATTTCTACATAACTGTCTCAGATTCCTTTAATTATGTTCAAAATTTTCATGTTATAAAAGCCGTGTTATTTCAAAAAATAAAAATGCCCAGTTAGTTAAAGGTGGGCAAGGAGGTGAATATTATGCCGAACAACGATAAAAAGGTCGTACCGAATGCAAAAGAATCCCTTAACAAGTTGAAATATGAAGTTGCATCCCAGGTAGGAGTAAACTTAAAGCAGGGTTATAACGGTGATCTTAAAGCTTCAGAAGCGGGAAAAATAGGCGGAAATATTACAAAGAAGCTAATTGAAATGGCTGAAAAGCAATTGGCAGGAAAATAATTTTATGGAATTTGCTTAATTTTCACAAAAAACCAACAACTATTTGATTTAATTATTGTACAGTTTACCGATTAACTTATAAAATTATATGTTGTATACTATAATTGTTCGAAAGGACTTTTAATATATTTTTTCCTCTATACAACGTTATTGTATACTCTGCAGCAAGAAGTTATAGGCTGCAGTTTTTTGTCTAAAACCTTTTGAGCAAACAAGCTCCTATTAATATCAAGTGTATTGATTTTCTTGTAACAAGGGGGTGATTCCCCCTTGCCCCCTTTACTTTTTGCCTATATTTTCGTCAAATTCAACTGAAATATTTACAAAACGTTTATATCCTCACCCTTTAAGACACGGTTCATGTTACGAACGGCACACATTTTTCCACACATGGTACAGGTATCTTCATGCTCCGGTTTTGAGCTTTCCCTGTATTTTCTCGGTTTTTCACCATCTATGGCAAGCTCGAACATTCTATTCCAGTCTAAGTTTCTTCTTGCCTCACTCATCTTGTAGTCCCATTCTCTTGCGCCTTTGATTCCCTTTGCAATATCCGCAGCATGAGCAGCTATTTTCGATGCAATAATTCCTTCCTTCATATCGTCGATATCGGGAAGCCTTAAGTGCTCCGCAGGAGTCACATAGCATAAAAAGTCGGCACCGTAGGTAGCCGCAATGGCTCCACCTATGGCAGAGGTTATGTGGTCATATCCCGGTGCCACATCGGTTACAATCGGCCCTAAAACATAAAAAGGTGCCCCGTGGCATAGCCTTTTTTCCAAAACCATGTTTGCTGCAATTTCGTTTATGGCCATGTGTCCCGGTCCTTCAATCATTACCTGTACGTTTTTATCCCAAGCCCTCTTTGTCAGCTCTCCCAAGACGATAAGCTCCTGTATCTGGGGTGCATCGGTGGAATCGTTTATGCTTCCGGGTCTTAACGCATCGCCGAGACTAACGGTCACATCATATTTTTCAAAAATATCCAGGAGCCTGTCAAATTGCTCATAAAACGGATTTTCATTTCCCGTCAGCTCCATCCATGCAAATAACAGGGAACCGCCCCTGGACACTATATTGGTAAGTCTCCCGTTCTCCTTGAAACGCCTGGCTGTCTCCCGGTTTATGCCGGCATGTACGGTCATAAAATCCACCCCGTCCTCGGCATGCCTTTCCACTACCTCAAAAAACTCTTCGGCGGTTATGTCCTTTAGCTCCTTGTTATAAAAGCCTACAGCATCATATACGGGTACGGTACCTATCATTGCAGGCGACATACCGACAAGCTGCTTTCGAAATTCCCGGGTTTTTCCGAAGGAGCTTAAGTCCATTATTGCCTCTGCATTAAGCTCAATGGCTTTTCTGGCCTTTTGGAGCTCAATGTCAAAATTACAGCAGTCCTTTGATATGCCCAAATTAACGTTTATCTTTGTCCTCAAGCCTTCACCGATCCCCTCAGGATCAATGCTTTTATGATTTTTATTTGCGGGTATTATCACCCTTCCGCAGGCAATAAGCTTTCTTAACTCTTCAGCATGAAATCCCTCTTTTCTCGCAACCGTCTTCATTTCCTCGGTTATAATTCCCTTTTTTGCAGCATCCATTTGTGTTGTATACATTTTCTTACCCCTCTCGAAACTTTGATTTTATTCTCGCGATCTTTTCCTCTATGTCATCGGCCCCAACAATCTCCGTAACCATTGCAATGCACCCGGCACCATGACTTAAGACCTCACCCATGTTGTGCTCCTTGATACCCCCTATAGCAACAAAGGGTATTTTTATGTTTTTCACCACATAGTCCAGGTACCCAAGCCCCACCGGTTCGCATACATCCTTTTTGGTATATGTCTTGTACAAGGGTCCTACTCCTATATAGTCAGCCCCCCGTCTTACTGCTTCCTCGGCCTGCTCCGGCGAATGGGTGGAAAGTCCGATAATCATCTCCTCTCCCACCAACTTCCTTACTTTTTCAACGGGTATGTCATCCTGCCCTATATGCACCCCATCGGCCTTAACCAGCATTGCAATATCCACATTGTCATTTACTATAAAGGTGACACCGGCTTTCTCGGTCATTTCCCGGATTTTCAGGCACTCATAATACTTTTCCGACAGCTTCTTATCCTTCTCCCTGTACTGAAGTACCTTTACTCCGGCCTTTATCATCCTTTCCACCACTTCAATATTGCTGCGTCCTTTTGAATGCTCCTCTGAAGTAATGCAATACAAGCCGGTATCAAGTTTTTTAAGTTTTTCCCTTTTACTCATGACCTTGAAATACTCCTTTTCAATGCCATATGCAATGAACCTGTAACCCTCATATAGCTTGGAAAGCTCATATTTGCCCATCACCTTCAGGTTTTCTTCTATTGTCCTCAATGCCTCCTGAATTCTTTTGAAATTGGCAGCGGAAAGCTCCGTAACCGATGCTTTTTTATCAATTTGAAGCTCCATTGAAACCCTTACACCTACATCTGTGGCACTGTTCCTGCCCTCCAAAAGCATCGGCATCATATCCATAAGGTTTTTTCTTATGTTATGCCTCAGCTCCTTTAGCCTTTTTGAAAAGTGTAAATCGTCAAAATAAAACCTCGCAAGGTCCTCCAAAACCCTCAGCCCCTCCGACGCCCTGTTAATATTGGCATCCAATATCCTGTATAGCTTATCCATTAAACCACCGCTTTCATCTTTGACATTATTTCATTTAATCCATTGTCTAGATCCTTAATTTCCTTAAGCCTGTTCTATTCATTGCCTTAATCCTTTATTGCCTTAACCATGTTTAATCCATTACACTAATCTTTATTTAAAAAATAGTTCAAAATCAAATCCGCCTGCTTTGCCGCTGCGATGTTGACTCTCGGAGAAATGGGAGGCACCCCTTCTTTTACCTCGGAGACAGAATCCCCCACCATATAAAACTTATCGTGCACCTTTCTTACTTTTATATCATCACTGTTTCCCCATCCGGCCAATCCCGATGCACAGACAAAGAACTTTCCCGATGAATAAAACCTTTCTGCCATCATGGTTTTACAATTCACCCGGTCAAAGGCCTCCACCACAGCATCACAATCATCAAACAAATTTTTGGCATTGTACTGTTCTACTCTTTGCTGTATGGTTTCAATTCTGACTTCCGGGTTAATTCTCTCGAGGTTTTCCTTTAGTGCCAGGACCTTGGGCATTCCCAACTGGTCAAGAAAGTAGAACTGACGGTTTAAATTTGATGGCTCCACCACATCAAAGTCAACTATTTTTAGTTTACAAAAGCCGCTTCTGACAAGGTTAAAGGCACAGTTTGAGCCCAGGCCGCCGGCCCCGGCAATACCCACTTTGACCTTTTTCAACTTTTCAAGCTTATCTTCACCGATATAGGACACCAGTCCCCTTTCAAATTCATTCATATAAGCCTCCACAAAAAAACTATATTATCTGGCAATCTCTTTACTTTGTGACCGTGAAGAGTCCAATGCTTTCACTATAATCAACTATATTGCCTGCCAATCTTTAAATACCGGTTGATAACCCTTCTCATAAATCCTTTGCTTTATTTCTTCAACTCCCCGCCGGTCATTGATGTCAAATTGGCCTTCGCTCTTATTCTCCTGGGTATGTCCGCCCACCTCGGTACTTGACCCGGCAGACATTTTTGTAACTCCCAGCCCTATTAAATTATCTCTGAAGCTTTGACTTTCTCTCGTGGAAATCGTTATTCCCGCCCTGGGCATAAAAAGCCTTTGGGCAAGCATTATCTGTACCAAATCCCTGTCTTCGACGACATAGGGAGGCGTAAAACCGCCGCATTGTGGTCTAATCCTCGGAAGGGATATGCTTATCTCCGTATCAGGATACCTGGTCTGAAGATAGTCAGCATGGATTCCGGTAAAAAAAGCTTCCTTTCTCCAGTCATCCAGACCTAAAAGAGCGCCGATGTTTACACTTCTCATCGATGCTCGGCACGCCCTTTCCGGTGCATCAAGCCTGTATCTGTAATTTCTCTTCGGGCCCTTAATGTGAAGCTTTTCGTACACCTCTTCGTTATATACCTCTTGGTAAATTGTAAAGCCGTCAACACCGGTTTCAATGAGCTCTTTGTATTCGCTTTCCTCCAAAGGATATACTTCTATTGATATGGACCTGAAATACTTTTTTAAAACCTCAACACACTGTTTTATGTATTGCACCGGACTTTCACGCCGGGACTCACCCGTAAGAATCAAAATATGTCTTAGGCCGGTAGACGAGATGGCCTGCGCCTCTTTCTCCACCTCTTCCAATGTAAGCTTTTTTCTATTAATCTTATTTGCTATATTAAATCCGCAATACACGCATTGATTTACACAGTAATTGGCCAAATACATCGGAGTATATAAAAATATGACTTTTCCGAAATTCTGTATTGTAAGCTTCCTTGCCTTCTGTGCCATTGGCTCCAGGTATTTTGACGCCTTTTGGGACAAAAGCATTAAAAATTCGAGCTCCGTAATTCTATCTTTGCTTATTGTGTTTATAATGTCCTGTTCCGAAACCCTATCAAAAAAAGTTTCAAAATCAAAGTTTTTATATTCCCGATATCTTTCATAAAAGCTCATAGTTCTTCCCCTTTTCTTAATAAAGCAAATAAATATTTCAGAAACTGAATTTCACCGGCTGAATCCGTCACGTGGAATTTATTACATATTTTTACTTTCACTATAACTCTATAATTAACTGTAAATACACCAAAAATCATTCACTCTCCCAGGCGCTCAGAAAACCCGTCAGAGGAGAGGAAGCCTCGGCATATTCCTTTACTGCCCCGGTTCCGGAAAGAAAAGCCATTCTTCCGGCCTCAACCGCCTTAGAAAAAGCTGCAGCCATTGCTACAGGATCGCCTGCAGTAGCAATAGCAGTATTGACCAAAACAGCCGCAGCCCCAATTTCCATAGCCTCACATGCCTCTGAAGGCTTTCCGATGCCTGCATCGACAATCACAGGAATATCAATTTCATCAATGAGAATTTTAACCAATTCCTTGGTCTTAAGCCCTTTATTCGTGCCTATAGGAGCGCCCAACGGCATTACCGCCGCAGCACCTGCATCCCTCAGCCTTTTTGCATCCATAAGGTCAGGGTTCATATAAGGCAGCACCACAAAGCCTTCTTTTACAAGTATCTCCGTTGCCTTAACGGTTTCCCGGTTGTCGGGAAGCAGATACCGGTTGTCCGATATCACCTCAATTTTTACAAAGTTACCGCAGCCTGACGCTCTTGCAAGTCTTGCAATTCTTACAGCCTCCTCGGCATTTCTTGCTCCGGAGGTGTTGGGCATAAGAATACACTCTTCGGGAATATAGTTCAGCATGTTCTCCTCATCGGAATCGAAATCAATCCTTCTTAAAGCTACAGTAATCACTTGGGCTTTAGAATTTTTTATAACATCAGGTATTATCCTGTTTGCAGGAAACTTTCCCGTTCCAATGAAAAGCCTGCTGGTAATGTACCTTCCTCCGATAATTAACTTGTCATCCATCATATTTCATCCCCCTCCAACAAATCTTAATATCTCAAGCCTGTCGTTTTCCTTTAAAGCAACCTTTTCCCAGTCTTCCTTCTTTGGAATCTCCATGTTGTATTCAACCACTATTCTGTCAGGCTCCAGTCCCTTGTATCGGATTAAATCTGCAAGAGTCATTCCGTCCTTTATTTCCGTTTCTTTACCGTTTAAAACAATCAACACTTTCCTTCACCTCCCCATTACGAAAAAAGATATTAAAAAACGCCTACCTGAAAGGTAAGCGTAAAAATCTACAAAACCACTTAAACGAGCTTCCCTCCGGCAGTACTAGCTGCATCAGGTTCAAAGGGTTAAGAGGTATTCCTCTCTCTCAGCCTAAACGGCACCCCTAGCCTAAACATAATTATTCTGTTTTCCCTCATTATACTCCAACAACAAAAAGTTGTAAAGATAAAAGTAAAGCTTTATTCAAACTATCCGGCGCTATTGCTAAAATCTTTCATCTGTTCATACACTTTCTCCAACGGTACATCAATTGTATTTTGCGGTATATTTATCATGCTACAATTAAAAGCTAAGTTCATTTTTAGAAGTCTTCTCTTTATCTTTGAAACCCTTTGTAAGGATCCTTCAACTTCGTTAAGTTCGATACCTAATAGCTTCTGTCCCATAAAATCATATATTTTAAAATCTTTAATTTCACTCCATTTTAAAAATCCCACACCAATCGCCGAAGCATTGTCTGTAAAGCCCTCTTCATTGATGATAACAGAAGGTTTCCTTACAAAAATTCTTATAACTAAATAAATACTACAAAAGCTAAAAAATAGACAACTAATAATACCGATTATACCCAACATCACCGGAGCTTCACCTTTGCTCATTAGCACATCTGTCCCAATGTCAATATTAAACCCCCAAATAATCAAAAACACTCCAACTAAGACAAAGGGAATTGATAATAATAACAACTTCACCATTCTTATAACACTGGGATAAATAATAATCTCTTTCTCCGAATCCATAAAATTCACCTGCTTTTTGACTGTACTCTCACAATCTACTATCGGGTATATTTTATCACATATAGCTTTTTTGCAAAATCACCGATTCAATTAACCGCACATGTGTTTGGCATCATTACTTAATTCCACCATCTTCTCATATACTGTCTCCAATGGCACATCAATTTCATTTTGATAAATGCTTATTATTGGAGCATCAAGATAGGGGTCTAATTTTTGTAGCGTTCTTTCCAGTATTGAAACCCCTTGTAAAATTTTTTCATTATCAACAAGTTCAATACCTATATACTTCTGTCTACTATGCCTACTCTTATAACTATATATTCCAAAATCCTTTATTTCACTCCATCTAAGAAATCTTATACCACCCTGCGAAGCATTATAGATAATACCTTCTTCATTTATAACAATACAAGGATCCTTTGATAATATCTTTTTAGAAATATCAAATGAGCAATAACCAAAGATCAAAGTAAAGATAAAAGAAAATATTCCTATGATCAAAGGTACCCCGGTTTTCCCCACTGGAGTATCAACCCCAGTGATGGTTTCAAATCCGGATAAAGAGAAAAATAATGAAAATACAAAAAGCGGGATACATTGTATAAGCGAACGCAGCAACTTTCGTTCACTATAGTAAATAACCATTTCTTTTTTTGAATCCGTATGGTCGCTCTCACTTTCTTATATTTTATCACTATTCTCATAACCCTAAATAAATACTTCTGTTTCAACTGAGATCTTTTATATCAAAGTTGAAAACCAACCAACTTTAACCTTTCTTGAATCACACCGTTAAAATGATCGTTTCCGTTTCGCAAGTTGAATTTATTTGCCATATCCGTGGTTTCCTTCTCAAACCAGGCTATAATATCGTCAATTGTATTAAGCTTATACTTTTCAATGATATTGCAATCCTTCTGTAGATGAATTTTCAACTGCTCTTTACCTAACTTCTTGAGCTTGGTGAACATAACCCAGGACGCGAGATAAAACTCAAATTTAAAGAATATCGTATGCGTTTCAAAAGCCCACTGAAAATGTTTTTCAAAAATATTAACGGCCTTGTTGACATCCACAACCGTCAAATATAACAAATGCTTACTCATGCTTTCCAAAAAGTCCTTGTTTTTATATATTAATTTGTAGCCTTTTTCATGAAAAATCTGCGCATCGTTTAATCTTCCCGTCTCAAGGGATGGCAGCAACAGTTCGGCATAGGTCAAATGGGGAATTTCAGCACATTTTAACCGTCCTGACAAAATAGGCTGAGCCATCTCAAAGGCTTTTTCATAATCCTTTATATACAATAAGTAAAGCACCTGATTATCGATATCACAGGCTCTGCAATCACTATAACCGTCTCTTGGGCTGTTTATCCATTTAAAATATAACTCCTCAGCCCTTTCTTTAAATCCCGAACTATATAAATATTTACATTTTATGCAGTAATACGGCCTTAAGCTTGCACCTTCCCGGTTATACTTATCCTTCATATCTTCAAAAAGTTGTTCTATCTTTTCTGAAGGCACATCCGGGAATTTATATATTTCTTCTACAATCCACTTGTACTCCCACAACAAATCCGATATATCAAACAAATGAGGATTCTTCTCACACTGAGCCAACCGCCATGAAAAAGCTATAATTGCATTTAGGTGATGTCCGTAAAAGACGCCCTGATGAACAATTTCTTCTCGGATATCAAAACCGGCTTTTAAGTCATTTTGACTGTCGGCAATCCTGGCCGCCTCCTCCAACATTAAAAGCTTTGCTTTCCCATCTGGCATTAAATCAATCTCTGAAAGAAGCTTTTCCAATTTACCGTCCATTTTCCTATCCTCCGATTACAACTTATAATCAATCAAGTTCAGCAAACTGCTGTTTAACAGCTTCATTTCTCTAGGGTTTAACGGATAATGCCCCATCAGCAATGATTGAATATATATTATTTCCACCGACATACATACCAGCTCTTTTGAATCGGTACCGATTAACCGGGTTATCAAAGGATTGTTATAATTAAAGCACAATTGAGCCTTGGATGATGTTGAAATATTGTCCGAAATCTGGCCCAATATGGATGAAAAAAGGAAATTGGATACTTCCTTGGTATTCTCAATATTTCTTATTAGATTTGCTTCTTCGTCAATCATGAACAGCGCCGGAATATCGGTAGGTTCAAACTTTTTAATCTGCACCGAGCAATTAAAAGGCTGCAATACCACTTCCGCTGTTTTTATAAATTCAAAAGCCTTTTCCCTTTCTTCAAAGTCAAGCTCTTCAAATGAAGCAGACATATCCGTCGGACTTATACGTTCAATACGTATATCGTGAAAAATCTCGGGCAATTTCTCAATTATCTCGGTGTCATATATATAACCGCAGTTCAATATGCATATTGATTTGGCAGCTGATATTTTCTGAATTTGCCTGAACTCATCTATACTCGGAGTATACTGAATAATATCTGTTCTCTTTTTTATCTCACCAAAGGTTAATATTCCGAGGGATGTCTCAAAAGGCAGCCAGTCAATGAACAATTTATATAACTCGTCAAATTCAAGAGAAAGAGCCTTAATGGCCAGTGTGTGGATCTTAATAATTTCCCTTAATCTAAAAATATCAAATCTGGCCTTTTCCACAAGGTAGCTTCTAATACAATCGCCCAATTCTGCTTGTACCTGACTGAGTTTTTTGTCGTCACATAATTGTTCCCTTGATGCAGTAGGCTCCAAGTCATTGCAATTAACAACACATTTGAGGAAAAAGGCCCAATCGGGCAGCAAGTTTTCCACACTGTCCGAAAGAAACATGTTTTTCAGATACACTCTATGCCTTCTTTTAGAAGAAGGATTCATCTTGTAGGATATAATGTATGCAATACCGCTTACATCCCCTGTTTTTGAAAATAACGGAATGTAGTCTATGAAATCTTCATCAAATACTTTTTTTCCGTATTCCAAAATAGCTTCCCTGTCACCTTTAAGGATTCCGTCCCTTGAAAAATCAAAGGGCTTTTCATTGTTAATTAATATTTTGCTTTTTCCATCGGAAAAATATATAGGATAAGGAAGGAAGCAACCATAATGGATAAATAAATCCTTTAATGTCGGAGCTTGAAAATATTCTTCACTGCCGGGTCTGCATCGCAGATAAATCTTGGTTCCGACAGAAACGTCATTATCAAGCTTTCGTACTCTATATGTACCGTCATATTTTCCCACCCATTCAACTGCATATGGGCTTTTTTCAGATTTGGTTATCACAATTATTTCATCACATACAATAAAACAAGATAATAATCCTATACCAAACTGTCCGATAAAATCATTTCTTCTTTGAAAAAATTCCTCTCTTTTGGAAGACTGACCGATTACTGCAAGAAATTGATGAACCTCTTCTTCGGTAAGGCCAATACCGTTGTCCTCCACAACAAGGGTTCCCGGATTTTTTTCCGAAGGTTCAAACAATTCTATGGAAATACTGCCATAAAAACCACTATCGTTTTTTCTTCTTGCAGTGACTGCATCCACCGCATTTTGAAGCAGCTCCCTTATATAAACCTTTGGACTGCTATAGAGATGGTTGGATAAAAGTTCAATGATACCTTGAAGATTAACCTTAAATCTTAAGTCAAATTCATTATTGTTTACCACAACTTACCCCCATTTATTTTATTATTATTCAAATAATAATATCAAATATTTTATAAATTCCAAATTCTCTATTCCGCTTTCTCTTCTTTATAACTCCAGTTAAAATTGGGGCCGCATAGATTAATAAATATGAACTTGCTCTTTCCAATTTCAATTACATCAAAGGCCGAAAGCTCTTCCGCATTTAGAACCGGCTCATCTTTTTTTTCCTGATTGCTTAAATAGATCAGCCCGCCGGACTCTCCCGGAGCAATAGTAAATTTCCTCATCTTTGGGTCATAAGTAATAGATGCATGGTTTGTCTTCGATATTGTATTGTCTCCGGCTATCGAAATATCCATTTCCTCAGATCTTCCGATAAAGTTTGATCCCTTCCGGATTTTATAGTCCTTCCCCATCTGTATTCCTTCAATACATACCAGCCAACCGACTACCGGTTCAACACCCTCTATATTATCCGGTTCCTTGGTTTTTTCAGACTCTTCTAAAATAGGAGCAATTTTCATTTTCCCTGTGTCTTCCAGAGGAGAGTCACAATAAGGACATTTATCCCCATATTTATCAATTCTATACATATGTCCGTTGATGCATCTTCCTAAAGACATCGTTTAAATTCCCCCGCTTTTGAATTTGTTTTGTATTTATTACTACCGCTTAAATTATTTCATATATTCTGTCGTACTTGACATATTAATTATTTTACCATAATTTTAGTATTTGCTATAAAAATTATATCTCCATGCTTCAGTTCATAAGACCTTTCTACTTCCAGCCTGAATTTCTCTTCATTTATTCTTTTGAGGCCGGTTCCGTGAGCTGAGCCAACATCCTCAATATACCATCTGCCGTCAGCATAATTCAAAATCGCATGTTGTCTGCTTATAAGCTCGGAATACTCCACATTTGAAAGGTCAATGTCCACCTCATTATTTTTAGTGTTTCTGCCTATTAATAAGGACACTTTTCCTTCTATATTCCATGTTTTTATGTTCTTACCGTTTTCACCGACTAGCACTAATTTTGATATTGCTTTATCCTTCTCACCGGCAAGAATAATTGTAAGTATACGAACCGTTACAAAAGCTCCGAAAACAACCGAAACGCCATATCCCATATATTTTATAATTTGATTATCGTTTACTAAATAAACATAACAAAGAGTAGCTGCAATAATTAAAGTAATTAAACCGTCAATTATATACATCCACACCGAATTTTTATTGTTCACCTGGTATCCGTCAGCCTTCTTATGGTTGGGATACTTCTTTAAACTGTTTTCACTTCCCGGCAACAATGAATTTTCATTCATTTAAAAAACACCCCTTATCTTCATTGTGTTGAGTTGTTCTTATTATATATAATTTTTCTATCTTTCATGTCAAACTTTTCTCTGTCTTACTCAGCTTGCTTATCCTTCAGTTTGATTGTCTTATAACTGAATTATATTATAACACATTTTCATCATATTTTTTTCTAATTATTTCGTCAATTTAAAATCGTAAACTTCGTTTCTCAAACTTAATCTCTTATTTCAGATATTCTTTTAATCCAATCGGAAAAATGCTTGCATATATTCATAATTGCATCCATTCCAATAGCCTCTGCAATCAGCGGTCCTGCAGTGGCCTTTACTTTCTCATATTCCGGAATCTCCCTGATAATTCTCTTGGAAGGAGACTGTTCCGGAGTTTGATTGATATGTTCAGGACTCTCAAAATCCTTCACCATTTCCAGGAGCTTCTTACAAGCTTCTATGTGTTCTTCATCAATAAAATATTCCATGATTTTCATTGGTTCTACCAGTAAAATAGATTCAAACTCATGAAGCTGAATATACGGTATGAATTTAATGTACCCTAAATCTTCTCCTAAGGAATTCCTTATATCTTCTTTAAAGGCCTTTTCCACCTTTGCAATTTTATCATATGGATTTGAATTGAGAAAAATACCATCAAGCCCGGGAAATTCTTGGGGCAAACGATACAAATCAAACATTGTAGTTACCCACGCACTTCGATCCTCTTTAATCCATCGAAGGATGTCATTACGAATCTTTTCGTAACTGACTGCTCCTCCCCTATATATTTTACCTTTTTTTCTTCATGTTTCAACACATCGAGCATTCACGATAAAATCCCTTTCAGCAAAATAGGGCGTAAGCGTTTGACCAACAAAGGCTTCTTCCGTCTGCCCTTCAACAACAATATTAACCCGTATCATCTCGAAGGCCTCCCCCCGATAACATTCTTCTCCCAGATTTGGCCCAACGTATATTCATCCATCCATTCCGATAGTTTTTCTTTATCGACTCGTCTGAAAACAGACTCACCGTCTTTTTTATCAACTACAATTAAATCCTCAGGCTCTAAAGTATCTACAAGAGTAACCGATTGAGTTGAGACAATGATTTGTGACTTGGCGGATGCACCTTTAAGCAACTCAGACAAAACATTGATAGCAAAGGGATGCAACCCCAACTCCGGTTCGTCAATGCAAATTAGTGAAGGCAGACTGGGCTGTTGTAACAGTGTAATCAATGCCATCATGCGAAGTGTCCCGTCCGATAGCTGATTAGCGTCAAACACCATGCCGGAATCCCTTTCCCTCCATCTTAAAAGAATTTGCTTTTCATTATATACATCCGGTTCCAGAATAAAATCATCGAAAAACGGCGCAACCAATTTTATTGTATTTACAATCCTTTTATAATATTGCTGATGTTGCTCCCTATGCTTCATTGCATAAAGAAACGAAGCAAGGTTTCCTGCATTATCTCTCAAATATTGATTATCTTCAATATACACTTTCTGTTTAATTGCAGCTTCATCAGACGTGTCGTGAAACTGATAAAAACGCCACTGGTTGATGATATTTCCGATCACGTTCGCTGTCTTTCTAAGTCCGTCATCATTTATAAGATGGTAGTTTACAAGCAAGGATTCTTTATGTCCTGCTCCCAGAGACTTTAGCGGTGCTTGAGTACTTAGTTGCCTTTTTGAAAAAGCTACTTGTTCATCAGCAAAAATAAATGTATCCCCGGCAGCTTTTACTATCCGCATATAGTAAACATTTTTTCCTGCATCATTTTCAAAATAAAGTTCCGCTTCTACTTCTTTTGTCCTTTTGGAACCGCAGTAGAGAAGTTTGTCCGCTCCTCCGTTTTTCCCGACATATAGTTGAAGGTTATTGCTTGTCATAAAATTAAGCAGCCTGATAAAAGAAGCAAAATTTGATTTTCCGGCTCCGTTAGCACCTATCAATACATTTAACGGTCTGAATTCCAAATCTAAATTTTTTATCGATTTATATCCTTTTAAAGTAACCCTATTAAGCTTACTATTTTTATTAAGTTTATTTTCCATAGCATTTTCTCCTTTCCAAGAACAATCACTTATTCTTGTCAGAGCATTTTCATAATACATTAAGCCATTTAAAAAACTAGTTCATAAAGGATTATAACATATTTTAGGACATGAAAGATATATATAAAGTAAATAAATTTACCATTTTGATTTTTTGACATCAAAACCATTAAAGCCTACAAACACAAAACCACCCGCCTTAAACGAGTGGTTTTAAAATTATAATGAGTAAGTCTATAAGCCGGGTTCTGTATTTGATAGTCATCTATCTAGGCTATATATTTCTATATAGCTCAAGCCACCTACCCGGGACTGGCGGGCCACCTTAACGTCCCTCTTTGCGGTGTTGCTCCAGGTGGGGTTTACATAGCCGGCAAGTCGCCATGCCGCTGGTGAGCTCTTACCTCACCTTTCCACCCTTACCTTGCTGAAGATTGGAAGTAAGGGGTCAAACCTCTCACTTCCAACCTCCAACAGGCGGTATATCTCTGTTGCACTTTCCTTGAAGTCGCCTTCACCGGGAGTTACCCGGCACCCTGCCCTACGGAGCCCGGACTTTCCTCGTATACGGCCTTTCGGCACTGTATCCGCGACTATCTGGCTTACTCATTTTACTCTATTCATTCTTATTATTTACAGCATATTTTATTATATGTATTTATTTTATTATATGTATTTATGACACCTATGTCAACAATATTTAAATGGGTCTTCTTCCACATCATTCCCCATTACTTCAATGTCTGAAAACCTGTCTGACAAAAGCTGTACAAGCCTTGGTACAATAATCCTTTCCGTATTGAAGTGGCCGGCATCTATAACACACATGCCCATCTCCGTCATATCCATGGCATCATGATACTTCACATCACCGGTAACCAGCACATCCGCTTGTAATTTTGCCGCCCATGCCACTCTGTTGTCAAAGCTCCCGCAAAATACAGCCACTTTCTTTATTTCCTTTTCTGTACTGCCGATTAACCTTACATTTTTTATATTCAGGCGTTCTTTTACCAAATTAATAAAGCTCTCAAGAGTAATGGATTTATCCAGCACCCCGACATTACCCATTCCATACTCCCTGCCATTGATCTCAAGGGGATAAACATCATAGGCAACCTCCTCATAAGGATGTGCATGAATCATAGCTTCAATCACCCTCTGAAGGTTGTCCTTTGAAACTACGGTTTCCAATCTGTACTCATCCACCTTTTCAAGCTTGCCCCTCGTACCTATGTATGGATTGGTCCCTTCTAAAGGCATGAAAGTGCCGACACCCTTAGTCATAAACGAGCAATCGCTGTAATTGCCTATCCATCCGGCACCGGCTCTGCTCATCGAATCCCTCACAGAATCAACACTCTCAACCGGAACAAACACAACAATTTTAAAAAGCTTTTCGGATTTATAACCAACAAGATTTCTTATTTCTGTAAGTCCCAATAAAGATGAGAGATAATTGTTTACTCCTCCATGCGCAACATCAAGATTGGTATGGGCACTGTAGACCCCAATATTATTCTTTATCAGTTTATATATAATGCTTCCCTTGGCATCATCCTCATTTATCCTTTTGATCCCTTTAAATATTACCGGGTGATGAGATACAATCAGGTCAACATTCTTTTCCACTGCCTCGTCTACAACCTTTGACGAGACATCTAAGCATACCAATATACGATTTACCTTTGATCCTCTATTTCCAATCAGTAGACCTACATTATCATAATCCTCGGCAAGATTGGCCGGAGCCAGTTCCTCCATGTAGCGTATTATATCACTTATTCTGCTCATCAAAACCCCTCCTCAATTCCTCCTGATAATCCCTCAACAGTCTCGAAAGTCCATCCCTAATACTCTCATTTTTTAGCCTTAAATCAGAGTTTTTATCATTCATTTTTTCCATTTCAACTATAATTTTATTCAACTGCCTCAGCTTATTCTGAATATAGCTTTCAAGAAGCTCATCCCTATTTTCAAAAAGCTTTTCACCTATATAATAATATATTTCTTCCTTCTTTTGAACACTGCCTGTCCATTTTGCAGCCAAAACATTATATATCCTTCTCTCTTCCCTGCAAAGCCTCTCATCACATATGTCAAAGCCGTTTTCATAAAGCCATTTGCGTACCAGTTCTATTGAATTCATAGGCTGAATTAAAAGCAAATTTGCTTTTTTTGCGGTATCAAAGCCCTTTTCCATTATTCCGCTAATGATTAAGCCGCCCATTCCTGCGATTATAATTATATCCTCTTCTCCATCCTTAAGAGTTTCCAAGCCGTCACCAACCCTGGTGTCTATATAGTTTTCAAGTCCGTATTTTTCTATGTTTTTATCGGCCACTCTGATAGGCCCTTTTCTAACATCGCTGGCAACAGCCCTTTTGCATCTTTTATTCATAACCAGATAAATAGGTATATAAGCATGATCCGTTCCAATATCGCATACCACGTCACATGGGGGCGTCATATCGGCTATTAGCTTGAGTCTTCCTTTTAAATCCATCTTTACTTCCTTTCTCTTTAACATCTCTTATACATGAGTTATTTATTTTTATTTCTCTTCACATTATTTCATTGTTCCATTATGAATTATTATATTAAAATTTCGGAGCATAATAAACATTGTAATTATTTAAATTGTGATGTTTACAAGGAGATGGTGTTCATGATACAGAACTTTCGGGTACTGAATATAAAAGACACTGAAAATCCTTCGGAAACGATACTCTCCAATATAGTGCCTTCAAACGTGACCGCTGCAAGCACCAAAAACATCACTGCCAATACATCCAGTCAGCAAGAAATCATCGACAACTTCGACACTTTTATAGAAAAAAAGAAATAAGGAGTCTTAAGACTCCTTATCTCTTTTTTGGTGGGCCTTCAGGGACTCGAACCCCGGACCAACCGGTTATGAGCCGGTTGCTCTAACCAACTGAGCTAAAGGCCCGTTTGGCTCCTCAAGTAGGACTCGAACCTACGACCCTGCGGTTAACAGCCGCATGCTCTACCGACTGAGCTATTGAGGAACGTTTATTGATGCATCAAGCATCAGAAACAAGTAATATTATACTTAGGAATTTAATCAAGGTCAAGAATTGTTTTTATTCCATTACAGCAAATTATTATTAATTTTCTATAATTTTTAATGAATTTCTTCCAAATTCGCGGATATGTTTAATGTTGATATATTTTTATTCTAACGGACAAGTTGATATTTTTAATAAGCAAAATACTGAAGAACCATTACAAATCAAGTTTTAGAGCCTGTTAATATAACAAAGGAAGGGAAATATCCTCTTATACAAAGTTAGTTTTGCCCTTCCTCCAAGGAATATTTACACGCTCTGTATCTTAAGACTTAAGCTTCGGCAGCTTTTCCCCAACACATGCTTTATTCACCCCTACTGAACTAATTAGTGTTATATGGGGTCTTATTCCGATATTCCAACAGTAATTCTCTCAGCTTTGTAGCATGCATTCCTTCATCTTCGGCAAACTGTTTAAATACCTCTTTAACCTTCTCATCCTCTATCCGTTTTGAATACATCTCGTAATCCCGAACCATCTCCATCGAGTTTTCCCATGCCCTCAAAAGCCGGTCATAGGTCGTAATCTCAACTTCATTTCTATTCATTTCATCCATACAATCATCTCCTGTGTATAAAAAACTATTTCAATATTCATATAGTGCTACATGCAACATAATTTTATACAGCTTTCTGAAATTTCAAATATTAATTATAAATATCCATGATTAATAGAATTTTATTCTTCCTATGTTTAAACATGCTTAACAATTTTTTTAAATATTTTTCAAAAACATATTGATTTTTATTGTTCAATCTATTAATATACTACTAGTATATTAATTATACTCCCCTAGATCCCGTAAATTAGTATATAACAAATTTACGGGATATTTTTTATCCTTTGAAACAACAAAGGTAAAGAAAAACTCGATTACTAAAAATCGAGTTTACTCAAGATAATCTTTAAGTTTTTTACTTCTGCTGGGATGTCTCAACTTTCTCAACGCCTTAGCCTCAATCTGTCGAATTCTTTCCCTGGTAACCTGAAACTCTTTTCCTACTTCTTCAAGGGTTCTGGCTCTTCCGTCATCCAAACCGAAACGCAGCCTTAAAACCTTTTCCTCTCTTGGTGTCAAAGTGTCAAGTACATCTATAAGCTGTTCCTTCAATAGAGTAAAGGCTGCAGCTTCTGACGGTGCAGGAGCATCATCATCGGGTATAAAATCACCGAGATGGCTGTCTTCCTCTTCACCGATTGGTGTTTCAAGAGAAACCGGTTCCTGCGATATCTTCATTATTTCCCGGACCTTTTCCACCGGCATATTCATCTCTTTTGCTATCTCTTCAGGGTGAGGATCTCTGCCAAGCTCTTGCAAAAGCTGCCTTGATACCCTTATAAGCTTGTTAATGGTTTCCACCATGTGTACAGGTATCCTTATAGTTCTTGCCTGATCTGCAATAGCCCGGGTTATAGCCTGCCTTATCCACCATGTGGCATAAGTACTGAATTTAAACCCTTTTCTATAATCAAACTTTTCCACTGCCTTTATAAGCCCAAGATTTCCTTCCTGAATTAAATCAAGAAATAACATACCTCTTCCCACATATCTTTTGGCTATACTTACAACCAACCTTAAATTAGCCTCTGCCAATCTTCTCTTGGCCTCTTCATCTCCCTCAGCCATTCTCTGGGCAAGTTCAATTTCTTCATCAGCACTCAAAAGAGGTACCTTTCCAATCTCCTTCAAATACATTCTGACGGGATCATCTATACTTATCCCTTCAGGTATGGTAATATCAAAATCCTCTTCTGTAAGCTGAATATCTTGCATTTCAGCTTCAATATCTCCGACAATATCTATTCCCGCATTCTCCAATGCTTCATAGACCTTCTCTATTTGATCCGGTTCAATATCAATTTCATCAAATGCATCCATAATTTCTTTATATGTCAGCATTCCCTTTTGCTTACCTTTTTCCAATAGATCAAGCACAATCGCTTTTACATCATTATTGGGTTTCACTTACTGCCCCTCCGTTCGTTAAAATATATCTCTCTATTTGCTCTTCTTTTTTAACAATATTGATTTAAGTTCAAGTTTTAGCTTCTCTACATCCTCCTGAGAATGATTTTGAGATGTAGAAAGAAGCTCGAGTATCTCTTTTTCGCGTTTATCCAGTCGGTACATTTCCATCCTTCTAATTATATCCATTACTGCCTTGTTGTTATCATCAAAATTGCATTCCCCCTGTATTAATCTTGCAAATATGTCTGAAAGTCCATCGCCAACCAAATTAATAAGTTCTGCAGGAACAATTCCCCTATTATTTTCAAGACGGCTAAATACTTCCTTTGCTATTTCTTTATCCTTCTCATCCTCAAAATCTTCAGGATTCAGCCTGTCTTTAACAACCCTGTAAACCGAGTTGTCAATACTCAAAACACTAAGCAATATTCTTTCACATTCTATAACCTTTTCAAATTCACTGTTTCCTTTCTTCCTGACATTCTTTAACTTGTTTGCTTCAATATTTGAAACTGTCCTAAAGCCCTTCGCCGGTTTTACCCTTTTCAATACTTCTGCATATATTGATTCTTCACTTATTTCATATTCTTTCGATATCTTTTTTATATACATTTCTCTTTCCATATTGTTATCCACTTTAGATAACAACTCTGCTGCTTTATTTAGAAAACTGATCTTCCCATCAGTAGTATTTGTATCTATATCCTTTTTTAATATCCTTATTTTATATTCAACCAACGAAAGAGATTCTTCCAATAATTTCTTAAACGCCTCAGGTCCGTTTTTCTTAATAAACTCATCCGGGTCTTTGCCGTTTGGTATTATCAGCACCTTAACATTACAGCCTATATCATTTAATAAATCAAGGCCTCTCATGGTAGCTGCCTGCCCTGCAGAATCAGCATCATAGGAAATTATTATCTCTTCAGCATATTTTTTCAGCAATCTGCCCTGACTCTCAGTTAAAGCAGTACCCAAGGATGCTACAGTATTTATTATTCCATACTGGTGTAAGGATATTACATCCATATATCCTTCTACTATAATTATTCGTTTTTCTTTAGAATTTTTGGCAAAATTCAGAGCGTATAAATTTTTTCTTTTATTGTAAACTAGTGTTTCAGGAGAATTCATGTATTTAGGAGAACCGTCATTTATTATTCTTCCCCCGAAACCTATTAAATTTCCCCTTACGTCAAATATTGGGAAAATAATCCTCCCTCTGAATCTGTCAAAAAAACTCCCATTGTTCTTACCTTTAATTACCAGACCACTTTCAAGGAGTATATCATCATCATATCCCTTTTTTCTTAAATATCTGTATAAAATATCCCATTCCTCGGGTGAATAGCCTATTCCAAACTTTCTGGCTATGTTTGGGCTGATTTTACGACGATTCAAATATTCTCTTGCCTGAGAGTTCTTTAGATCCATTAACTGTTCATAGAAAAAGCGTGCCGCTTCAATATTAATCTTGAGTAAATCCTGCTTTTTCCTGGCGATTGTCTTTTCTTCTTCACTATCTCCTTCTGGCAACGGTATCCTTGCCCTCTCAGCAAGAAATTTAATAGCCTCAATATAGTCGAAGTTTTCCGCTTCCATAATAAACTGGATGACACTTCCACCCTTGCCGCAACCAAAACAATAATACAGCTGTTTTCCAGGATCTACACAGAATGAAGGGGTTTTTTCGTTATGAAACGGACATAGTCCAAAATAGTTTTTACCTTTTCTTTCAAGCCTGACATACTCCCCTACAACAGCTAAAATATCATTGCTAATTCTAATATCTTCTATTAATTCTTCTAAATAATGTTTATGCATTCCATACTCTTCTTTCCAAAACAACTCCTTTTACTACCGAATAGTTATATTGCATTTAGCTTTATCCCTTATACAGTAATACTTAGGATAATGCAAAACAATGCTCATTGATTCACAAACTACTCAACCCTTTATTCAAACGGTTTGAGGCAACTCATATCAAAGAATTCTTTATTAAAGAATCTTCGACATATTTGCTGATATTCCTTCTTTTTTTTGTCAAATGTTATAATATAATTATCAGTTATATTATCAGTTATATTACCAGTATGAATTTTACAATATGATTTATTTCTATTCTTCATAAAATCAAATTTTCCTTCTTTAATTAAATCAAATATTTTAATAAAACAAATATTTTTAGATATTCTTTCATCTTTCCTGCCAATTTATACATTAAAAGCCTTAGACCAGTAATTTCACCAGGCCTAAGGCTTTTTTATACATCTTGCATATTATCGGGTTCATGTCACTTTAGTGCCAAGGTTCAGGAATAAATATCTCATGAAACTTTCTTATCGCATATCTATCGGTCATACCGGCTATATAATCGCAAACCACCCTGTCCAAGTCCATGGTTTGAAGCATCTTCTTTGCCTCATCGGAAAGAAATTCAGGCTTTGATTTAATATATTTATACAGCTCCCGGATAATGTTTTTTGCCTTCATTTCGTCTTTTTTTGCTTCCGATCCCACATACACGTTTTTAAACATAAACTCCCTTAATTCATCTTTGGCTTCCCTAAACTCATCACTCATAGATATTTTATCTTTATCTTTACTATTTTCAATAATATTCAGTATCATATTGTTTATTCTCTTACTTGATTTTGTACCGAGCACCGCAGTACACTCTTTAGGGAGGTCCTCCTCGCTAAGGACTCCTCCTCTGATGGCATCATCTATATCGTGATTTATATAAGCAATTTGATCAGCAAATCTTACCGCTTGGCCCTCCAAGGTCGATGGAAGAATACTTCCCGTATGGTTTCGAATACCGTCCCTGACTTCCCATGTTAAATTAAGTCCTTTATCTCTTTCCAGCACATCCACAACCCTAAGACTCTGCTCATTATGTCTAAAACCATAGGGGCATATCTCATTTAAAACCATCTCACCGGCATGGCCAAAAGGGGTGTGTCCCAAGTCATGACCCAGTGATATTGCTTCTGTAAGATCCTCATTAAGTCTGAGACTTCTGGCTATAGTTCTTGCAATTTGCGACACCTCAAGGGTGTGAGTCAATCTGGTCCTGTAATGGTCCCCTTCGGGAGAAAGAAAAACCTGAGTTTTATGCTTTAACCGTCGGAAGGATTTTGAATACAATATCCTGTCCCTGTCTCTTTGGAACCTGGTTCTAATATCACATTCCTTTTCTTCGTGCTCCCGACCCTTTGATTTCGAACTTCTTTGGGCAAAGGGCGACAATATTTTATCTTCAAACCTTTCCTGTTCTTCTCGTATTAGCATGCCAGTCCACCTCCCTGGTTAAATGGTAAATTGCATCGTCTCTCTTATATTATATTATACCAGAAGGCAAAACTGCTGCTCAACTTGCCAATCAGAAAAAATTAACATTAACTTTCATAAAAAAATCTCAAGAGTTCTATGCCCTTGAGCTTTTTTATTTAGTGGGATTTCACGAAGTGAACTTAGAGTATTTCTTCAATAATTAACTCCGTCTTATTCAACAAATCAATATAATTTCCATCAACCCTAACAATAGGTCTGGAAACATGCCACGGGTTAATATACACTATTTCACATACCTGTCCGTTATTAAGCCTTGCAAAATCGCCTATATAATACGAAGCCAGGTTATTCAGCAAAGCATTAACCACCTTTATGTCCAGTTTCCCGATTGCTTCTTGCTCCATCATTCTAAATACTTGAAAAGCACTTTCTCTTCCTTTATATACCCTGTTGGACGTCATTGCATCATATATATCGGCAACAGCTAATATTTTCGCAAATTTATTTATCTTATCTCCTTTAATTCCCACGGGATATCCGCTTCCATCTTCTCTCTCATGATGCATAAGAACTGCAGTACATATATCCTTGCTTATATCCTTCTCCTTTTCCAAAATTCTATATCCGTAAACAGTATGCTTCTTGATTTCCTCATACTCTTCATCGGTAAGCTTTCCCGGTTTGTTTAAAATCTCCGGCGATACTTTCACTTTTCCTATATCATGAAGCAGCCCCGCCTGAACCAGCTTCTCAATATCCTTCGAATCAAGACCGATCCATTTTCCCAAAAGCATGGACAGAAGCGAAACATTTACGCTGTGAGTATATAAATAGTCATCCGTACTCTTTATTTGATTCAAACACTTTACAATATCTTTCTTTTCGCCTGCATTTATAACTACCGAATCGGCAATATCATTTACCTTTTTCATATCAATGCCGTTTCCGTTCCCCAAGTCGTGAAGTATGTATTTTACACTATCGATATTTTCATTGTATTGGGTTTTAAAATTATCTTCCGTTTCCTGTACCGGAACATCATTCTTATCACATAAAACTTGTATTCTGGATAAATTTAAATTGCTGAGTTTTCGTATTGTATGCTCATCAAGAACCGTGCCCTCCGAAACCACTATAGCTCCATAATCATTTACTATGGTTTCGGCCAGCATCATACCGGGCTCCAGTTCATATGAAAATAGTGCCATTTTTGACATGTATCTCACCTGCTCACAGTTATTTTACCAACCCATTTATATTTGTTTAATTTTTTATCGGAAAAATTTCCTGACAACTTTACTCGATATTATTAAGAGTTCATTAAATAATCGAATAGAAAAATACTCCAGAAACTTAAGTGCATTATTATTTTTTTCCACACATTAATAGTATGGATCCTTATTCTGTTCTCAATGATGGTAAACTTTTTTCATTGAAGGCAGAAGTGTATTATGTTAACATAAAAAGAGTTCAATACAGCTTCGGAATATTTCCATGAGACGAACTTTTTTTATTTGGCAAGATTCCAATAGGCAAGCATAAAAGCTTCTTGCTCTGAAAAATTAATAAAAGGGGTGATTGTGAGGCATGCAATCCAACAATTTTAAAAATATAGAGAAAATAACGGAAAAATTCAATAAAATGAACCATCTATCCAGATTAATAATAAAGTATGGTACTCAAGTATTCATGCTAATGTTTTTTCTTGGGGCATTGACCGTCTTATTATATAAAACAATACTTACCGCCAATGATTATGCTTTTTATCTGGGAACCCAGATAATTAAAATGAGCTTTTCCGTCTTTGCAGAATCAATTATCGGTAGCATACTTATTGATTTTTTTGCCTCAAATAATTAAAAAATTGAAAATCCGTCTTTGGATTTTCAATTTTTTTTATTTTATAAACTTATGTTTCACCATGTATTTCCTCATCCTTTACATCAATAATTTTATTTCTTTCATCAACAAAAACTATTTTCGGATTATAGGATTTTGCTTCTTCTCTATCAAAAATTCCATAAGATATTATTATAATTATGTCCCCCGGATGCACAAGCCTTGCTGCCGCACCATTAAGACAAATCATTCCGCTTCCTCTTTCACCTTTTATAACATAGGTTTCAAAACGATTGCCGTTATTGTTATCGACAATCTGAACCTTTTCATTTTCCATTAAATCGGCTGCTTCCATCAAATCCTCATCAATTGTTATACTCCCTACATAATTCAGATTTGCTTCGGTAACAACCGCACGATGAATTTTCGACTTCATAAGAGTAACAAACATTTTTCACACCTCCACTATGGCATTGTCAATCAGTCTGGTATTTCCAAACTTGACCGCCAACGCTATTAAAACCCTTCCCTTTAAAAACTCACCAATAGAATCGAGCGTATCCGCATTCACTATTTCGACATAATCGATTTGTGCACCCTTTTCCGACTTTATTCTGTCAACTATATACTTCAATATATTTTCTTTTCTATTTTCACCGTTTTTTATAAGCTCTTGAGCCTCAAACAACGACTTGGACAATATCAATGCAGATTTCCTTTCTTCGGTGCTCAAATACACATTTCTTGAACTCATGGCAAGGCCGTCCTCTTCACGCACTATCGGACAGGTTACAATTTCGACATTCATATTGAGATCTTTAACCATCTTATTTATCACCACAACCTGTTGTGCATCCTTCTGCCCAAAATATGCCCTGTCCGGTTGAACAATATTAAAAAGCTTGTTTACAACTGTAGTAACACCTTTAAAATGTCCCGGCCTTGTTCTTCCGCAAAGAATCTTTGTAATATCCTCAACTTCCACATAGGTCTTATAACCGTCCGGATACATCTCCTCCACGGAAGGGGAAAACACCACATCCACTCCTGCAGCTTCAGCCATTTTAATATCCCTTTCAATGTCCCTGGGATATCTATCAAAATCTTCATTGGGTCCAAATTGCGTAGGATTAACAAATACACTCAATACAGTAAAGTCATTATGTTGTACTGACATATTCACCAGCGACATGTGCCCTTCATGAAGATATCCCATGGTAGGCACAAGCCCGATCGTCTTCCCCATACTTTTTTGTGACCTTATTATCGCTTTAATGTCATTTATACTTTCAATCAATCTCATATTATTAGCTCCCAACTTTAAGTTTATTATATATCAAAATTAGTTTTCTCCAGCTCTTTTACCACTGCTTCATCCACAATAAACGAATTTTTTTCCGTAGGAAATACTCCCTTTTGAACTTCATCTATATAACTTTTTACTGCACCCTCTATAGCACTTCCCATATCAAGGTATTTCTTTACATGCTTTGGAGTAAAATCCCTAAACATCCCCGTTAAATCCTGTATAACCAGTACCTGACCGTCACAGTCCGGGCCGGAGCCTATTCCTATTGTCGGAATATCCAATCTTTTCGAGATAAACTCTGCCACCTTATACGGAACACACTCCAGGACTATTGCAAATACCCCTGCCTTTTGCAGCAGCAACGCATCCCTATAAATCTTTCTTGCAGTCTCCAGGTCTTTTCCCTGTGCCTTGTGCCCCCCAAAAACATTTATTGACTGGGGAGTATATCCTAGATGGCCTATTACAGGTATGCCCGCACTTATTATGGCTTTAACATCCTCTACAATTTCCTCTCCGCCCTCAAGCTTAACGGCTTTGCAGCCTCCTTCCAAGACTAATCTTCCTGCGTTTCTAACGCTGTCATGCTTTCCTGTGTGATAGGACAAAAACGGCATGTCTGAAATCACCAGAGCGCGCTTTGCACCTCTTGAAACAGCTTTAACATGGTGCACCATATCGTCCATTGTAACCCTTGTAGTGTCCTCATATCCCAGCACAACCATCCCCAAGGAATCTCCTACAAGTATGGAATCCACTCCTGCTTCGTCAAGGATTTTGGCTGTAGGATAATCATAAGCTGTAAGCATACTGATCTTTCGGCCCGTCTTTTTTGATTCTTTAAAATTTGCAACTGTAAATTTGCTGTTCATATTATACATCCCCTTTATTCTTTACTAATCAGCATGCCTTGACAAATATATCAAAAATAGCCAATCCGGTAGGATTGACTATAGTAATCAATAATTAAACGATATATTTTTTCAAGCCATCCTGTCTCCGTCCAAAAATGGATCAAAGCATGAATCTTCGTTTTAACTTAATATCTGCCGTGCGGTTCATATTGATACCACCGAACTATAGTTAAATATTAGCACAGTCTAAAACATAAATCAATATATTTTTCAAAAAGGAAACATATTGAACGGGTGCATAATAAATAGGATTTCTTGTTTAAGAAACCCTATTTTATCGTTATATAAAACTTTAGTTATTTCTCCTCTTATGCCTTTGCGGGCTTAGCACCGGCCTTTTTATTTGCCTCTCTCTGTCTTAATGCCACCCACAATGGGCTTGCTATGAATATCGATGAATAGGTTCCGGCTACAAGTCCGATTAGGAGCGGGAATGTAAATTCCTGTATTGAACCGATTCCGTTATACACTGCAAACAAGAATATGGTTAAAACACACAGTACTGTAGTTACCGTTGTATTTATAGTTCTTGACATTGATTGGGTAATACTTTTATTTACAAGGCCGTCAATAGTATCCTTCCTGGAAAATCTTGAGTTTTCTCTTATTCTATCATATATTACTATGGTATCGTTTATTGAATATCCCAATATGGTCAATACCGCAGCTATAAAGGATTCGTTAACGGGTATATTAAATATGGCATATACAGAAACCATAATTGCTATATCATGAATCAGAGCTATAACAGCTGTAAGTCCTGCAAGAAGCCCCGACATAATATTAAATCTGATCCATACATATAAAAGCAGCATAATCGCAGCAACAAAAACTGCCAGCAAACCTCTGTTTTTAAGTTCAGCACCTATTGAAGGGTCAACATCCCTTACCTGCATATGCCCGTTTTCTTCTTTAATGCTGAATTGACTCTTTATCGCTTCAATAACAGTGTTTCTTTCCTCATCAGAAAGCTTTCCGCTGGATGTCAAAACCAGAAAGTCAACATTCTTGTTATCTTGATTTGCATCCAATGTGCTTGATTTTTGACCAATAACCCTTTTACCACCTATGGCATCGGAAGCTACCGAACCCGCCTTGTCTGCATCAAAGTCCCCGTTCTCCATTTCAATCTCTATTCGAGTTCCTCCACGGAACTGCACATCAAGGTTAAGACCTCCTCTAACTACCATTGCTACAATACCTGCCAATATAATCAAAGCGGACAATATCATTGTATATTTTTTCTTTGAGACAAAATCAAACATTTGCAGCACCTCCTTTAGCACCAAACAACCACGGCTTTCTTAATCCCTGTATTTGTGATACCGTATTTAGCATAATTCTTGTAGCATAAACAGCAGTTAAAAAGTTTAATATTATACCTATACCAAGCGTGAAGGCAAAGGACTGTACTGCACCGGTTCCGATAAAATAGAGCACTGCAGCGGTAATCAATGTGGTTATGTTACCGTCGAAAACCGCAGTTAATGCCGATTTAAATCCGGAATCGACGGAAGACTGGACAGTCTTTCCGTTTCTAAGCTCTTCTTTAATTCTTTCGAATATTATAACATTTGCGTCAACACTCATACCTATGGTAAGAATTATACCCGCTATACCAGGAAGAGTAAGGGACATACCAGTTAATGCAATCACCAGTATCAAACCCGTCATCTGCCCCAAAAGGGATATGCATGAAATAAAACCGGGAAGTCTGTAAAACATAATCATAAACAGCCAGATAAGAATCAATGCAACTATTCCGGCAATTACACTTATTGTAAGTGCACTTTCTCCGATGATTGGACTAATGGCATTGATATCTTTTGCCTCAAGGTTAAAAGGCAACGCCCCGGCACTGATAACTGCTGCCAGCTCTTTTGCTTCTTTCATAGCCTGGTTGCGTTCGTACACTCCCAATTCGATAACCGCATTATCTTTACCGGTTATCTGTTGGTTGACAATCGGTGCATTTATCATATAATCATCAAGATATATTGCAATTCTCTTACCAATAAGTCTTCCTGTTGCTTCCTCAAACTTTTTTGCTCCCTCATCACTGAATATCAGCCTTACATAGGGCATACCGGTCTGCGGATTTGTCTCCGCTCTGGCTTCTACTATTTCACTGCCCTGAACCACTACCCTGTCGGTCATGATATAAGCCCCGGTTTCAAGATCAATCTTGTCCTCATCAACCTCTCTGAAGGAAAGCATAGCCATTGCTCCCAAATCCGCCATTGTTTCATAAGGATTAAGGCTTGTGGCATCTTTCTTATATGGAATCTCAACCAAAACCCTTTTATTAACCCTATCTACATTTACGTTTTTATCATAAACCTGCTTTGCTTCCAATCTTTTATCTATTATTCCCTTTACGGTATCCAACTGGTCATCGGTAGGTTCTACGCCTTCGGGTGCCGTAAGAACCGCACTGACTCCACCACGAATATCGATACCATACCTTATTTGGTCATACGCTCGTTCCATTTTAAAACTTATTCCCGGAACATTAAATCCTGCTATTACAACAGCAGTTACAATAGCAATTACTGCAACAACCAGGAAGCATTTAATCCCGCTGCTTGCTTTCATCTGTTAAATTCCCCCTTTTTCAATCTTGTCCACATGTGGTTATTATATAACTATAATAAATCGACGTCAATATACTATTTTTTCTTATATACACACCATCAGTAAGCCTTTTCATATTCATCAAGCTTCACTACAGTAAATATGTTCCATTGATAATGAGCTGAAACTTAAGACCTAAAAACTCTGCAGCTCTTCTGTTCATGGTCATTCTGGCCAAAAATATTTCAAAATAATCCATTACGGGACAAATTTTTGTATCGATGCGAAGTTCCAGTACGACAAGATTTTTTTCTCGGTCAATAATGACATGGGAACTTTCGACCGCATAATTTACCCGGTCGTGAATATCAAAGGTCACGATATCATTATTTCTTACCCGGGTTCTGTGAACATCGGACTTGTCCGCAATAATCAAAGCTGCCGAAATATTGCTTACGGCTGCCCCGGTGTTCTCGTCGTGATTGCCTATGGCCAGCATTATCTCTGCAGCCTCGCCGTAGCTCATACCCATCTTAGTTAAAATATTGTAAGCCAATATAGCCCCGGAATGGGCATGATCCACCCGGTTTACCGCATTTCCGATATCATGAAGGTAGCCCGCAATTTTTGCAAGCTCCACCTCTCTATCGCTAAAGCCCAGCTTTTCAAGAATCTCTCCTGCTGTCTTCGATACCAGCCCCACATGCCTGTAGGAGTGTTCGGTATATCCCAAAGCAGCAAGCTGCTTGTCACCTATCTCCAAAAAAGAATTTACTTCTTCGTTATTCTTTATATCCTCTAAAGTAATAAGTCCCATAAAAGCCCTCCCAGTATATAAAAACTATATATCCTGTGCTTTTATCCACAATGCACATTCAACCCTCTTCTTCTCCAGTTCACAGCCAATGTTGTAGGGTATGTTGATATCGCTGTTAAACTGGTATGAATTTGCCGCACATCCTCCGCTGCAATAAAATTTTACCCAGCAGCTATCGCAGTCCTTTCTGGTATATACATTGGAGTTCTTGAAATAATTTTGAATATCTTTGTTTAAGGTACCGTCCAATACATTGCCCATTTTAAACTTGCCGTTGCCCACAAATTGATGGCAAGGATAAATATCTCCCTCCGGAGTAACGGCAAGGTATTCATGTCCGGAACCGCATCCACTAAGGCGTTTGATTATGCATGGACCCTGGGTCAAATCTATCATAAAATGGAAAAAGTTAAAGCCTTTACCCTCCTTCCTTCTTCTGACAAATTCCCGGGCAAGCTTTTTATATTCTTCAAACAGCTTCGGAAGGTCTTCCTCTCTTAAATCAAGGCCGCTGTCCTTGGCTGCCACCACCGGTTCCACGGATATCTGCTCAAAACCCTCATCAGCCAAATGAATAACATCCTCTGAAAAATCCAAATTTTCCCTGGTGAAGGTTCCTCTTACATAATAATTGTCCTGCTTTCTTAACTGTGCCACATGCTTGAACTTCGGCATTATACTTTCATAACAACCGGTACCGTCGACCCTTAGGCGCATTTTGTCATTTACTTCTTTTCGGCCGTCAATGCTTAGGACAATATTTTGCATATTTTCATTTATATATTTTATATTTTCTTCATTTAACAGCAACCCATTAGTCGTCAATGTAAACCTGAAATTTTTTCCACATTCTTTTTCTTTGCTCCGGCCATACTCCACAATCTCTTTTACCACGTCAAAATTCATCAGAGGTTCCCCGCCAAAAAAATCCACTTCAAGATTTCGGCGATTTTTTGACTTTTCAATAAGAAAATCAATGGCCTTTTTTCCGACCTCAGAACTCATCATTGTCCTTTCACCGCCAAAGTTTCCGGTGGAAGCAAAGCAATATTTGCACCTTAAATTGCAGTCATGGCTAATATGAAGACACAAAGCCTTTACTACGGATTCCCTCTCATTCTTCGACACATAATTTCGATAAGGATCCTCTGAATAGAGAAGCCCTTCGGCCTTAAGACTGTCAAGCTCTTCTAAAGCCTCATCAATATCTCTGGCATCATACTTTAACGATAATTTCTCCTTTATTTCTTCGGGAGTAAACTTTTGATAATAATCCAATATATCATAGGATATGTCATCAACAACATGCACGGCACCACTGTTGACATCAACAACGATGTTAGTGCCCATCAACGAAAACTTGTGTATCATTGTTTTCCCACTTTCCCCTCTTTTCACATATCATTATATTAATTTTTCTGGCTGTGCTCCGATTTTGATCATTTTTTGAGATACACTATACTACTAAAAAAGCTCGAGGCATCGAGCCCCCATCGCTTTTTAGTCATTTCACTTCGTGAAATCCTACTAAAAAAGTGAAAAGCGAAATCTCCTTTCACTTTTCACTTCTTTTATTTTATCTGAATCACAATTTGCTTTTTGTAAAAGCACAGCTAAAAACTCTTATGGCAAAACACCATTATGTAAAAGGATTATTTCTTTTCGCAGCTTTGATTGGCTACTGTGCAGGAAGTCTTGCATGCCGATTGGCAAGAAGTCTGACATTCACCGCAACCGCCTTTTTTCAAGCTGTCTTTTAATGTTGAACCGTTTAAAACCTTGATATGTTTCATTTATTTTCCCTCCATAGTGTAATGTACAGGATGTATTATAGCATAAAACCTCTTTGATGCAAAGAATATTATAAAATTTCTTTATCATTCTATGACCAAATGTTATATCCAGATGGCCTTTATCCTATATATGCATATATAAAGTTCATAATTATCTGTCCTACACTTGCCCTGTTTGCAGTATCTTGAGGAGCATATAAATTATTACCTACACCTGCAATCAATCCGTACCGTTTCATATCGGCAACTGCCTCCTTTGCCCAGGAACTGATTTTATCATCATCGGCAAATTCAGCATACTCCTTTGCATCCAAATTAATCCCTTTATACTGCATGTATTTACGCAGCATGACCGCCATTTGCTCACGGGTAATTAAATCGTCAGGTCTGAACAAACCGTCACCGTATCCGGAAATAATGCCTTTGTCGGCAGCCCAAGCAATTGCCGGACCATACCACATATTTATATCAACATCGGTAAAGGCAGATGTCTTATAACCGGATAAATCTGCTCCGTCAAGCTTTGACAACACTGTCGCAAACATTGCTCTCGTCATGCCACCGTTAGGATCGAATATTTCATCCCCTATTCCTGAGAATATGCCTCTTGAGGAAATAAAATCAATCGTGTTAACTGCCCAGTGCCCATCGATATCGTTAAAGTTCTTCTTATTGTTTATAACACCATAAGTCCCCGGTTCCGATATCAATATAATCATTGCATTGTCTTTGTATACGGAGAATGGCATTACAACATCCTGTCCATCTTTTTTGAGAACACCCACATGTGAATTTCCGCCGTCTTTGTATGACAAAGTAAGAATAACGGGTTTGGATAATTCGCTGATGTCTTCTTCATTTATAGTGACACTGCCATCCGGATTTAATTTTAGTTCAGTTTCTTTTCCGTTAAGAAGTATTCCATCACCTTCAGTTACCTGGGAAGCTCCGGACTCAACCGTAACGGTCAATACAGGATTACTTCCTCCGCTCATAGTAAATGTCAGTGTGGCTTGTCCATCCTCAAGGGTTTCTAAATATGCTGCTTTTATAGTAAACATATTTCCGTTCACAATATAATCCTGGTTGGGAATTAGTTTATAACTGCCGTTCTTAATTTCGCGGAATGCATAGCTTCCAGAAGAAAGCTTAACCGTAATATCCGCTGGCGCAGATTTATCGAACTTAAACTCGCTGACATCCAGAGTCGCTGAAATAGTATTATCGCTTCCACCGGAACTTCCGCCGGTATATCCTCCACCGCCGGTTACATTATAACTAAACCGTGCTTCAAGCATCCTTTCCTTTGAAACTGTGAATGTGTACGTAGCACCTGCTCCATCAATTTTTCTGCCACCCTCATACCAACCTTCAAATGTATAATTGGTATTTGGCCTTGCAGTCAATGTCACTTCTGTTCCGGACGCAAAGGTACCGGCTCCTGAAACTGTACCACCTGTACCTGCCTTTGCGGATATTTTATACAAGACGGAAGAATCAGCTACAGTCACGGTTATTGTATCAAATACTTCATCCGTAACTTTTGATGTAATAGTTGTAGTACCGGGTCTAAGCGGAGTTACCAATCCTCCTGAATCAACATGTACCACATCCGGATCTTCAACTGACCACAGGACATTTTTTATTGAAGAATTTGCCGGATAAATATTCGTACCAAGTTGAACACTGTCGCTGTCAACCGAATCAAAATGAAGCTTATTTACTGAAATATCTACCGATGTCGGCTGTATAATTTTAACCTCTTCCATAATTCCTTCCGGATTCACATCCGTTTCATCAGGATTTTTGGTGATGACGTAAAACTGTTGGTTATCTTCAGTGTTCCAATCTTCTTCAAGGGATTCTAATTTGAAGAAGTAAGTCTTAGTATTGGACTCATCAAATTGCACTTGGGTTTTATCTATTTGATATAAATATTGAACATTGGCATCATTGCTAACTTCTCCAATGTTTTTTATATCCAAGACAATCCCTTCGGGAGACTCCTCTCTTATACTTATAGCAGCATGTGCCACTGTATTTGCTTCATTTCTTGCCGTTAATGCAAATACAACAGAATCTCCAAGGTCATAGGTATCTAAGCTTAATGAAACGTCCACATGCCCTAAAGTAATTTGTGTCCTGTTATTATCCGGTTTAGAATCTTCATCGATATTAACCGTTACATCCGCTACTGTTACACTATTAATAGATGATATATCAATATCCTCCGTTAATTCTATTTGCTCTCCCGGGTTCAGCGACACATCCAATGTTTTATATAAATAGTTATTACCGTTAGCATCTACACTTAATTCAATTGACGGAATCACCGAATCACCGTTATTGGCCAGATAGATTGTCAATGGTTGCTTATTGCTTTGTGCATTTGCCTTATCGACTGCCGCATATAGTAATTCAACATCATTATGTGGATAAATTGTAGCAAATTTTAGAGATGTTTTTACCTCTTGATTCTCAGAAAAAGATGCTGTATTTAAAATAGCAACATATTCACCGCTTTCCAAAAGCTCTATATCCATATATGAAATGTTGGTATCGAGATTATCCAGTATAACAACCGGTGAACTCCATTCTCCATCGGCAAAAATTGATGCCTTTAGAACTGACCTAACTTCACCTGTATCGGCATTCTTTTCAGAATCTACCCAAACTATTGCTGACTTCGCTCCATTGCTTACATATTTGTACGATGAAGACGCACTTCCGTTTTCACCGGTAATAATTTTTGCAAGAACTTGAGTTGTTGGGTTGTACCGGTAAATAGCACCTTCTGAATGCCAAAGGAATACATTGTTTACAAATTGCAGTGATGCCGACTCATTTCCCGAGTTGAGGGATTCACAAGTTGCCCCTTTTAATAGATAAATATTGGATTTCTCCGCATCCTCTTCTAAAACAGCATAAAGTATTTGCAGTTCTTCATCCGAGTATCCTGCAGCCATCTCAGTAACAAATTCGGTTGTAGAATAAAGTTCGCTGACATCTCCCATAGCATCATTTATTATATCTTTTCTCTTGATTATGTAATTCCCGGACTCCCCGGTCGGATCATTTTCATCATTGGTCACCCAAACAACCGACACTAAATCATCCCTTACCGCTACATTAGGATACATGTCCAATTCATCGTCATCTGTAAGGTATGATTGAGATGTAAATTCATTTGTTTCGTCATTCCACTTTGCAAAACAGATCTCAGAATTTTGTGCAACTTCAGCTAATAAATCCTCCGGTGTTTCTTTTGTAGGAACTGACTTTAATTTTTGCCAAACAACATATAGTTCGCCGTCATCAACTACACTTTCAAAGAAAAAGTCTGCCGTTTCGCTGTCCCATACCGGCTTCGGTTCCGACCAAACACCGCCGTCAAACACCGAATATACCAATTGAGTATGGTTACCCGTCATGCGTTCGGGTACGTCACGTAAAAACAGCATGACAAGTTTATCTCCCACCTTTTGTAATTGAGGAAGTGCGTCGGGCATAACACCTTCTTGAAGTGTTTTTATTGTCGTATCAGCGGAATTCGCCGATAATTTCAAAAACTTGTTTTCTCCGCCATTCCAAGCAGTACAGTCATCTAAATAATCTCTGGATGCAAGGGACAATTCGGCCTCTTCAAACGAAAGACTCCGCGCTGCAAATAATCTATACATCTTATTATCTTTTGGCCACAACTTAATACTTGTATTCCAAAAATCCCATTTATAGTCAACTACAAATATTACTTTTACACGAATTGCTCCCCCAAATTCAAGCGATCCATTAGTTTTATTACCTGGTTCAAACTCTATGTTAAGAGAGCCACTACCTTGCAATCCAACGGTAGCCACACCACGAACACCTACTCCCCCTTCAAGCGTTATATGGGGAACTTCCAATGTAAGACTGCCAAAATGCGGTCTAAAACCCAGTCCACCGGCATCGGCATTATAGAATTCTATACCGGCGTTTACCTCTAAGCCGATTCCCGGCTTAATTTCAAAATAAACCGGAACCGGACCGGCCATAAAAGTACGCCCTATTGTAAAATCTCCACTTGCGTCAATTACAATACCACCATCACTACTAATAATATTTCCATTTTGACCTACTTTCAGTTCAAGGTAACCGCAAGCATTGACTTCAACATCAAATGTGGCAGACAGCTTCGATGGTTTCCAATCTTTTCCGTACTTTCTTTTGAGATTATTAAAATACGCCTTGGGGTTACCGGCAGTTTTGTAGCCCTTGATTTGTTTCTTGAGTTCATCCCAAGGTGATTCAATAGCAAAACCTTCACCTTTGCCCGTAAGAAGATCTTTGGTTGCCGATCCGGATATAAATCCTATAACCCCTTTGTAAATAGTAGTACCATCGTCATCGCGTTCAGATGATATCTCAATCGGTATCAATTCACTGGAAATAGACATGTCGGTCGTCAAAATTTTAGTAAAGATATCGTTATCCGATTGCACAGGATGGTTCCCAATCCAATCAAATTTATCAACACCCGTTTTAAGTCCGGTATTATTATTTCCGCCGTTATTTCCGCCACCGTTTCCTCCGCCGTTATTTCCTCCTCCATATTGACTAGGTGCTCTGTCAATGACAAGTTTTAAATTAATCGGCCTGGACTCTTTTCCGTCGCCAGCGATCATCTTCAACTTAACCTGCCTGTTGGGTTTAAATACCATTCCGGGAGAAAATGTGAATACTCCGGTAGTTGATGAAATATACTTACCGGGTTCACCCACCACAGGGTCTTGATAAATTACATACCTGCCGGCTCCATGGCCATTCCAGTTACCGTCAATAACAAGAGCAGCTACATCAGTTCTATTTTCGGTATAATGCAATGCCTGGTCACGCAGATCAAGATAAATTCCGGAATAGTTGCGTACACCATTAGTCTGAATAATATACGGCAGTCCATCGTTAACCTTTTTTTCCAAAAAGAAGATACGAGATGTACGTTCTTGCATATTATACATTAATTTGCGTTCGTAATAACCTGAAGCTGAAACAACGGCCGTATGAAGTCCATAATTCTCATTATAAAAGACCTGACCGTTTTCATCAGTTACATACTTTTTCCCGTCGATTGTCACTGTTGCACCGGCAATCGGTAAAAATTCACCGCTTTGAGATGAACCGTCAGCTACGATAATTGAGTGTGCAATTTTCTTAAGACGCCATTCTTTAAGTAAGTGCAATTCTTTCACATCAATACTACTTACCCTAATCGCATAAGAAAACATGTCATCCATTGCCTTGGCAAAATTGCCGACCTTCACGCCGTTAATAGTTCTACCCCAGTGATTGTAATTGTGTTCCCAAGTCAAACCCGACGCAATAACACGTCCCTTTCCAAGAGGATATTCTATCAACGTAGGTTTATTGGTTCTTGTCTCCCTAAGAATTACAGTTGTCCCGGGAGGCAATGACTCTTCATTAAACGATATATGACTACAGTAATAGGAAGCAAGGTCAGAATCCGTCAATGAATCGTTATTTGTCAATGCCCCGGTAACAATCGGATGCGTGGGATTAGCAATATAGTTATAACATTCATAATGATTAGACTTGGTAACATCGCCTGGAATGGCTTCGTTTAATTGACCATTTGCCCAACCGGCATCACATGCACCAAAGACAATAACTCCACCAATACTTGCAAATATTTCTAAATACTCTTTAAATTCTGCATAGTTTTCATAAGTTGCAAAAGGTTGGTCATTTGCAAAAACAATAACACCGTACTGTGATAAATCTTCATTCAGGAAACCGGCTGTTGTGACTTTTTTGTATTCAGTCAGGCCGCTTAAAACAATTTGATTAGCGGTGCTATCCCAAGGATTTTTATCTTCTATGAGAAGAACTTTTTTTTGGGTATCTATTGCGTTTGCTTTTGCCATACCCATCATTCTGCGCTGCGGTACATCAAGAAATGTATTGTCACCAACATAACCGCTCGGTGCCGAATCACTACTATAAGCTGAAGAATCATCAAGCCCTTCCGATTTCTTTTCCGGCTCCATATCATTCGATTGTGTAAATACCTCAACCGGTATAGAACCTTCTTGCTGACCAGAAATCTCGTCAGTCACAGCAGCAAATCCATTCAGTGGAACTCCAAGCAAAAGCATCATAACTGCCAGGCACAAGGAGATCCCTTTAGTCATTTTTGATTTAAGCATAAATAATACCCCCCTAGTACTTTGAAAAAAGTTTAAATTTATTAAATAATAAAAAAAATTATTATTTTCCTAATTATTCTACTTGTTATTTTGTCCGGGATGTAATCGAAGGAAACTCTTTCTTAATCAATTCAATGATTTCATCACAAGCAGAATCACACATATTGGCAAAGGAACTGCCATCAGTAAAATCAATCCGGATAAAGTGTTTGGAACGTGTGGGTACAAATTCTTTATATATATTGGATATCTCGGATACTTTACGTATTACAGAACCGTTAGAAGAGATAAAAACCAACCAGGTTTTTGTAACGAACAGACTAATGCGATAAACGTCATCATGATAATTAATTCTCAGTTGATTTTGAATTTCATAATCAATAGTATTAATAAATTCATCTGCATATCCCAAATTTTCTAATGATTTAAAAACTCGCGAATCTCTAAAAGAACCCTTTATATTTGGAGAATTAATAACAAGTACCCCTAAAAACACTAAAAAAATGGTTATACAAGAAATAACCACTATTGAAAACATATCGCTTTCTTTAATCTTTTCAAGTAAAGCAAAAACAGCTATACAAATAGCACAAGCAAACAGTATTATAACAAATTTTTTTCTTTTTGAAACAGCATATAGATATGCCTGATCAATTTGATTCATTTAGTCACTCCCCATCAAAAAAACACATTTTTGCAATGATCCGCCCCTAATTAATTATACAAGGCAACTATCTTCTCTCTAAATCATCTGTTAATTAATACAATATTTGTTAATTTATACAATATCATGAAGTTTCTTTTATTTATATAACTTAACCCTCATCATTAGTTATTTTTTACACCTGTATTGATTGTACTTTATGTAAATTATAATGTCAATACATTTGGTGAATTATGGTTTAATTAAATAAATACATAAGATTCATATTCAATAATTTAAATTCTTATCGATTTTGGCGTAATTCCTCCAAAAGATTTTCAAAATAATCCGGCAAAGGCGACTCAAACTCCATGTATTCTCCTCGGGTAGGATGTATAAAGCCAAGCTTTTTAGCATGAAGAGCCTGTCCGTTAATGCCGTACCGGTCGTTTTTTCTTCCGTAAACCGTATCGCCGATAATAGGATAACCTATATAGGACATGTGAACCCGTATCTGATGCGTTCTCCCCGTCTCTAAATTAACCTCAATATAAGTGGCATCTTTGAATCTTTCAAGCACTCGAAAATGAGTTACCGCCCGCTTACCGTTTTTTATGTTAACGGCCATCTTTTTTCTGTCGGTGGGATGCCTTCCGATGGGGGCGTCTATTTTGCCTTGATTCTCAGCAATAACACCATAGACCAGGGCGGCATAAACCCTTTCAATGTCATGAACCTTGAGTTTCTCCGACAGTTTTTCATGGGCAATGTTGTTTTTTGCTACCACCAATACTCCCGAGGTGTCCCGGTCAATTCTATGAACAATACCGGGCCTTATGACGCCGTTTATATCCGAAAGGTTATCACCGCAATAACCGAGAAGAGCGTTTACCAAAGTACCCGAATAATTGCCGGCAGCCGGATGAACCACCATACCCCTTGGCTTGTCAACCACCACTATATCCTCATCCTCATATAATATGGGTACCTCTATATCTTCCGCACAAACGTCCAGGGGCTTGGGATCGGGGATCCTTAGAAGTACCTCATCTTTTGATTTTAACTTATAATTTGATTTTACTTGCTCTCCGTTTACCAAAAGCATGCCGTCGTCTATCAGCTTTTTTATATAAGACCGGGAATATTCCTCAAGTCTTTCCGAAAGCCATAAATCAACTCTTGTTCCTTTATCTTCACATACAAATTTTAATTCCTTCATAGCTTTATTACTTCTCCATAACACTTTCCATATCTATTCTTCTAAATTGGGCATCGTCCGATTACTTTTTTCAAAATCTTAATTTTCTCCCTGCTCCATTGCTTTTTCTTCCACCGGCTTTTTAGAATTCGTTTCCTCTTTATCCTTATGTATAAACAGCAAATAATAAGCCATCATTATTGTTCCCACTACAACAAAAGAATCCGCAACATTAAATGCCGGAAAATGATAACTGCCGAATTGGAAATCGAGAAAATCCACAACGCCGCCGGACCTAAAGATCCTGTCAATAAGGTTACCCCATGCTCCCCCAATAACCATGCTGAGGGAAACCCTTAAAAGCTTGTCGTTGTATTTATACATAAAGTATGACATCAACAGCACCATCAAAAACGTGGCCGGTACCAGTACAAACTTGCCGTTTTGCATTATTCCCCATGCCGCACCTGTGTTTCTCCAATGAACAATATGAAAAAAATTATCTATTATTGTGGTACTGTCACCCAATTCAAAATTACTGGTCACAATAAACTTGGTTATTTGATCTGCTGCTATAATTAAAACTATTATTATTACCCACACCATATCAATTTTACCTTTCTTTTTAAATTTATAAATAATATTATAGTATCGGGCCTTTTTTATCAAGGCCTTCATTTAAAACTATTCCACATCAGGTATATACCATTTTGCAAAATTATCATACTTGCTCCATATACAAGGGTTAAACTCTCCCCTGATTCTTTTGTTGTATATAGCCGCATCGTAAAAGAAATATAATCCGAGATACGGCATATCCTCGTATATTGCTTCTTTCATGTTAATAAAATATGCTTTCTTCATTGATGAGTCTGTTTCCCGTAAAATCATAGACAAATAACTATCTACAATCTCATTTTCGTAGCCGGCAATATTAATACCCGTTCCGATTTCAGCCGATGAGTACAAAAAGGATATGTCCGGTATTGACGGCACATTACATCCAACAAAAGCCATATCAAACTTACCGGATTTTACTTTATTTAGCTCATCTTCCCATGTTACCTCTTTGATATTCAGAGCAATTCCCACTTCCTGAAGCTGGCCTTGTATTTCCTTTGCCACCTCGAGTCTACGTTCGTTATCGGTATTCACCAATAACTCCAGAGTAAGAGAAGTATTAACACCGTTTATCCTCTTGTATAAAACACCGTTTCTCTCCGTCCACCCACTGTCATTAAGTATTTGCTTTGCTTTTTCAACATCCCTTTCATAGGAAACAATGTTTGTATCATACAACCATGTATCCGGAATTACAGGCAAGTCCGACACCACTGCCTCACCGGGCATAACATCATTTACAAGCTTGCTCCGGTCAACAGCATAGGCTATCGCTTTTCTTACTTCTTTTTCCTTGAGAATTTTGTTGGACAGGTTAAAGGCAATAAATTCAAACCTGTTGCTCACATATTTCTTAAGAGTTATATCCGATCTTCCGCTGTAACCGATCCAATTCTTTGTATCGGCTATGATCATGTCAACTTCCCTGGACTGAAAGGCATTGGTTACAGAACTGTCCTTTCCGTATATTTTTATATTAATCTCCGTGATATACGGCAAGGTAAGCCCGCTCTCATCTGTATCGGAATTTTTCCACCAGCTCTCATTGTCCTCAAGTCTTATAAACTCGTTCTCTCTATACTCTACAAATTTATACGGCCCTGTCCCGATAGGTCTGTCATTTTTTGGCGTATTCATAATGTCTTCCCCCAAGTAATAATGTTTTGGAATTATGGGAAAAGTCATAAGCTCGGGAGTAAAGGAATTGGGACCGTCCATTTCAACCCTGAAGGTTTTTGAGTCAACAGCCGAAAAGCTTACAACATTTTTAAAGCTGGAGGCATAGGGGCTTTTGGAACCGGCATTCACTATGGTACTTGCCGTAAATTCCACATCCTCCGCCGATAAACGAATGTTATCATGCCAGTAAACATTGTCCCTTAAATAAAAAGTCCACACCTTTCCGCCTTCAGATGGCTCCCATCTCTCTGCCAACACCGGTACGGGTTTTTGCTTATCATTGAGCTTAACAAGACTTTCATATATAAAGCAAGAATAATCCTTGACAAAGGCATTAGCCGTCAATATCGGATTCAGAGTATCGGGAGCGGTGGAAAACAGGTTCAATACACCGCTTTTTACAGGCCCGGTATCCAATATATCATCTATATCATTATTTAAAAAACTGTAATCGTTACCTGAATTTTCACCCAAAAGACTGTTTAAATCCACATTGCAGCCTGTTATTAGCACATTTATGAATATAAATACAACAAGCAATAACGTCCTCTTTTTCAAAACGTATCTCTCCCTGATTTATATTTTTATCAATACACCGGTACTGATAAAACTTTTTCCTTTGTATAATATCAACTGCCAGTAATGATCCCTCATTTTCAATCATTGTCAAACTTTTCTTTTTTCAATAATCGATAAACTTGTCTTTTTTCAATCATATAATCAATTAATCATCATAATACCCGCAAGAGTCCCGGTTTTGCCATTGTCGCCCCGGTGTGAAAAAAACATGTCTTTGTTGCATTTGGTACATATACCGCTTAAAACAATATTATCATCCGCAAGCCCTTCATTTAAAAGACTGTTTTTAATTACCGCAGGAAGATCAAAATACCATTTCCCGTCTTTTTTTTCACAGTATTTCGTGCTCCACTCAATGTTTGCTTCAAATTCCCTATATACCTCATCCCCCACCTCAAAACAGCACCTGCCGATTGAGGGACCTATCGCTGCCAAGATATCCTTCGGTTCGCAAAAAAAAGCATCTTTCATTTTCCTTACAGCCTCTTTTGCTATTTCCTTCACCGTACCGCGCCAGCCGGAATGAGCAATTGAAATTACGGTTTTTACCGGATCAAACAGAAAAACAGGTACACAGTCGGCATAAAAGGTAACCAGTGCCACTTTTCTTCTGTTTGTAGCAAGTCCGTCAAATCCAATTATATCGCTCTGCCTTATAATGCCCTTGCCTCTGTCCTCCTCGGTTACCACCCGAATTTTGCTATCATGCACCTGATTTGAAAGAACCATGTTCTCAATTTCAATTTCCAGCGCCTTAGCCACCCTTCTGTAGTTTTCTTCCACATTTTCTCTTTCATCCTTTTTATTAAAGGCCATGTTCAACGACTCATAGGGTTTTTGGCTTACCCCTCCGTGCCTGGTGGTAAAACAGTGGGTAATAACATCCTTATATTTTAACAAGTTATTAAACTGGATCAATTCTATGCCGTTAATTGATACATGGGTTACATCTTTGCTTTTATCAAATCTGTTATCCAATGCCGTAATCCTCCGTTCGCAAAATCATGCTTTGTAAAGCGCAGTGTTAAAACTATTTCCGGATATTATTTTGTTTATTATATATGAATAATATCATACATTATTACTCTTCACAACAGTCATATAACAGCAATTAAATCAAATGTATTTATATATTTATTATACATTCTTTTCGTATAGAAGCCACAAATGAAAAAAAGGCCTTAAAAACCGAGAAACAATATGTTCCAAGGTTTTTAAAGCCTATTCTAGCCAAGCAATTTAAAAGTACTGCTTACTCATCATTATTCCTCTTTCTTTCCATACAATACCGATGCAAACATCGATAAGCTGGCAGGTTTATTATACTCCATATATACCTCGCTGAAACAATCCATTATTTCATCCTGAGTCGGAGCCCAGTTTAATATTTTAATGCTGTATTGTTCATCAGGGTCACTGAAGGAGTCAATAAGCTTTTCCTTTAATTCTTCAGGACTGCTGGCATATAAATCATTGACATAATAATAATCATACTCATATGAATCTGCAACATAATTTACCAGATGGCTGTCAATTTCAAACTCGCTGTTCAATGCGTATTCCAGTGCTATTGAATTATCTGTAGCATTAAACACCGGATAATCTATTCCTATGTCATTATTGGTCACGTCAACATGGGCCCATTTCTCACCTATCTTTACCATATTCCATGCATGAGGAACGGTCTGAAGATCTCCGGTAGCAACAACACAAGGAACACCGGCTTCATCACACAGCAGCTTGAAGGCTTCCGCATAGCTCTGACATACTCCCAGACCGTTAATCAGTATTCCGTATGCATTAAAGGAATCGGGATAAATCTCAGCTATTTCATTAAGGGATTTTCCTTCAAAGTATGCGTCCAATATTTCATGATGGTATTCTCCGTTATCAACCAACCAATCGTGCAAAGCCAACTCCTTTTCATATAACGACATGCCGGGCTTAATAACCTGTTCCACAACACTTTTAACCTTTTCCTTTATTTCTTTCTGTTTTTTCTCAACCACTTCCGCAGTGGATTTATACTCAACCAATACGGATTTTGTCCTATAATCATATCCAAAACGGCTCTCATCGAGAATTAACGGGTTTTGTACTATAACCTTTAAAATAACATCCTCAAGATATGTGGAATCCTCAGCCTCCGGGTAATTTCCCACATATATTGATTTTTTTCTCTCCATCAAACCTTCAACCAAAACCTGCTCAAAGGGCTTCCGGTTTTCTGTAGTTGTTTCGGCTACTTCAACGACATTATCATTGCTTTGAATGCCAGAGCTAATCTCATCGGCGTCGGGAACGGATTTAATATCTATAATATCCTTCAAATCCTCCGCTCCGCCTATAATTGTATTTTCAGAGGATTTTGAATCATCCAAAAACATTGCTATTTCGTCAGAGGTCGGAGGACCATCATAAAAAGTAGCCTTCAGTTTGAAGTTAGTTCCTAAAACCTTACCTTCATAGGTTGGGAAATATTCGTCGCTATCCTTTGAAAAATCCCATACTACTTTATGGTTTGAAGTTTTATAACTTCCAAATCTTCCGGGAACATCGCTGGGAATATACTCAAGATAATCGACACTCACGGATTTGGGAAGTGAAAAGATATTCTCATAATCAAAATCCTCTCCGACATAGTAATAACTGGAGGCTGTCAATTTACTCGGTGCTATTGAAATATAGTCCTCTCCTTCTATTATATTGCTAAGTCTGGATTCCTTCCCGCCAACTACTGACGTAACTGCATAGCTATATACATCCGACAAATAAGAGTTCATAACAACATCAGCATATTCTTCCGCAGTCATTGACATACTGTTCTCTGTTGTTTCTTTTAAAAGCTCCATCTCATATCTGCTGCCTCTGTAAATCTTATATTTTTGCGCACCCTCTATTTTATTCCAAGTAAGAATTATATTCCCGTTATTGTCCTTTTTAACCTTCACAGTAGGTATCGGAATGTCGGAACCCACTGTAAACATTAGTCTCATTGGTTTGCTCAACTTGGTTACTTCCGTAGCATTTAAGTCATGATAAATAACTATGTAATATTTTTGCAATCCACCCCATGACAGGCCTTTGACATCAACACCTTTTCTTGGGTACATTCCCCATGAAGAGTCATCAGGCTTTATTGTAATAATGTTTGATTCTTCATCGTAATCAACTCTTGCTATCAACTCCGTAGTACAATCCCTATCGGAAAACACCTTAAACATATTATTAATGCCAAAAGACGCAAAAGGAGCATCTGAAAGCTTTAACTTAAACTTAAATACCTGATCCTCGGATACATTATAAATGGGCTCAAGATCCTGAAAATAAGAAATATTTTCTTCATAGGTACTACCATCATGTATATATTCCCCGTCCTTTTTCGGACCTTTGCCGGTGCTGGTCATGGTTATTGTGCTTGTATTTCCGTCCCATTGCACATCCACTCCCACCGCATCACACAATGCCCTAAGAGGTAAATATGTTCTGTTGTTAACCAAAATGGGATAAACCAATGTACCGTCTGCTTCTCTCGGATTGAATGGGTTCCCATACAAAACCATTTTTAAATCAGTATCTTTATATGCCTTACCGGTTCGAAGACTTCTGTCTTTTGAACCTTTCGGAGTTACCTTTTGAGGTGGTACCCACTCACCTCCTCCGATGGAAACCGTTTTGGTGGAAGCATCCCAGTCAACGAATAATTTCAGAGCATCGCACAATGCCCTTACCGGAAGATATGTACGGCCATTGTAAATTACAGGTATAAGATACGAACCGTCTGTTTCTAAAGGAATAAACTCTTCCCCATCCAAAATCATTGTTATTGCTCCGTTAAAGTGTACGGTTATTTCTTCCTGTCTGGCATAGACCACCGGGTTAATAAAACTTAAAACCAGAGCTATAACCAATACAACAGCTAATAAATTTTTTCTTTTCACTGCGCTCACTCCTTAAGTTTTTATAATATTAAACAAAATATCACTAATTCCAAGCAATGTCAATTATCTATTTAACATCGTTCCTTATATTCTATCGTATTCCAGACAGGTCCATTTTATATATGAAATGGAGATAATACCGGAAATCTTTTGTTAAATTCCTGTTTTTGTTAACTTGAAGCAACATATGGTATATGATAGAATATATAGCAAAGCTTTATCATTATAGCTTGTTTTCCTGCAGTAAAAAATTATCAGTCTGGAGGAATTAATATGTCCATGGTACAAAACCTTAAGGCAGTTCTTGAAAAGCAAAAAGAAGCTCTAGCAAGTCTTGAGAAAGAAATTGCCGGTATTGAAGCAACCGATTGGGTCACGGAAAATCAGAAGCTGAAAACCGAGCTCTCTAAATGCCATGAATCCTTGAACAAACTAAAATCCGATAATACAAGATTAAACGAAGAGAATAAAAAGCTTAGGGCTGCACTTTATGAACAGTTCTACAACGAAAAAATCCAGGTTTTGAACGCAGCGGAAAAAAGAATGGACGTATACTACAGAGCCAATTATGAAGGAGAAATAAACAGGTTGACAAGTCTTGAGATGTTTATCAAGAACAAAATTAATGAAATGGCCAATGTTTTGAGAGAAAACAGGGTCAGTCTTGAGGATGAAATGTTCGTACGTCTCGAAGAACTAAGAAGCCAACTTAATATAAAAGTTGCAAAAGTTCGCGAAGAAATTATGAAGCAAGCAAAATCCTATGGCGAAATCAAAGCCGCCGAATTATCCAAGTTAAGACAGGAACATGTTACAGAAGCAGAAATCCGAGCCCGGACAAAGCAAAACAACATTGAATCCCTTATCGGACTTAACGTAATTAACAAGCTGGGCATACTGCTTCTTGTTATCGGTGTAATTACTGCGGCACAGTTTACCTATTTCAGACTTCCCGACACGCTAAAGGGTATTTTTACTTTTGCTGTGGGAATTCTTTTACTTATAACCGGAGAGCTGCTAAACCGCAAAAAGCCCAATGTTTTTTCCCTGGGTATTACCAGCGGCGGTGTAGCCGTATTGTATGTGGCATTGGTCCTTAGTTATTTCCAATTCAAAATCCTCGGAACATATCCGGCTCTGGGATTATGTGTTCTTATAACCGCGGGAGCCTTCATCTTATCCCAGCGTTATAATTCCCAGACCATTTCCTCCTTTGCTATGATCGGTGGATATCTTCCCATTTTTTCTATAGCGGGAAGCAAAACAATGGTATACGGTGCAATGGTGTATTTTGTTGTTTTGAACCTTCTGGCACTGATTATATCCGTGAATAAAAAGTGGATGGTTACGGCATATATCGGATTTGTTTTAAATGTTATAGGAACCTGCTATATTTCGAATATTCTAATAGAAGGAAGTCCCTTTAGACCTCTATTTACAAGGGATGGCCTGATAGCAATATTCTATATTTTATTTGCCTTCATAATTTATACCCTTATTCCTATAACCGGAACCTACCGAAAAAAAATCGGTTTTAAGGCCTCCGACATACTACTTTTGACATTAAACACCTTTATTAGCAGTGTCCTTTTATATCTGGCATTCTACGCTGTGGATATGAAAGATTTCGCAGGCCTTCTTGCTCTGGTCTTTTCAATTGTATACTTGTCCCTGGGCCGCTTTATTGAAAAGAAGATGGCTAAAGAGAAAAAAGCAGCGGCCTTGTTTTATATTACAGGACTTACCTTTGTAATATTGATTATACCCTTCCAATTCGGCAAGGTATGGCTCACATTGGGATGGCTGGTTGAGGGAGTTGCAATTTTATCCTATGGAATATACAAGGAATTGAAAGGCTTTAAAAAATCCGGAACCGTTGTTTCACTCCTATGCCTTTGGTCTTTCTTATTCTTTGATTTAATCAATTTCTACGACTCACTCTTTACTTTCAAGTATCTTGCAATAACTGCGGGAAGCTTTATCGTTTTGGGGACAATGATATATAAAAAGCATCTTTTCGATATGCCATCAAAGGTTTTCAAGTATTGTACTTTCATTAACTTATGGTTTTTCTCTCTCTATTTGATAATGATGGAGTTAAAACCGTTCTTATCGGAAATGATGTTAAAAACCGATTATAATTCCAATTTTCTTATTATCTCAGCCATGATTTTAGCAAGTTTTGCTATAGCATATGTCATTCCGAGAGTTAAAATTTTATGTGACGATGTCATGAAAGGAATATCAGTATCAATCTATACTCTTTCACTACTTTCCGTCTTCGGACTGAACTTCGTATCACCGGTAAAAGGATACCTTACTGAAGTTCCTATAGCTGCAAAAGCAGTGGGAACCATCGAACTGGCAGTTATAGCAGTATTGGCAATTCTAGCAATGAGAGACCTGTTATTGCACTTTATGATAGGACGGGAACTGGGGATAGAATGGTATCCTCTGGTTTTATCCTTTTATTTCATATTGCTCCTTACTCAAAGCCTTATAACCCAGTACAATCTTGAGTTCAATAACGCTTTAATAAGCATCATTTACATTGCAACAGCCCTTGCCTGGATAACCTTCGGATTTATAAAGCGCTATGTACTGATAAGGCGCTTCGGTCTTGCGTTATCAATGCTGTCGGTGGCAAAGCTCTTTTTAATTGACCTTGCATTCCTGACCCAGGGCTACAGAATTGTGTCATACTTTGTTTTCGGTTTAATACTTATAGCCATATCCTTTGTATATCAATATTTCAATAAAAGACTAGATACTATAAGCGAGGTAATGCCCGATGATAAAAAAGATAATATTTAGTATTTTACTATTCATCTTTTTATTTAACACATGTGCATACGCACTGGACTATTCCTTTAGTGCCAGGATTGTCAGCACCGGAACAAAAAAATACAAGGCCGTAAAGCTCATACCCCAAATATACAATAATACCGCTGAAAATCTTGCAGACTTGGAGATTTTCGATGAAAACAACGAACCGGTGCCCTATTTTATAAACAGCTTCTCAGAAAACCTGGGGAAAAAAGAGTATTTTACGGAAACCTTCAAGCCGGATTTTGATGTTGAGGAGGAAGGAAATTCAACCGTTATAAAAGTCCATGGGCTAAAAAACCTCAAGCTCGTCAGCATTTCCCTTGTTACTCCCAGCGTGTTCAAAAGAAACGTTACCTTTGACGGCAGAGCATCCAAAATGCTTTACAATCTAAGATTTAACAATGAAAAGCAGAAGGATTTGACCCTTACCGTAGAACCGTACAAAGTAACCTCCGATATAGGTGAAATAGTAATAGACAACAAAGACGACAAGCCCATAGAAGTAACGGCAATCGAAGCTACATATCTGGTCGACGAATTGGTATTTGAAGGTTCAGGTTCGAAGGAATATACTCTAAAATTCGGGAATAGTGAAATTAAAAAACCCAAAAGCTATGACCTGTCCAATTACAAAGAATATATATTAAATGAAGGCTATGATGTTTTGAGCATAGAAGATATTAAAGGCAGTCCTGCCAAAGACCTGTCTTCCGTTAAGGAGCCCTATGACTATAAAACGCTTTTTAACATTGGGGTATCAATAGTTGCTGTAGTCCTCTCTGTAATCATATTTCTCAAAATTAAAAAGTGAAATTTGCACACAACCCTGTACCTCAGCAGTGAATAAAAAAAGCTTCTAATCTGAAAACATTGTGGTAAAATATTGACTATATTTATTTATTGACAGGAGGTTTACTTATGGATAACACATCTAATAAACATATACAATTGAAGAGTGACAGGCTTAGCGTTGAAATAGCATATCCCGGAACGGTGTACAGCGGATCCCGTTTTGACTGGAACGGCTTTATTACAGGAATAGTTTTAGACGGAAAGCACTCCTTTTGTGTGCCCGAATCCCCTATCCCCGGTCAAGGGTCCGGAGGCTTTGGACTTTGCAACGAATTCGGCATAAACACTGCCGTAGGTTATGATGATGCAAAGCCCGGAGAAAAGTTTCCGAAACTCGGTACCGGCCTTTTGACCCGTCCCATTGATGAATCGGACTACTTTTTCTTTAACAAATATGAGGTTACACCCTTTCCGGTAAAAATTAAAAACGATGACAGTACAGTGGTGTTTGAGGTTGAGCCTATAGAATGCAACGGTTATGCCGTTAAAATGACTAAAAAGATTTCTGTTGAGGATAACAAACTGTTTATTGACTATCGTCTTGAAAATGTGGGCAGCAAACCCGTTATAACTGAAGAATACTGCCACAATTTCTTCGCAGTAAACAATAACAAAATAGGTGCAGGGTACTTATTGAGGTTTCCCTATGACATCAAACCCGATTGTGTTCCCGATGTAATGGATATAAAAGACCGTGAGATTCGTTGGAACACTGTGCCAAGCAAGGACTTTAAATGCAGTCCTCAAGGATTTCATAATGCAAAGCCGCACTATTGGGAACTGCTTTTCGAGCCGGATAGAGCCGGTATCAGAGAATACAGCGAATTCCCCGTGGCAAACGTAGCCATCTGGGGCACAACCCATGTTGTAAGTCCGGAAGTGTTTATTAAAATAAATATAAAGCCGGGCGAAACCAAGGAATGGACAAGGAAATATGAATTCTTTTCATATTGATTTAACTATATGTAAAAGTGATAAAAATATATCGGTAAATTAATTTTCAAAAATACTGAGCCTGTAAATACTCCGAGGAATCGGGCAAACTCGTTATTGGGGATGGATGTTCTCCTTTTCCTCGCTGTATGAACAGGCTCTATAGCTTGCTTTATTATATTTCTTCTGCATTTTTCTCTTATAATTGACCCGTCGAAGCTGAGTACAAAAATAAAAGCATTTCATCAGGCAAGAAAAAATTGTAACATTATATCTTACGATTTATTCCGTATAGAATCACGATTCATTCCATATAGAATCATCGCCTCATTTCATACTTCATTGCCCTTTTCCACAAATACAGTAAAAGTACCGTCTTCATTATTGACAACGTCAAGTACTTTATGTCCCTCTTCCTTGAAGCTCCTTGGGACATTCAAAATAGGTTCTCCCTCATTCATCTTTATTTCAAGAATCTGCCCCTCCAAAAGTTCTTCTATTGCGATCTTTGCCTTAACAAAAGTCATGGGGCAAACAACATCAGTTATATCTACAAAGCCATGTGCTATAATATTACTCATATCCACACCTCCAATCCGGCTGTTATCCATCCGCATAAAATATTCAATAATCATACCGGTCTATGCATTCAAATATCATCCTGCTTTCAATACTTCTTCAAGCCTGTTTTTCAACAAATCCCAGCCTACTCTGTCCAATGTATTCCCAAATCTTTCACCGGGCTTTCCGTGCTCCTCAAAAAACGCCAAAGTTGCTTCAATAACCTTGTGCAAATCTTCTTTTGAGAAAATAATAGGCAAAAGCTGCTTTCCTATTGCTATTTTATTGCCGAACAATCCTCCAAAATACACGATGAACCCACCTTTGCCTTCCCATGCACTTGTAGGACAAACCTTAACGCACTTGCCGCAATAGATGCAACCCTTTTCATTGAACGTCAACTCTTTTTTCTGTTTGTTCACCTCAATGACCTTGGCTGGGCAAACTGCCTGGCACAACCCGCAATAAATGCATTTATCCTTTACCCAGTTCGGCATCATTCCGCCTTTGACCCCAAGGTCATTTTCTTCCGCTTTCAAGCAATTATTTCTGCAGCCGGTAATACCCAGCTTAAACTTATGGGGCAATTCACGGGCATAATACCGTTCATCAAATTCCCTGGCAAGCTCCGTTGTATTAATAAGCCCGCTGGGGCAAATGACAGACCCTTGACATGCGGTAACGGTTCTAACCCTCGGTCCGCAAGCACCGGGTTGAAGCCCGGCCTCAGAAAGCTCTTTCTTAACAGTCTCTATATCCTGGAGCTTGATAAACGGAATTTCAATACTCTGCCTTGAAGTCAAATGGATATAGCCTGCCCCGTATTTTTGCGCTATCTCATTCACTTTTTCAAGTTGCTGCGCTTTTATTTGACCTCCGACAACTCTGAGCCGGAGTGAAAAGCGGTCCTTGTCAACCTGCTTCATGAATCCGCCCTTTTTCAATTCCTTATAATCCACATTTGCCACCTATGCTTCCTCCCCCACAATAGACAGTTCTTCCAAAGTTGCCTGTCCTGATGAAATATTAAAGCTCTTTAGCACCGGTGTATCGTCTTTTAATGATAATATCAAGTAACTTGCCTTCGGATCAAAGGCAAGCCTTATATCCTCCTCCGACGGGCGTGATGGTGTTTCGGGATGGCTGTGAAAGTTGCCCAGAAGCTCCCAACCGTTGCTTCTCATATCTTTAACTGCTGCAAACTGCTCCTTCGGGTTCATGGAAAAATGCTCCGGGCTTTCATCTACGTTCCTTAGCAGATACACTTTCTCAACATATTTGACACCGTTTTCTATCCTTCCGCCCAAAAGCCCGCAGGCTTCATTGGGCAAAGCGTTGCGCGAATGCTCAAGTATCTCCCGGTACTGCTGTTTTGTCATAACAATCATAATAAGCCACCTCCAACCCCATCAAGACTTCAAATCACATACAGCCTGCTCATAATCTATAAGTTCTTTAATTGCAGGATTTTCACCGCAAACCTGACACCTTTTGTTCTTCGGTAATTTAATCTTTCTAAACTCCATGGCAAGCGCATCATAGGTTAGAAGGTATCCTGTAAGCAATTCACCAATACCGAGTATGTATTTAATAGCTTCCGTTGCCTGAACAGTTCCGATAATTCCGCCCATTACACCCAAAACACCGGCCTGTTTGCATGTCGGAACCTTATCCGGTGGCGGAGGATTTTCAAATATACATCTATAGCATGGCCCTTCACCCGGAACATAGGTCATGGCCTGACCCTGGAACCTTATAATCCCTGCGTGGGAAAAGGGTTTTTCCATTAGAACACAGGCATCATTAATCAAAAACTTTGCCGGAAAGTTGTCGGTGCCGTCTATAATAAAATCATAATCCCTGTCACGAATGATATCCTTTATATTGGCCGAACTTACCCACTCTTTATATGTAACAACATCCACATCGGGATTCATTTCATTGATGGTTTCCTTTCCCGAAATAACCTTGGGTTTTCCCACATCCTTGGTCAGGTGAATAATCTGCCTTTGAAGATTTGAAAGCTCCACAGCATCAAAGTCCACAAGACCAATTGTCCCAACCCCGGCAGCAGCCAAAAACATCGCAGCCGGAGCTCCAAGCCCTCCTGTTCCGACAATTAAAACCTTGGACTCCAAAAGCTTTTTTTGACCCTTCACCCCAACATCTTTTAAAATTATATGCCTGGAGTATCTCTCCATCTGCTCATTGGTAAAGTTCATATTGCGCCGCCTCCCATGTAATAAAGGAATTCCACGACGTCGCCCTCTTTTACCGTCAAAGTTTCAAAATCCTTTCTGTCCAAAATCTCGTCATTTATCTGCACCGTAACATATTCTGCCATTTCTACTTTTTGGACTTCCAATAGCTCTTTTACCGTAACCTCTTTTTCCAAGGTTACATCCTTTCCGTTTATTTTTATTGTCATTTATAAAACCCCCATATCCTTATATATAATACTCCAGTATGATTTCCTGACGTTTTAACAGCTGACACACAGCTTCAACCGCGCCCTCTGCATCCTCTATGCTTGCATCTGGCACAAAATCGTTGAAAGGCGTCTGTCCTATGTTGACCACTATGATTTCATTGGGCTGGTTTAAAAGTTTTAACTTTTTGGCCTCATAATCATCGAGATTGAATATACTGGTGATGAATATTTGACCCGAATCGGTAAATATTCTTGCCAGTTCTCCGATCTGCCTTATATGCTCGTCTCTGTCTTCATAGCCGTTTGCCGCATCTGACGCAAGCCCGTGAAGAATACTGGAAACGCCAAGATAATATGCTTTGTATTTCATGTTGAAAAGCCGCTCTTCCAATTGTCTTCCGATATCCTGGATATCCTTTTCTTTTCCTTCGTTTCCCGAAGTAATCACAATAAACTTTGCCTTGTGTCCATAGGCATTTTCCCTTTGCTTTGCAGAAATCAGGCTTTTCTCCCACAAAAATTCTCTTTCCCTGACGTGGGTAAGCAAGCTGTTGTCCGTATCCAAAGCTGCCTCTAAAATGATTCCGCCGCCGGATATCTCATAGTTGTCGACAATTACAAACCTTCCCGTCTGCTCGATTTCGGAAATAACATCATATGCAATAGGCTTTGAGGTTTCAAAAATACATTCCGCCACATCATGCCTTTCCACCTGGTCTTTGAAGGTGTCAACATTGAGTTCCGCTGCATCAATGATATGGGATATTTCAATGAGCTTGACCCCAATCTTCATCGTACCGATTTTCAACTTATAGTTTTTGCTTTTTATCAAAGGAGCCTTGCCAACCCAGAATATGTTCGCCCTAAAGCGAGAACTCACTGACGGCTGCTTTTCCTTTGCTTTTACCATAAGCTCCCCGGGTTTTATATAAATTTGTGTTGTAAGCGTGACCCCTATTGCTTCATCTGCATAAGCTGTATTTCTAGGCTTTACATTAAATCCCTCAATACTGTTTATTACAGATCTCTTGTTTGAAGGAAGAAATACAACCTCATCTCCCACACTGATTGAGCCGCTTACAACTGTGCCTGCCACAATTCTTCGGTCATCGCCTTCTTCGGTAAATTTGTATATGTCCTGTACGGGCATACGGAACGGAAGCTGACGATTCTCCTTTTTATTCACAAACCCGTCCAACTGTTCCAAAACCGTGGGGCCGTCATACCACAAAGTATTTTGAGACTTTTGGGCAATATTGTCTCCGTTAAAGGCGCTTATCGGAATATAATTGATTGGTTTTATGTTAACCTTTTTCAAAAATTCCCCGAATTCAGAGACAATAGATTCATAAACCTCCCTGCTAAAGTCCACCAAATCCATTTTATTCACCAAAACCACCACCTGTTTTATTCCCAGCATGGAGACAATATGTCCGTGGCGTTTGGAATTTTCCTTTATACCTTCCTTTGCGTCTACTACCAAAAGGGCGGCTTCAGCCCGGGATGCTCCCGTAACCATGTTCTTTAAAAACTCCACATGTCCCGGTGCGTCGATAATAATATAGTCCCTTTTTCCGGTCTTGAAAAAGCATCTTGCAGTATCAATGGTAATACCCTGTGCCTGCTCATCCTTTAATGCATCCAGCAAAAATGCATATTCAAAGGGTCTGGCATTCTTTCTGCAAAACTCCTTAACCGACTCAAGCTTTCCCTCCGGAAGAGAGTCGGTATCTGCAAGCAGTCTTCCTATGACGGTGCTCTTACCATGGTCCACATGACCGACGATTACAATGTTCATTTGCTCTCTTGCTTCCATATCACATGTACCCCCCTCTTCTCAAGGTCTCAAGGCCACCGCCGTCATCCTTGTCCTGTGCCCGTCCCGCTCTTTCCGCTATATTTGCAAACTTGCCGCTTTTTAGTTCCTCAATAATCTCGCTTACATTTTTTGCTGTGGACTCCACGGGAAAAGTGCATGGATAGCATCCCAAGGATCTGTAGCGCTTTCCGTCCCCCCGGTCAAAATACAGGGGTGTAATGGGTATGTTTTCTCTTTCTATGTATTCCCAAATGTTCAGTTCCGTCCAGTCCAAAAGGGGATGTATTCTGATATGGGTTCCCGGTGCAAAGTCGGTCTTAAACTGATTCCAAAACTCCGGAGGCTGGTCTTCCACAGCCCAGTCACTCTCCTTGTCCCTTGGCGAAAAATATCTTTCCTTTGACCGGCTTCCCTCTTCATCAGCCCTTACGCCCACAATAACTCCGGTAAACTTTTCCCTTTTGGTATCCAAAACATATTTTCCGGTCTTATGGTCCAGAACATAACGGTTCCATTCGCCGGAAAGAGTATGTTTCAAAGCTTCGGTTTTTAACAGCTGGCAGCACGTCAAACGGTCCGCGTTTCCGTCGGGAAAAGTTTTCTTCTGAGCTAGGGCCTCGCTGTTTTCACCATATATCATGGTAAGCTTCCATTTTCGTGCAAGCTCATCCCTGTACTCTATCATTTCAGGTATTTTATAATGGGTATCAATGTGTACCAAAGGAATAGGTACATGCCCGAAGAAAGCTTTTCTTGCCAGCCAAAGCAGTACAGTACTGTCCTTTCCTATGGACCATAACATGCATATATTTTTAAACTCCCTATACGCTTCTCTCAATATATAAATGCTTTGTGCTTCCAATTTATCCAAGTGATTCATACCGTTCCCCCTATTCTTGCATATAAGTCAAGCTCTTATAATTTGGCACAAGTCCGATCCTACTTCCCATACTCAGACCTGTCCTGTTCTTAAGTGCAACCCGCATTCTTTTTTGTCGGGGTCCTCCCACCACCATCTGCCGCTTCTAACATCCTCTCCGGGTCTTACCGCTCTGGTACAGGGCTGACACCCAATGCTCCGAAAACCCTTGCTGTACAGGGAATTATAGGGAACATTATATTTTTTGATGTATTCCCACACCTTATCTTCCGACCAAAAAGCAATGGGATTTATTTTGTAAATTGAATGAAGACCGTCCCATTCAAAAATATTCAATTCCTGTCGGGTCAAAGATTGCTCTCTCCTCAGGCCGCAAATCCATGCATCCACAGTGCCTAATACTCTCTTTAACGGATTTACCTTTCTTATTTCACAGCACTTTTTTCTAAGTTCAACGCTTTCGTAAAAGAAATTGGGACCGTATTTTGAAACAGTCTGCTCCAGTTCTTTGGTTTCGGGAGCATAAACTTCAAAGTGGAAATTGTATCTGTTCATGGTTTCTTCCATAAGGTCATAGGTCTGCTGAAAATGCCTACCCGTGTCAAGGAAAAACACCCTTGCCTTGGGATTGATTTTAAGCAAAATATCCGTCAGCACCTGGTCTTCAATCGAAAGACTTGAAGCCAATACGACTCTCTCAATACCTATGTTTTCAACAACAAACCTCACAACATCTTCCGGATTTTTGTCCGAATATTCCTTGTTTAATTTCTCCAAATCCAATTGAACCATCATTTCTTCCCCTTTGTGCATATTCCTTAGCATTCATTTATATTTACTTCTACATATTTCTACCGAATTACATAATTACATAATCTAAATTCTAAAATCAAAATTTATAATCTAAATTACATAATCCTCGGGAATAAATACTTTAAAATCTTTGGGTCTTACGTAAACAGTATGCCTTTCCTTTAGTCCAAGCTTTCTGTAGGTTTCCTTGCTAATCTCAGCTTCAATATATTGTCCGTTATCCAATCTAACCAATTCAATCTTTACAATGGGTCCAACCGCCCTAATAAAAGTGATCCTAGAACCGATAAATTCCTTTCCTTCCGGTTCAAGCTTAATCTCAATATCGTGGGGACGGGTGTAGCTTACTATGTCTTTACCCTGACCGCCATCCGAATCTGCGCCAAATAGGCCCAGTTCAACTTTTCCGTTATGTATTCTTCCGTGAAACAAGTTTACATTGCCCAGAAAGTTGTATACAAAAGGATTGGCCGGATTGTCATACACCTCTTCCGGTGTACCTATCTGCTCAATTTTGCCCTGATTTAAAATTACAACCCTGTCTGCCACATCCAAAGCCTCTTCCTGGTCATGGGTTACAAACACGCTGGTGATGGGATATTCGTCATGAAGCTTTCTGAGCCATCTTCGCAGATCTTTTCTTACTTTGGCATCCAGCGCCCCAAAGGGTTCATCCAAAAGCAAAACCTTCGGCTCCACAGCCAAAGCCCTTGCCAGGGCAATTCTCTGACGTTGTCCTCCCGACAGCTGTGAAGGATAGCGGTTTGCCAACTCTTCCATCTTCACAAGCTCCAAAAGCTCATGTACCTTCTTTTTAATAGCTTCCTTGCTGGGCCTGAATTTTGAAGGCCTAACCCTTAAGCCGAAAGCAATATTTTCAAAAACCGTCATATGCTTAAACAAAGCATAGTGCTGAAACACAAATCCCACTTTTCTGTCCTGGGTACTCTTTTTTGTATTATCCTCACCGTCAAAGATGATGCTGCCTTGATCCGCTGTTTCAAGACCGGCAATAATCCTAAGTAGTGTTGTCTTGCCTGAACCGGACGGTCCCAGCAATGCCACCAGTTCCCCAGTCTGAATGATAAGGTTTATATCGCTTAGTGCTCTATACGAATCAAAGGTCTTTGAAACGTCACGTATTTCAATACTCATAATCAATCCTCCCGATTTACAGGCTCTTTACTTACAAAACCTAGGCTTCCGGAACATTTTTCTTCTCGCCTGCTTTATGTATCCGGTTCATTTTCGAGTATGCCACATTCTTCACAATTAAATTGACTAATGCAATGAGGGTTAACAATGAAGCTACTGCGAATGCGGCAGAAAATTTGTATTCGTTGTACAATATTTCAACATGAAGAGGAACCGTATTGGTAAGACCTCTGATGTGACCCGACACCACAGAAACCGCACCGAACTCTCCTGCAGCCCTTGCAGTTGTCAGCATAATGCCGTACAGCAGCGCCCACTTTATGTTGGGAAGCGTAATATGCCAAAAGGTTTTCCATCCGCTTGCCCCCAAGGTCAACGCCGCTTCTTCCTCTGCTGTTCCCTGGGCTTCCATCAAAGGTATCAGCTCCCTCGCAACAAAGGGAAGAGTTACAAATATCGTTGCAATAATTATCCCCGGCGGCGCAAAGATAATCTTTATCCCCAAGGCATTAAGCAGTGGAGCAAAAAGTCCGTGACTGGTGCTAAAGAGCAAAACAAATATCAGTCCTGCCACCACCGGTGATATGGAAAAAGGTAAATCAATAAACGTAATCAATAGGTTTTTACCTTTAAATTTAAACTTTGCAATGGCCCAGGCAGCTGCAAGGCCAAATACGGTGTTTATCGGAACGGTAATTGCTATGGTTATGAGGGTAAGTTTTATGGCTTTTAATGCTATAGGATCGGTAATTGAAGCAAAATACAAGTTGGCACCTTGTTCAAAGGCTTTTACAAATACCGATATAAGCGGAATTATGAGCATTAATATAAAAAACAATAACGCAATCGTCGTTAAAACAATCGGAACTAATTTGGAGCCCTTTACTGCTCTCTTTTTCGCATATGCTGCTTCCTTATCCGTTTTTAATTGAATGGGTATACTCCCTGCCATTTTAATCACTCCCAACTTGGCATCTGCCTGTCATTTGCCCACAGAACATTTCTTCAATTCTTTTTGTTAGCTCTTATGTTAGCTCTTGTATTTCCATTCTTAACTTGACTTATGCCTGTTTGCCCACCACTGAAATGCGTTAATCATCAGCAGTAGAAGGAAAGAAATAATCAACATAACTGCGGCAACCGCTGTACCGCCTGCATAATCGTATTGTTCCAGCTTTGTTCTTATCAAAAGCGGTGTAATTTCCGTTTTCATAGGCATATTTCCCGATATGAAAACCACGGACCCGTATTCACCCAAGGACCTGGAAAAAGCAAGGGCAAAACCCGTTATCAATGCCGGAAGCAATTCCGGCAGAATAACTCTAAAGAAAGTCTGAAATCTTGTAGCTCCAAGACATGCCGCTGCTTCTTCCACTTCAAAATCGATGCTTTCCAGCACCGGTTGAACAGTCCTTACTACAAAGGGGAAACCTATAAAAACCAAGGCAACAACTATACCAAGGGGTGTATAAGATATTTTTATCCCAAACGGTGCGAAAAGCTTACCGATCCATCCGTTTTTTGAATATAAAGTCGTGAGTGAAATACCTGCAACAGCCGTTGGCAAGGCAAAAGGCAAGTCAATCAAGCCATCTATAAGTTTTTTGCCCCAAAAATCGTACCTTTCCAAAACCCATGCAAGAAGGAGCCCGAAAACAACATTTATTACCGCCGCCAAAAAGGAGGTACTAAAAGATATCTTCAGAGAAGCCAGCACCCTTTCCGAAGAAGCAATTTCCCAGAACTCTTTAAACCCTATTTTAGCAGTGTTTAAGAAGACCATTGACACAGGGATTAAAACCAGTAACGTAAGATATGTAAGGGTAAATCCCATGGTGATGCCAAATCCCGGTATAACACTCTTCTTTTTTATTTTAATTGGCTTGATTGCAATATTCATGACTCCACTCCTAAGCCTTAAAATTATTTTTCACAAAGATTACTTCTACTAAAAGATTGCCTTTTGTAATAGATTACTTTTTAATAGATTACTTTTTCTCATATATCTGATCGAAAACGCCGCCGTCATCGAAATGTTCCTTTTGTGCTTTGTCCCATCCGCCAAAAACTTCATCAATGGTAAAGAGCTCAACCTCGGGAAATTGGGAAGCATATTTTTTCTTGATTTCTTCACTTCTGGGCCTGTAATAATTTTTTGCTGATATTTCCTGCCCTTCATCACTGTACAAATATTCAAGATAGGCTTCTGCCACCTCACGGGTTCCTTTCTTGTCAACCACCGAATCGACCACAGCTACAGGAGGCTCTGCCAAAATACTAATAGAGGGTACTACAATCTCAAACTTATCTTTATCCAGTTCATTCAAGGAAAGCAGTGCTTCATTTTCCCATGCTATAAGTACATCTCCCAATCCCCGTTCAACAAAGGTGGTGGTAGAACCCCTGGCTCCGGAATCAAGAACGGGTACGTTGGCAAAGATAGCTTTGACAAATTCTCTGGCTTTTTCCGGGTCATTGCCGTATTTTCTTAAAGCATATCCCCATGCCGCAAGATAATTCCAGCGTGCCCCTCCTGAAGTTTTGGGATTTGGAGTAATAACTTCCACTCCCGGCTTTGCAAGGTCATCCCAGTCTTTAATATTTTTTGGATTGCCTTTTCTTACTAAAAATACAATGGTTGATGTGTATGGAGTTGAATTGTGGGGCAATCGTTTCTGCCAATCTTTACTTAAAATCTCTTTGTTTTTGTTTATTGAATCAATGTCATAGGCCAAAGCCAGAGTTACAACATCGGCTTCATTACCGTCAATTACCGTCCTTGCCTGGCTTCCCGAGCCTCCATGGGACTGCTGGACGGTAACATCCTGACCGGTTTTTTCTTTCCAGTATTTTTGGAACGCTTCATTGTAATCCTGATAAAGTTCACGGGTTGGGTCATAGGATACATTGAGAATCGTAATGGGTTCTGTTTTCTTAGAGCTTCCTTGATTATTACTTGCTTCTTTTGAGCATCCTGCAAAGGAAACAAGGTTTGCTGCAATTAACAGCCCGGTTAAGCTTATTCTGAGAATATTTTTTCTTATCTTATTCTTCACCATAATCATCTCTCCTCACAAAAATTTAATACGAGTATTCATATCGTTTTAGTATGGTTTAGTTTAAAATTAAAAGGGTTATACCCTTATATTTTCATACTATTCTTATATGAATTATAGTGATTATTTTACAACGATTTTTCTCTATTGTCAATATATTCTCTGAAATTTTTTATTATTCATATATAAATACTCAGAATTAATATCATTCCTAAGAAATATTTAAAGACTTGTGGGTTTAAAAACTTAAGCTTTCGAGCATTTTTCTGCTTTTCCTTTCCCTTATTTTTTAGTAAATGGAGTCACATGAAAAAAACATGCTTATCCTTTCCAAGGTTTCATCAATATCCTTGTCCGTATGGGCATTGGAAACAAACATCGCCTCAAACTGTGAGGGAGCAATATAAATGCCGTTATTCAAAAGATAATTGAAATACTTTCCAAACTGTTGGGTATTGCTTTTTGCCGCACTGTCATAATCAATAACGTCCTCCCCGGTCATAAACACACAAACCAAAGAGCCGACAGCTTTTACGGTATTTTTAGTGATTTTCTTAAGTCCATCGCTTAATTTTTGACCAAGCCTGTTGATTTTTTCAAAAATTTCGGGATTCTCAGCCAACTCCCTCAATGTAGCAATCCCTGCCGACATGGCAAGGGGATTACCCGACAATGTACCTGCCTGATAAACATCCCCCACCGGTGCCACACATTCCATGACCTGCCGTCTTCCTCCATAGGCACCCACAGGCATACCTCCTCCGATGATCTTGCCATAGGTTACAATATCCGCATTAATGCCAAAATACTGCTGTGCGCCGCCAATAGCCAGTCTGAACCCGGTAATTACCTCGTCAAAAATCAGCAAAGCCTCTTCCTCATCGCAAAGCTTGCGCAGTTTCCCAAGGAAGTTTCCTTCAGGCAGCACAACCCCCATATTGGCCGCCACAGGCTCAACTATAACAGCTGCTATATTGCCCTTGTTTTGCTCAAACAAAAGCTTTACACTGTCAATATCGTTATACCTTGCTATTAATGTATCCTTTGCAGTACCTGCCGTTACACCCCCGCTGTTGGGGATTCCGCTTGTCATAGCTCCTGAGCCTGCTTTGACCAGCATGCTGTCTGCATGTCCGTGATAGCAGCCTGCAAATTTTATAACTTTTTCCCTTTTTGTATAGCCCCGTGCAACGCGAATCGCACTCATTACCGCTTCGGTACCGCTGTTTACCATTCTAACCGTCTCAACGGAAGGCACTAGCTCTACAATAAGCTCCGCCATTTGAACCTCCAATTCCGTTGCAGCACCAAAACTCAAACCGTCCACAATGGTTTTCGATATCGCTTCAAGTACTTTCGGGTGAGTATGGCCTAAAATCATCGGTCCCCACGAACCCACATAGTCAATGTATTCATTTCCGTCAACATCATAAATTCTCGCGCCTTTTGCTTTCTTTATGAAAGGAGGATAACCTCCCACAGCACCAAAAGCCCGGACAGGACTGTTCACGCCTCCGGGAATCACTTTTTTTGCTCTTTCAAACAAAAGCTTCGATTTCGACAACATCATTATCCTATGTCCCCCTTATTAATTGCCTGTGCTATTTCTTTTGCATAGTAGGAAATCAAAATATCCGCACCGGCTCTAAAAACAGAGACCGCACTTTCACACATTACTCCGTATTCATCTATCAGATTCATTTTTGCCGCCGCTTTTATCATGGCATATTCTCCGCTGACACTGTACGCAGCCGTGGGCAAATTGGAGTGCTTTGAAACTTCGCTGATAACATCCAAATAAGCTAATGCCGGCTTAACCATAAGAATATCCGCACCTTCGTTTATATCCATCAAAGCTTCCTTTACGGCTTCTTTCCTATTATGATAATCCATTTGATATGACTTTCGGTTCCCAAAGGACGGGGCCGACTTTGCGGCCTCACGAAACGGACCGTAAAAAGCTGACGAATATTTTACGGCATAGGACATAATAAGGGTATTGATGAAATTGTGTTCATCCAATGTCTTTCGAATTGCCGCCACCCTGCCGTCCATCATATCCGACGGCGCCACCATGTCCGCCCCTGCCACAGCATGGGACAGGGCAATTTTCGAAAGATACTCCAAGGTCCTGTCATTGTCAACATACTCGTCATCCAGTATGCCGCAATGCCCGTGGGAAGTATATTCACACATGCATACATCGGTTATGACAAACACTTCTTCTCTGTAGCGTTCCTTAATCGCCCGGACAGCTTTCTGTATAACCCCGTCTTCATCAAAACTTTGGCTGCCAATCTCATCCTTTTCTTCGGGCACCCCAAAAAGCAAAATCTTGTTCACTCCGTATTTTAAAGCACTGTCCACCGCTTCAAAAACCGTGTCCGGACTGTAATAAAAATGACCCTCAAGAGAGTTTATAGGCAGCTTTGTATTTTTACCCTCCATGATGAAAACAGGCAATATAAGCGACTTGGTACTAAGCCTCACCTCTCTTGCCATGTCCCTTACATGTTGGTTAAATCGCAATCTGCGCGGTCTAATTAACATAATATACCCCCACTGCTTTCAATTTTTTACATTATATATGTCAATATATATGTCAGATTATATCATAGATTATCAGCCGGATTATGGTCCAGCCGGATTATAAGTCCACGTAGAATTATTAGTCAGTATAAAATCTACAATTACAAACCGGCACTCACCCTTAATTCGGTGAAGAAAAATGAAGAAGAAATATTGTGGAGCAAGGCTTAGAGCCCGTTAATTCGACGAGGAAAGGAAGAGCATCCATCCCCCCTAAGCGAGTTTTGCTCGACCCCGAGGAGTATTTACAGGCTCTAGACTTGCGAAACTCAAGTTTCTGGAACATTTTTCTTCACCTCTATTTAGTACGATATATCTCTATAATTTTCTCAAGCATTGAAGAAACCGTTGCAATATCAGCAACCATCGTATTCATTCCATAAGCCCTGGCAGCTTTGGCTGTCTGCTCACCAATGCATATTGCGTTGATTTCAGTATAATCTACGGTATTTTTAAAAGAGTGCGCAAAGCCCTTCACACAGCTTTCGCTGGTAAAAGTAATATAATCAAAACCGCTTATGTCAATTCTCTCATTTTCTATGCATTTAATTTCGTATACAGGAATATCAGTGTAATGTATATTATTGTTTTCAAGAATATCAACAATTGTCCGGGTCCCATCCTTTGCCCTGAAAATAACCGTTTTATCTTGCTTGCTTATTTTTCCGCTTCTTAAGAGTTCCTCCGCCAAATGCTTGCCGTCAAATTTACTGGGAACAAAGTCGGCGCATATCCCGTGCTTTAACAGCTCTTCAGCAGTTTGGGAGCCTACCGCTGCAATTTTTTTATTATATAAATACCTGCTGTCAAGCTTGTTTTCATATAGCTTTTTAAAGAATATTTCTACACCCAAACTGCTTGTGAAAACTATCCAGCTATACTCTTCTATATCAATGTCAAAGTCCAAAGGCTGCGTTTCTATGCACTGATATTCAACTGCATACGCTCCCAGCTTACTTAGCTGACCTAAAAGCTTCTCCGATGTTTTCTTAGAACCTGTTACCAATACATTGCATCCGTAAAGAGGTAATTTTGAAAACCAATCAAGCTTCTTTGATAAGGCACATACTTTCCCGACTATAATTATTGCAGGAGATTTAACATGATACTGGGCAATAACTTTCGGAATGTCACAAAGCTTCGACACAAACTTTCTCTGATTTGGCATTGTTCCGTTTTCCACCACAGCCGCATCCATATAGGGATCCATGCCGGCTTCTACAAGGCCTGCTGCTATTTGCGGAAATGACGCCACGGACATCATAAATATAAGCGTTCCCTTCAGTTTCACAAGGGAGTCATAGTCAATATCCAGGTTATCTCTGTTTTTTGCATGACCGGTTATAATATGCAGCGACGAGCAAAAATCCCTATGGGTGACAGGAATGCCCGCATATGCCGCTGCGGCTATTGCCGAAGATATGCCGGGTACCACCTCAAAGGGTATGCCGTTTTCATACAAAAACTCCAGCTCCTCTCCTCCTCTGCCAAATACAAAGGGATCGCCGCCTTTAAGCCTGACAACGATTTTTCCTTCCAATGCTTTGCCTAAAAGAATTTCATTTATTTCATGCTGGGGAACAGGATGATTTCCGGCATTTTTTCCAACATAAATTTTCTCCACACTTTCGGGAATTTTTGAAAGAATACCGGTGCTTACAAGCCTGTCATAAACCACGACATCCGCTCTATTTATGACATCGGTTGCCTTAACCGTCAGAAGTTCCTCATCCCCCGGTCCTGCCCCTATCAGGTAAACCTTACCTATACCGTCGGCCATTATGTATCCGCTCCCTTCAGCATATCCATCGCCAAATTATATCCCAATGCTTCTCCTTGATTTCTGTCTCCTGTTTTTGTCATCTTATAAATCCTGTTGTTTTTATCAACATAAAATCCCGTAAGAACAATCTTATCCTCCCGTATTACTCCATATGCTGCCGCAGGAGAGCTGCATCCGCCGTTTAATGCCTTTATAAAACTTCTTTCCGCCACCGATACATCCCATGAATCTTTGTCATTAAAATTTTCCAAAAAAGACACATCAAAGCCTTTTCGTTCTTGCACCGCTATAATTCCCTGACATGCAGCCGGAACAATTTCATCCGTAGTGAACACACGCCATATTCTCTCTTCAAGCCCCAATCTCTTAAGCCCTGCATATGCCAGGGCTATGGCTGAATATTCCCCTCTGTCCAGCTTTTCAAGGCGTGTTAGAACATTTCCCCTTATTGGCCGGACTGTACAGCCGGGATAGATTTTCTCTATCTGAAGCTTTCTTCTTGAGCTTGAACAGCCAATGGGTCTATCAAAATCAATCTTATTCATCCCCTTGGGCAGCACAAGCACATCCCTGGGATCTTCTCTTTTTGAAACCGCCACAATGGGCAGACGGTCGTCTATATCCATGGGCATGTCCTTAAAGCTGTGAACGGTGATATCCACCATCCCGTCCAGCAAGGCGCGATCCAGTTCCTTTACAAACAGCCCTTTTCCGCCAATCTTATCCAGGGTTTGGTCAAGAATTTTGTCCCCTGTCGTTTTCATTGTCACAAGCTGTATTTCAATATCGGGGTTGTATTTTTTTATAGAATCAATTACTATTTGCGCTTGCTTCACAGCAAGCTTACTTTCACGGCTACCCACTCTGATTTTCATGATTTAATACCTTCCTTATGGCATTCGATATGTCTTTCACTTTTTTATGAGACTTACCGCCGCCGGTAACACCGACGACTACCTCATCTTTTATAATAACGGCCGGAAAATAAAAATTGCATTCTTCTTTTACATCAGCCACACTCACATATGCTCCCAGTTCCTTTGCTTTCTCCCCAATATATTTATTCACTTCCCTTTTGTCTGTGGCTGCAACAACCAGAAATTTACCGGCCAAATCCTCATCAACAAATTCCCGATGAATATGCGTAATAAAGCCGTCATCAGCAAATTGCCGAATTTCCTCCGATATACTCGGTGCTACAACCGTTATTTCAAACTCAAAATTAAGAAGCGTTGATATCCTCCTTGCAGCAATTTTCCCACCGCCAATAACCAGCGCCTTTTTACCCTTTGAAGAAACAAACATCGGAAAATATTCTTTCATATTGAAACCAGCCTCTTTTTATATTCATACCATCTATAGTAATCAAAAATATACTTGTCAATAATCTCTTTTACCCGTGCCATCTGCTCTGCACGATTTTTATCCACTTCACCGGCGTATATACTGTCAACATCATATAGCTCCACATTGTCCAAAGATTTTATCCTGGGATCAATGTCCCTTGGAACCGCAAGGTCAATAAACAAACAAGGACAACTCATCCTTTCAATTTTGTCTGTCTCCAAAGTAAAATGCGGACTTAGGGTGGCACTGATTACAACATCGCAATCCTTAAGCTTTTCATACCTCTTGCCGTATTCTACGGTTTTTACCCCTATAGGTATAATATTGATGCCGTGACGGTAGCTCCTTAAGGTCATGGTGGTGTCGTATCCGTTTTCTATCAGTATTGACGCCATGAGTCTTCCAATCTCTCCGTTTCCGATGACAAGGGCTTTTTTAACATTTCTCTTGCTTTTTATAATCTTAAAAGCGCTATAAGCTATGGAACTTTCCGTGCTGCTAAGTTTCAGCAGGGATTTTACTTTTTTTGCAGATGTTATGGCAATTCTGAACATCACCTCAAGAATACTGTCAACGGCATTCATTTCCCTAGCCAGCTCTAAAGCGTTTTTTACCTGGGTAATGATCTGGTCCTCACCCCATATTTGAGACTTCACTCCGCAGGCAAGCTCACATAAATGCCTGATAACATCATTGCCGTTTCTCAATGTGTGCAAATTACTATACTCTTCATAATCAATATCTGCGGCATCGCACAAAAGCTCAAAGGGATTTATATCAAAGCCTTCATCACATGAGAGGTATATCTCTGTCCTGTTACAGGTTGAAATAATCACAACACCGAAAACGTTTTCGTTTTTCATTAAATTATCATATATAACTTGTAAAGTGGATTTTGTAAAGGAAAACCTTTCTCTGATATGAATTGGAGCCAAGGTATAATCAATCCCTGCCATTATTACGTTCAAAATCCACACCCCCACATTATTTTTCATCTAAAAACCTTTTATAGCTTTATAATTTATCCTATATGTTTACTCTGATTATGTATGTAAATTATATTATTAATTAAAAACCCATGTCAACACCTTTTATAAATATTTAGATATTTAAATCAATGCATATTCCCGGATTCGGTGCATTAATATCCTGGCAATTGCAGCACTAATAGTGAAGTTTAAAAAATCAATGTACTTCCTTATACTAAAAAAACGAAGGAATGTTTACTTCCTTCGCTTTTAGAATTCTTTTAATTTTATTTTTCTCCTTTTAATTCTGTTTTCAATAATTCAAGTCATATTCTATATCTTGATTTGTTCTATCTACTTAAAAAATCCCGCTTACAATAAACCCTTTTTATTCTTTACTCGATATTTTGGCCCATGTGTCCTTAAGGGATACGGTTCTGTTAAATACCAATGCGTCTTCCTTTGAATCCACTACATCAACACAGAAGTATCCCAACCTTAAAAACTGGAACCTGTCACCGGGTTTTGCATTTTTAAGCCCCGGCTCCAGCTTGCATCCGGTAATAACCTCTAAAGAATCAGGGTTTAACTGGTCTATAAAGTCAACATTCTCGTCAGCACCGGGATTGGGATCGTTAAACAAATTATTGTATAACCGCACCTCAGCATCAACAGCATGAGCTGCAGATACCCAGTGAATAGTTCCCTTTACCTTACGTCCGTCGGGAGAATTTCCACCTTTGGAGTCAGGATCATAAGTGCAGTGCAGTTCAATTATTTCTCCCGTCGCATCATCTTTTACAACATCGACACATTTAATGAAGTACGCACTCTTAAGCCTAACTTCCTGTCCGGGTGCCAAACGGAAATACTTCTTTGGTGGATTTTCGCAAAAATCTTCCTTTTCAATATATATAACTTTTGAAAAAGGAACCATCCTTGTTCCTGCATCAGGGTCCTCCGGATTGTTTTGGACTTCAAAATATTCAACCTGATCTTCCGGGTAGTTGTCTATAATAACCTTTAAAGGCCTTAATACAGCCATTACCCTGGTAGCCTTCTGATTCAGCTCTTCCCTGATACAATGCTCAAGAAGGGCAATGTCCACCACACTATTGCTTTTTGCAACACCTATCCGGGCACAGAAATCCCTTATGGATTCCGGAGTATATCCCCGTCTTCTAAGACCGGATATTGTAGGCATTCTTGGATCATCCCATCCTCTTACATACCCTTCCTTTACCAGCTTGAGAAGCTTCCTCTTGCTCATAACGGTATAGTTTAAATTCAAGCGGGCAAATTCTATCTGCTGGGTTTTGCATTCCATATCAAGGGTCTCTATGAACCAATTATATAACGGCCTATGATCTTCAAACTCCAATGTACAGATTGAATGCGTTATACCCTCAAAGGAGTCGGAAAGGGGATGGGCAAAATCGTACATCGGATAAATGCACCATTTATTCCCTGTCCTGTGATGCTCGGCCTTAACAATTCTATAAATAACCGGATCACGCATATTTAAGTTGGGTGAAGCCATATCGATTTTTGCTCTCAGTACCTTGGATCCGTCCTCAAATTCGCCGTCTCTCATTCTCCTGAACAAATCAAGGTTTTCTTCTACACTCCTATTTCGGTAAGGGCTTTCCTTACCCGGTTGTGTAAGGGTGCCTCTATATTCACGTATCTGATCTGCAGTCAAATCGCACACATAAGCCTTTCCCATCTTAATAAGCTTGACCGCACATTCATATAACCTTTCAAAATAATCCGACGCGTAGTACAACCTGTCGCCCCAATCAAATCCCAACCATTTAATATCTTCTTTTATTGATTCTACATATTCGGTATCTTCTTTAACAGGATTGGTATCATCAAACCTCAAATTGCATAAACCTCCGTTTTGCGCTGCAATACCGAAATTCAAGCAAATAGATTTCGCATGACCTATATGAAGATATCCATTAGGTTCGGGGGGAAATCTTGTATGTACTCTTCCTCCATACCTATTACTTTCAGCGTCTTCATCTATAATATCCTGAATAAAATTGGAATAAACTTTTTTGTCTTGATCCAGGGATTTTTCCTCATTTAATTTTTCATCTAATTTTTCATCAGCAGCCATTCTTTTATCCTCCTCTTGCCTTATTAAAAGAACTAAAAAAATCCTATAAGCAAAATTTTCAAGATACTTATTTCAAGTAATTTTATAATACCCTCTGCCAACACTTTTTATTAATTTACAAGACTTCTCTGTAAAATCATAGATTATTATATCCTTTATAAACGCGTGTGTCAAACTATATAAAGGTAACAGTTGCATATTTTTAATAAAGAAAATGCGTAAGAAATACTGTGAATTTTTTAATAAATTAGAAGAAGGATTTCATGAAAATAATAGGGAGGATCTCATGAATTGATTAAAAAGTGAATGAATCCTAAGTCAAATAGCTTTTGCTTGGTTAAAGCACTTAAAATTACGTAATAATATCATAAAGCGAAGGGACTTTCTGCCCCTTCGCCTTTTTAAAAAATGATTATTAGCTGCCTACCGGAAATTTATCTATCTTCCTCAGAATAAATCTCTTTAACAACGATACATCCAATGAATCTATCACATTGTCACTGTTAACGTCTCCGTTTGTAAATTCCTCCGGTGATAATTTGCCGTACGGTTCAGGATACATAACATCTCGATTGGGCCATTTCCTTAATACAAACCTTTTCAATAATGAAAGGTCTAAGGAATCAACTGCTCCGTCAAGATTTATATCACCCTTTAGAACATTATATGACGGCGTCGGACTTGGAGTCGGATTCGTTTTAGTAGGAGTCGGATCAACACTTCCCGCAGGTACTTCTCCGAAAATCCTTGTTGCTCCGTCATAAACGGGCATATACTTAGTCTTCTGCAAGTCTTTTGTAAGACCCTGATATGAGAAGTCATTTGTCGGATCCCAGTAATTCGTTCCGTCAGGTGCATAAATACGGAACTGAAGCTCTGCCGCATATTGCTCCTGTCCTATCGGGCAAATTGCCGTTCCATCCTCATAAGAAATGGTTATATAATAGATATTACCGGTTAAGTGAGTAAGCGGCGATATCGTAGCATCCATACCGGCTTCACAATATCCGATTCTTACTTTAATATCGTCAACGGAAGCACCGGCTTCAAAAACCTCAGTTAAATCCATATAATATCTGTATGATAAATCCTTAATCAGCCTTGCCGGCCAACTGGAACGGTTATTGAGCAATGCTTTTATTTCTGTATAAGTTGAACTGTTCTGATTAATGCATGCCTCTACAAAGAACTCATCGTCTCTCTCTTCCGGCGGAGGGAAATTTGCCAATGGTGTTCCGCCATATTCAGCAGTCATCCTGCAGAGCACACCTACAAAACCAGCATTATAGTCGGTTGCAACCTCATTTAGAATATAATCTTCTATATCATCTTTATAGCTGTCGTCCCTTGCCGGTCCACCAACGAGAGCTCCATAAAGAACATGTCTGTGTTTATCGGGAATATCCCTTTTATCCAACCATGTTCCATGGGCAGTCCTGTGGTGAGGACGCTCCGGCGGATTGTTACCGAAACCTACTACATAACTCCTTTTTAGTGGGTTTGATCCCAATGCATAATCGATCTGACTCTTTGCAAAATTATAATATTTTTGCTTAAGAGCAGTATCGGTTATTGAATCTGAATATACCAAAGCTAGAAATGCTTGATTCATAGCATATCTTAACGGACCCCATGTATCAAGGTGCGCAAGTCCTCCGGGAGTATAATTAACTCTCTTTCCGTTGTAACCTTGGGGAGTCCACCAATCCAAATGCATCTGTGCAAATTTGTGATATTCTTCCTTACCGGTAATTCTTGCAAGCAAAATTATTGCTCCATAGTGACAATCATCCCAGCAGTGTGCCCATTGATACTCTATATCCGTAGTCTGATTCTGACGGTTTAATTTAGGAATATAGGACTCGGCTTTATCAAGATACTGTTGATCACCTGTTGCTAAATAAAGCCATGTAGCAGCCCATAAAAGTTCATCCCAGAATCCGCTGTGGGAACTGTAGAAACCGTTAGCTGCAGTATAACCTGCATCGCTTCTTTTGGTGTCTGCGATGTTGAAATATTTCTTTGCATACTGCAGGTATGTACTATTTTTAAGGACTATAGAACCTACAGCCAAGGCTGCAGCCATCTGACCTGTTACACAGGAAGCGGAACAAGTAAAGTAAGGTCTTTCCATTTCCTTTTCTATAACCTCGGCAGATCCCCACCATTTATGGTCCGCTCCTCCGTCACCTATCTGGTAAACAACGCTGTCTCCCCTGTCACAAGCTACTAAATAATCCAGCGCAAAGGCAAGATTCCTTTCCAGATATTCCTTTTGTCCTGATGCCTTAATACCGTCACCATACTCATAAAGTGCCCAACCAAGCATTGCTGCTGAATATGCCATGGGAAGGTTGAACTTGACATGGTCACCGGCATCATACCATCCGCCAAGCACCTCGTCATTCATTGTTGCATCGCCACGCCACTCAACACGGTTCCATTCAGGAAGCGGTCCCGCTTGCTGGCATTCATAAAAATAAATGGCCTTTTGCAGCGCTTCTGCATAGTTATAAGTTCCCGCTGCAGATACAAATCCCTGGGGAACTACTAACGCCGTAAGCAGCATAGCAAGTGTTAAAGTAATACACACAAGCTTTTTCACAATAATTCCTCCTCTATAAAAATTATTTCATCTGTAAAACAAGACCCAAATAGAAAGCAAATAGAATCAGCAAACCGTCATGCAATTACCTTTTGTCATTCAAAAGTTATGCACTTAAACTTTAAATTAATAGTATATAGTTTGCCAATTCCTAAAGAAATGCTTTATGAATCCTGTTCCACAGTATATTACTTTACATAAAATATTATTCTCTATATATTCTCTCTATAAATAATCTCCAGCATAAACTACAGTAAATAAACATGAAACTGGATATTATTTAATATATTGCTTCATAATATCCATTAAATATCAACAAAGATTAAAACGCCCTTCTGTGCTTATATTTATTATATCATTATTAGTTAACAGTATAAAGTATTGAAAAATAAGTTTTTGCTTTTATTTAATACAGATAATTTAAATACTATCTACACCCCATTATATAATGCGCCACTTATATGATTTTTCAGAGGGTAATGGAGGAATAACCCTGTTTATTTCCTTCTAACCAACAGCATCAAGTAAATGAAATCAGTGCACTTTTTAAGGCAAAAAAGAAGAAGCCCGAAAGCTTCTCCTTTTATATTTATTAATTACATGTCATTCAATTACCAGTCAATACTGTCAACATAAAGAGTAAACTCACCTTTACCTGAAGTCAGAACCTGAATTCCCAATTGCTGTGGCAATTCCGGATCAGCATCCTCAGGGAGTGTAAGGGTTAATTCATTCCATTCATCCTTTTTAAGAGTAAAATATGCACCCCATGTTGAATTCCAGAAAGCATCCGACCAATCCGGTGTATGAGGCATAATATACGGTTGAATAGCACTTATTGGTGCATCAGCCGGAACCCATATTCTATAGGTAATAGTAGTTCCCGGTTCCACAAAAGGTTTTCCGTCTGTTAATAACATTGCATCTCCTTCAGCTGAACTGGTAATATCCCATTTAAGAGAGTTTCCTCCTTTAAATGCTTTTTCTGTGGTATTTACAATAGTAGATGCTTCTGTTCCCGATGTCGAGAAACCTCCCTTTGTACCGTCTTCAAAGTTGAATTTGGAATTATCGCCGGTAGCTGATTCCACTTTTATAGTCACAGCTTTTCCATACATTAAACCACGGATATCTACGGCAGTCACCTGAGCAAAATATGTTCCGGGTTGCTTATACTTATGGCTTACTTTCTTTCCTGTAGCTTCATAACCGTCTCCAAAATTCCATACATAGTATGCAATAATATTATCGGGGTCTTTCGTATCGCTGGCATCGAATACTATTGCATCATCCGTTGTTGCTTCTTCCTTTGATACACTCAAGGAAATATCCGGGTTAATATAGTCAGGAGTATAAGGAAGCTCTTTTACAATCTTCAATACCTTTCTCCTTATTACAGCAACATCACTGGAATCTATAGAGCCATCAAGATAAGCATCAGCTGCTTCCAAATTGATATTGTAGAGATTGGTATCCAATTTCTTTAATACAAACCTCTTTATCAGCATTACATCATAAGAATCAATATTTCCGTCGTTGTCGAGATCACCATACAAAACAGGCTCCGTTGTGTCAAGGATAATATGGCATGCTGTCAATGGAGGTATTGTATACATAAAGGAATTATCATTAATATTTGTTATAGGCATTCTCTTTGTAATGTTTGAACTGCTCCTGTCAAAAGCCCAAACTTCACCTTTAGTATATTTTGCGTCACTGGCAATATTAAATTGAATCATCCTTGTATTATAATCTTTGTTCAAAAGAATTATATGAAGCTTTCCATCATCTTCTCCAACTATTGATGCATACGCAGAACATACTTCAGCTTCGTTTGTTTCACAAGCTACAGATGTATCTCCGAAGCTTCCGCCCTTTCCGTCATAATTTGTGTAAAGGTTTATACCTGCTGCTGTGTAGTTGTTGGATGCATCACCCCAGTAAGTTGCAAGGTATACACCATATTTTCCGAATATACCAAGTACATCAGCCTGTGCAATACCACCAGTTATATGCTTTCCGGCACCATAATCATACTCGGTAATTGCCAGCTTGGTTCCGGGATAATATTTTTCAATTGATTTCATTATTTCGGGCAGTATCGGAAGATAATCTTTTTTCCACTGACCGATCCAACTGTCTTCAACATACGTAGGATCCCATAAAGTTCTTGGTGCCTGAAGTCTTGCCATGTTACATAACATATTGTTCGGATCTTCACCAAAGCATATTCTGGATCCTCCGCCTGTCGCTTCAGGATACCAGTGAAGATCGAGTACGTCCAAAAGCCTCTTTCCTTCTTCTTCAGAAGCCTTCCTCATGCTGTCAAGGTAATAATCTATAAACCATTTGTAATCTCCCTTTACGTCTTCCCAATCGGGAGCGGATTGCAGTGATTCATATGCAGCAAATCCATATAATGCAGGTCCGAATATTTCAGCATAAGGATCCACATTCTTAACCGCCTTGGAAAGACCTATTGTTTTTTCAACAAGCTCTTCACAAGTTACCGGTTCTGGATGAATTCTTGGGTGTGTATGAGCCCACAACGCCGGTTCATTATCAACGGCATATCCCTTAATTCCTGTTGATGTAGAGGCATCACCGTACTTGTTTACAAGGAAGTTTACAAATTCGTCCATGTATACATAATCATCGGTTGTATCAGGAGTTAATGAGAAAGGAGCACCTTTTTCAAATACTACTTCCTTCCATCTGGATGACGGTGCTGTTTCATCTTCCCCAACTGCTCCGTTTCCATCTGCTGAAACATAACCTGCAGCCTGTAAAGTTACAAGTGAATACTCAGAACCGCCGGCCAGAGCTTTCTCATGGAAAGTTGAAACTACCGCTCCGGGTTCGTTCCACTGGTCTTGCGGCACCCCTGTATCCTGGCAAAGGTATGTATCACTGGAATGTATCCAGTCACTACCGGCATTTGAGAAATTGTTCTCCCAGTTATAGCCGGTTGTTCTGTTTCCGCCGAATCTTCTTGCATTAAGTGTTGCATTGAGATTCTGGTTGCTTCCGTAAATATACGGACTGATAGGCTTTCTGTTAAGGTTTGTATTAATGTTTACATTCACAACGTCATAAGTCACTATCGGAGATGATGTTGGAGTAGGTGTCGGTGTAGACGTCTGTGTCGGTTCTTCCGTCGGTTTCGTGGTTGGCTGCGGTATACAGTCTGATTTATCGTTTGCATAAGCAGACATAAATACCAATGCAGAGTTCCAGTAAACTGTATGTTCATTTGATACCCAGTCTCCGGTACTCCTTGTGTAACACTTAGCTGCAAATCTGGACAGTCCTGCTCCCTCATATGCATTAGGTCCACCCGGCATATATCCCTTCGGTATTCCCTGTTTACCGTCAAGGTTGTATATATTGCTGAATACACCTTTTACCGAATCTTCGCCATAACCCGAAACAAAGCTGAAACGAAGCGGGTTAGTACCGAGCAACCAGTTAAGTGAGCCAAATCCCAGTTCTGTTACTCTGTCACTATATTTGTTCAAAAGTGTCGAACCTATGATTGCATCCATAGGAACATTCATTACCTGCATATTAATTCCCCAGAAATAATTACCGGGAACTATTGCATTGCTCCACGGATTGTTCTCATACCTTGTAAGGATATTGTCAAGCCAAATACCAAATTCAGTTTCAATCCAGCTCTCAACATCTGCATCCTTGTTATCTGCTTTCAAGTATGCAAGGAATGCGGTAAGCCACATATCTCCCCATGTATGGGCGTAAGATTCAGGATTTTCAAACTTATTGGCAAAGGACTTGTAATTTTTTTTGAAGTATGTATGGTATACTTCTTCTCCGGTAGCCCTGTATAAAGAAGCTGCCGCCCAAAGTCTGTCCGAACTGTCATCACTTACATTGTATGGTCCCGGAGGAGAAACAATGTTCTTTGGATTTTTCTCCAAGAATGACCAAGCACTTTTTGCAGCATCTAGACACTGCTTAGCAAAGTCTTCGTCATAATTTTTAAATACTAAATATGCATGGGCAAGTACGCCGGCAGCACATGCCGTATCATCAGTGGTGCAACCGTTCTGATCCCTGATTATTCTTGCCGTAATATTTTCGTCGTTATCGGACTGAATTCTCGGATAGAATCCTCCGCTTTCGGAATCTTGCATTTTCAGCATCCATTCAAGTTCCCATCTAACTTCATCAAGAATATCCGGTACACCGTTTCCGCTCTCAGGTATGTTAAGATGATCGTCACCAAACTGTGAAGGGAACATTTCATATGCCCAGAGCAGGTCGGAAACACCGGTAGCACCGGCATTAACATATTTACCGAAATCTCCTGCATCATACCATCCCTTTGATACATCTATGGGATCTTTCTTACCGGAAGCAAAAATTGCCTCTTTATCTTGAGGTGTTATATCTTTACGGGGATAACCCTGTGCATATTTTTCTTCCAATTCTATTCCCTGACGCTGGTAATAGAAATATCTTGCAGCATCAACAACCAGTGGTCTGTATACATCTTCAGCAATTGTAAATTTAGGTGAATTGTCCACGCCCTCTATTGCTATGTAGTATTCTCCGGGAGCTGTCATTTCTGAAAAATCTGCTTTAAGAATCATTTCTCCGGAGTCAAGAGGTTCATAATCAGTTATATACTTTAATCTACCTGTGTATGCAACAGTGTCATCAGCAACCCTTTTTACAAAGAATTCTGCATCACGAGGTATAAGAAGATCTTCTCTAAATCCTGTAACCAAAGCATATTTTTCGGAATTAGGAATAAAGCCCAACTGATTTACCTTAATTGCAGGGGCTGACTTTTCATCATCAGGGGATGTTATCTTGATATCACTGAACCAAACCGTAAAGGCTTTTCCGTGTCTCTTGCTGAACAGAAGGCAGGTAACATTTGCAGGATTAAAGCCGTTATCAAGGTAAACCAGCTGTTTTAAAGGAATTTTTACATGCTGCCATTCCGTTGTTATGTCAACATAGCTTGATATTGTAGCAGTTGTATCGATTTCCAATGTGCTGCGCTCATATACTTTGTCTCTAAATCCGATTATGAAATCTTCTCCGCCGTCTTTACCTTTTATATCGAACTCGAGATAACCGTTTTCGATATATTGAGAGATGTCATGGGTGTTCCATCCTCTTACGGTAACAAGGGAAATCCACCATCCAGACTGAAGGTCTTCTTTAAGGTTAAGTCTTAATGTGGGCTTACCCTTGTAAATTACCTCTGTGTCAATCGGCAAAGTGTCGTTGACTGTTTCAAGTTCTCCCATACCGCTTCCGGACCATCCTACAACAGGTTGTCCGTCAAAAATCTGAATGTCCAAAAGTTTGCGGAAAACTTCCGGAATAACATTCTCGTCTCCAGCACCCATTGCAACCTGCGGAGCCATCATTACAAGCAGCATTGCAAGTACCAGAAGCATTGAAATCCTTCTTTTAGCCATATTTCACACTCCTTAATATTAATATTTTATTTAATATTAAAATTTACACAGACATAGTAATAACAAACCTAAATAAAATTAAGGCTGTTTAAAAAAGACATATATTATTTTAAATATAAATACGTTTGGGCTACATAGAATAATAAATAGAATGGTTAATAGAATAGAACGATATTTTCGTGTAACTCGCTTAATAACGCTGCATTGATTTTATTAATACGGCTGTTTAAGTAAATATAAAGTAAATCCGACTGTTATAAAATATGCCTTTTCTAATCATCACCGCTTTTTATCAGGCTTGCTAATACCGGATTATCCGTGTAATTTTTTACACTGATTTAGTAACATTATACTCTATTCCGGTAACATAATATAGTAAAGTTATTTATATTTACTTATATTATACAATAATATTCTATATATATAAATATAATATTAAATAAATATAATATACACTCAATGCATATAAATCAAAATATATAAACGGCTTATTTATCCATCCCTAATAATATTCGCAACTTTTATTTATTTTAGTGGTACCCTAAAAAAAATAAGTGTAATTGCAGTAAAATTACCACAGTAAAACATACTCAAGGTACGAAACTAAATCATTTTACTTTGGAATAGTTAAATCAAAGCTAAATTTTGGGCTTCAGCGAAGAAATGATCCACGCTGAAGCCCTTATTTTTCATTTTTTCTTTATTTAAATTACACGCGGCTTAAACTACCGGTTTTAAAGCGGATAAATACAATTACTGTTATTTCCTTGGAATCAATCCGGCAATTGCTTTTTATATTCCTCATTGGAAATGTTGTCCATCAAGTCTACCACGCCCTGTTTGTCCACCTCATTTGTATAAAACTCCTCATAATCTTCATATCCTCCCATATCCTGAGGAGTATCGGATGAACCGTATTTCACGAGATCATTCAATTGGTCCATACCCTCAAACTCATCATCTTCCCGCTTATTCAGATATTTTCTTCCCAGGGGTGCATCCCACACCAACTCTTCTACCGGCCTTTGCCATTCCAAGGTATCCATTGTAATCTCCTTGCTGCTTTCGCAGTCAATACACAATCTAGTATAAGGCAAAGCCTCAAGCCTTTCCTCACCTATATCTTTTGAGCACAGCTCGCATTTTCCGTAATCTCCCTTGTCAATCCTGGTTAATGCATCATTTACCTCTTTTAACAAATGTTCCTCATGAACCTTGAGAGTATTATTCATTTCCGCCTGAAAAACCGCTGTCCCCAATTCCGCAGGATGGTTGTCATAGTTTGACAATTCATCCGCAGCCTCCATATTCTGTTCTGAAACATCATGAGCTTTCATCATATTTATTGTATTTTCCAATTCATTTTTCTGTTTTAATAGAAGTTCCCTGTAATGTTCTGTTTTTTCCATGCAGTTTACCTTCCTTTCTTCAACTTTAGATTAACACAAATAATCGTTTTTTATAGAAGGTTTCTCATGGAAAAATTCATTTTGATTAATTATCCTTCTCATGGACAAATATTATTTTAAAATCAATTATAAGTAAAGAATTTATTGAAAAGCTACGGTTTTATAATATAATAAGTATGTTAATGAAAAACATTTACAAAAGGAGGTTTACCATGAATAATAAAGCTGATATAGGCGTTTTCGGCGGATCGGGATTTTATTCGTTTCTCAAGGACGTCGAAGAAATTGAAATTGAAACACCTTATGGAAAACCCAGTGATAAAATTGCACTGGCAACATATGAGGGAAAAAGAATAGCTTTTCTTCCCCGTCACGGCAAAAATCACCAATTTCCGCCCCATATGATACCCTACAGGGCTAATCTTTTTGCAATGAAAAAACTGGGGGTAAAAAAGATATTGGCTCCCACAGCCTCCGGAAGTCTTCAACCTAATATAAAACCCGGTGACTTTGTTGTTTGTGACCAGTTTGTAGATAGAACGTCCGGACGTAAAGATACTTTTTACGACGGTCCGGTAACAAAGCATATAAGCGCAGCACATCCCTACTGCCCCGAGCTTAGAAAAATTGCAATAGAAGCCGGCCGGGATTTGGGTATAACCGTTCACGAAAAAGGAACCGTAGTTGTCATACAGGGTCCAAGGTTTTCCACTGTGTCAGAAAGCCGGTGGTTTAACAAAATGGGCTGGGAAGTTATCAATATGACTCAGTATCCGGAAGTCTATTTAGCCAGAGAGCTGGGTATATGCTATGCCAATATATCATTAATTACAGACTATGATGCAGGCTTGGAAGGTCGTGACGACATTGCTCCCGTTACCGAGGAAGCTGTTCTAAAAGTGTTTGAGGAAAATATTGAAAAGGTTAAAAAAATGCTCTTTGAAATAATCAAGAGAATTGAATTGCGTGATGAAAGCTGTACTTGCAACAATGTTGATTTAAGCGGATTAGACCTATAATATCCGTAAAGCTCGCCATGGCTTGAACTGTGGCTGACAATCCAATTATGGGGAGTAGACCTCCACCTAAGTTAAAACGGTTTTGAAAAGGAGATTTCGATGAAGCCATTAGAATATTGTAACGGAATATTAAAGCTGATTGATCAGACATTGCTTCCCGGAGAACATAATATTGTGGAGCTTAATAACTATGTTGAGATCGCCGATGCCATAAAAAATATGATAGTAAGAGGTGCCCCGGCAATAGGGGTAACTGCTGCATATGGCTTGGCCATAGCTGCAAAATCAATAAATACCGATTCTAAAAATGAATTTTTCGATCAGCTGAAAAAAGTATGCGATATTATAAAAAGTACCCGGCCTACCGCGGTAAACCTGTTCTGGGCTGTGGACAGGGTTTATGACAAGGCTGTTTCCAACAAGGACAAGTCTATAGAAGAAATAAAGGAGCTAATTGAAACTGAAGCTTGCCTGATGGAAAAAGAAGATGTCGAAGCCAACAGGAATATCGGACAGCACGGAAACGAACTTATAAAGGAAGGTTCAACAATACTTACCCATTGTAACGCCGGTGCTCTGGCCACGTGTGATTATGGGACGGCTTTGGGGATTATCCGCGCAGCCCATGAATCGGGTAAAAAAATTCAGGTTTTTGCGGATGAGACAAGGCCATATTTACAAGGTGCAAGGCTTACAGCCTGGGAGCTAATGCAGGATGGCATTCCTGTTACCTTAATATGTGACAATATGGCAGGACATTTTATGAAAGAGGGATTAATTGATTGTGTTATAGTCGGAGCCGACAGGATTGCATTAAACGGTGACACGGCAAACAAAATCGGCACCTATTCCCTTGCGGTTCTTGCAAAAGAAAACAATATACCCTTTTACGTTGCTGCTCCCATATCAACCATAGATTTTTCCATTAAAAACGGAGATCAAATACCGATAGAAGAACGAAATCCGATAGAAATAACCCATATTAAGGGTATAAGAATCGCTCCTGAAGGTGTAAATGTGAGAAATCCCGCATTCGATGTTACGCCAAACAAATATATTTCCGCCATTGTTACCGACAGGGGAATTATTTATCCGCCTTATGATGAAAATATTATAAAATACCGTTAACAAGCAATTTATAGATTTAACCAATAATAATGCGCAAACCAGACAAGCATCAAAGGTTATTCTCAATAAGCCTCAGGGTTAATCATCAATTAAGCTTGAGGCTATTATATTATTTTGCGGCTTTATCTTTTATCACACTTTCCGCATGAGCTTTAATCTTTTCAAAACTTTTGTGGCTGATTGCATGTTCAATACGGCAGGCATCTTCTTTTGCCGTTTCCTCATCAACACCGAGGGCAATAAGAAAACCCGTCAAAAGCTTGTGCCGCTCATAAATACATTCGGCAATTTCCATACCTCTATCAGTCAATGTTATATAGCCCTGTTCATCCATTTGAATATAGCCGTTTTCCCTCAACTGCTTCATAGCATAACTGATACTGGGCTTGGAGAAATTCATTTCATTTGCGATGTCGATAGATCTCACCTGTCCGTTTCTTTGCTGCAGTATTAAAATGGTTTCAAGATAGTTTTCTGCAGACTCCTGTATTTTCAATATAATTTCACCACCTGGATTATAAACCTTTTTTATATGTTAGCATAAACTGACCTATTTTTCAATTAAGACCAAACACCCCGGTGCATCTAATTAATGGAAAGAAAAATACTCCAATGACTCGAATATTAATATGTTTCACCGATATGTCCACATTTTTAGTGAAATTTCACAAAATTGAATGCCAAAACCCTCGGATTTTTATCAGTTATTATTTTACAGATTAATTGACAAATCAGAAGCATGCTGCTATACTCAAATTAGTTAGCGACGACTAACTGATTTTTTTGAAATTTGGTTAGTCGTAACTAACCTAATGATTGAAGTTTTTCAAAGGTATTTAAACCAATTGACATAAGAATAGAATATATTTTTTATGCCAGGGTTAGTCATTTCTAACCGGGAAGGAGTAATGTATATGTTAAGATTGCCGGATGTAAAATTGGGTAAGACAGTAAAAGTCGTCAGGTTGCACGGAAACGGTGCCGTTAAAAGGCGAATCATGGATATGGGGATTACAAGAGACTGCGAGATTTATGTCCGCAAAGCAGCACCTCTAGGAGACCCAATTCAAATAAACGTTAGAGGCTATGAACTTTGCATCAGAAAAGCAGACGCAGCAATGATTGAAGTACATTAAACATTATTGATACCCAATCGTCCAATTACTGCAATCAAATCAGCAACCGATTTTTTGATATTTTAGGAGGAGTACTAATGTCTATAAAAATTGCCCTTGCCGGCAACCCGAATTGCGGCAAGACTACAATGTTCAACGACTTAACGGGTAGTAACCAGTATGTAGGAAATTGGCCGGGGGTAACCGTTGAAAAAAAAGAAGGAAAACTAAAAGGTTATAAGGATGTTATTATCACGGATTTGCCTGGTGTTTATTCCCTTTCTCCCTACTCACCGGAAGAAGTGGTTACCAGGGACTATTTAATAAATCAAAAGCCTGATGCTATTATTAATGTCGTCGACGGAACCAATATAGAACGAAATCTATACCTGACCACTCAACTTATTGAGGTTGGGATTCCGGTAATAATAGCTCTTAACATGATTGACATCATACGGAAAAACGGAGATGACATTGATGTTAAAAAGCTCTCGGAAAAACTGGGATGCAAAATAATTGAAACCTCCGCCTTAAAGGGGATTGGCTCTGTTGATGTGGCTAAAAGGGCAATTGCCATTGCAAAGAAAAATTTATCTACCGAGGCGAAGCACAAATTCTCTGATTTGGTTGAAGAATCTTTATCAAATATATCAACTCTGATTGAAAACAAGGTTGATACCAAATATTTACGTTGGTACAGCATCAAAGTGTTTGAAGGTGATTCAAAGGTTTTAGAGCAATTGTCTCTTGATGAGCATACAAAATTACAGATTCAAAATATTACCTCTGCATGTGAAAGCGAGCTCAAAGACGACTGTGAAAGCATTATAGCCGGAGAAAGATACAAATTCATAGATTCTGTTATAAAAGACTGCTACCAAACAAAAAACAGTTCCAAAAGAAGTGTTTCCGACAAAATCGACAGTATACTCACTAACCGCTTTTTAGCTCTTCCGATTTTTGCAGCCATTATGTTTCTTATATATTATATTTCAGTATCGACCGTTGGCGGATGGGCAACCGATTGGGTAAACGATACCTTGTTCGGAAATATAATTCCATCAGCGGCAGAACGCTTTTTAAATTCGGTAAACGCTGCCAATTGGTTATCCTCTTTGATTATTGACGGAATTATAGGCGGAGTAGGTTCAGTTTTAGGTTTTCTACCCCAGATGATAGTTTTGTTTTTCTTCCTTACACTCCTCGAGGACTTCGGATATATGTCCCGAATAGCTTTTATCATGGACAAAATTTTTCATAAATTCGGTCTTTCAGGTAAGTCCTTTATTCCGATGCTAATCGGAACAGGCTGCAGCGTTCCGGGTATTATGGCATCAAGAACCATTGAAAGTGAGTCAAATCGAAAACTTACGGTTATGACCACATCGTTCATTCCGTGCTCGGCAAAGTTGCCGGTAATCGCGCTTATATCCGGGGCATTATTTCCCGGTTCTGTATGGGTTGCTCCCGGAGTGTACTTTATAGGTATTGCAGCCGTAATTGTTTCCGGTATAATTCTAAAGAAAGCAAAACTCTTCTCTGACGATGACACACCGTTTGTTATGGAGCTTCCCGAATATCGTGTTCCGGGTATTAAGAATGTAATTATTCACATATGGGACAGGGTAAAATCCTTTGTCAAAAAAGCAGGAACAGTAATATTTCTTGCCAGCAGCCTCATCTGGTTTTTGTCAAACTTTAACTGGCAACTGAAAACGGTAAATGCATCGGATTCTATACTTGCTTCTTTGGGAAATATATTGGCCCCCTTATTCATACCTCTCGGTTGGGGAGATTGGAGAGCGACGGTTGCAACCATCACCGGGCTTGCAGCAAAAGAAAACATTGTGGGAACCTTCGGAATTCTCTACGGTTATCAGGAAGTTGGTGAAAGCGGGGTTGAAATCTGGGCAAGCCTCAGTTCCTCCTTTACACAGCTGGCAGGATTCTCCTTTTTGGTTTTCAACCTGTTATGCGCACCTTGTGTTGCTGCAATGGGTGCTATCAGAAAAGAAATGGGAAACGCTAAATGGACTTTCATTGCAATCGGGTACCAGACGGGTCTCGCATACATTGTTTCCTTCTGCATCTATCAACTGGGCATGCTGTTTACCGGCCATGGCTTCAATGTATTCTCCGCTGTTGCTCTTATACTGGTATTATGCTTCCTCTACCTATTGTTCAAACCGAATAACAGGAAAAAAACAGATTCTTCAAAAAAAATGGAACGAGTCCTTTTAGGAGGCGCTAAATTATGATCGGTATCATCGCAGATAATCTGGCAAATATTATTATCAGTGCAATCTTACTTGTTTGTGCTGTATTGGCTATACTAAAAATCAGAAAAGATAAAAAAAGCGGTGACAGCTGCTGCAGTTGCCACGGATGTCCCTCTTCAAGCACATGCCATAAGAATTCGGGCAAAGATTGAACCGTCGATTATATAGGAAAATGTTCCAGATACTAAAGGTTCTTTATTTTCTAGAATACTTTTTTCTACTTATCGCATATTTTTTATCCATTATAAAGAAAAAATATGGAAGAAACTTTAGTTTCTGGAATATTTTTTCTTCACTTCTTGCATCATTAAGAAGCTTTCTTTTGAAACTTAGCCTTCTTTTCCCTTGCTTCTCTTTTTTAAAAGCCAATCCCTAATCTTTAACTCATAACCGTTGCCCGTGGGCTCATAATAAACGGTTCCCTTCATCTCTTCAGGAAGATACTGCTGCTCAACATAGTTGCCCGGATAATCATGGGCATATTTATAGCCTTTCCCATAGCCTAAATCCTTCATTCCAGATGTAACGGCATTTCTCAAATGCATCGGTACTTCACCGGTACGCCTGGTTCTAACATCATGCAAAGCTTTATCTATTGCAGCATAGCATGAGTTTGACTTAGGACTTGTGGCTACCATAACGGCAGCCTGGGATAATATTATTCTAGCCTCGGGCATACCCACCATATGAACAGCCTGCGCCGCTGCAACCGCTACCTGTAAAGCAGCCGGGTTAGCCATTCCCACATCCTCCGAGGCACATATCATAATTCTTCGTGCCAAAAACATGGGGTCTTCTCCGGCATCCAACGCTCTCGCAAGATAAAACACCGCCGCATCCGGATCACTTCCCCTCATGGATTTAATAAACGCACTTATATTGTCATAATGTCCTTCTCCGGATTTATCGTATCTTGCAGCCTTTCTCTGCAAACACTCTTCCATAAGTGCCATATTAATATTTAGCTTGCCGTCCTTGTCAATAGGTGAGCTCAAAACGGCAAGCTCCAGAGTATTTAAAGCAATTCTTGCGTCTCCGTCACAAATATCTGCCAGAAAGTCCAGGGCCTCATCATCAATCTCCACTTCCAGATTTCCGAGTCCGCGCTCCTTGTCTTCCAAAGCATTTTTAATTATTTTCTTTATAGAATCACTTTCAAGGGGCTTTAGCATAAAAACCGAAGATCTAGAAATCAAAGCCTTGTTTACTTCAAAGTAGGGATTCTCGGTGGTCGCTCCCACAAGAACTATTGTGCCGTCTTCGACGTAAGGAAGCAATGCATCCTGTTGGGCTTTATTAAATCTATGAATTTCGTCAATAAACAACACGGTTTTGCCTTCAGGATTAAATATCCGGTTCTGGGTATCGGATACAATTCTCTTAATGTCAGAAACACCGGATGTAACAGCATTGAGCTTTTCAAAATTAGCTTTTATGCTGTTGGCAATAATCCTTGCCAGGGATGTCTTTCCTGTTCCGGGAGGTCCGAAAAGAATAATGGATGAAATTCTTCCCGCCCTTATCATTCTGTTTAAAAGCTTGCCTTCACCCACTATCTCTTCCTGTCCGTAAAACTGATCCAATGTCTTCGGCATCATCCTATACGCCAGAGGCTCCTTTTTTAATTCCATAACATCCTTCCTAACTACAGCTTGTAAACATTATCTGCCGATAAGACTTTAACACCGTTCTTTACAAGTTTATCCGCAGCTTCTTCAAGGGCTTCAACCCTTAATATTACCAATGCCTCATCCTCAGTTTTACCTACAAAAGCATACATATATTCAATACCTATGGACTCCTCATTCAAAACTCGTAATGCTTTTTCAAGTCCTCCAGGCTGGTCGGGAACTGCTATTGCAATTACCTCAGTAGAGCTTACAGCAAAATCATTATCCTTTAAAACTTTTTCAGCCTTGTCAGGGTTATTTACAATAATCCTCAAAATTCCGAAATCAGTGGTGTCAGCTATGGAGAGAGCACTAATGTTAATATTGTTGTCTGCAAGAACTTTAGTAACCTCGGCAAGCCTACCGGATTTGTTCTCTAAAAAAACGGAAATCTGTTTTACCAGCATGTTTTACCCCTCCCATTTTATATGCTATTTCCAATTTTAATATTGGTCTTGTTAAATTTTACGCTTATCTATCACACGCTTTGCCTTTCCTTCACTTCTTTCAATTGTCTTAGGCTCAACAAGCTTAACCTTGGCATTTATTCCCAAAGTAACCTCAATAGCTTTTCTAATTTTATTTTCAACATCTTCTATTCTTTTAACCTGGTCAGAGAACATAGCCTGATTTACTTCCACCCATATTTCCAGAACGTCCAGGTTATCTATTCTATCAACTATCATGAGATAATGGGGAGCTGTTTCTCCAAACTCAAGAAGAACACTTTCAACCTGGGACGGGAATACATTGACTCCTCTAATGATAAGCATGTCATCGGATCTTCCCGATACCTTGCTCATTCTGACAGAAGTTCTTCCGCATTCACATTTTTCATAAGTCAGGCTGGAAATATCCCTTGTTCTATACCTTAAAAGAGGCAAACCTTCTTTTGTAACCGTTGTAAATACCAGTTCTCCTTTTGAGCCTTCAGGAAGAACCTCTTCAGTTACAGGATCGATTATCTCAGGAATAAAGTGATCCTCCTGAATGTGAAGTCCGCATTTGCAAGGACATTCAGTGGCAACACCGGGACCGATAACTTCACTTAATCCGTAAATATCAATAGCAAGTATTCCAAATCTTTCTTCTATTTCTTTGCGCATATTTTCAGACCACGGCTCAGCTCCAAAAACACCTGCTTTCAGCTTCAGATCTTCTTTCTTAATGCCCATTTCCTCCATCTCTTCAGCCATATATAAAGCATATGACGGAGTACAAGCTAAAACAGTAGTTCCGAAATCCTTCATTATCTGGATCTGTCTTTTGGTATTACCTCCGGAGATAGGTATAACCGATGCTCCCAATCTCTCAGCACCATAGTGTATTCCCAGACCTCCGGTAAAAAGACCGTATCCGTAAGCTACCTGAATAAACGAATTTCTATCGGCACCGGCGGAAACCAATGTTCTGGCAGCCACTTCCGCCCAGGTATCGATATCTTTTCTGGTATAACCTACCACCGTTTGCTTTCCGGTAGTTCCGGAGGAAGCATGTATCCTGACAATTTCGCTCAAAGGTGCTGCAAACAATCCGTAAGGATAAGTGTCCCTCAAATCCTGTTTATAGGTAAACGGGAGCTTCTTGAGATCCTCCAATGAATTAATGTCTCCCGGTTCAATACCCGCCTTCTGCATTTTTTCTCTGTAATACGGTACATTATGGTACACTCTCTTTACAGTATCAATAAGTCTTGCAGTTTGCACTCTTGTCATCTCTTCCCTGTGCATACATTCATACGTAGGATTCCAGTACTGCATAATTCTACCCCCATAAATTAATATTCTTTAAAAACTTGATTTTATCCTCTTTTATAACCTTCTTCAAAAGCCAGAAGGTTTACATCAAGTACCTTTTGTGGAACGGTTTCCTTTAATGCCTCAATCCATATTTCCTTGTCGATGTCGACCGACTTTGCCAAAAGTCCAAGTAATACTGTATTCACAGCCTTTATATTTCCACAGTCCTTGGCAATCTTAAAAGCATCCAGAGAAATAACGTTTTTAAAGTTTTCCCTTAACAATTCCATTATGTTTTCCGGATACTTTTCTTTTCCGATAATAACGGGCATAGGACTGATTTTCTGTTCATTAACCAAAAGCTTGCCGTCTTTCTTCAAATAATCGGCCCACCTCAGAGCTTCCAACTGTTCAAATGCAATGATTATATCCGCCTCTCCCTTTTCAATTATAGGAGAATATACCTTATCACCCATTTTTACATATGTTACAACGCTTCCGCCACGCTGCGACATACCGTGAACTTCAGAAACCTTAACGTCATAATTCTGTTTGAGAGCAACATTTCCAAGAACCCTGCTTGCAAGCAATGTGCCCTGTCCGCCAACTCCCACTATTAGTATATTATGCTTATTCATTTTTATCACCAGCCTTTTCAATTGCATCAAAGTTACATACCTTTGAACATAATCCGCAGCCCACACACAAAGCCTCGTTAATTTCTATGTGGCCTCCCATGTCAACAATAGCAGGACATCCGAGCTTCATGCACATCTTGCACTTTTTACATTTTTCCACATTAATTCTATGAGGTCCTTCATGCTTTACATACTTCAAAAGTGCACAGGGCCTTTGTGCTATGATTACCGACGGCTCATCCGCCTCAATCTCTTCCTTAACAATTTTTTCAAACTCCTTTAAGTTAAAGGGATCTTCAATCCTAACCCTGTCAACTCCTACAGCGTGACATAATTTTTCAAGATCCACCTGTTTTGTAGGTTCTCCCTTTATTGTAAAGCCTGTCGCAGGATTGTGCTGATGTCCGGTCATTCCCGTAATGGAATTATCCAGAATAATAACCGTTGAGTTACCTTTATTGTAAACCACATCAATAAGACCGGTTATTCCCGAATGTATAAATGTGGAATCTCCTAAAATTGCAACAGTCTTACCGGAAAATTCTCTACCCCTTGCCTTCTCCATTCCATGGGCAGCTCCAATGCTGGCACCCATACAAACGCAGGTGTCCATAGCCTGGGTTGGAGGCAGTGCTCCAAGAGTATAACAACCTATATCACCGCTTACCGTAAGCTTCAGCTTGTTGAGAACATAATACGTTCCCCGGTGCGGACATCCGGGGCACATTACAGGAGGTCTTACAGGTATTGGCGCATCGGTTACTTTCTTATCTTCAAATCTCTGTCCCAAAACCTTCTCTTTTATAAGGTTTGCACTGTATTCTCCTATCAGCGGCAATAAATCCTTGCCGATTACCTTTATTCCCATTTTTCTTACATGATCTTCAATAAAGGGTTCCAGCTCTTCAATAACATATAGAGTTTTAACCTGCTTTGCAAAGTCCTCAATCAATTTATCGGGAAGGGGATAAATCATCCCTAACTTGAGGTAAGAAACATCTCCGAAAGCCTCTCTTGCGTACTGATAAGCTATACCGCCGGTTATTACTCCTATTTCCTTGCTTCCCCACTCAATCCGGTTTAAATCCGTTGTGTTGGCAAATTCCCTCAGGTCATCCATTCTCTTCTCTACAACAACATGTCTTTTCCGGGCCATAGCAGGCATCATAACATATTTTTGAGGATCCTTTTTATATTCCTTAAGCCCCACATCCTCCCTGTCGCTTATCTCTACAACGCTCTGAGAATGTGAGATCCTTGTTGACAATCTGACAATAACGGGTGTATCGAATTTTTCACTGATTTCAAAGGCTTGCTTGACAAAATCCTTGCATTCCTGACTGTCCGAAGGTTCAAGCATCGGAACCTTTGAAGACTTGGCATATAACCTGCTGTCCTGTTCATTTTGCGAACTGTGCATTCCGGGATCATCGGCAACCATAATCACAAGCCCTGCATTTACACCGGTATATGACGCTGTAAACAAAGGATCGGCTGCAACATTCAAACCGACATGCTTCATCGCGCAAATAGCTCTGCCCCCGGCTATAGAGGATCCGATAGCCACCTCAAGAGCAACCTTTTCATTTGGCGACCATTCCGAATATATATCGTCGTATTTGGCAATATTTTCAGTAATTTCGGTACTGGGCGTTCCGGGATAAGCAGCCGCCACTTTGACTCCTGCTTCATAAGCTCCCCTGGCAACCGCCTCGTTACCAAGCATTAATTTTTTCATTAAAAAACCCCCATTTATAAAGTAAAATATTAAGTTTATTACTAAAGCTTATTAAATCTATATATTATTATCAGTTATTAAATTTGTATTGTCAATTAAAAAAACAGGGTGCAATAAATAAATATGAAGAAAATATAAGCCTCCAACAAATATATAAAAATAATGAAGGGCTTATTCATACCCTTCATTATTTTTTATAATCACTTATCCTGCCATTTTAGCAGGAATTCCTTCCTTATCATCAGCCGATGCTTCTTTGAATACCATATCGATATGTTTCTGAGAAAACTTCGGTGTTAAAGAACTTACCACCGGTACTGCTATCAAAGATGCAAGCATGGCAACGGCACCTATAGTCGGACTGTTTTTGGTACCAAAGATTATCGCGCCGCCTACCGAGCATACAAAGCCTGTTATTATACCTGCCCAAGCCCCTGCTTTAGTAGTACCTTTCCAGTACAACCCGTATAAGAAGGGTGCCAAGAAGCTACCTGCCACTGTTCCCCAAGAAATTGCCATAAGGGTCATTATCGGGCTCGGTACCATAGCTACAACAAACGACGTAATTACAAATACCACACAAAGGGTTCTCATTAAAAGTATAGCGCTCTTTTCCTTCATTTTAGGGAACAAGGTTCCCTTTATGAGGTCCAGAGAAATAGACGAACTTGATACCAGAACCAGGGAAGAAAGGGTTGACATTGACGCCGACAGAACCAAAACAATTACAAGCCCTATTACATAGTCAGGCAATGCCTTTTGAAACATTATAGGAACAATCTTGTCCAGATCGCCGGCTATCTCCGCCTCTGTAACAAAAAGTCTTCCGAATCCGCCTACAAAGTATGCACCGCAGGAAATCACCACAGCAAAAACAGTGGAAACTATAGTGGCTTTCTTTATAGCGTCATTGTCCTTTATAGCATAGAACTTATGAACCATTTGAGGAAGTCCCCAGGTACCGAAGCTTGTAAGTATAACCAGACTCAATAGACCAATAGGATTGCTGCTAAAAGGCTTAACTAAACTTTCTCCCACATCCGGGATCTGTGACAACCTGGAAACTCCTTCACCCAGACCGCCTACAAAATCGCTGTTAACAATAAACAATACAACAGTTATCATACCGGCAAGCATTATTATACCTTGTATAAAATCGTTAATTGCGGTAGCAACATAGCCTCCTAAAATAAGGTATGCTCCGGTAAGTACTGCCATTATTAACATAACTGCTTCAAAGGAAACGTAAATACCCGTCAACTCATATAAAGGTTCAGCAATGGTTGTTACAATCAAATAGCTCAAACCTTGGTAAACCGATGCGGAATAAGGTACAAGAAATACAAATATAATAATCGATGCTGCGATTTTAATTGCTTTGCTGTCATACCTCTTCTCAAAGAAACTTGGCATAGTAGATACATTTAAATCCTGAGTCATTTTACGGGTTCTCTTGGCTAGAACCAGCCATGAGAGTAGACATCCAACAAGTGCATTTCCGACTCCTATCCAGGTAGCCGAAAGTCCAAAGCCCCATCCTGTTTTACCGGCATAACCGATCATGATAACCGCAGAAAAATAAGTTGTTCCATAGGCGAAAGCCGTTAACCACGGACCCATTTGCCTTCCGCCGAAGAGAAAATCTTGTTGGGTTTTGATTTTTCTCCTGCTGTATAGGCCGACACCCAGCATAATGGCCGTAAAAAGAGCGAGAAACAAAAGCTTGATAAACATAATCCTACCATCCTCCAATTATTAAACTTCAATATCTACCATACTACCTTCCTAAAGAGGTAACAATGGAAGTGAATCGTATCGATCAATCCATGCAAGCAGAAATAAATACTTGCATGAATATGAACCGCAACTTACTTTTATTCTATAACAAAAACAAAAAAAAATAAAGAAGTTTTTAAACTTCTTTATTAATTACCGTTTTATATTATTAGTTACCGTTTTATCTCAAAGCATCAACAATTGCTTTTTCGATGTTTTTGAGCTTAGCCCGCAGTTCATCCACTTCCAAATCCGTCTTATCCTGCTTTAAGTCGGATTTTAAAATATTTGACAGTTCTTCAATCTCTTCTTTAAGAGTTTCAAGGGCTTCAAGTACAGCAAGCCTCTTAAAGGACGTTCCCGTCTTAATTCTTTCATCGGTTTCAATTACCTTATGGGCATTGACAATAAAGCTTTCACCCATTTCGGGTATGATTGTATCTATTTTGAGAGTTTTGTTAATTTCATTTGAAAGCTCAACCATTGCATCTTCTTCACCGTGAACAATGAATATCTTTTTCGGTTTTCGGTATATTCTATTAATCCAACTTAAAAGTCCTTCTTTATCTGCATGTCCTGAAAAGCCTTCAATCATCTCAATTCTTGCTTCCACTTTTATCTCTTCACCGAACAGTCTCACTATTTTAGCGCCGTCTAAAAGTCTCCTTCCCAGGCTGCCCTCTGCCTGATATCCTACAAAAAGTATTGTACTTTCCTTCCTCCAAAGGTTATGCTTCAAGTGGTGCTTTATCCGGCCTGCATCACACATTCCGCTGGCTGAAATGATTATGGAGCTCTCTTTTCTTTCATTAAGTGCTTTGGATTCATCAGCCGACTTTGTAAATATAAGTCCGGGAAAATCCAAAGGGTTGTCTCCGTTTTCTACATATTCTCTGGCTTCCTCATCATAGCAGTCCAGATTTCTTCTGAATATCTCCGTTGCGGAAATAGCCATGGGACTGTCAATAAACACAGGGGTCTCAAACAATTTTTTCAACTTTTCGTCATAGACTTCTTTTTTCTTGTTCAGCTCATATATAAGTGCCTGGGTTCTACCCACTGCAAAGGAAGGTATTATGACATTGCCTCCCTTGTCAACGGTTTCGTTTACAATATTCAAAAACTTCTCCACCTTGTCTTCATCTTCCTTGTGGAGCTTGTTACCGTATGTAGACTCTATTACAAGGTAATCGGCACTATCAATTATTGAAGGATCTTTCAATATGGGAACGTCGCTGTTTCCAAGGTCTCCGGAAAAAACTATCTTTGTCTCTTCACCGTTTTCCTCAATCCACATTTCAATAATTGCGGATCCTAAAATATGGCCTGCATCTTTAAACCGCACCCTGATTTCATCATTAATCCTCACTACATCATCATAGGAAACACTCCGGAAAAGCTTTAAAGAATCCACCGCATCTTGATATGTATATAACGGTTCTATAGGTGGTTTTCCGGCCCTTTCTCTTTTTCTGTTTATCCATTCGTTTTCCGTTTCCTGAATATGTCCGCTGTCCGGAAGCATTATTGTACAAAGCTCAGCTGTCGCTTTTGTTGTTATTACCTCTCCCTTAAATCCTTTTGCAAATATCCTTGGAATCCTTCCGCTGTGATCAATATGGGCATGGGTTAGAAAAATATAGTCGATCTCGGCCGGATTTAAAGGAAACTCTTCTTCATTCAAAGTATTAATCTTTGAATTTCCCTGAAACATGCCGCAATCGACAAGAAATTTTGTGGATTTTGTCTCAACAAGAATACATGACCCTGTAACGGTTTTAGCCGCTCCTAAAAAGGTTATTCTCATATTGCACCTCACAAATTTATACTTTGATTGTATTCTTCGACAGCAGCTTCCTTTTTCCCTTCAATAAGCAGTTACTGTTTGTAAAATAATTACAACTTATGCAAGCAATATGAATTATTTTTGCTTTTAATCAAACATTTCTAAGATTTCCTTTATCTTTTCGCAAAAGAACTCCATTTCTTCATCGGTACCGATACTCACCCTTAGATAATTTTCAATACCCGGTTTATTAAAATGCCGAACCAAAATGCCTTTTTCCCTAAGCTTTTCAAACAACTGCAATCCTTTTATTGCCGGATGGCTGATAAAAACAAAATTAGTTTTTGACTCAATCACTCTAAACCCTAAATCTAAAAGCTTCTTCGTAACCCTTTCCCTTGTTTGGACTATTCTGCCCCGGATTTCATTAAAATACTCATCATCCTTAATAGCTTCCTCGGCACCGGCAAGAGCCAGCCTGTCCAATGTATAGGAGTTTATGGAGTTTTTCACACGGTTTAAGCCCTCTATCAAATCCTTATTCCCCATGGCGAATCCAACCCTAAGGCCTGCAAGGGCTCTGGATTTTGATAACGTGGTAATGACCAGAAGATTATCAAATTCGTTTATCAATTCAACCGAGGACTCACCGCCAAAATCCACATATGCCTCATCCACTATTACAACTCTACCCGCATTTTTCTCAAGTATCGTTCTAATATCCTTTAAGGGTAGAGCTTTTCCCGTGGGAGCATTGGGATTTGCAAAAATTACACCGTCATTTTCTATAAAAAAGCCCTCCAACGGAATGTTAAATTCGTTATCTAAGGGTATTGTTCTGTAATTAACACCGAATATGGACGCATAAACCTCGTAAAAGCTATAGGTAATCTGCGGAAAAACAATAGTATCTCCGGGATTGAAAAACGCAAGAAATGAAAAAGCGAGAACCTCGTCGGATCCGTTTCCCAAAAATACCTGTGACGGTTCTAAATTGTAATATTTCGCTATTGTATTTCTCAAGCTTTCACCCTCAGGATCAGGGTACAGCCTCAAACTTTCACCAGTTGCCTTCGTGATGGCGTTTAGAACTTTTATTGAAGGCGGATACGGATTCTCATTGGTGTTTAGCTTGATAAACTTCCTATCCTTCGGCTGTTCGCCCGGAACGTAAGGTTCTATATTTTTAACTTTATCACTCCAATATTTGCTCATATATCAAAAACCCCTCTATATAAATAAATTTGTCCGGCACACAATCCGACTATCGTGTATTATAGCACAGCTGTAAATTAGCAACAATATCATACAACCTGCCGCGTTATCACTTCCATGTTTTTCGTTGTTTCGAATAATATATATACAGCTATTCTTCTCTATCCTCTAATATACATCTTAAAGCTATTTCTCTTTATCCTCACATCTAAGCTTTAATTGCCTCTATCAAAAGCCTTGCAGCATTTTCAATGTCCTTGAGGCTTGCTGTTTCCACAGGACTATGAACATATCTGCAGGGTATTGATATTGCTCCCGAAGGTATTCCTCCGGCAGTTATGTGTATTGAACCCGGGTCACTTCCTCCCGCTTCAAGTATCTCCAACTGATAAGGGATGCCGTTTTTTTCAGCTGCTTCCTCCAAAAGCTTTCTCACCTGAGGATGACAGATTACAGACCTGTCCTTTATCTTTATTGCAGGTCCTCGGCCGCATTTAACCTCCATGGCATGTGACTCAGGAGTATCCCCGGTCATAGTGACGTCAACTGCTATAGCCATATCGGGCTTTATACTGTATGCTGCCGTCCCGGCCCCTCTCAATCCCAGTTCCTCCTGCACGGTAAATACAAAATAGATTTCATTGTCGGTTTGGGGCAAATCCTTTATGGCCTTAACAACAACCGCACAGCCGCTTCTATCGTCCAGGGCTTTGGAAATCACCATATCTCCCTGCTTTACTGCCTCTCCTGCAAAGCATGCGGTATCTCCTATTTTAACCGATTTTTCTGCTTCTTCCCGGTTTGAGGCACCAATATCGATATACATTTTTGAGAACCGAAGGTCTTTCATATCCTCAAGCTTATCCTCATAATACACCGCTCCCACAGTTCCGTTCTTAAAACGGACCCTTTGGCCTATGGAGTCAAAGCGGGATATCCCTCCAACAGTGGAAAATCTCAAAAAGCCCTTTTCATCTATGTGGGTTACCATCAGTCCAATCTCATCCATGTGGGCTGCCACCATGATTTTTTTGCCTTTGCTCTTCTTAACCGCAATAAGGTTTCCCAAGGCGTCAACATTTATTTCATCAACATAATCCTTTATTTCCTGTATAATTAATTCTCTTATTTCCTCTTCGTTTCCGGATACTCCGACAGCTCCGGTCAATTTCTTTATCAAATCAAACATTTTTCATCCTCCATTTTAACAAACATTATTTAGCAATCATTATTTTAACAATCATTATTTAAAGTAAATTAATCCTTAAAACTGCCTATAAGACTTGCATCACCGCTCAGCTTGTCCAATGCTTTCTTAACGAGATTAAGGCAGCTTTCAAAATCCTTTTTGCTCATCACCGATACCGGTGAATGAATATACCTGCAAGGAACCGATATTGAAGCAACCACAACTCCTCCACGGGTTAATTGAATCTTTCCGGCATCATTTCCCCCGGTAGTGGTCTTTTTGTACTGCACCGGTATGTTATTTTCCCTCGCAGTATTGTATATAAATTCCACCAGCTTTTTATTGGGATAGGATGTTCTGTCCATCAGCGTAAGAACCGCTCCCTGTCCCATAACGGTTGAATACTCATGCTCATTAACATCGGGTACATCGGAGCAAGTCGTTCCCTCCAAAACTATAGCCAGATCCGGGTTCACCGTATAGGCAGCCACTCCTGCCCCTCTAAGCCCCACCTCTTCCTGAACGGTGAAGCAGGCATAAAGGTCAAATTGGTAGCTCTCCTTCAAAATTTCCAGAAGCATCGCACATCCGACCCGGTCATCCAGAGCCTTCGCTTTAATACAGTTATCTCCAAACTCGGTATACTTGCTGTAAAAAGCTATGTAGTCCCCGGGAGATGTCAACCTCTCAAGCTCTTCTTTATTATCCGCCCCAATGTCTATATACATTCCTTTAAGCTTTATATTATTACCTCTTTCCTCTTTATCCTGCAAATGTATAGGCTTTGATCCAATAACTCCGGGGATCTTTTTATCCCCCACCAGAACCCGGGCTCCGGGTAATATTCTTTCATCAATTCCGCCAATCGGGGAAAACTTTATTACTCCGTCTTTATAGCCTGTTACAATAAACCCCACCTCATCCATATGGGCGGACAGCATAATCTTGTATTCGGACGACTTTCCTTTCTTGTAGCAAATCAGATTTCCCATAGAGTCCACTTTTACTTCGGTTGCATGCAAAAGTGCCTCTTTTTTTATATATTCCCTTACCTCATCCTCATTGCCCGATACTCCGTTTAGTTCAGTCAACTCTTTTAGCAGCACATTAAATCCTCCATTTCATTTCCTATCATTGAAATAAATCTCGAAACCAGTCTTGCCGTATTTTTTATATCCTTTATATCCAAAGTTTCTATAACCGTATGCATATACTTTAGCGGAATTGAAACCAGAAGCGTGGGAATACCCGACCGTGAAACCTGTACAGCCCAAGCCTCGGTACCCGTATCGCCGGGCTCAACATCTACTTGATATGGTATATTCTCTTCCTTTGCCAGCTCAATCATCTTTTTTGTAAGCCTCCTGTGAAGATTGGGTCCGACGGCTATGGCAGGTCCTTTACCCAACGGAAAAGCTTCTTCCTTTGATGAACCGGGTATCTCGCCATGACATACATCAATTACTATTGCCAGGTCGGGATTAATATTGTAAGCAGCAATATTTGCACCCCTAAGTCCCACTTCCTCCTGGGAAGTAGCTGCAAAATACACATCGCAGTCATGGCTTAACCGGGTAAGGTTGTCCATTATACCGATCAATGCAGCCACTCCTGCCCGGTTGTCAAGGGATTTCGAGCTGAATTTATTGTTTTGCAGCGCAAAGGGTTCTGCCTTAAAGGTAACAATATCTCCCACAGACACAATTTCTTTAACCTCTTCTGCCGAAAGTCCCGTGTCTATGACCAGGTCCTGCATTTTGACAGCTTTTTTTACTTCTTCAGGCTTTAATAAATGAGGAGGCTTGGCACCGATAACTCCAAAAATATCCTTCCTGCCATGAATCACAACCTCTTGCGCAAGAAGCACCTTGCTGTCAACCCCTCCGATGTTTGAAATCCTGACAAATCCCTTTTCGTCAATGCTTTTAACCATCAAGCCTATCTCATCCAGATGAGCGGTTATCATAACCTTCTTACCTGCGTCGGAATTCCCCTTTATTACTCCGATTACGCTGTAGAACTTATCAATTTCTACATTACTGCAGTATTTTTCAAACATCCATGCAACATATCCCGCCAATCCCTCTTCATGTCCCGAAACGCCGGGATATATACATATATCCTTAAGAATACTAATATAATCCATGTATTCACCCCGTTGATAAAATTTATTGTATTAAACCGTTAAAACCATGCTTTATAAATAATAACATTTACAATACTTTATAAATTATAACAAACTGAAAAGGTTTTATAAACCAAAAAAAGTTTTCCTAAAATACTCTTGACTTATGTATTTATTTGCATTATACTATTCAATGTCGCTAAAAAAGCCCCATATAAAAGGGTTTTTAGAGCATGACTGTTTTTTTATGCAGGTTTCTTTCCGATGAAACAGTCTTTAAAAATGAGGGCCTTTAGCTCAGTTGGTTAGAGCAACCGGCTCATAACCGGTTGGTCCGGGGTTCGAGTCCCTGAAGGCCCACCAAATTTGCCCAGATAGCTCAGTTGGTAGAGCAGAGGACTGAAAATCCTCGTGTCGCTGGTTCGATTCCGGCTCTGGGCACCACAACATAATAATATATGGAGGGATTCCCGAGTGGCCAAAGGGGGCAGACTGTAAATCTGTTGGCACCGCCTTCGATGGTTCGAATCCATCTCCCTCCACCATATTAACCCAAGGATTTAGCATCCTTGGGTTTTTCTATTGCTTACTAGGTGCATTACGATTTATGTACTAATTGTTGATGGGTGCAAAGTGAAATAAAATATGGTCTTTTAACTTCGTGAAATCACTCAAAATAAAAATACTCAAGGTTCTATGTATCCTTGAGCTTTTTTATTCTATTAACTTAGTTATTGTATTCTATTAACTTAGTCATTGTCATCAATGGTATTTATTTAGCCTTATTGGCATCAATGGGGATTATTTAGCCTGAATTGAATTTACAATCTTTTTAAAACGGTTGCCCCTCTCTTCAAAATTCTTAAACATATCAAAACTTGCACTTGCGGGTGACAGAATTATGACATCCCCTTCGGCTGCCTGATTATAGGCTGTATAAACAGCCTCTTCCAAAGAACTGCACCTATTAACGGGAATATCTCCGCCTTTTTTTGTTCTTTCCACCTCATCCTTAAGACTCTTTTCAATTTTTGAAGCGGTCTGACCGATCAAAACCAGACTCTTGACCTTTTCCACCAGTACTTTCCCCATGACGTCATAGGGTATATGTTTGTCATAACCGCCGGCAATCAATATAACCTTTTCTTTAAAGGAATTTAGTCCTGCAATGGTCCTTGTAGGGCTGCTGGCAATGGAATCATTGTAAAACCTTATGCCGTTTAACTCCCTAACCAGTTCAATTCTGTGTTCCACACCCTTGAATGTGGTTGCAACCCTTCTAATAACATCCTTGTCTACAAACTCGATAACCGCAGCAGTTGCCGCAAGATAATTTTCAATATTGTGAACTCCCGGTATGACAATATCCTCTGTTCTTACTATTTCGGTTTCCTTATTGCCATCATAATATATAATTTTATCATCCTTTAGCATTGCTCCGTATTCAAGCGTTTTTTTCCGGCTAAAGAAAACCACCTTTCCTTCTGCTTCTTTAGATAATTCCTGGGTAATATCATTGTCATAATTCAATACAAGCTTATCCTTTGGCGACTGATATTTGAAAATATTTTTTTTAGCCTCGACATATTCGTCCATGGATTTATGTACATCCAGATGATTGGGAGATATATTTGTTATAACTGCCACAGAAGGGCTTTTCGTCATCGTATGCAGTTGAAAGCTGCTCAATTCCACTACCACCATGTCGCTTTCTTTTATTTCATCAATCCTGTCCAATAACGGAGTTCCGATGTTTCCACCCAGCCAACAGTTATAGCCCTGTTCCTTCAGCATATTGTATATAAGTGTTGTAGTTGTGGTCTTCCCGTCACTTCCCGTAACAGCAAAAATCCGCGCGGGGCATAACTCAAAAAAAACTTCCATTTCAGAAGTAATCTTTGCTCCCTCTTCTTTTGCCGCTAAAATCTGCGGTACATCATACCGCATTCCCGGTGTCTTAAATACAACATCAAATCCTTTTAAATTATCCAGATAGTTTTCGCCCAAACTGTACTTTATGTTCATTGTGCTAAACTCATCCAAAACAGTTTTCAGCTTGGTCTCATCCGATTTGTCAAAAGCGGTTATATCGACTCCCAGGTTATAAAGATATTTAATTAACGGAATATGGCTGATTCCTATACCCAATACCGCTACCCTTTTATTTCTTATTTCCTTTTTAAAATTCTCCAACTCAATGTTCAATATTCTGCCTCCCATTTTATCGAAAATTCAGTACTCTGCCTACTGTAAAGCAGAGTACTTTTTATCTGTGCATATTATCAATGTGAAAAAAAATGATAGAGACACAAGCCTTTATATTATTTTTCTTCACATATGTAACATACACCCTCCTCTTATTAGTATAATCTTCTTCTTCGACTATTGCGATACTTTATTTGCATTAAAGTTTTATCAAATTTACGTTCCCATTTTTCCGATCCCAGCATCTTGGAAAACTCAATACATTGCTCCAAAAATACTTCCTCGCTTTTTATGTTGTTATTGGTCAATCTTTCCCGTATGGACATAAAAGTACCGAACCTATCATAAATAATTATATTTTCTCTACATATCATATACAAAAATGTTCCCACCATTTTATCTTTATACAATATTTCCTCAAATATTTCCGGAGTATAACTAAGAATTCTCACGTTCAGATATTTCTCTCTGACCAGTTCAAGCTTTACAGTCTCCTGAAACAAGATATAATCTTTTAGTGAAGACTCATTGTCCAGCAAAATCAAAAATTCATATTCACTTTGTGATGTGTTGTCACCTCGTGCCCTCGACCCGAATAACACAACACTGATAATTTTGATGCCTATTTTCTCCGAACATTGTTCCATAATATCTGTAACGCGGCCTATTATCCTTTCATTAACGAGACTTACGCTTCTCATTTTATACCCCTCCCAATAACTACCAATCAATTAATCAAAATATATTATTATTTTTATTAAAAAGCAAAACTGAAATAAACTACTAATAAAAGCATTTCTTAACCGTAGCTTTTAGTAAAAATGAGATAGTATAATCACGATTAAAAGTAAATTAATAAAATCTCCGATACATAAAGCCTATTTGGCTCTTAATTATTACACCCCGTTAAATTACTAATCAGATAAACCGCATTGTGAGAAAATAGTAATTTTTTATTGTCATATTGGAACAATTTACTGTCATTTTTCAAATACAATATTAACACATTTTTAATATTATGCCTAGAGGGATTTTTAATTAACTAAAAAATCAAAAATTACCCCTTGAAATATTATTGTTTTTAGAGTAGAATAATTATTGCATTTGATATGCGAGGGTGGCGGAACTGGCAGACGCGCTAGATTCAGGTTCTAGTGGCCGCAAGGTTGTGAGGGTTCAAATCCCTTCTCTCGCACCATTGAATATGTATAAAATAGATGCTGTGCTCAAAAGCCGGCATAAGCGGAATAACGAGGGTTTTGAATTTTTATTCAGAACCCTCGTTTTTAGTGGGATTTCACGAAGTGAAATGACCAAAAAGCGATGGGACTCGATGCCTCCGGAGCTTTTATTTGGCCTCTTGGAATGAAATGAAAGAGTCAAAAGCGAAGGGTCTCGATGTCCCAAGATTTTTTAATAGTATTCGGGCTCATAGATTAAGCAAAGCAAGTAAGCTGCAAACTGAAAGTAAATGAAAAAGGAGATTTGATGATGAAAAATAAAATATTGGTTGTTGAGGATGATTCCAGTCTGATAGAAGGTTTGCAATACTCATTATCGAAAAACGGCTTTGCAGTTGATATTGCGCGAACAGTAAAGGAAGCAACGGAGCTTATTGAAAGCAACCGGTATGATTTATTGGTACTTGATGTTACGTTGCCTGACGGAAACGGCTTTTCTATATGCGAGCAAGTCAGAAAAAACGGAAACCACGTCCCTATTATTTTCTTAACCGCTCTTGATGAGGAGGTTAATGTGATTCGCGGTTTAGACATCGGCGGAGATGATTATATCACCAAGCCCTTTAAATTGGGCGAGCTCTGTTCCCGAATTCGGGCCTTGCTAAGGAGAGCCGGCATTACAAATCCAACTTCCACGACATTACTAACCTGTGGAGATATTTCGATTGATTTTATTCACAGCAGTGTTTTGCTTCGGGGAAAACCCCTGGAGTTGACAAATGCAGAATACCGTCTTCTTTGCTTATTGGTCCGCAATGCAAATCATGTGGTCACACGGAATGCCATTATGGATGAGATTTGGGACGGAACCGGTGCTTTTGTGGATGACAACACCCTTTCGGTTTATATCCGCCGTCTGCGTGAAAAAGTGGAAAAGGATCCGTCAAACCCTGAGCACCTTATTACGGTTCGAGGCTTCGGCTACCAATGGAACGAGGTGTCTTAAATATGAGTTTTTTATACGAAAAGATATCACGCCGATTTTTTATAAAAATAATCCTTTTGTCGATTCTCCTCCTGGGATTGGGTATATTGCTGTGTTATTGGCAAACCGAAGCCGTAAAAAAGGTAATGCTCGATCATGACAGCGTTGTTGCCAGTTCTCTTTTACAGCAAAATGTCCCGCCCGAAGTTATCGCTTCTGCTCTTTCAAATACAAAGGATGATGGACAAGGCAGAGAGTTACTTTCAAAGCTGGGTTACACCGAAAAGACTGCAGTTCGATTTTTGCCTGCGATTTCTTCTTTTAAATCAACCGCATTTAGAAATATTTCTATCAGTCTTCTGGCTTTTGTGACCCTTCTTCTAGCCCTGTGTTGTATTTTTCTTATGCAGCGGGAACGCTTGTATCGTCAAGCTTTAAAAAGAATTCTGGCGTTTTCGGAAGGGGATTTTTCAAAGCATCTGCCAAGCTCCGATGAAGGAACCTTGTTTCAGCTGTTTGCCTCCGTCGACAAGCTTGCATCCGCATTACAGGCAAAGGGAGAAGCGGAAAATAAAGCAAAAGAATTTTTGAAAAACACAATATCCGATATCTCTCATCAGCTTAAAACACCGCTATCCGCACTCAGCATGTACAATGAAATAATTTCTGAGGAAACGGACCACCCTGAAACCATCGCCCGGTTCTCACAGAAAGCAAAAGTGGCTATTGAACGCATGGAGCAGTTAATTCAAATGCTTTTGAAAATTACCCGTCTTGATGCCGGAAGCATAACCTTTCAAAAAACATCCTATCCGGTATCCGAAGTTGTACAGAAAGCTATTGAAAACTTGACAACAAGGGCTCTTAAAGAGAACAAGCAAATTATCGTTAACGGAGAACCCAATGAACGGCTTACCTGTGACTTGCAATGGACAAGTGAGGCTTTGGGAAACATTGTTAAGAATGCTCTTGACCACACAAATCCCGGAGGACATATTTATATATCTTGGCAGCGTTCTTCGGCAATGGTACGGATTCAAGTTACGGATGACGGCACAGGAATTGCTCCGGAAGATATTCACCATATTTTCAAGCGTTTCTACCAAAGTAAAAATTCAAACAATACCCAAGGTATCGGTTTGGGCCTTTCTCTGGCAAAATCCATTGTTGAAGAACAAGGAGGCACCATAACCCTGCAAAGCACTTTAAATCACGGAACTACTTTCATCATCTCTTTTCTTACAGAATTGTAAGCTGTGATTCACCGTATTGTAAGGTGTATTTACTATACTGTTGCAAAAAGGAGGTACACCCTATGGAAATATTAAAAGTAATGAACTTGTCTAAAATATACGGAAAAGGAGAGGCTCAGGTCAATGCCTTAAAAAATGTATCCTTTACAATGCAAAAAGGTGAATTTTCTGCAGTAGTGGGTGAATCAGGCTCCGGCAAAAGTACATTGCTCAATTGCATCGGCGGTTTGGACAATCCCTCTTCCGGTAAAATTATTTTGGACGGAAAAGACCTTTTCTCCATGAAGGAGGAAGAAAGAACCGTTTTTCGCCGCAGAAACATCGGATTTGTATTTCAGTTCTTCCAACTGGTTCCCGAACTTTCGGTAGAACAAAATATAGTTTTTCCGATTCTTCTGGATTATCAAAAACCCGATCCCGAGTCGGTAAAAGAAATTTTGCATGTTTTGGGGCTTTATGACCGCCGCAGCCACCTGCCCGGCCAGCTTTCCGGCGGACAGCAGCAGAGAGTGGCAATCGGCCGGGCTCTTATAACCAAGCCAATGCTTATTCTGGCAGATGAACCCACCGGAAATCTGGACAGTAAAAACGCGCAGGATGTTATGGACTTATTAATCAAAGCATCCCGTCATTATCAACAGACCATTTTAATGATCACTCATAACATCAACCTTACAACTTCAGTAGACCGGGTGCTTCGTATATCCGACGGTGTTCTGACCGATTTGGGAGGTGGCAAAAATGAAGCATTATCTTGACCTGGTCCCCATTTCTGCGAAGGTTCATAAAAAACATAGCAGAATGACCCGGATTTGAATTATCCTTGCTGTTTTTTTGGTTACAGGAATTTTCGGCATGGCCGATATGGCAATACGCAGCCAGCAATTGCAGGAAATCAAAACCGGTGGCAACTGGCATGTGTTGATTTCGGATACTGACCAAAAGACCGTATCAATGATATCAACCCGCCCGGAAGTGAAGGTTTTCGGCTGGTACGGATTTTTGAAAGAAGAATCAAAATATACCGTTTCCGGAAAACCTGTTAGTTTGGCAGGGATGGACAAAAATGTATCGGATAAAATACTACCTATGAAAGTTTTAGAAGGCAGTTACCCGAAGGAAAAAAATGAGGTGGTTCTAACCCGGAATGCAAAGCTTGACTTAGGAACCCATGTAGGAGATACAATCCTTTTGGAGCATCCGGATTCTAAGCCGGTGGAGCTTGTTGTCGTAGGATTTATTGAGGGCACCTCAAAAATATTGAAGCAAAATGCTTATGTCATGCTTATGACAAAGGAAGGTTTCGAGTATTCAATTCCTCAAGAAGAATACGAAAACCTGTATCTTGTTCAATTATCCCGGTATTGCAATATGCAAAAGGTGATCACCGATATAAAAGAGCAATATAACCTCACCGACAAGCAGATAATTAAAAACGGCAATCTTCTGGCTGTCCTGGGTCAAAGCGATAACGATTATATACTCAACCTTTACGCTACTGCTGCTGTTTTATTTATTATTGTAATGGTGGCAGGAATCATGATGCTTGCAAGCAGCCTGAACACCAATATCATGCAAAGAACGGAATTTTTCGGTATGATGCGCTGCCTGGGAGCGACAAAAAAACAGATTATGCGTTTTGTACGAAAAGAAGCACTGTATTGGTGCAGGACAGCAATTCCTATAGGGATTCTGATTGGAACGGCAGCAATATGGGTGCTATGTGCAGTTTTAAGAATTATAGTTCCCGGCTATTTCTCCGAAATGCCCGTTTTTTCAGTCAGTTGGATTGGTGTAATATCGGGCATCGCTGTGGGTATACTTACGGTTCTTTTTGCAGTCAGATCTCCTTCCAAAAGAGCAGCCCGTGTTTCACCCTTGACCGCAGTTTCCGGCAATATAAATTATACCCAATCAATCCGCACATCGGCAAAGACCTCAATTTTTAAAATAGATACCGCTATTGGCATTCATCATGCCATGTCTGGCAAAAAGAATTTTTTTCTTATGGTTGGCTCCTTCTCTTTAAGTGTTGTTTTATTCCTTTGCTTTTCCGTAACACTTGATTTCATGCACCATGCTATAAAACCGTTAAGGCCATGGACACCGGATATTTCTTTTATAAGCTCCGACCAGTCTTGTTCACTGCCCGACACCCTTATAGAAAAACTTAAAGAATATCCGAAAGTCAAACGGGTTTACGGAAGGATGTTTGCCTATAGCATTCCGGTAGTATCGGGGAGCCAAAACAAAAAAGCAAATCTTGTTTCATATGAAGACTATCAATTTTCATGGGCTAAAGGCAGCCTAATAGAAGGCTCCATCGATGATGTTAAGAAAAAAGAAAATTACGTGTTAATTGTGCACAGTTCTGACCGTTCCTTGGGTGTAAGCGGCAAAATTACACTGAATATTAAAGACAAGCAAAAAGAAATTATTGTGGCAGGACTTCTCTCTTCCAGCCCTTTTGACAACGCAGAAGACGAAATAACGGTTATTTGTTCGGAAAGGGCATTCCGTGAATTGACCGGTGAAACCGGTTATACAATCATTGATATCCAGCTTTCGGCCGGTGCATCAGACAGTGATGTGGATTCTATCCGCTCTTTAGTTGGCACAGATACTCAGTTTTCCGACCGGCGTGCAAGCAATCGTGAAGCAAAAGGAATATTTTACTCAATGGCATTGTTTATGTACGGTTTTTTAGTAATAATCGTATTGATCAGTATTTTTAATATTGTAAACAGCATCGCAATGAGCGTTTCAGCCAGGATCAAGCAATATGGTGCAATGCGTGCCATCGGAATGAGCGGTCGGCAACTGATAAAGATGGTTGCTTCCGAAGCATTGACATATTCCATTGTCGGAAGTATTGTAGGATGCATCATAGGTTTGCCCATGCATAAAGATCTGTTTGAAAAAATGGTAACTTCCCACTGGGGGGATCCATGGCAGCTTCCGCTGGGAATGCTGGGTATAATAGTGGCTGTTGTGATAATTTCGTCTGTTTTTGCGGTTTACGGACCTTCAAAGCGAATTCGTGACATGTCCATTGCAGATACCATCAGCGCATTGTAGGGTTGTATTGTCGTATTAACAGGCTCTACAACTTACTTCACAATGTTTCTTTCATATTATTCTTTAATACATATTTTTCTTTAATAACACTATATAATAATCTCAAAAACTGATATTGCCTTGACATGCTATATTTTCAATCATATATTATATTTATGTGATTCATATATTACAATGAGGCGGTAAAAATCCCTGCATTTCTATAAGTGGCAGGTACCGATTAGCCTTTGGGCGGCAAGTGTGTCCCTCGCCTCGTTGAAGCAACCGCTTCAGTGTAGATATAAATTTGAGATGACACTATTGAATATCAATACTGTCAGTATAAAGGAGTTACTTATCATGGATACAATTTATAAAAAATATGACCTGTTAAAAGATTATATTGCATCGTTGGGCAGTGTTGCTGTTGCTTTTTCCGGAGGGGTTGACTCCACCTTTCTTCTGAAAGCCGCATGCGATGCCCTTGGAGATCGTGTAATTGCCGTGACGGCATCCTCCTGCACTTTTCCGGCACGGGAACTTAAGGAGGCAGCAAAATTCTGTCAGGATAATAATATCAAACAAATCATTTGCCGTTCTGAAGAATTGGATATTGACGGATTTCGTCAAAATCCAAAAAATCGCTGTTATCTCTGTAAGCGGGAGCTTTTCACTAAGATTTGGGATATCGCAAAGGAAAACCGGATGAATGCCGTGATTGAAGGTTCTAACCTGGATGATGACGGAGACTACCGACCCGGGCTGATTGCGGTCAAGGAGCTTGGTGTAAAGAGTCCCTTGCGGGAAACACAGTTTACCAAAGATGAAATACGCCAGATGTCAAAGGAATTGGGGCTTCCAACTTGGAATAAGCAACCCTTTGCCTGCCTTTCTTCTCGGTTCGTATATGGTGAAACAATTACAGAAGAAAAATTAAACATGGTGGACCAGGCTGAACAGCTTTTATTGGATCTGGGCTTTCACCAAGTTCGGGTTCGCATACATGACATGATGGCAAGAATTGAACTACTGCCCTCTGAATTTGAAAAACTTTTACAAGAAGACGTCCGGCAGTTGGTTTATTCAAGGCTGAAAGATCTTGGATTTACTTATGTAACGATGGATCTTGGGGGTTATAAGACCGGCAGTATGAATGCAACATTGAAATAATGAAACAAATAAGATTTAGGTAACTTAAATTCCGTTGGATTTACCTAATTCGGATAATTATTTATAAGTAAATAAATTTTTCTGCAACCGGAAAGTTTTCTTTAAACGAGGAGTTAACAATTAAAAAGAGGGGCAGGGACTTTATGGAGCTATTTACAAGAAGCTATGATAAAGACTGGAACCGTATTGTGTACTTAAAAATATTGGAAAATCAAGAAGCTTGTCTTCATCTTAATGATGATCAGACCTGTAAGCTAATCCTTTTTCTTGAGGGTAATTCTACCATAACATGCAATAACCAAACAGCATATATCATCGCGCCCTCCGTCCTTTGCTTGAATCATCGGGATACCATAGAATTTGACAGTATCTCTAACTGCAAAACAATGGTTCTCTTTTTTCAGCCAATTGCTTTAAATGATCAATTAAAGTACAGCGTGTTCCATCCCGGTTATTATCAGGATATGGTTGGTACAACGCTGTTCCAGGATATGACCTTATTAAGCTCTTTTTACGATATTAACAATTCCAAACGTCAGCTTATCTTACTGGATGCCGTTTCTGCCGTTAGCTTGAAACAATTGCTGAACAAGATAAACAAAGAACTGACAGATCAAAAAGATGGCTATTGGCCTTGCAGAAGCAGATCCCATTTTATTGAATTGCTGTTTTTTCTGGAGGGATTGCGCACTAATGCATCATTGCAGAATATGAGTATCATAGTGGACAAGAATAAAAACAATATTGTACACAAAATCGTCCAGTATCTTAATCAAAATATCGATAAGAAAATTACACTGGAAGAATTGGAAAAGACTTTTGGATGTAATCGAAATCAAATAAACAAAGAATTTCAAAGGGAACTGAATACAACAGTAATGAAGTATTTCACTCAAATGCGAATGCAGTTGGCCAGCATCCTGTTAAGAGACACCGAAATACCGATACTTGAGGTTGCATTCAAAGTAGGGTATTCCGATGCCGCTTATTTTTCCAGAGCATTTAAATTATACTGCGGTAGCTCCCCCAGCGAATACCGTAATTCTTTCTATTCCACTATATCACCGGTTTGATAGGTTCCGCTTAACACTCCGGATGCCAGTATGTTTCCGTTTGTTCCCTTGGAGACATCCAGTGCTGCAATGATATCATCAACCGATGAATTTGCACTGTCAAACAGTCCCTTGTAAGAATCCGGAGAGTCCTTCAGAGCAAAGACCATAACCTCATATGTATGAACTCCGCTGGGTGGATACGGTCCAATGTATCTGCTGTTTTCAAGCTCAGCACCCAACTCAATTTCCGTTACCTTGACGTCCTCGGCAATCCAGTGACACCAATTGCTTGCAGAGGTATCAATCATATAGATTGCATAACAAGAAGCATTTTCAACTGGAGTCCAGGACAATTGCGGTGATTTGTTTTCACCGTCGGATGATGTGATAACGGTTTTCCATTTTCCATCATCGGTTAAGGAAGAAGAAGTAATTTGAATTTTCTCTCCCGGTTTGATTGTCTTTACGGACTCGGACTGTTTTGATTCGGAACAGGCAACAAAGGATACAGCCACAAGCGCACATATGATAAGATATACAATTAGTCTTTTCATACTATCTCCTCCCAACTTTTAATCAACTATGATAATTATAATGGAAGTGGAAATAGCATTGAAGAAAAAATCTGCACAGATACTTGGATAATTTGCACCCGTTTTAAAATTTTCTATAACCGAATTGTCTCAGACTAATCCTTAAAAATCAACAAAAGCTCTAAGGGTATCGAACTCCAATCACTTTTTGGTCATTTCAGTTCGTGAAATTTAGCTAAGTAAAGCGGTCAACAGAAACTGCCGACCGCTGCAATCAAATTCTATAATCATCCTTCAGGGATTCCATCAAGCCGTACTCCAGCAAGATTTCCTCCAGACGTTCCTGGGACATGGGTTTGGGTATTGTAAAATATGTATTCTCATCTATCGCTTTTGCCAGCTGCCTGTATTCGTCGGCCTGCGTCGAATTCGGCTCATATTCGATGACGGTTTTTCTGTTGATTTCAGCTCGCTGTACCACATTGTCCCGAGGAACAAAATAGATCAGTTGAGTTCCCAATTCTGCAGAAAAAGCACGGAGAAGATCAATCTCACGATCGACATTACGGCTGTTGCATATTATGCCTCCCAGTCTCACTCCGCCCTTTTGAGCAAACTTTGCTATTCCTTTTGCGATATTGTTGGCAGCATACAACGCCATCATCTCACCGCTTGCCACAATATAAATTTCTTTAGCCTTTCCTTCACGAATCGGCATAGCAAATCCGCCGCAAACAACATCCCCCAGTACGTCATAAAATACATAGTCAAGATCATCATCATAGGCACCCAGCTGTTCCAGCAAACCGATGGAAGTAATAATCCCCCTTCCTGCACATCCAACGCCGGGCTCAGGCCCTCCGGACTCCACACATTTTATTCCGCCGAATCCGGTACGCATAATATTTTCCAGTTTCACATCTTCCCCGGTCTCACGCAATGTATCCAGAACAGTACGCTGTGCAAGAGTACCCAATAAAAGTCTTGTAGAATCGGCCTTGGGATCACATCCTACCACCATAATTTTTTTACCGCTTTCCGCAAGTCCTGCGGTAAGGTTTTGTGTAGTAGTAGATTTTCCAATGCCGCCCTTTCCGTAAATAGCGATTTGTCTTATTTCCTTGCTCATATTATCTCTCCTCCATAATCTATATAGTATATTCCGGCTGCGGCAATGCACTTGCCAGATGCAATTTTTCTAAAATATTCCTGCGAAGGGAAAGAAATTCGGTCCCTCCACGATGGCGAGGATGCGGAAGATTAATCTGCATGATCTCACTGATTTTTCCGGGCCGCGGAGTCATAACCACAATACGGTCGGAAAGATAGATTGCTTCGTCCACATCGTGGGTCACCAGAATCATTGTCGTTTTATTTTCTTTATGAAGTTCAAGCAATTTATCCTGAATATCGGAACGGGTAAAGGAATCAAGGGCACTCATGGGTTCATCAAGAAGCAATACCTTAGGATTATTGATTAAAGCCCTGGCAATAGCAACTCTCTGAGCCATCCCCCCGCTTAACTGATGCGGGTAAGATTTTTCAAAACCCTTAAGTCCGATCAGATCTATATAATGGGCTACACGGTCTTTATTCTCCCTATATACATGGCGTGCCTTAAGTCCGGTTGCGATATTTTTCTCAACAGTCAGCCATTGAAATAGACCCCCATGTTGAAAAACATAACCCCTCTGCGGGTCCGGTCCGAAAATTTGCTCTCCGTTAAGAATCAGGGTTCCTGTTTCCGGCTTGTCAAGACCTGCTATAAGCCGTAAAAGCGTCGTTTTCCCGCAGCCGGAGGAGCCTATGATTGAAAGGAATTCTCCCCGGCGTACGGATAAATTGATATCCCGAAGCACCTCAACATGGCTTCCGGTGTCGTCATAATAAGTGTAATTTACATTTTCTATATGTAAAATAACATCACTGATTACCGATAAGTTTTTGCTCATTCCTTAACCCATCCTTTCTGCCACCGGAGCACATTCGCCTGTATCAACCCCAGTATTTTCATAATTAGGCTGAACAGTACGGCCATAACGAGAATGGAGGCAAATACTTTATAATAGGCAGACCACGCTTTACTTAAGTTTATGTAGTAGCCTAATCCTCCCGGCTGGCCCATCATCTCCGCCATCACCAAAGTTGTAAAAGCAAAACCATTGGCATTGGAAATACCGGTGAATATCTGGGGCATGGCCTGAGGCACTGCAACATGGAATACTAAAAACGGTGTTTTTGCTCCGAGGGTGCGAGCCACTTCAAACTGAATTTTGGGTGTGGATTGAATGCCCTGGGCTGTAAGAGCAGCAATGGAAAACCATGCACATATTACAATAAGAAAAACAGCTGCTGAAAACGGAGACGGGAAAAGCGTCAGTGCAAATGGCATCCACGCTACGGCAGGAATGACACCGGTAATCTTTAATACCGGATATACCCAATAATATACCTTTGGAAACCAACCTATTAAAATTCCCGTACCTACCCCAAACACTACCCCCAGAGTAAATCCGACCGAAAATAGTTTAATGGAGTAAAGGGCATTTTCTAAAATAAAATCCCCTTCAATCAAAAAGGATTCAAGAATTTTCACCGGCCCCGGAAAAAACGGCTGCGGTAACAAAAGTAGTTTTGTTCCCAATATATCCCAAGCTGTAATGGCCAGACCCATAGCGAAACGAAAGGGTGCCCGCCGTGAAAATTTATCTCTTCGAACAGGATCAAAATATGAAAATATTCCTGTACCGGCATAAAACAAAACAATTGCTCCTAAGACCAATCGGTAAAGTAAATTAAATGTGAAGGGAATTCCTGCAACAATATAAGTTTTGATTTCCACATCTGCCACTTGCTTAACCAGAATATTGGCTGCTATGGCTACAGAAAACCCTGTTAGTGTCAGTACAAAATTAGCACCCCAATTTTGGACCGAAACCGTTTTTAGCTTCCCATACCGTTGCTTCACTTTTAATTCCGAGGATGTTAGGCTTTGTAGTTTAATTAAGTTGTACATAGCAGAATACCTCCTGTGGGTTTTATTATTTCCGCCCGGATCCTTTTAATCACCGGGCGGAAACAACCTTTGGCGAATGTTATGAACCCAGGTTAATGTCGACCTCGACATATGCATCATTTGTAAAAGCATCAGGATCCGTCTTTAAATACCCTATTTGGTTCAATTGGTCGGCAAAATAGAAGACATTATCGCGAACTTGTGTTTTATTCTTTTCCCGTTCAGCATAAGAAGGATATTGATAGCTCTTTATTAGCTTAATGGCTAATTCTCTGTCTTCAATCTGGGCGTATTTACCGCTTATTATAATGTCAACGGCTTCTTCCGGGTTTTCCGAAATCCAGTTTTGGGCTGCCCTATATGCACGCAGCAACGCGGCAACCTGTTCAGGTTTTTCCTTTAGCAGCTTTTCCGAAGCATAAAGGAAGCAGCAGTATTTTCCGGCAAAGGGTTCGTCCTTGGAAATATCAAGAATTACACGGTAATTTCCCGTTTTTTCCTGAACCGAGCCGAAGGGATCCCACAACGCCGCTACATCGACTTCCCCTTTTCTCAGGGCTTCCACTGCCAGGTTTCCGTCAGAGAAAGGAAGGAACGTAACTTCTCCGTCCTCCTGCTTTGCAGAGATTCCGTTTTTCTCCAGCCACACGGATGCTACCTGATGGGGAGTACCGCCTATTTCATCAACGCTGATCTTTTTTCCCTTAAGGTCTTGAACCCCTTGAATAGGCGAATCCTTCGGGACAATCAATTTTATGCATCCATAGTGGAGGCCGTCCACCACCTTTACCTTCACATCGTTTTCAATAGAGGGAAAAAACTGAAAATCTCCGTTGACAATCGGGATGGTACCGTTGTTCAAGCCGATTTTACGGGTTTCGGTATCTGCGGAGATTAGGTTGACATCAAAGCCCTGCTCCTTGAAAAAGCCCTTTTCATATGCAATATAGATAGGTGCACCGCAAAGTGAACCGTCTTTACCGGGAATATCAATTTTTCCGTATTTGAATTCCGTTGAAGATGTTCCCGCTTTCCCACTGTCCTGGCTCCCTCCTGTATTCTTCGAACCACATCCTGAGAGCAAGCTTATGAAAACGGAAAACAGTGCTACTGTACCGATCAATTTTATAAAACCTTTCATGATAAAACACACCCCTTTACAAAATTATGTATTAGCCTTTTCAAACGCCTGCTCCAAATCCGCTATTAAATCCGCCGGATCTTCCAGACCTGCCGATATGCGAATTAAGTTTTCCGGAATATCGGCAATTTTTTTCTCATCGGGCTCCAGCTCACTATGGGTGGTCTGCGGAGAATTTACAATCAGGCTGCGGGCATCTCCAATATTGACATGATAATGAAAAAGCTTCACTGAGTTCAAGAAAGCCTCCCTTTGCTCCGTTGTTCCTTTGAAACCGAATGACAGGATTCCTCCGGCTCCTTTAGGAAAGTCTCTTTGTGCCAGTTCATGATACGGGCTATCCTTTAAACCGGGATACCGAACCCATTCCACCGACTTGTGATTTTTTAAGTACTCCGCCAGGATACCGGCATTACGCACTTGCTTTTCAATACGCTCGGACAGGGTTTCCAATCCGATTAAAACGAGATAAGAATCAAAGGGCGAAAGTGCCGCTCCGAAGTAGTTCAGATAGTTAAAGCGTATCCTGCCGGTAAACGGAGCCTCCGGAAATACTTCCAGAAAACTGCGGTTGTTATCGTTAATATCACGCAGGGTATAATACTTTTCCGAGAATTGAGGGAATTTATCGCTCTGCCAGTTGAATTTACCGCTTTCCAGTACCAGCCCGGCAATAACGTTTCCGTGTCCTGTCAAACCTTTGGTGGCAGAGTAGACCACAATATCGGCCCCATGGGCAATAGGGTTATACAAGTACGGAGTTGCAACCGTATTGTCTACAATCAAAGGTATGCCATGTTTATGGGCGACTTTCGCAATTGCATCAATGTCCAGAAGAACTCCATTGGGATTGCTGATACTTTCCACATAGATTGCTTTGGTATCGGGCTTAATCTCCTCCGAAAGTTTTTCTGGATTTTCTATATTTTTAGCAAAATCGAAGGTTATACCGAATTTAGGATAAACTTTCTTAAAGCTATCCGCACTACCTCCATAGAGATAGGGAGAAGTCAAAATACGTCCTCCACCCTCTGCAACATTGAGCAGAGTATAACTTATAGCTGCCATACCGGAAGCTAGTGCTACCGCACCGCTGGCTCCGTCAAGGGCCGCTACTCGTTGTTCCAGTACTCCAACCGTAGGATTGCCAATGCGGGTATAAAGGTTACCCAGTTCGCGAATTCCAAATAAAGCTTTAGCATGCTCTACATCGCGAAAATCGAAAGAAGTGGTCTGATAAATGGGCGGCGATACGGCATAGTTATGCTCTTTTGGATCATAACCCGCCCGCAGTCTTTGAGTATCAAATCGATATACATTTTTTTCTAATTCGTTTGCCATTTTAATTCTCCTCCTATAAATAATTTAAAAAGTATACATCGGGGCATATCCGTCATATCACAGTCACTACTCATATCAAACCACCTCCTAAAGCCTTCTTAATATATACAGCTTTATTTCATCAAGTTACACTTGCTGCTGCCACTTTTTATCTATAAATCATGTAAACCTCTCTCGGCCCATGTTAAGCTCTAGCAAGAAATCTACATATAAATGTATTAATTGTGTTAGTACTTCTCTCAGTCCATGTTAAGCTCTAGCCCTTGAATCACTTTTTAATTATGTTAACTTTCAACTTGTTCCATCAGGTCTATGTTGAACATATACAGTTAGCTTTTGCTTTTATTTATGTTAGCTTAAAACAAGGCACTGCCGTTATTGAACGCAGTCAATTACTTGCTTTTGCTTTAATTATGCTGACTTTTAGTCGAATGACATAAAGAACAATATCATTCACAAACTCTTAAAACTCTTGCGTTTTAAGCCTTATTGACTATTAACCGTGGGAAAAGGTACTTTCCAATTTTACAGGACGAATATATAACTTTTCGGATATATCCTTACCGCCGGGAATTCCGGCAGCATCTGCCCTACAACGCTGGCAATGCCGGAATACATTGATATAGGCTTGGGCTTGGGATCTCACTCTGTTTATTAGTTCACATCCCGGCGCGCTGCACCAGCTTAGCTTGTGCTGTGGAATCAGCGGAATTATGTTATAGATTTTTGCTCCGTGCTGTGCAACAGTCTTTGCCACTTCCACCACATGATCCGCATTGATCTCCGGAATCAGCACCGTATTTACTTTTACGGTTATTCCCGATTGAGATACTTTCTTAATTCCGGATAGCTGATTCTGAATGAGAATTTTCGCTGCTTCAATTCCTTCATAGCGTTTGCCATGATAGACAATGTCCTCGCAAATCTGTGCCTGTATTTTCGGATCAACTGCATTGACGGTGACGGTTAGGCTGTCAATACCCACATCAATAATCTCATCAGCGTATTCCGGTAAAAGAAGTCCGTTTGTGCTCATGCATTTTATAATATGGGGGAATTCCTCTTTGATAAGGCGAAAGGTTTGCAGTGCATAGGGTGTTGCCAAGGTATCTCCCGGCCCGGCGACCCCTGCTACGGTAATATCGGGGCAAAGTTCCACCGCTCTTCTCACTGCCTCCACAGCTTCCTGAGGTGTGATAATTTCGCTTGCAACACCGGGACGGTTATCCGTATCGTTTATGTCACGCTTGCAAAAATTGCAGGCAATATTGCACCCGTAAGATACCGGCAAATGAACACGCCCCTTATTGTTTTTAGCTCCCGCAGCAAAGCAGGGATGATTTTTTTTCAGATCTTCATATGTAAATGCCATAAAATTCCCCCCTAACTGTCTTCCTTAAGTAAGTTGCCACCTACCAGCTGTGCAAGAATCTCTTCCACCTCACCGGTTGCTTCAAAAACCCTTTTACCTTTTGCTAACATAACGGCTGCCGCAGCCTTGCCTATTTTCAAAACAAATATTGCATCACAATCGTCTAATACTGAAAGCAGATGGTCAAACCCGCCTTCGCAATGACCCTGACATTTGGCAGCCGTTTTTCGGGTCTCCACAAAATGTGCTTCTTTATCCACGTCATATATCTGCCAGTATCTGGCCGAACCAAAGTGTTGGTCAATGACTGTGCCGTCAATACTTGCAAACCCTATACGATAACTCATACGGCCAACCTCCCTACGCATAGGTTGAAAGAACCATCTGATAGATGTCCTCTATAACCCGAAGCCCTCCTGTAAATCCTGCGTAATTGGTTGTCATGACCAACCGGTAAGGAGAAGGTATGGCAGCTGAAAGAAAATCATAGCCTTTTTCTTTTGCCAGTTCCTTATCCCATCCGGAACCGATGATAAGACCTCTGCCGTTATGATGGATTCCCCGTAAAATCTCCTGTGTCTTTCCTGCATCCGGCTCAAAATAAAGTGGAATTTCCCGCTTACTGCTGGTACTTTTCAAATCGGCCCGAATGGCTTCATGGAATTTTTCCGGTGTAGCATCGGTGATGAATTGTTCCTTTGGTACAATTCCCACCTCGTGCAGTAAAAACTTAGACAGTCCAACGACATATCCCGCATCATGAAGAATATGAGCATGGTTCGGAAGACCGTAGCGAAACTCCAAAAGGAAGGTGGCAAGGTTATCAATCTCCTCATAGTAGGCATCGGACTCATGCCGGATAAACTCCCGGGCTGCTGCCTTGTCAATATCGGCTCCTTGATCGATGGCAAATTCCAAAACCTGATTAAGGAACGCCTCCGTTTGATTGGCACCGATGGGAATGTGGTGAAACCATGTATATTCCTGCCCGTATTTGGATTTGAGGTGATCCGCGATGGGTTTTCCGTACCATGGGGAAACCAAAACATTAAATAGTGCTGTCGGAATAGTCTGCCACTCTTTTACTCCTCCCGACTGGGGTCCGAATAATACATTGGCTTTGAGCCCAATACCGGCAAGCAGACGCTTATATTCGGCCAGATTACCCTTCCAAAACGGATCCTGATACGGGATGGAAGCTATAAGATTCACCGTATTTTTCTGAGACTTTGGCTTATTCTCCTCTTCAAACCGGCTCACGTACTGATCGATAATGGCATTAACCACAAGACTGTGAGCTTCAAAATTGGTGGCCTTAAAGCCCGCAGTTTCCACGGATACAATCGGCTTACCCTCCCGGGCAAATTCAGAAACCAGGCTATCCACATCATCTCCGACAATACCGGCGGTGCAGCCGGTCATAACCACCTGCAAATCCGTATCCAATACTTTGTAGGTATTATTTATAATATCCCGCAGCCGGTTGATTCCACCAAACACAACTTCCTTTTCAGTAAAGTTCGTGCAAGGAGATGTAGATCCGCCTGCATATCCCGTTGACCGTTCAAAAAAACCTGCAATCATCTCTCCACACCCGGGACCGGAATGAAGAATCGGTACGGCCCGCGGTATAGCCACCACGGTTTGCAGAGCACCTATTGCGCAGGTAAAACGTTCTTGTTCAATCAATCCTGATCTACTCATTTACCGGCACCTCCTTTCAGGAAATAGTACGGCGGCTGCTCAAGCCACCATTTGGTGTATGGATTGATGGCATGCTTTTCGAGATTTTTTACAAACTCATCGTTTTCCATAACCTCTAAAAGTCGCTCACCATAATTGACCAGTCCTTCATAACCCATAGAGTAATGTTCATCCCCAATTAATAGGGACGGAATACCCAGCTTTGCTCCCCAGAGTGTCATGCCGCCATGCCGGGCAAGCAATACATCGGGACGGATACGGTTTAAGGCATTGACCAGTTCAAATTCCTGCTTGTTACAAACATTGTAGTTAAAAACATTTCCATAATCGGCTACACGCTGTGCCAGTTGGTCGTTTTCCTCACGTCCGCTGTCATAGATGGGATCATGATGGAAAATCGCTGCACCCACTGCTTTTATGCCAAGTTCTCCCAACACATCCAGCAGCGCATGGCCGTGGGCCGCACCTGCTGTTACATATGCTGTTTTCCCGGCTAATTTTTCCCGTAGTGCTTCGATTTTGGGCAGATACTCTTTCTTTTTCTCTGCAATGATTTTTTCAGCGATTTCTTCTTTTCCGAGGATCTTTCCCAACGCCCGGAACCATCTATCCGTTTGAGCGATACCATAGGGTGGAGCGGCAGGAATTTCAGGAACACCAAAGTCCTGTTCCAGTACTGCCCCAAGGTAGCTTCCCAATGTAGAGCAAGCCTGGACGGTAGCAGCGGCCTCGCTGGCATATTTTAATCCGTTTACTGTAGAAAAAGGAGTTATGTAATTGGGTTTTGCTCCAAAGGGAGCAAACCATTGGGCAAACACATCGCTGCCCCAGAAATTGATCACATTGATCATGTCATCCCGACGCGCCCTGGGTTTTTGAATCAGCTTGCGTGCAATGCCGTGATAAGCTGCGTCAAAACCTGTGGTCCATACTTTGGAACGAAAACCTTCGCAAAAGATGGCTACCACCGGTATTCCCAACTCCTCCTCGGCTTCGTTACAAACACTCTCCACATCATCGCCGATAATTCCTGCAGCACATGTGGTCAATACAAATATAGCGTTGGCCTGTGTTCGTTCATATACCTCACGAATGGTATTGGCAAGCTTTATATTTCCTCCGTAAACCGTATCCTTTTCCTTCAGATTGGTGGTAAAGATTCGGCGTGGTGTGGGGCGTTCTATACCTCGCAAAGGATAATTCACCCGATAGGTAAAGGCAAATTCATGCAGACAGGACGCGCAACCCACCGGACCATGGCTGATGACTGCTCCATCCTGAATTAACACAGTCATACAAGCCGCTTTTGAGGTAGCACAACCCAGACATTGGCTAAAGGAACGTTCTTTATCCTTTAAGCCGGATTCACGGGCTTCTACCAGATCCTCAGCATCTCCTTGATAACCCGTTATTGAATTAATACGAATTTCCCTTATCTGTACTTCCGGAAGGGATAAATTGATTTTTGACATTTGTCATCACTCCGTTCGCTAAAGATTCCAAACTTTTTTCATTCATTCGATATGTGCGCCGGTCTAAAAGGGGAACTGCCCCCAGATGCTTATAAAAACTAGAGCCACTTATATTGTCCTCAAGTACATACCAGTCCAGCCGTTTCGCACCCATTTGCAAAGCTATTTGGGCAAGTCGTTTCATAAGTGCTTTACCAATGCCCATGCCTCGATATTCTTCTTTCACAAACAGGTCTTCCAAAAAGAGGTTTTGTCGTCCGGAGAAGGTCGAATATACGGGATAAAACAGTGCAAAGGCTGCGGGATTACCGTCAATTTCGGCTATTAAAACACTTGCCTGCCTTTTTGGGTCAAAAGCTCCGGGAACATCGAACCCCCATCGCTTTTTGGTCATTTCACTTTGTGAAATCCCACCAAATAGAGACTCCCTAATCTCCGCTTCAGTCACCGTAACCTCTTCGCCCATTCCCTCAAATTCTGCAAGTTGCTTAATGAACGAAAGGATCAATGCACTGTCGGATATATCCGCTTCTCTAATATGTAAGTCCATCACAATCACCTTTATTTCATATTAATCATATATGATTACTATATTTAAAAATATTACTCTTTTCTATACCCAATGTCAAGCATTTTTTATAAAACTTATATGAATACTATGTATTTTTTGTTTTTAGTTTTCCGCTGTTCATTTGATAAACATGTTTTCCATAGTGAATGGTATTCAGATCATGGGTAACCAACAGAACCGCTGTACCTTCATTGGCAATCTCCGAAAACAGGCGCATAACTTCAGCAGTCGTCTGGGCATCCAAATCATTTGTAGGCTCATCAGCTAAAAGAAGTTTCGGTTTATTCATAAGTGCCCTGGCTATGGTAACTCGCCTCAGCTCACCCCCGGACAAGTGCTGTGGATAGGCATTGGCCAAATGTGCAATGCCTACCTGCTCCAAAAGGGATAGGGCTCTCTTATTGACATCTCCTTGGCGTTTTTGCAAATAATACGGTAAACGAACATTATCGAAAACGGACAAGTTCGATAAAATGCTGTGTCCTTGCGGTATATAGCCTATATTGGAGTTGCGAAACGAAGACAATTCCCTGTCCTTTAAAGACATTATATTGCAGCCGTCAATACTGATCTTTCCAACCGTTGGAGAAATTAGTCCGCCGATTAGATTTAAGAGGGTACTCTTCCCACTGCCGGAACGGCCGATAATAATGGTAAAATCGCCTGCTTTCATCTTAAGCCCAACATCCCGGACTGCATAAAACGGCTGGTTGCTCCGGGTATATTCCTTGCTAAGGTTACTTACTTCAAGAAGCATTCTACTCACCCTCCCTTAATGTCAGATAAGTTTGGGAACGGCTGACTTTAACGGCAGAATAGGCTGAAGCAATTGGGCCAAGGGAAAAAGCCACGAGTAATGTGCCCGTTAAAATAGCTATGATCCAAAGAAGAGAAGGCTGGATATAAGGCAATCCTATGCTGTCGCCAATGAAAACATTAAAGGGAAATACAAATATTGCCGCAAGTATAGTTCCTATCACACCGCCTAATACACTGATATACAGCGACTCCCAAATCAAAACGGCAGCAAGCTTTTCCCTTGTGGCCCCCAGTATCCGCATAACAGCAAATTCCTTTTTTCGTTCATTGGCTGAGGCTGAAAATACCACCGTCAATATTACCAATGCTATACCCAAAAACACCAATGCAAACACATGAAAAAAGGTGATAATATTGCCAAGGCTCTTTGAAACATAGGTAATTAAATTTTGTGTCCTTACAATTTGGATACCGTCCGTTGTTCTTCGGATATTGGTTATGACTTGATCAATATTGTATCCTTCACGAACTTTAATCAGTACAGATGAAATAAAGGTATCGGGATCCGTGTCCTCCAAAAAGTTAAAACCTTTTTCCTTCGCACCGGAATATAAGTCTTGAAGGGTTTCCATAGTAGCAAATACGGATTGATCCAATCCGGTTCCCGTTTTATCAAGCTTTGCTGCCACAGGATATTCTTTATCGAAAAATTTAATGTGACTGTTATTCTCAATCGTAATATCACTTCCGACAATAACAGCACCGCTTTCAAGATTTCCCCCCAGAGTTTCCTGAATCCACGGTTGAATTGAAAAATCCGTGGACGGATCAAATCCCACAATCTGCACAGGAAGAGAACAGCATGCTGCACTTAGTGAAGTGAGGTAAAACTGTGTTGAGATTTGGGAAATACCCTCAACCCCCTGAAGCTTATGGGCAACCTCTTTATTAAAATAAAAGTAGGACGGCTTTCCGGCCAAAAGAATAGATTCCTGTTCTCCCCCATGTCCAAGGGGAACCACAATCAAATCCGCACCAAGCCTTGCCTCTACACTGCTAAGCCCGTTTTTTAGGCTTAAGGACATAACAATCCCTCCAAAAAGTGCAAAAGACAAGATTGCCACTACCAATATTAATGTAAAAGTACGAAAGGGCTTTCTTCTGAGATTTATATAGGAGATCCTATTTGAAGTCAATGCATATACCATCATAAACCTCCCCTTTGCTTGCAAATCTCCACAAGTAAACCGTATTCATATCGGCAAAAACTACAAGAGCTATGCCTATTATGCCAAGTACGGGCAGGGTTAATGAACGGCAGGTCATGTGTACATTGGAACAAACACCCGTTATGTTATTGGGAAATAAGAAAGCCAGTATCCCAATGGGCATTGCTGCAATATTCAATCCTATTCTGAGTTTCCTATTCTTTATTAATAACATCAAAACACCCACAGCAATTGTCAGAATACCCAGCACAAGTTCTGCTTTTGCCGTGTCCTGGCATCTCATAGCCATCATCGAAGATTTACAAACGGGAAAAATTGAATAAGGTCCAAAAGCCAGTAAAACACCAAATACAAGATAGACAATCCCTGACAAAACTTTATTTTTCATCTTTATTCACCTCACAAAAATAGATTTTTAGATAGGTATCTTTCCCCCCTGTCCGGCAGCACTGTAACAATAGTGCCGCGTTGAATGCGCATGGCGAGCTTGCGTACCGCTGCAAGATTTGCTCCGGAGGACGAGCCGGCAATTATACCCTCATTTCGAGCCAGAAGCCTGGTCTCGGTAAAAGCCTCATCATCCCTGACCTTTATAACATCATCCACAAGAGACATATCCATAGTCTCCGGTATAAAGTCGTTTCCAATACCTTCTATATCATAATCACCATGCTCTCCTCCTCCCATCGTGGAACCGACAGGGTCGGCAAGAATACCTTTGATATCCCGCTTTTGTTCTTTAAGGTAACGTGCAATTCCCGCATATGTACCGCCGCTTCCGGCACCGGCGACAAAATAATCTATGTCCGACCCCAGATCCTCCCAAATTTCCGGACCGGTTGTTTCGTAATGAGCCAACGGATTGGTCGGGTTTCGAAATTGCTCCAGTGAAATGGCATTGGGAATGGACTGCCGTAATTCCTGCGCTTTTCGTTCCGCCCCCAACATACCCTCTTCACGGGGAGTGTTAATTACCTCCGCACCTAGGGCTCGAAGCAGAGCCTGTTTTTCTTGTGAGAATTTGGTCGGCACTACCATAATTAACCGATAACCCCGGTTAAGGGCGGCAAAAGCAATGCCAAGTCCGGTATTTCCCGCAGTTCCCTCCACTATTGTGCCGCCGGGACCCAAAACACCTCTTTTTTCCGCATCCTCAATCATATATTTTCCGATTCGGTCTTTTACACTTCCACTGGGGTTATACAGTTCAAGCTTGGCATATACCCGGACACCGTCAGGAAAACCACAATGGCGAAGACGTACTAAAGGTGTGTTTCCTATAAGTTGTTGCATATCATCATATATCATAGTACTCGAGCTCCTTCTATAGCAGAAAATAAATCGTTTTTTAAATCATCATAATTTTCAATACCCACCGACAAGCGGACCAATCTATCCGTAATGCCTATCTTTTCACGTATTTCCTTTGGAATAGAGGCATGGGTCATGCTTGCAGGATGGCAAACAAGGCTTTCAACGCCGCCCAGGCTTTCCGCAAGAGCAATAAGCTTTAAACCTTCAAAAAACTTGTTGATATCATAATTTTCATGTAACTCAAAGGAAATCATAGCTCCGCCGTTTTTGGCCTGTCTCTTTTGAATTTCATATCCTTGAGCGGATTTTAAGCCGGGATAATAGATGTTTTTAACTGCCGGATTACTCTTTAAAGCCTCTGCAATTTTTTCCGCATTGGCCACATGGGCTTCCATGCGTACTGCCAACGTTTTGATACTGCGAATGAGCAAAAAAGAATCAAACGGTCCGGCAACGGCACCCACCGCATTTTGTATGAAATGCAGCTTTTCTGCCAGTTCATCGTCTTTGACGACAACAAATCCGGCAATAACATCGCTATGTCCGCCTAAATATTTGGTTGCAGAATGCACGACGATATCCGCACCAAGCTCCAAAGGACGCTGCAGATAAGGTGTCATGAAAGTATTATCCACTACAGTCAACGCGCCTTTGGATCTCGCTATCTCGGATGCCGCCGCGATATCGGTAACTGTTAAAAGCGGATTGGCCGGAGATTCCAGTAGCAATGCCTTAACATCCGAAGTAAAGGCACTTTCAAGTGCTGCTAAATCACTGGTATCCACAATTTTGTAGTTAAGCCCGTACTGTTTGAAGATCTTATCGAGGATTCGGAAAGTTCCCCCATACACATTGCTGGAAATAATGACACTGTCCCCGGATTGGAAGAGATGCAGAACAGCATCGATTGCCGCCATACCGGAAGAAAATGCAAATCCTCCGGCTCCTCCCTCCAACTCTGCAATCAAAGCCTCCAAAGCTGCCCGAGTGGGATTTCCCGTTCGAGAATATTCCCAATTTGAGCGGGGCTTGCCCAAACCGTCCTGCTCAAAGGTAGAGGTTTGATAGATAGGGGTACTTACCGCACCGGTATGGAAATCTCCATATATGCCTCCATGGATAACTGCCGATTCAATATGCTTATAATGTGCCAAATCAATCATTCCTTTCAATATTTGTAATCTGGGCGTATTAACTCCGGATGCTTCGCCTATGTTTCCTTCTAACAAAGTTTTTTTTCGATGGGATTCTTCAGATTCTTAGAAGTTATGGACATACCTATTACCTCCATTTATAGAAATTTATTATTCCTATATGTTTTATATGAATTATCATAAACCCTTATATTCATATTGTCAATATAAAATTTATTATTTCTATATGTTTTATTTGTTTAAATATGGGTATATATTAATAAATAAAGTATTTTAAAGGATTATGAATCAAGTGGTGAAAACTGTTCCTACGAAAGGAAAATGACTTAAGGAAAGGACTATTGACAATACAACTTTTTCCCATTATCATAATTACATACTATTTATATATGAAATGAGTGATAAGGATGAGAATATCAGCAAAAGGAAGATATGCCCTGGCAGCGGTAATCAGTATGGCACAACAATATAACAATGGAGAATATATTACGGTAATTAGTATTTCTGAAAGACTGGGAATATCTAAAATATATTTGGAGCAGGTATTCTCCTTGTTAAAAAAAGCAGAAATTGTTAGTTCCACCAAAGGAACTCAGGGCGGCTATCAATTAACAAGAAAACCAAGCCAAATAACGGTACTGGATGTATTGTTGTCCGTCGAAGTATCGTTATTTGAGCAAGCACAGGAAACAGTTTCGGATAAAGCCCCCGATATTGAACAAGCCCTCCGGTTATCGGTTTTTGATGTTTTGGATAAAAACGTCAGGCAAACTCTCAGTACAATCACAATTGCAGACTTGGTTGTAGAAGCAGAAAAGCATAAGGACTATAATGCCTTGATGTTCTACATTTAATAAGTTCAGTATTCAGGCTAATTCAACAAAAATTTGTGAATTAGCCAAATTTATTATTGACTTTTTTGCTTTTAATTCATATAATTTATATATGATTAATATGTTTTGATCTGGGGTATTTTGAAAGAAAGGATGCACAGTATGAAAAACACAATTCATCTTATGCTAAATAATAATATGATCTGTCGTATGAGTATGTGGGTTATCTGTATGCCCAAATTTCCTACCGGTGGATAAGTCTACCCTTCTGTACATTTTGCAGTCGGGATTGGAGTTATCCCGGCTGCTTTTCTGTTATTTGGGAAAGACAGAGAATTTTGATTCAGTAGTTTCATAAAAAACATCATTTAACTTACGATGATGATTTTATAATTTCAGCGGAAAGGAGAAGCACAGAAAGTCACAGGTGACACTGTGCGAAATGGGTGTTATGGATAATTATATTCAGATTTCAGGCGTACATAAAACCTTCCGTACACACAGTGGCCCGCTTCAAGTACTGAAGGGAATTGACTTAACGGTGCACAAGGGTGAGATATTTGGGATAATTGGATTCAGCGGGGCAGGAAAATCCACACTTGCCCGATGCATCAACCGGCTTGAAGCGCCGGATTCAGGCAGTATCAAAGTGGGAGGTGTTGAAATACTCAACCTTTCAAAAAAGCAACTGCTTCAAGAGAGAAAAAAGATTGGCATGATTTTTCAGACCTTTAATTTGTTTGAAGCCAAAACCGTTTATCATAACATTTCCTACCCGTTGGAAATAAGCAGAATTCCAAAATCGGAAATTCGTAAGAGAGTCTTGGAAACAGCCGAGCTTGTGGGTCTGTCCGATAAGCTGAACGCTTACCCGGGAGGATTATCCGGAGGTCAAAAGCAGCGTGTAGGAATTGCCCGGGCACTGGTTAACCGTCCGAATCTTTTGCTAAGCGATGAAGCAACCTCTGCCCTAGACCCTCAGACTACCCTGCAAATTCTGGACTTACTTAAAGAAATTAATCGAGCTACCGGTATTACCATTTTAATGATTACCCATGAACTGGATGCCATACGATATACCTGTGACCGGATGGCCGTTCTGGAAGACGGTAAAATCATTGAAGTGGGATCCGTTCGGGAGATTTTCAGCAATCCCCTTAGCCGTACCGGAGCCCTGTTTGCTAAGGTATTTACCGAATTTCAGCGGGTAACGGAATATGAAAACGGTGGCGGTATTTAGCAATGTAAGCTTAATAATCATCGTAAAATAAATCATCATAAAGGAGTGATAGCATGAGTTTACTGGATACCCCAATTTGGGAGGTGATAAAAGGTTCTTTTGCACCGGATATATGGGTACGGCTGGTGCCAGCTATTGGAGAAACACTGTATATGACATTATTGTCTTCAATCATAATGCTGGTG
>Ga0134094_1000041_pt1 | contig 189456 bp, 164 predicted proteins | sample 5_1taG_FD_94458 | JGI IMG/M metagenome (GOLD analysis project Ga0134094, IMG submission 94458) | Switchgrass degrading microbial communities from high solid loading bioreactors in New Hampshire, USA - 5_19_20_110_A1 metaG | ecosystem: Engineered > Bioreactor > Semi-continuous > Anaerobic >... | reverse complement strand
CAAACCGGTTGACGAACGTGGTGTCAATAACGCTTTTGCCCTATCATCCACTTGGTATTGCCAAATGCAAAAACTTTGGATACGACTCCCCTATCCACGAAGCAAGTTTATGGATAAATCCAATGCCTAAAATGCGGCGGGATTTATACAAGCCCTAACCGATATAAAAGTACGGATACGATACAATAACAAATATATTGTAACGCCCTATAGCTTTACAGTCGATTAGCCTCAACATTGCCTTACTTTGCCACGCATAAAATTGCCAAATCCCACGCCTTTAGTCGGTATTTTTGTATATAAATAATCAAAAAATTTTAAGTTAAATCATTATACACACCAAAGACACCGGCGATTCACATTTTTGCGATATCATAAAATCTGATTGTTTAAAATGGGGGAAAAGTTTTTTTAATAGAATTTTTGGAGGTATTTCAGCGCTGTATGGAAAAAGAAGCCCAAAAGTTAAAGTCAGCTTCGGAGCTACGCGCGCTGCGCGGGGTGTCTGGGCAAGCTGACGGCATCATCGCCGAGCTGTTCGACCCCGGGACGTTCGTCGAAACCGGAGTATATGTAAAGCGAACCTCGGAGCTCGTCCCGACCGAGGGCGCAAGTGAGTTTGAAGGCGTTATAACCGGCTACGGCGCAATCGACGGGCGCCTCGTCTTTGCATTTGTGCAGGACGTAGACCGCTGCCGAGGAGCCGTAACGGCAGCGCACGCGGACAAAATCTGCGCGCTGTACGACCTCGCCGCATCGAGCCGCGCGCCCATTATCGGGGTATTTTCAAGCTCGGGCGCGGTAGTGCTTGAAGGCGTAGATGTTTTAGCCGGATACGGCCGCATTATGAAAAAATGCGCATCTCTTAAAGGCGTGGTGCCTCAGGTTGCGATTGTCGACGGCATTTGCTCCGGCCTTTCGGCAACGCTGTGCTCGATGTTTGACTTTATAATAGCAAACGAGCGCGACGCACGCCTTTATATCGCGCCTCCCGCCATTTTAAAGGCTAAATTCAGCGTGGCTGAAGCCGGCGCAGTCAAGCCCAAAGTGCCTATCGTCGCGGCAGTCGACCTTTTCGCGCCCGACACTTCCGCCGCGGTAAGCACCGCCCGATCGCTGCTCGCTTACCTCCCCTCGAGCTGCTATGACGGCACCATCTGCGGCATGACCGGCGACGACCCCAACCGCTCTACCAACATCGATGTCAAGTCTGAAGATTACGACATGCGGCACGTCATTGCCGAGCTTGCCGACAATGGCGAGTTCTTTGAGCTGCAGGCTGACGCGTCACCCGAGATTTTGACCGGTTTTATCACCCTCAACGGACGAGCCGTCGCGCTTGTGGCAAACCAACCGGCAGTTGGCGGAGGGCTTCTGACAGCGGGCGCAGCAAAAAAAGCTGCAAAGCTTGTGAGCTTTGCAGCCGACTATAAAATCCCGCTGCTTACGCTCGTCGACTGCGGCGGGTTTGAGTACGCACCCGACAGCGAGTTTGCGCCATACACAAACCAGCTTGCAGAGCTGGCGCTCGCATATTCTTCGGGCAACAACGCCAAAGTAACAATAACGCTCGGCCGCTCATACGGCGCGCCGTTTACTTTGCTTGGCTCGAAAGCCCTCGGCGCCGATATAGCTTTTGCGCTAGACAGCGCAAAAATAAGCATTATGCCGCCTGTGTCGGCAGTCGAGTTTGTGTTCGATAAAGAAATCAAAGAGGCTGACGACCCTGCAGCGATGCGGGCAAAACTGCTTGCGGGCTGGAGCCACGTGCTTTCCTCGCCCGTGGCGGCGGCACGCAGCGGAGCGATTGACGACATCATAACTTCCGACGACCTCCGCCGCCGCGCCGCAGCAGCATTTGAGATGCTCGCGTTTAAGTCGGGAGGGAAAGCATGATTTCCCTATCCACAATTCTTTCTTTAGCCGCGAGCTCGGTCACGCAAAGCGACCTGCCGTTTGGCGAGCGCATGCTTATCGGCCTTGAGGTTTCCTTAATCGGGATTTTGACGGTTTTTGTCGTGCTGATTGTAATTTGGGGCGTCCTAGAGCTTTCGAGAATTGTATTCTCAGTATCAAACAAGCCAAAACAGCCCAAAATCAGCGAATCAGGCAAAGCCCCTGAAGCCGATCCGGCAAGCGAGGCTGACATAGTCGCGGCTATAACCGCCGCCATCGCGGCATACGAAGGCACAAGCCCATCGTCCCTGCGCGTCGTTAGGTTTACTCGTAAATAAATTTTTAGGCATGAAAGGACAAGACACCCATGAAAAAATACATTGTCACTGTAAATGGCGTAAGGTACGAAGTTGAGGTTGAAGAAGTTTCGGCAAGCGCACCCGCGGCGGCTCCCGCTCCAGCAGCAGCTCCTGCTGCCGCGCCTAAGCCCGCGGCGCCCGCAAAGCCTTCCGCCGAGGCTGCCCCTGCGGCTGCTCCCAAACCCGCGGCAGCCGGCACTACCGGCTCCGTCAAGATAACCGCGCCGATGCCGGGCACGATACTTAAAATCAACGTATCGGTCGGCGCAGCCGTTAAGCGCGGCGATGTGCTTTGCATACTAGAAGCCATGAAGATGGAGAACGAAATTTTCGCGCCGCAGGACGGCACCGTTGCCTCTATAAATGTATCACAGGGCGCTTCGGTCGGTACAGGCGATGTCATAATGACACTGTCCTGATAAATCTCCGAGGGTGTAGTGCATATTATGTTGGAAGCATTTGTTAACTTTCTAAAGACAACCGGGATATACGAAATGATTGCCGGCCCCAGCGGCTGGAAATACATTGTAATGTATATCCTCATAGGCATACTGTTTTACCTTGCGATTTGGAAGAAGTTTGAGCCCCTTTTGCTCCTTTCGATTGCATTCGGCATGCTTCTTGCCAACCTGCCGGGCGCCGAACTCTTCCACATGGAATATTTCATGGTCGATAAGCCCGACTATGGCTATATCCTAACCAACGGCGGGCTGCTTGACGTGCTTTATATAGGCGTTAAAGCCGGTCTTTACCCCTCGCTCATCTTTATGGGAGTCGGCGCGATGACCGACTTTACCCCGCTTATAGCAAACCCGAGCAGCCTGCTCCTCGGCGCAGCGGCTCAGCTTGGCATTTATGCCGCATTTTTGGGCGCGCTCGCGCTTGGCTTTACACCCGAAGCCGCCGCTTCGATCGGCATTATCGGCGGCGCAGACGGCCCGACGGCAATCCTTGTTACCAAAATACTCGCTCCGACGCTGCTTGGCGCGATTGCGATTGCGGCTTACTCATATATGGCGCTGATACCCATTATCCAGCCGCCGTTTATGAGGCTCCTGACGACTAAAAAAGAGCGCACGGTCCATATGGAAACCCTGCGCCCGGTATCATACGTTGAGAAAGTCGCATTCCCCATCATCGTTACGCTGGTAGTCGCGCTTATCGTGCCTTCGGCGACGCCGCTTGTCGGCGCGCTCATGCTCGGTAATCTATTTACCGTTTGCGGCGTCACTGAAAGGCTCTCCAAGACCGCGCAAAACGAGCTTATCAACATCGTCACCATCTTCCTTGCGGTATCGGTCGGCGGCACCGCCAACGCAGAAAACTTCTTAAGCCAGCAGACTATCTTTATCATCCTGCTCGGCTTGTGCGCCTTTATCTTTTCGACAATCGGTGGCATTTTGTTCGGTAAGATTATGTATCTTGTCACCGGCGGCAAAGTCAATCCGCTCATCGGCTCTGCCGGCGTGTCAGCCGTGCCAATGGCTGCGCGCGTGTCGCAGATGGTTGGCCAGCAGGAAGACCCGGCTAACTTCCTTTTGATGCACGCTATGGGCCCCAACGTCGCCGGAGTTATCGGCTCCGCGGTTGCGGCTGGCGTGTTCCTTGCCAAATTCGCGTAATAAAATAGGAGTATACAATGGCAAAAGTAAAAATTTGCGAAACCGTGCTGCGCGACTCGCATCAGTCGCTTATCGCGACTAGGATGACGACCGCGGATATGCTCCCGATACTCGAAGCGATGGACGATGTCGGATACTATTCGCTTGAGTGCTGGGGCGGCGCCACTTTTGACGCCTGCATGCGCTTCCTCAATGAGGATCCGTGGGACAGATTGCGAAAAATCCGCGACAAAGTTAAAAAGACAAAGCTTCAGATGCTTTTCCGCGGGCAAAACATCCTTGGCTACAGGCATTACGCCGACGACGTGGTCGAGTATTTCGTAGAGAAATCGTTGGCTAACGGCATAGACATCATCCGCATTTTCGACGCACTTAACGACCCGCGCAACCTTGAGACAGCAGTCAAAGCGACAATCCGCGAAGGCGGCCATGTCCAGGCTGCGCTCTCTTATACAACAAGCCCCGTACATAGCATCGAGTATTTTGCGAAATTCGCAAAACAGCTCGAGGAGATGGGCGCGCACTCTATCTGCATTAAGGATATGGCGGGTCTTCTGCGCCCGTACGACGCTTACGAGCTGGTAAAGGCGATTAAAGAAACCGTAAAGATACCTGTCGAGCTGCATACGCACTATACGTCCGGCCTTGCGTCGATGACGGTACTTAAAGCTATCGAGGCAGGCTGCGATATAGTCGACACTGCGATATCGCCTTTCGCGCAGGGCACAAGCCAGCCTCCGACCGAGGCTATAGTCGCCGCGCTGCAAGGCACGCCATACGACACCGGGCTAGACCTTAATAAGCTCGATAAGATCAACAAATACTTCACGCCCATCCGCGAGAAGTACCTCGAGTCCGGCGTGCTCGACCCGAAAGTGCTCAAAGTCGACGTCAACGCGCTGCTTTACCAGATCCCGGGCGGAATGCTTTCAAATCTCATCTCCCAGCTCAAACAGGCCGGTAAGCCCGAGCTTCTTAATGAGGTGCTTGAGGAAGTGCCGCGCGTGCGCGAGGACGCCGGCTATCCGCCGCTCGTCACTCCGACCTCGCAGATCGTCGGCACGCAGGCAGTGTTCAACGTGCTCGCCGGCGAGCGCTACAAGATGGTTTCGAAGGAGTTCCGCGCGCTTATCAAGGGCGAGTACGGGCGCACTCCGGCGCCCATTGACCCCGAGTTCCAGAAGAAGATACTCGGCAAAGAGAAGCCCATTACCTATCGCCCTGCTGACGACCTGAAGCCCGAGCTCGACACTCTGCGCGAGAAGATCAAAGCATATACGATACAGGAAGAGGATGTGCTCTCTTACGCGCTGTTCGAACAGGTGGCTCTAAAGTTCTTCGAGTGGCGCCGTGCGCAGCAATATAACCTCGATTACGAAAACAGCGACGCAAAACTCGGAGTGCACACGGTATAAATTAGAAGGCCCAATAGGTTTTTAGCCTAATGGGCCTTTACATTTTGCGCCTTTTTCGTAATTATAACCTTCCCAAAGTGCGCTTTTACAGATTTCGCCAAAATATAATGCCTTACAGCGCAATTTTATTATTATGCCGTACAATTGACAATATAAGATTATAATGCTATAATTGCCGTATAAAAATACAGAGTAGGCTACGGCGCGTTTTAGTGCCGCGCGAACGGGGAGTTGTCGCGCGGACGAAGTAAACGGCAGCTGCCGTTTCGCGGTGCCGCAGCCGCATCCCGCTGTTACATATGGAAGCCGGAGGTATTTTGCGCCGAAATACCTAAGCTCTCCTTATGTGGCTGCAGATGCTCCCAAAGGAGGGTTTATTTTTATGCTTAAAATGAAAAATTCCGCACTTTTGTGCCGCGCATGGGAGTGCAAAAGAGCATTATGACCAACGCATCGCCAAGGAAACTATCAAAAGCTCCCTTTTCCATACGGGTGCTCGCGCAGGTTTCGCTGCTTGTGGCACTCGAGATTGTGCTTTCAAGATTCCTTTCGATTAACACGCAAGTAGTAAAAATCGGGTTTGCTTTTGTCCCTGTTGTCATCTGCGCCGCCGCATACGGCCCGCTTTGGGCAGGCGCCTGCGCTGCGGTTGCGGATATTATCGGCGCGATTTTGTTCCCGGTCGGGCCATTTATGCCCGGCATAACGTTTACCGCATTGCTGCGCGGCGCCGCTTTAGGTTTTGCTTACTATGGTCTAGAAGTAAAGCCGAAATCACCGCTTTTCTGGATAAGGCATGCCGGCGTTGTCGTATTCAACGCCATAGTGTTTTCCCTGCTTTTAAACTCCTATTGGCTCAGCATTATTTATCCAAGAGGGTTTGTATACTTCGTTACCTCAAGGATTTTGCAAGAGGCAATTATAATCCCCGTCCAAATAGTCATAAACCCGCTTCTTATGAGCTTTGTCTGGAGGCTTCGCGCTTCCGGGCTCATTGAAAGCGAGTATGTAGGCGAAGAAGCTGTTTCATGGCGTAAAATCTCGGCTGCGGTGCTGCTCGGTTGCATGCTCATCTCGCTCACGGTGGCATTTACCGGGCTAATGCTCTACAGGAAGATTTCCGATACCGCCGATAAAACGGCTGTGCTCGCCGATTTTCTGACCGAAGCCGAAGCAGCCGACTACCTCAAAATGACCGCCGAAAAGCTCTCGGAGCTTATCGCCGAAGGCGAGCTTGATGGAACCTTTGGCGAGATAAATGGCAAACGCATTTTCGACCGCGAGGCGCTCAGAAACTGGATAGCCGGAAGAATTGCAGCCAAGGCGGTGGACTAATTTGAAAGTCGATGAGGCAATAGATTATATACGCTCGGTAAATTGGCTCGGCTCAAAACTGGGCCTATCGCGAATACGCGAGTTGCTTGATAAGCTCGGCAATCCCCAAAAATCGCTGCGGTTCGTGCATGTCGCCGGCACAAATGGCAAAGGAAGCACCTGCGCGATGATAGCGTCGGTATTGCGCGCCTCGGGCTATCGTGTAGGTCTTTACACCTCGCCTTATATCAGCCGGATCAATGAATATATGAGCGTCTCTGGCGAGGCAATTTCCGATGAGGAGCTATCCGAGCTTGTCGGGTTTGTGCAGCCTTTTGCCGATTCGATGGATGACCATCCGACCGAGTTTGAAATCATCACCGCGCTGGCTATGCTGTATTTTAAGCGGCATGAGTGCGACATCGTCGTACTTGAGGTAGGGCTCGGCGGCGAGCTTGACAGCACCAACGTCATCGATACTCCTGAGCTTGCCGTTATAACGGCAATAGGACTCGACCACACTGCGCAGCTGGGTAACAACATTGAAGAGATAGCCTTCGCCAAAGCGGGCATTATAAAACCCGGCGGCGACGTCGTAGTCTACGGCGCCGAGCCAGAAGCGATGCGCGTTTTTGAAGAGAAATGCAAATCTGTCGGCGCAAGGCTCCACCGCGTCGATTTTTCAAGGCTTTCAGTAAAGAAGCTCTCACTAGACGGCGCGGTTGCCGATTTTAAACCTTACTTTGACCTTTTTGTACCGCTTGCAGGCACATATCAACCTAAAAACATGGCTTTGGCTGTCACCGCGCTTGAGGTTTTGCGCGAGAAAGGCTGGCACATAACCGAGGGAAGCCTGCGGACCGGACTTGCAAATGTTAGCTGGCCGGGCAGGTTTGAGCTTTTATGCCGCGATCCCGTAGTAATTTTGGACGGCGCGCACAATGTGCACGGCGTAAAGGCGGCTACTGAAGGCTTTGTCTCCCTCTTCCCGGGGCAAAAGCTTGTAATTTTAATTGGCGTAATGGCTGACAAAGATGTAAAAAACATGGTCGAACTGCTCGCAAAACACGCCGCCGCGTTTGTTACTGTAACGCCCCAAAATCCGCGAGCGCTACCTGCCGAAAAGCTCGCCGAGCAAATTAGGGTTTTTGGCGTGCCTGCCACAGCATGCGGCAGCATCGACGAAGGAGCGCATTTAGCCGTGAAGCTTGCGCGCGAGCGTGGCTGCCCCATAGCCGCGCTTGGCAGCCTATATTTTTCAGCCGACATGCGGCGCGCATTTTCCAAGATATGTAATAAATAAGCTAATATAACCCCCCGTAGCTATATAAAAAGCCGCATTCTGATAGATTCAGGATGCGGCGATTATTATTTTTCAAGATGTTTTAGCGGGTCTTGGTAAACCCCATTTTTCCGTATCTCAAAATGCAGGTGTGTACCCGTAGTCGTTCCGGTATCGCCGACATGCGCAATAAGCTGGCCTTTGTAGACCTTGTCGCCCACATCGAGGAGCAGTTTCGAGCAGTGGGCATATACAGTCGTCAACCCATTCCCATGGTCGATTTTTATCATCAGCCCATATGAAGGGGAGTAGCCGGCATAAACAACAGTCCCCCCGTCGGCTGCATATACCGGGTCGCCTTTTTTGCCGGCAAAATCAACGCCGAAATGGTAAGCGTCGCCGTCGAACTCTGCGCGCTTCACGCCAAAATCTGAGGTTATCGTATAGGGCAGCGCTACCGGAAAAGAGAAAGAACCGGTCGGCACTGCCGGCGGCAACGGGCGCGTCCCAACGACTATAACCTCGTCCGTCGGCCTGACAATCGTCTCGCGCGAGGCAATCCTTCGCTCTATAACCTCCCCATTTTCCATCACAAGGTCATATGTGACAAGCTGAAGCCCCGCACTACCTTTTGTTAGCACAAACGTTTCGCCAACATAATGCTCGTCCGACTCTACATACCGCGTTTTATAATCGATTGGGTAAGTTTCGGTCTCAATTATTATATTCTCCGTTTGAATCGCAGGTACAGAGCTTGCCATAACCGGCGTGCCGTTTACGGTTATCACTCGGTTTATGCCGTAATCAATAGCATAGTTTACCGGGGTGGTATTTTTCGCCGCTACCGAGTATTCCGGGATATCGATGTCGAGCAGCCTTTCAAGCTTGCTGTACAACCCCTCCGGCGTGAGGATTTTGGCACGCTCGCAAAGCCCGTACTGCACTTTTATTGACGAGCAGATCCGCACCTGGTCGACGTCCTCGCCGTTGCCAATCGTCGCATCGTCGAGCAGCCGCTCGACCTTTTCAACCGCCTCCTCTGCATCGCTATAGCGCTCAGTTGCGGCAACCGGCACGTCGTCCACAAATACTACAAACGCATACGCATAACTTTCGCGGACAATGTCAAACAGCTTTTCCGTGCATACCCGCACGGATGAAAGCCCCTGGGCACCAAACGCCCCAATAAGCGAAAACCTGTAGTCTAAATCAAAGTTAAACCTCGGCACTTTAACCATCGGCGGCAATTTCCCGTCGGCAAAATCTGCGCTGAGGTTTGTCGAGTCAAGCGTCAAGGTATAAACCGCCTCTCGTATTACGGCGGGGTTGGACACGGAGGCAATTTTATGGCCGTTGACATATGCCGTAACGGCAATATCGCTGCCCATTAAGGTATGGATATAAAGAGCAATCGCCGCCACCAGCGCCAGATGGAAAATTACATATGTCACAACGCGAAGGGCGGCGAAGTTCACTTTTATCCGCCTTGACGGGCGGCGTCGGGCATAAGCTTTTAGTCTATATTGCCTATACGGCGGCAAAAGGATTTTGGGCTTGTCCGGTACTGTAACCATGAGAAAGCCTTTTTTGCCTCCCGTCCGGTAGAAAACATAAAAATATCACACATATACCATTATATTATAACACGGCTTAAAATAAAATTCAATAAAATTTTGTCATATTGCTTATATATTGCCTCCCCTTCGTTTTTCTGCGGCGTTGACAGCGGATTTAGCGCATGATATAATGCACTTGCCATAAATTCCCGCAGGCAATGCGGGCAAATTTTGGAGGCTCCGCTATGAACAGCACACCGTTTGACTTTTACCCAAGCAAAGCCGAGCGTGACAAATGGATATCCGATATTTTAAATGAGGCGAAAGCCAATGCCTCCCACGCCGAAATCACTGCCGACAGCGGCGTCCGCAACAATTTCGGGACTTTCCATATGGGAGGCAACAGGATTGTTAAATTTATGCCAGAAGGCAGGCGCCCGTTTTACGGAATCTGGCAGCCCGCGCTGTGCGGGCCCGCTCCGCTCGTAGTACACCTGCCCGGATACGGCGCCGAGCTATCGGTGCATCCTGACGTTAACGCCGAAGGCTATAATGTCCTCTGCCTCTCGCCGCTTGGATATTGGACGCCGCAAGGCTTTGACGACAGCTTGCGCGGCGAAAACGGCAACTGGCCGGTGCTGCCGGATACGATGCTCTCAGACGGCGAGAAAGGTTACCGCCAGTGGCTTGCCGATGCTGCTATGGCTGTTATGTGGGCTTGGACGCAGCCGCAGGTTATACCTGGACGCGTGTCATTCTATGGGACAAGCCAAGGTGGGGGCACCTCGCTTTTGCTCGGTGCAATTTTTGCGGGTGCCGGCACGCGCTGCGTCGCTGCTGACGAGCCGTACCTTACAAACTTCCCGCTCGGCATCACAAAGCCAAACAGCGGCTACTCGATGCTCGCGCGCGCGTTTGAGCCGGGGTTTGAGGTTCCGGCTGAAAAGCTCTGGCATGGGCTTGGATACTGCGACACGATGAATTATGCAGACAGGATGGATTTCCCTGTGCTTCTCACGGTAGGCACAAACGACGGCGTCTGCCCGCCCGATACTATCGAAGAGCTTTACAAAGTGCTGCCCTCAACAAAAGCGATTTACTCGCTAGCAGGTCGCGGGCACGGATACAACTATGAATTTATAAGGCTAGCCTGCGCTTGGTTTAGGCTCTACGCATAAAAGCAAATCAAAAAGCCGTCCGGTCGGCTCCCCCGACGGGCGGCTGTTTTTCGATTTTTTGCTGCTCTTATACCCCGCTTGCGCCGTAGTTCGACAAAACGCGGGCTGATGGGTCGTCTACATTGCAGCCTTCCCACGACCTGTTAGGCATCCAGAAATCGACTATCATGTGCGCTTGGCCGGGATAATACTTTTCAAAAATCTCGCGGTATAGCAGCGACTCGGGCGTATACGGCGGCACGTGCTCGTATCGTGCGCATTTTTTCTTTAGCTCATCCTCAGTATAAAGCTCCGCGGCATATTCCTTAATGTAATCGACCATCGAATGGCCGACGGCGTCGCTGAACGCCGCCTTCTCGCGCCATAGTATCCTCTCCGGCAAAATCCCATCCTCGGCAAACGCGCGGCGCAAGAGGTATTTTCCTTTGCCATACCTGTTCATTTTAAGCTCCGGGTTAAGGCTCATCACATACTCGGCAAACTCGAGGTCGCCGAAAGGCACGCGCGCCTCTAGCGAGTTGACCGCGATGCAACGGTCGGCGCGCAGCACGTCGTACATGTGTATTTCACGGATTCTCTTTTGTGCCTCGCGCTGAAACTCTTCCGCCGACGGCGCAAAGTCTGTGTATTTGTAGCCAAATAGCTCATCCGAAATCTCGCCGGTCAATAGCACCCTTATATCGGTATGCTCGTGTATGTATTTGCATACAAGATACATACCGATGCTCGCGCGCACGGTCGTTATATCGTACGACGCGAGCGCCTCTATAACCGGCTCGATCGCGGCGATGACGTCGTTACGAGTGATTAGAACTTCGGTATGCTCGCTTTCTATAAACTGCGCGACCTCTCGCGCGTATTTTAAGTCGATCGCGTCGTCGCTCATGCCGATAGAAAACGTGCGGATCGGCTTACCAAGCTCGTGCCGGGCAATCGCACATACAAGCGACGAGTCAAGCCCGCCGGAAAGCAAGAATCCCAGCGGTACGTCCGAGTCAAGCCTTTTTACAACCCCCGCAATGAGCTTATCGTGAATATTTTTGCACGCTGTGTCGATATCGTCATAGCATACTTCTTTAACCGCCGCGACGTCGCGGTAGCAAACGAACTTTCCGTCGGCATAATAGTGTCCCGGCGGGAATGGCATTATTCGGTCACAGTACCCCACAAGGTTTTTCGGCTCACTGGCGAACGCGATGTCGCCGTTTTTCGCATAGCCATAATAAAGCGGCCTTATCCCAATAGGGTCGCGCGCGGCTACAAGCGAGCGCCGCCTTGCGTCCCAAATTATAAGCGCAAACTCCGCGTCGAGCATGCGGAACATGTCGGTGCCGTATTTTTCGTACAGCGGCAAAAGCACCTCGCAGTCTGAGCCGCTTTTAAAATCATACTCGCTCGAAAGCTGCTTTTTTATTGCGCGGAAGCCGTAAATTTCGCCGTTGCAAACCACATAGTTACCGCCAAGTTCAAAGGGCTGCATCCCGCTCTCGTCAAGCCCCATAATCGAAAGCCGCCTAAAGCCCAGCAAAACGCCATCAACCGACACTATCCTTACAGCGTCGGGCCCGCGCGTTTTTGTTCTATCAAGGAGGCGTCCAAATTCTTCTTCTGAAATCGAGGCGCGCGAGGCGCCCATTATTGTGCACATAAATTACCCCCAAAAAGATGCCGCGACCAAATGCAGTCCGGTCTGCCGGCTGAGTATATGTTAAAATTTTAAATCATAGCCAATAAACCCCACACACGCCAGGAGAAGAGATGGCTGCATGCCGGCGCGAAAACCTTTCATTCACCTCGGCATGCAGTTTTATTGGGCTTTGGTTGCAAATTGTGTTCTATTTATTCAAAAGGTTATTCAACATCCTGCAGGGCGTCGTAGCCCTCTTCGCCGGTGCGCACCTTTATGACATTCTCGACGTCGTATACAAATATCTTGCCGTCGCCAATATGCCCGGTGTACAGCACTTTCTTTGCGGTTTCGATTACTTTTGAAACCGGGATCTTGCTTACCACAACCTCAACTTGCACTTTCGGCAAGAGGTTGGTTTCGACGGGCACGCCGCGGTAATACTCAGGCTGCCCTCTCTGCAGCCCGCACCCAAGCACATGGGTGACGGTCATGCCGGTTATGCCTATTTCGGTAAGCGCGTTCTTTAGCGCCTCGAGCTTCGAGTCTTTGCAGATAATCTCGACCTTAGTGATCTTGACGCCTGGCTTTGACGATGGCTTCGGCTCGGGCGGCGCTTCTGCGGCAACCGGCACATCGCCTGCAGCTTCATCTGGAGCAGCTACTGCGGTCGCCGAGGTAACCGGCGGGGCAATCACAAAGTCCGGATACGCATGGTTGCCATGCTCACCAATGTCAAGTCCGTCAATTTCCTCTTCGGGAGAGACACGCAAGCCGAGCGTCTTGTCTATGATTATCCATAAAAGCGTCGAGGTTACTAGGACAAACGCCGCGACACTTACCGTGCCAATCAGCTGGCTTACAAGCAGCCCGGCACCGCCTCCGTAGAAGATGCCGCTGTACTGCGCGTATGAGGTGACGCCCTCTTTTGCGAACAACCCGACAAGCAGCGTGCCAAGCACTCCGCAGACAAGGTGGACGCTAGTCGCTCCGACCGGGTCGTCGATTTTGATTTTATCAAAGAAAAGCACCGCGAATACTACTACCACGCCGGCAATTGCGCCAATTATAAGAGAGCCAGCCACGGTCACATATGCGCATCCTGCGGTCACCGCGACAAGCCCCGCAAGGCAGCCGTTTATCGTCATCCCAAGATCTGGCTTGCCTATGAATAACCACGAGGTGGCGGTCGATGTGAGAATCGCGGCAATTGCCGAAGTGTTCGTCGTCAGGACGATGTGCGCGACGTCTGCGGGATTGTCAAGGCTCATCGTCGAGCCGGGGTTAAACCCGAACCAGCCGAGCCAAAGAATGAACAGCCCGATAACCGCAAGCGACATATTATGGCCTGGAATCGCTTTCGGCTTGCCATCGCTGCCGTACTTTCCGATACGCGGGCCTAGTAAAGCGGCGCCTGTCAGCGCAGCCCAGCCTCCGACCGAGTGCACGGCTGTGCTACCCGCAAAGTCGTGGAATGGGACCTTTAGCGTCGAGAGCCATCCTCCGCCCCATATCCAGTGCCCGGTTATCGGATATATGAGCAAAGTCAGGATGAACGAGAATACTATAAACGATATATACTTGATGCGTTCGGCAACGGCGCCGGACACTATGGTCGCTGCGGTTCCGCAGAAGACAAGCATCCAGAAGAAGTTTGCCCAAAACGGGATTCCGTTGCCGGAGAGGTAATACGGGGTATTGTTAAGCTCTTCAGCCGTCTTGCCGAGTATCCATAGGTTTTCGGTGCCGACAAAGGGGTTTGTTCCCCCTTGCATCAGCCCCCAGCCAAGGAGCATAAAGCCAAGCGAAGAAACGGCAAAGACTATAAAGTTTTTCGACAGGATGTTGACGGCGTTTTTGCTTCTCGCAAATCCCGATTCGACTGCGGCGAAGCCTAAATTCATAAAGAACACTAGGAAACCTGCAACCAAAACCCATAGAGTATTGACTATGCTATACTCCATAATAGCCCTTCTCCTGTTTTATAGATTGGGGAACGGGTAAGCTTACCTAACGCTGAATAGCAGGTCGCCGTAAGTGGGGAATGGCCAGTATTTTGCCGCCACTATAAGCTCCGCCTCGTCTACCGCGGCGCGCAGCTCATTCATCTTTGGTATCACAAGGTCGCGATAGCCGCAGGCCTCCTCTGCTACGTCTTTGATGCTGTGAACTTTTATAACCGCATCCTCAAGCGCGTCGGCCCTCGACGAGATAATGCTCATTAGAGTCGAAAGGCGTTCGAGCAAGCCCTTTTCATAGCTTATGTCGATGCTTTCAGATACCGCCTTCTTTGCTGCCGCGGTATTTGCAATATCGGATACATAAGCGGCGATTGCTGGAAGAATCTGCTTGCGCGTCATGTCGAGCATCGTCAAAGCTTCGATGTTTGTGACTTTGCAGTAATTCGACAGCAAGATTTCATATCTCGCGTGCAGTTCCTCCGCCGAGTACACATTGTGGCTGGTCATAAGGTCGATATTCTTCTTGCTGATAAGGTGAGGAACCGCATCCGGCGTGGTCTTGAGGTTCAGCAGCCCGCGCTTTTCGACAGCTTCCTTCACCCATGCTTCGTCGTAGCCGTTGCCGTTGAAGATAATGCGCTTATGCTTGCTTATCGTCGTCTTTATAAGGTCGTTGAGCGTTGCTTTGAAGTCCGAGGCACCCTCAAGCACATCCGCAAACTGGCGTAGCGACTCAGCAACCGCGGTGTTAAGCATCGTGTTGGCGTCGGCTATGCTGCTTGACGAGCCGACCATGCGGAACTCAAACTTGTTGCCGGTAAACGCGAACGGCGAGGTCCTGTTGCGGTCGGTCGTGTCTTTGGGCAGCTGTGGGAGAATAGACGTGCCAAGCAGTATCTTCTCTTTTGCCGCCGCATTATAGGGCTTGCCAGACTCAATCGACTCAAGGATCGCGGTAAGCTCGCTGCCAAGATAAACCGACACGATAGCCGGTGGAGCTTCGTTGGCGCCGAGCCGCAAATCGTTCGACGCCGTTGCGACCGAAAGGCGGAGCAGGTCCTGATAATCGTCCACCGCTTTGATTACCGCGACAAGGAACAAGAGGAACTGCGCGTTTTCGTACGGCGTTTCGCCCGGCGAGAGCAGGTTTACCCCGGTGTTCGTCTCAAGCGACCAGTTGTTGTGCTTGCCGGAGCCGTTCACACCAGCAAAAGGCTTCTCGTGGAGCAGGCAAACAAGCCCATGGCGCAGCGCGACCTGCTGCATAATCTCCATCACCAGCTGGTTGTGGTCGGTCGCGACGTTGAGCGTCGTGTGGATAGGCGCAAGCTCGTGCTGGGAGGGCGCGACCTCGTTGTGCTCGGTCTTCGCGAGAACTCCAAGCTTCCAAAGTTCTTCGTTGAGGTCTTCCATAAACGCTGCAACGCGCGGCTTTATCGAGCCGAAGTAGTGGTCTTCAAGCTCCTGGCCTTTGGGCGGGCGTGCTCCAAACAGCGTGCGGCCAGTAAAAATCAAGTCGGGCCGCCTTTCGTAAAGCGCGCGGTCTACAAGGAAGTATTCCTGCTCGGGTCCGACGGTGGGATAAACATACGAAACATCTGTGTTCCCGAAAAGCCGCAGGATGCGCAGCGCCTGCTTGTTGAGCGCCTCCATCGAACGAAGCAGCGGCGTCTTTTTGTCGAGCGCGTGGCCGCCGTACGAACAGAACGCGGTCGGGATGCAAAGCGTCTTGCCCTTTATAAACGCGTAAGAGGTTGGGTCCCAAGCGGTGTAGCCGCGAGCTTCAAACGTGGCACGCAAGCCGCCCGACGGGAATGACGACGCGTCCGGCTCGCCGCGGACCAGCTGCTTGCCCGAAAACTCCATTATGACTTTGCCGTCGGGAGTCGGCGAGATGAAGCTGTCGTGCTTTTCGGCGGTGATACCGGTTAGCGGCTGGAACCAGTGCGTGTAATGTGTCGCCCCGTGCTCGATCGCCCAATCCTTCATCGCGTTAGCGACTACGTTCGCTACCTCGATGTCAAGGTCCTTGCCTTCCTTTATGGTACGCATCAGGGAATTGTAGGTCTCTGCGGGAAGGCGCTGTTTCATTACTGTCGGGCCGAAGACGAGTGAGCCGAAATAATCGGGGAGCTTTTTCATATGGAGCCTCCTGTTGCCTTCTCAAAGTTTTTTACAAAGATAAAGCGCCGCAGATACCAATCTGCGGCGCCTTTGCCGTATTGACACTAACATTATAATCGCGCTGTATCAATTTGTCAATAGTTTTTTTCAAAAATGCATGACATTTTAAAAGATTATGCATATTCGTCAATGCCGAGGCAATTAGCTGGGCAATTGCTTGTGTGTATTGCAAGATTGTGCATTGTGTTCTTGCAAATCCATTGACAAAATAGCAACCTACCGATTATAATAATACTACCGTGAACAATGGCGTTCATCAGCGGGCAAGCTATGCCCGCGCGATGAGCGCCTTTTTCTTTCCTTATTAATATTTGTGCGTTTATTCTGAAAATTACGGACGGTGATCACTGATGAAGCTTGTCGAAGGCCGGGTACGCATCCCGTCGGGTTGCGCGATTTCCGGAATCATATCGCGCGACAGAAGAAAATTTACCGGCGAGCGCATTGTCGAGTCTATGAAAGTCATGCGCGAGCGATCTAACGGGCTTGGCGGGGGTTTTGCGGCATATGGCATTTATCCCAAATACAAAGACAGCTACGCGCTGCATATATTTTATAACGATTCAAACGCCAAGCGCGAGTGCGAAGCATTTTTGAACGAACATTTTGAAATCGACGAAGCGTCGGAGCTGCCGACGCGCAAAATCCCCGAAATCACCGACGAGCCGCTTATCTGGCGCTATTTTGCGCTACCCCGCCCGTCAAGGCTCGCGGCAAGCCAGCTCGACGAGCGAGAATACACCGCGCGCTGCGTGTTCGCCATTAACGCGCGAATCGACGGCGCTTATGTTTTCTCAAGCGGCAAGAATATGGGCGTGTTTAAAGCGGTTGGATACCCAGAGGACGTCGGAAGGTTTTACATGCTCGACGAGTACGAAGGCTATATGTTCATCGGCCACGGCCGCTATCCTACAAATACCCCCGGTTGGTGGGGAGGCGCACACCCATTCTCGCTTTTGGACTTTGCCGTAGTGCACAACGGCGAAATCTCGTCCTATGACGCAAACCGAAGGTTTATTGAGATGTTCGGCTACCGGTGCGCGCTGATGACCGATACCGAGGTTATCACTTATATTCTCGATTATCTCATACGCCACGTGGGGCTGACGCTTGAAGAGAGCGCTTCGGTTATTGCGGCGCCTTTCTGGAGCTCGATTGCAAAAAAGCCGCCCGAAGAGCGCGAGCGGCTGACGTACCTGCGCACAATGTTCCCGAGCCTGCTTGTCACCGGACCGTTTTCGATTATTTTCTGCTTTGAAGGCGGCATGATGGCGCTTAACGACCGGCTAAAGCTGCGCTCGATGGTCACCGCCGAAAAAGGCGACATGGTCTATGTCGCAAGCGAAGAATGCGCTATACGCGCGGTAGAGCCCGACGCAGAAAACCTGCGATATCCTTCTGGTGGCGAGCCGGTAATCGTAACACTAAACGGAGGCAAAGACAATGCCTAATTATATCTTACCGGATTTTGAAGTTGAGCGAAGAGACGACAGATGCATCCGTTGCCGTGTTTGCGAACGGCAATGCGCCAACGAGGTGCACTCATACGATGAAGAAAATGATGTCATGCTTGCCGATGAGTTGAAATGCGTCGGCTGCCACCGCTGTGTTGCGCTCTGCCCTACGCGCGCACTGAAAATTGTAAAATATAGCGGCACTTTCCGTGAAAACGCCAACTGGTCAAACCAGTCGATACTGGAGATTTACAAGCAGGCTGAAAGCGGCGGCGTGCTTTTGTCTTCCATGGGCACGCCAAACCCATATCCCGTTTATTTCGATAAAATCCTCATCAACGCCTCTCAGGTTACAAACCCCTCGATCGACCCACTACGCGAGCCGATGGAAACGCGCGTCTTCCTCGGCAAAAGGCCCCAAAATATAGAGCGCGACGAGACAGGCAAGCTCAATAACAACCTGCCGCCCCAGCTTGAGCTTTCGGTTCCGATCATGTTTTCGGCGATGTCGTACGGCTCGATAAGCTACAACGCGCACGAGAGCCTCGCGCGCGCGGCGACCGAGCTTGGCATCTACTACAATACCGGCGAAGGCGGCTTGCACGAGGACTTCTACAAATATGGCCCGAACACGATTGTTCAGGTCGCATCCGGACGATTCGGCGTGCATAAGGGTTACCTCGACGTCGCCGCAGCGATTGAAATCAAGATGGGCCAAGGCGCAAAGCCGGGCATCGGCGGGCACCTTCCCGGCGAAAAAATCACAGAAGACGTCTCACGTGCCCGCATGATCCCCGTCGGCACCGACGCAATCTCGCCGGCGCCGCACCACGATATATATTCAATTGAAGATTTGCGCCAGCTTGTCTACTCGCTCAAAGAAGCGACCGAGTACAAAAAGCCGGTCATTGTAAAAGTCGCGGCGGTACACAACATCGCGGCGATAGCCAGCGGCATAGCGCGCAGCGGCGCGGACATAATCGCAATCGACGGCTTCCGCGGCGGAACTGGCGCGGCGCCGACCCGCATACGCGACAACGTCGGCATCCCCATCGAGCTTGCGCTCGCAAGCGTCGACAAGCGGCTGCGCGACGAGGGCATCCGCGGCAATGTCTCGCTTGTCGTGGCGGGTAGCATCCGCAACTCGGCCGACGTCGTCAAAGCCATCGCGCTCGGCGCGGACGCCTGCTACATAGGCACGGCGGCTCTCATCGCGCTCGGCTGCCATCTTTGCAGGACCTGCCACCTTGGCAAATGCAATTGGGGCATCGCGACCCAGCGCCCCGACCTTGTAAAGCGGCTTAATCCCGAAATCGGTTACAAGAGGCTTGTCAACCTCGTCACCGCATGGCAGCACGAAATCAAAGAGCTACTCGGCGGCATGGGCATCAACTCAATCGAGGCGCTGCGCGGAAACCGGCTTATGCTGCGAGGCGTCGGCCTCAACGAAAAAGAGCTTGAGATTTTAGGAATTAAACATGCGGGCGAGTAATCCTTGCAAATCCCACAGGCTAAGGGGAGTAGTTATGAAAAGAGTATACGTTAATGAAAAATGGTGCCTCGGCTGCCGGCTCTGCGAGTACAACTGCGCCTTCGCCAACTCGGGTGAAAAAGATATGGTAAAGGCGCTGAAAGGCAAAAAAATTTACCCGCGTATCAGGGTCGACGAGCATGACGGCATTACTTTTGCGGTATCCTGCCGCCACTGCGAGGATCCGATCTGCGTCAAAAGCTGCATCGCGGGCGCACTATCAAAAGAAGGCGATGGCATGGTAAAGCTCGACCGCACAAAGTGCGTCGGCTGCCTTACCTGCGTGCTCGTCTGCCCATATGGGGCGGTCGTCCAGGACGAGAGGGGCGCGGCGTTAAAATGCGAACTGTGCCTTACCAATACCGCCGGATACCCCGCATGCGTTAAAGGCTGCCCAAACGCTGCCATCGTTTACGAAGAGAGGGATTGAAAATGATATCAAAATATGTTATAATAGGCGGAGGCGTTGCTTCAACCGGTTGCATTGAGGGCATCCGCAAAGTAGACCCGTCAGGCGGGATAACGCTTATCACCGCCGAACCATACCTTACCTATTGCCGCCCGCTTATCTCATACCTGCTCGAGGGCAAAACGACGCTGGAGAAGATGCTATACCGGCCCGAGAGCTTCTATGAGAAAAACGGCGTGCGGGTTATGCTCGCCACAAAATCTGAGCGCATTGACCCAGAGCGCAAAACCGTTATGCTCTCGGACGGCACAAGCATAGGCTATGAGAAACTCCTATGCGCGACGGGATCGGTGCCTTTTGTGCCGCCGTTTGAAGGGCTCGATACAGTAAAAAGTAAATTTTCGTTTTTGACACTTGACGACGCGCTTGAACTCGAGAGAGCCATCACCCCCGAGTCGCGCGTCTTTATAGTAGGCGCGGGGCTTATCGGCCTCAAATGCGCCGAAGGCATCCACGGCCGGGTCGGCAGCATCACAGTCTGCGACCTTGCGCCGCAGGTGCTGGCAAGCATACTCGATTCTGACAGCGCCAATATTGTCGAGGAAACCCTCCAAAGCCATGGCATAAATCTTATCCTCGGCGACACTGTGGCAAAATTCGAGGAGAATGTGGCGATCCTGCAAAGCGGCGCGAGTGTCGAGTTTGACGTTCTCGTGCTTGCGGTCGGCGTCCGCCCAAACGTCGCGCTCGTGCGCGACGCGGGCGGGAAGATCGGGCGCGGCATAATCGTCGACGACACGATGCTCACCTCGCTGCCCGACGTCTATGCCGCAGGGGATTGCACTGAAAGCTTCGATATAACCTCGTCCTCAAGCCGCGTGCTAGCCATCTTGCCAAACGCATATATGCAGGGCGAGTGCGCCGGCATAAACATGGCGGAGGGATACTCCAGCTATGCAAACGCCGTCCCGATGAACTCGGTCGGGTTTTTCGGCCTTCACATCGCGACTGCCGGCACCTATACCGGAGAGCTGCACGAAATACGCACCCCGGGCTGCCTGAAAAAGCTATATGTAAATGAAGGCAGGCTCGTCGGATTTATCATCATCGGCGACACGACTCGCGCTGGTATTTATACCTCCTTGATACGAAACAAAACGCCGCTTGATGAGATCGATTTCGAGCTTATAAAAAATTATCCTTCCCTTATGGCTTTTTCGGGAAATTCTCGATTGAAAATGCTCGGAGGTGTGGTATAATGGTTATAAATGCGTACGGCCTCGATTTTAAGGAGCTTAACGCGAAAATTCGCGCCGTGGGATCCGATTGCGTTGTGGAAGGCTGCATCGGGCAGCGCTATATCGGCGAAGGGCTTGACGGAGTGACGCTGAAGCTGTACGGCACCCCGGGCAACACGCTCGGCGGCTATCTCAACGGCGCCACCATTGAAGTGTTCGGCAACGCGCAAGACGAGGTCGGCGACACGATGAACGCCGGCCGCATCATTGTACATGGCAATATCGGCGATGCGGCAGGCTACGCGATGCGCGGAGGAGTAATCTGCGTTCGCGGCAACGCCGGTTACCGAACCGGCATCCACATGAAAGAGTACAAAGACAAGCGCCCGGTGATTATAATCGGCGGCTATACAGGCAGCTTTCTCGGCGAATACCAAGCCGGCGGCGTTATAATAGTACTGGGGCTTGGCGGCCCAAGCCCTTATACCGGCAACATCGTCGGCGAGTTCCCCTGCACGGGAATGCATGGCGGAAAGCTCTTTTTGCGCGGTAGGGCGGAAGGCGTGGATTTCCCCGCCCAAGTAAACGTCCGCCTAGCCGGCGAAGAAGACAGGGCTGAGCTTGCGGGGCACCTTGAGATTTTCGCATACTCGTTTGGATACCCGCTCGGCTGGCTGCTTGACAGCGACTACACGGTCGTGACGCCGAACACCAAAAGACCGTACAAACAGCTTTATGTACAGAACTGAGGAGGCCGTGGGGCATGGGATACACAATTGACGAGGTTATGCAATATGTCGCGGAAGAGGACGTAAAGTTCATCCGGCTCGCCTTTTGCGACATATTCGGCAAACCGATGAATATTTCCATCATGCCGACGGAGCTGGAACGCGCATTTTTGCATGGTATAGCGTTCGATGCTTCCGCCGTCCGCGGCTTCGGCGAGGAATCCGGCTCCGATTTGATTCTGTGCCCCGACCCGTCGACCCTGGCGCTTTTGCCCTGGCGTCCCGAGCACGGCAGGGTCGTGCGCATGTACTGCAATATCACCTATCCCGACGGCAGCCCATTCGAGCTTGACACCCGCAGCCTCCTTGCCGCCGCCGATGAGAAGGCGAAAGCCGCCGGTTACAGCTTCAAGTTCGGCACCGAGTATGAATTTTACCTTTTCAAAACCGACGAGCACGGCCTGCCCACGCGCGAACCTTACGACCGGGCAGGCTATATGGATATAGCCCCCGAAGACAAGGGGGAAAACATCCGCAGGGAAATCTGCCTCACGCTCGAACAGATGGGAATAATCCCCGAGTCTTCCCATCACGAGGAAGGCCCGGGTCAAAATACAATTGCGTTCCGCTACTCCGATCCGCTTTCTGCCGCGGATAACGCAATCACATTTAAGTCTGTGGTCCGCACGATAACAGCCCGCAGCGGGCTTTTCGCGGACTTTTCGCCCAAACCGCTTGATGACGCGCCGGGGAACGCCCTGCACGTCCATATCTCCGCCACCGCTGACGACAGCCGCGACTGCATCCCCGGCATCGTCGCCGGAGTGCTAACCCGCGCGCGCGAGCTTACGGCGTTTTTCAACCCCTCCGAGGAATCTTACAAGAGGCTCGGCAAAATGAAAGCGCCGGCATATGTTTCGTGGTCGCACGGCAACCGCTCCCAGCTTGTCAGAGTACCTGTAGCGCAATGGGGAAACCGCCGCGTCGAGCTGCGCTCGCCCGATCCGCTAGCAAATCCCTACCTTATAATACTCTTGCTTATTTACGCGTGCCTTGAGGGATTCGAGAGCGGCGCTATGCTGCCGGAGCCGATAAATATAGATTTGAACGCTTCCGGCGCAGTGGAAGGCATGTGCCTTCAGCAGCTTCCAAAAACATACCAAGACGCGAAAAAGCTCGCGCTCGAGAGCGATTTTGTTCGCGCGCATTTGCCGAAAAGGCTTCTTGACTCCTTTTTCGGCAAGCAGTGACACCTGCCCGCAGCGGGGCACCTCGGACGAAAGGCGGTAAAGCGCATGACATTCGACGAACGTACTTACAATACGCTCGTTGTCTCTGCGTCCGCGAAACTGACGGAGTTTTTGGAGCCGCTGCTCCCTAAATCCGAGTTTTGGCCTGTCACTGTCGAGCGCGATATAGGCAGCGCCAAACGCGCGACACTGGAGTCGGAGTTTGATATTGTTATTGTCAACACACCTCTTCCGGACGAATTCGGCTGCGATTTCGCGATCGAAATCTGCCAATCCAGCGATGCGGGCGTGCTTATGTTTGTCAAAAGCGAGCTCGCCGAAGATATAACCGAGCGGGTAAGCGGCTTTGGCGTTTATGTGCTAGCAAAGCCCGTCACGAAGCCCGCGGTGGCATCTGCGCTAAAGCTGCTCTGCGCGACGCGGGAACGCCTGCGCCGGATTGAAAAGAAGTTTGAGACGCTTGAGAATAAAATGGAAGAAATCCGTTTGGTCAACCGCGCCAAATGGATACTAATAGACCAGTTTAAAATGACAGAAGCCGAAGCCCACCGTTTTATTGAAAAGCAAGCAATGGATATGCGTATTACAAAACGGGCGGCTGCGGAAAATATAATAAAGACGTACCAATCTCAATAACTCGGGGGAAACCTTTAATATGCAGTATTTTTGCAGTCGCAGGCACTGCACAACAAACGAAGACAAGCCTCATGAGGAGTGCGCGGTTTTCGGCATAAGCCTTCATGGCAGCGACGAAGCCGCGGGCCTTACATACAATGCCCTTCTCTCGCTCCAGCACCGGGGGCAGGAGGGTAGCGGCATCGCCGTAACCGTCGACAACCAGATAGTCGTTCACAAAGGCATGGGGCTTGTCGGCGACGTGTTCGGTGGCGGCGCGCTGGCTGAGCTACCAAAAAGCTCGTCGGCTCTTGGCCATAACCGATACTCAACAGCAGGTGGCAGCAGCGAACAGAACGTCCAGCCTTTCGTCACCGAGTATCTGACCGGGCGGCATGCCGCGGCGCATAATGGAAACGTGACGAATGCCGACGAACTGCGCGAGTGGCTCCGCAAACTCGGCGTCCGCTTTGAAGCGACAAGCGACAGCGAGGTAATCTCTGCGCTGGTGGCTTACTATACCGTCACTCTCGGCGATATAAAAGCAGGCGTTAAAAAAGCGGTGTCCGAGCTCCGCGGCGCGTTTTCGCTTGTCATACTGTGCGGCGACGGCAGGATTGTCGCTGTCCGTGACGCCGACGGTTTCAGGCCGCTTTGCATCGGCGTCGGCGAAAGCGGCATAGCGGTTGCGTCCGAAAGCTGCGCGCTCGATGCGATAGACTATAAGTTCCTACGCGATGTCGAGCCGGGTGAGCTTGTCGTCTTTGAGGGCGGAGAGCTCGTTTACTCGGAAAAAGTACTCACACATCGCACTCCCGACAATGGCCTTTGCATCTTTGAATACGTATACTTTGCCCGCCCCGACTCGGTAATCGACGGCGTGTCGGTATACGAGGCAAGATTTAATATGGGGCGCACGCTCGCGCGCGAGCATCCGGCCGAAGCCGATGTCGTTTGCGGAGTTCCTGACTCCGGACTCGAGGCTGCGGCCGGATTTGCTGCGGAAAGCGGTCTTCCGCTGGTTACCGGTTTTGTCAAAAACCGCTATCTCGGCAGGAGCTTCATATATCCGACCCAAGCCCAGCGCAAAAAAATCGTCAAGCTCAAGCTCAACCCGCTGCGCGCGAACATAGAAGGCAAAAGGGTGGTGCTTGTCGACGATTCGATCGTGCGCGGCACGACAAGCGAGAAGATAGTCGCGTCCCTGCGCGAAGCCGGGGCTAAAGAAGTGCACCTACGCATTTCGTCGCCGCCGTTTAGGCATGTCTGCCGATACGGCACCGACATCGCAAGCGAGGACGCGCTTATCGCGAACCATATGACTGTCGACCAGATTTGTAAGAAACTTGGAGCGGACAGCCTCGGTTATATCAGCGTGGAAGGGCTTGTTGCGGCTTGCGGTAAGCCTGCCGAGTATTTCTGCAAGCAGTGCTTTGTCGGTCGCCGCGGATAATTCGGGAATTCTAGTAAGGAGAGTTACGGTAAACCCGGCATTTATGGCTGAAAAGAAAGCGTATTTAATACTCGAAGACGGGCAGTGCTTTGAAGGATACGCCTTCGGAGCGGAAAAAGAAGTGACCGGCGAAGTGGTATTCACCACCGCGATGACAGGCTATCTTGAAACACTGACCGACAAAAGCTACTACGGACAGATTATAACCCAGACATTCCCGCTTATAGGCAACTATGGGGTTATTCCGGAAGATTTCGAGGGCAAAAGCATCCGTGCGTTCGGTTATATCGTAAACGACCTCTGCACGGCGCCCTCAAACTTCCGTTGCCAAGGCACGCTCGACAAATTCCTGCGCGAGCAGGGCGTGCCGGGGATTTTCGGCATCGACACAAGGAAGCTTACGCTTATCCTTCGCTCACGCGGGACGATGAACGGGAGAATTGCATATGCTCCCGAGTATTCGCCCGATATCGCAGCGTATAAAATAAAGGACGCCGTCAAAAACGTTTCGGTCGCCTCGCCGGTTTCCGGACGGGGCGGCAATTTTAAAGTGGCGATGCTCGACTACGGCTACAAAGAAAACATACGCCGCGAGCTTGAGCAGCGGGGTTGCAGCGTCACGATATTCCCATACAACACCTCCGCGAAAGAAATTGCGGACTTTAGCCCCGACGGCATAATGCTTTCAAACGGCCCCGGCAACCCCGCGGATAATACCGAATCAATCGCCACCTTGCGAGAGCTTTTCAAAAGTACCGAAATACCGATGTTCGGAATCTGCCTCGGGCACCAACTTCTCGCGCTCGCCGCGGGATTTTCGACAGAAAAGCTCAAGTTCGGCCATCGCGGCTCCAACCAGCCGGCAAAAGACGTTGTCACCGGCAGGACATACATCACCACGCAAAACCACGGCTACGTGGTTACCAGCGAAAGCGTGGATCCCGAAATAGCGCAAACTCGTTTCGTAAATATGAACGACGGTACAAACGAAGGACTGCAGTACAAAAGGAAATGGACGTTCTCAGTCCAGTTCCATCCTGAAGGCTGCGGGGGTCCGCGCGACACCGCGTTCCTTTTCGACGAGTTTGTAAAGCTCATGGGGGAGTATAGACGTGCCAAAGGATAATTCCATAAAGAAGGTAATGCTCATCGGCTCCGGCCCGATCGCCATCGGGCAGGCTGCCGAGTTTGACTATGCGGGAACGCAAGCTTGCCGCGTGCTGCGCGAAGAAGGCGTGGAGATAGTGCTTGTCAACTCAAACCCGGCGACAATCATGACCGACAGCGTTATGGCCGATAAAATATATATAGAGCCGCTGACGCTGACTACCGTGCGCCGGATTATCGAAAAAGAGCGTCCGGACAGCATACTCTCAGGAATGGGTGGGCAGACGGGGCTTACGCTCTGTATGCAGCTCGCGCGCACCGGCGTGCTTGAAAAATACGGCGTGCGGTTGCTCGGCAGCTCGCCTGAAACCATCGACAAAGCCGAGGACAGAAAGCTCTTCAAAGAGACGATGCAGTCCATTGGGCAACCTGTCATCCCCTCGGCTATCGCGACGAGCATGGAGGAAGCATATGCGTTCGCCGAGGAAAACGGCTACCCGGTAATAATCCGCCCAGCGTTCACGCTCGGCGGCAGCGGCGGCGGCATCGCGCATAACCGCGCCGAGCTGACCGAAGTCGCGTCGACCGGACTTGCCGCGTCGCCTATCGGGCAGATTCTCGTCGAACGCTGCGTCGCCGGCTGGAAGGAAATCGAGTTTGAGGTAATGCGCGACAAGATCGGCAACGTCATCGCGGTATGTTCAATGGAAAATATCGATCCGGTAGGGATACATACCGGTGACAGCATTGTCGTCGCGCCCGCTTTGACTCTCGCCGACCGCGAGTATCAGATGCTGCGCTCAGCAGCGCTCGACATCATCCAGGCGCTCGGTGTCGAAGGTGGCTGCAACGTGCAGTTCGCGCTCAACCCAAACAGCTTTGAGTATGCGGTCATTGAGGTCAACCCGCGCGTTTCGCGTTCGTCTGCGCTCGCATCGAAGGCGACCGGCTATCCCATCGCAAAAGTCGCGACGAGGATCGCGCTCGGCTACACGCTCGATGAGATTAAGAACGTCGTCACCGGTAAAACCTGCGCCGCATTTGAGCCTTCGCTCGACTATGTTGCCGTCAAGATGCCAAAATGGCCCTTCGACAAGTTCGTCTATGCCAGCCGCGAGCTTGGCACGCAGATGAAGGCGACCGGCGAGGTAATGAGCATTTCCGACACATTTGAGGACGCGCTGCTTAAAGCCATCCGCGGCGCAGAGATCGGGCGCAAGACGCTCGAGGCACCTGAATACCGCGATTTGCCTGACAAAAAACTCAGGGAGCTTCTTGTCCACGCTACCGACGACCGGCTTTTCGTCATTGGCGAGGCGATACGCCGCGGCTACTCGGACGATGAGCTTTACGAGCTTACTAAAATCGACCGGTTCTTTATCGACAAGTTCCGCAACATTGTGGAAGGTAAAGTGCGTACCGGCAAACCGGTGTATCGCATGGTCGACACTTGCGCGGGCGAGTTTGAGGCCCAGACCCCGTATTTTTATGCGGTGCCAAACGGCGACGGAAAATTTGCTGACGAGGCAGGCGAGTTTGTCGCGCGCAGCACGAAGCCGCGCGTAGTCGTCATCGGATCAGGCCCCATCAGGATCGGCCAAGGCATCGAGTTCGACTATGCCTGCGTGCGGTGCGTCTTCGCGCTCAAGGAGATGGGCTATGAAGCGATTGTCATAAACAACAACCCCGAGACCGTCTCGACAGACTTTGACATCTCCGACAGGCTATACTTTGAGCCGCTGACAATCGACGACGTGATGCGGGTCATCGAGATTGAAAAGCCGCTCGGCGTTATTGTCGCGTTCGGCGGAGGCACCTCAGTGAAGCTCGCAAAGCAGCTTGACGAGCGCGGCGTTAAAATCCTTGGCACCGGCGCCGAGGCGATTGACATCTGCGAGGACCGCAAGCGTTTTGACGCGCTGCTCGAGTCGCTCGGCATAAAGCGGCCGAAAGGCTACTCGGTCACCAGCGAAGAGGAAGCGATCCATGCCGCCGAGGAGCTAGGCTATCCCGTGCTCATGCGCCCCTCGTATGTGCTCGGCGGTCAGAATATGATTATAGCGTATGGCGAGGACGACGTCGTCGAGTATGCTCGCATCATTTTCTCGCACCGCCAAGACCGCCCGGTGCTTATCGACAAATATATAAGCGGGCTTGAAGTCGAGGTCGACGCAATTTCCGACGGCAAAGAAGTGCTTCTGCCCGGTATTATGGAGCATGTCGAGCGGTCGGGCATTCACTCGGGCGACAGCATAGCCATTTACCCCGCCATCCACGTCAGCGAGGAGATGGCAAACCGCATCTTCGAGGAAACAAAGAAAATTTGCCTTGCGCTAAATGTGCGCGGGCTTATAAACGTGCAGTACCTCATCAGTGGCGGCGAGCTGTATGTTATAGAGGTTAACCCGCGCGCGTCGCGCACGGTTCCATATCTCAGTAAGGTGACCGGCATCCCGATGTGCACAGTCGCAACGCGCATTATGATGGGCGAGTCGCTCGCAGATTGTGGATATTCCGACGGCATCGCGCCGATCACGCCGTATTTCGCGGTTAAAGTGCCGGTCTTCTCGTTTGAAAAGCTCTCAGGCGTCGACACCCAGCTTGGCCCGGAGATGAAGTCGACTGGCGAGGTTCTCGGCATCGGGCGCGATATGCGGGAGGCGCTTTATAAGGGCCTTGTCGCGGCCGGGTATAAAATGAAGCGCAAAGGCGGGGTTATTTTCACGGTACGCGACTCCGACAAAAGCGAGATCGCCGCAATCGCGAGGAAATTCCGCGTGATGGGCTTTAGGCTATACGCCACCTCGGGTACAGCGGTAGAAATCCGCGCGGGCGGCATGCCTGTGACGGTTTTAAACAAAATCAGCGAAAATCCGCGCGATAACCCCATAACGGCACTTGACAGCGGCGAAATTTCTTATATAATTTCTACATCGGCAAAAGGAAGAAATCCCGCATTTGACGACGTAAAGATACGCCGGCGCGCGGTATCGCTCGGCATCCCGTGCCTTACTTCTATTGACACCGCCAATGCGCTGGCCGACAGCTTGCAAAGCGGGTATAACGAGGAGAATGTCAGCTTGATAGACATCAATGAATACATCCAATCGATAAAAGCGGATAGGGGCGTTTAAGATTATGAAAAGGACAAAATATGTATTTGTAACCGGCGGCGTGGTTTCTGGGCTCGGCAAAGGAATAACCGCCGCCTCGCTGGGCAGATTGCTCAAGCAGCGCGGACTTAAAGTCGCGGCACAGAAACTTGACCCATATATGAACGTCGACCCGGGCACGATGAGCCCTTATCAGCACGGCGAGGTTTTCGTTACCGACGACGGTGCGGAGACCGACTTGGATCTGGGCCATTACGAGCGGTTTATTAACGAGAACCTTAATAAATACTCCAACCTGACCTCCGGACGCGTTTACTGGAACGTGCTGCAGCGCGAGCGCGAGGGCGGGTACCTCGGACAAACCGTCCAAATTATACCTCACATTACGAATGAAATTAAAGACTTCATCCGCGCGGGTGCAAAGGCGACATGCGCAGACGTGCTTATAACCGAGATCGGCGGAACGATTGGTGACATCGAAAGCCAAGCGTTCCTTGAGGCTATCCGCCAAATATCCATTGAGGAAGGCCGCGAAAACTGCCTTTTCATACACGTCACCCTTGTCCCGTACCTGCGCGCGACCCAGGAGCATAAATCCAAGCCCACGCAGCACTCCGTAAAGGAGCTACAGGCATCGGGAATCACCCCTAACATCATTATCACGCGCTCGGACGAGCATCTCGACGACGAAATCAAGAAAAAAATCGCGCTGTTCTGCAACGTCAGGCGCGACTGCGTGATCGAAAACGTCACGCTCCCCTGCCTATACGAGGCGCCGCTCATGCTGCATGAGAACGGGCTTGACCGGGTTGTCTGCCGCGAGCTTGGGCTCGATTGCCCCGAACCCGATCTCACGAGCTGGCGCGCAATGGTCGAGAAGATCAAAAACCTCGACAAAACCGTTAAAATCGCAATCTGCGGCAAGTATACGAAACTGCACGACGCATACCTCTCAATCAACGAGGCTTTGCGCCATGCGGGCTATGTATACGGCGCCGATGTAGATATAATGTGGGTCGACAGCGAAAACGTCACCGACGAGAACGCTGCCCGCATATTTAAGGAAGCCAAAGGTATCCTTATCCCCGGCGGGTTCGGCGACAGGGGTATAGAGGGCATGATCTCGGCAGCAAAATACGCGCGCGAGAATAACGTGCCGCTGTTCGGCATTTGCCTTGGCATGCAGATTATGACCATCGAGTTTGCGCGAAATGTCTGCGGCATGAAGGACGCAAACTCGACCGAATTTAACCCCGCCACGCCTTACCCTGTCATCGCCCTGATGGAAGGTCAGCAGAATATAACGAGGAAAGGCGGCACAATGCGCCTCGGCTCGTATCCTTGCGTTATTAAGAGCGGCACGCTCATGGCGTCGGCTTATGGCACCTCGCTGGTCCACGAACGCCACCGCCACCGCTACGAGTTCAACAACGATTTCCGCCGAGTTTTCATGGATCATGGCATCACGCTTTGCGGCACCTCGCCCGACGGCAGCCTGATTGAAGCCATCGAGCTTGACGCTAACCGCTTCTATATCGGCGTACAGTTCCATCCCGAATTCCTCAGCCGTCCGGACAAAGCCCACCCGCTGTTCCGCGAGTTTGTCGGCGCGGCACTCGGCGTTGCAGGAAACGGCTGCAAAAAATAAAAGCGGGTTATAGGCCTACTTATTGGGTTGCCTTTTCGCCGCTAATTGTGTATAATATTTGTAAAATCAAACGGGAAACCGGTTTATGGGATATATCCACGGTTTCCCATTTTGCCGATTAATAGGTTTGCTTTATGAAAGACGGATTTGTAAAGCTTGCGCTGGCGTCACCGCCACTTCGCGTCGCCGATTGCGAGTATAACATAGGCGAGATTGTAAGGCTCGCCCTCGCCGCATCCGAAGGCGGAGCGGTGGTGGCGCTTTTCCCGGAGCTATGCGTTACCGGGTACAGCTGCTCGGATTTGTTTTTCCACTCCGCGCTGCTTGACGCCGCCGAGCGCGCTGTGGAAGTGTTTGCAAAAAAGACCGCCGAGCTTGCCACGCTGTATTTCCTCGGCGTGCCGGTGCGGCTGTTCGGAAAGCTCTACAACTGCTGCGCGGCGATTTTCCGCGGCAAGCTGCTGGCACTTATTCCTAAGACTTTTCTCCCTAACTACAACGAGTTTTACGAAGCGCGGCAGTTTACGCCCGCGCCCCACATGACAGCGGAGGTAAGCTACGCCGGCCAGCTCTGCCCGTTTGGGACGAAAATACTTTTTGAGCATGCCGCGCTGCGCGAGCTTATAGTCGGCGCCGAAATCTGTGAGGACCTTTGGTGCCAAACCCCGCCTTCGACCAGACACTGTATGGCGGGAGCGACGCTTATATGCAACATTTCCGCCTCGCCCGAATCGGTCGGCAAGCCCGAGTACCGGCGCGACCTCGCCCGCATGCACTCGGCAAGGCATGTCTGCGCATACGCCTACACCTCGTCGGGACCGGACGAGTCGACAACAGACCTTATATACTCAGGCCATGCGTTTATCTGCGAGTACGGCACGACGGTCGCAGAATGCCCACCGTTCGGCGGCGCCGAGATTACATTCGGCGAGATAGACGTCAAGCGCCTCGATTACGAGCGCCGCAGGCTCTCGGACTTCGTATGCGAGCGTAATCCCGACTATATCTATATACCATTTGAAACCGAGCTGAGCGAGACAATGCTCACCCGCCGTTTTGCCAAAAGGCCTTTTGTGCCAGAAGACCGAGGCGACCGCGACAAGCGCTGTAGCCTGATACTCGATATGCAGGCGGCTGCGCTTGCCAAACGCCTGCGCCATACCGGCGCGAAAACCGCGGTGGTGGGAGTTTCAGGCGGGCTCGACTCGACTCTGGCGCTTATCGTCGCCTCGCGCGCTCTCGACCGGCTCGGAAGGCCACGCACCGATGCGATAGGCGTTACCATGCCCTGCTTCGGCACCGGCTCGCGTACGAAAAGCAATGCCGAAAAGCTCTGCCGGCTGCTCGGGGTGACCTTCCGCGAGATTCCGATAGCAAAATCAGTCGCACAGCACCTTATGGACATCGGCCACGACGGCATAACGCCAGACGTGACGTTCGAAAACGCGCAAGCTCGCGAGCGCACACAGGTGCTGATGGACATCGCGAACCAAACAGGCGGGCTTGTTGTCGGCACAGGCGACCTCTCAGAAATGGCGCTCGGCTGGTCGACTTATAACGGCGACCATATGTCGATGTACGCCGTCAACTGCTCGGTGCCTAAAACGCTTGTGCGCTACCTTATCGCTTATTTTGCCGACACCTGCGACAGCCCCGAGCTTTCAGGTGTGCTGCTTGACATCCTTGACACCCCTATCTCTCCAGAGCTTATTCCATCAAAAGACGGCGAGATTTCGCAGCGTACCGAGGAGATATTGGGCGAGTACGAGCTGCACGACTTTTTCCTCTATTATATAATCCGCTGGGGCTATGACCCTGCAAAAACGCTTCGCATCGCGAAACTGGCATTTGCCGGCGACTATGACGAAAAACATATAGAAAATACGCTGAAGCTTTTTATAAGGCGCTTTTTCAGCCAGCAGTTCAAGCGCTCCTGCACGCCCGACGGCGTAAAGCTCGGCACCGTATCGCTATCGCCGCGCGGGGACTGGCGAATGCCGTCCGACGCGTCGGCTGCAGCGTGGCTGTCGATGCTTTAGACTTTGCATGACTTTGTCCGCAGAGGGCAACATACCTACCCTCTGCGTTTTTTATAACTGCGAAATCGCCAAAAATACCCCATGAAAGGATACCGGTAATGAAACGCACTGTTTCCCTACTTTTAGCGGCATCTATTATCTTTGGCTCCCTTTTGGCTTCAGGCTGCGCTGACGGCGACGGCACTGCCGCTCCTGAGACTACGGAGGCCGAAACCACTGCCCCGGTTGAAACTGCAGCTGAAACCGAGCCGGCGGTTGACACCGACCTTGAGCGCGCCGAAACAGTCTTCGACGCATTTATAAAGTATTATTACAACAAAGGCAAGTTCAGAAACGCCGACTTTTGGGACAATGCCGAGATTTTCGAGACCGTCATCGACGCCTATGAAGTCACACGCGATGAAAAATATCTTAACTATATAAAAGAAATTGCGGAGGCAACGCTTAAGCAATACGGCAAAAAGTGGACTTGGAACGAGTACAATGACGATATAATGTGGCTTTGTATCGCCTTTTTGCGCGCATACTTTTTGACCGGCGAAGACGACTATTTGCGCTATGCAAAGATAAATTTCGACCCGGTTTGGGAGCGCGCGTATAGCGAGGACCTCGGCGGCGGGCTTTGGTGGCGAACCGACAACAAAAGCAAAAACTCCTGCGTCTGCGGGCCGGGCGCTATAGCCGCGTGCCTGCTTGGCAAAGCTACCGGAAATGAGGAATATTACGAGAAAGCAAAGCTTGTGCTCGACTGGCAAATCGCCACCCTTTATGAGATAGGCCTTGGCAAAGTTTACGACGCCATTGACATAAAGGGCAACATTAACAAGTGGTCATCAACATACAACCAAGGCACATTTATCGGCGCCTGCATGCTTTATTACGAGTACAGCGGCGATGAGTCGTATTTAACCAAAGCCAAGAAAGCCGCCGAGTTTGCAATGCGGTTCATGTATAATTACGGCGTCATGAACAATGAAACCGAAGGGGGCGACCTTATCGGCTTTAAAGGGATACTCACGCGCTGGATTTCAAGATACGCCGTTATGGTAGAAAACAAGGAGGTTTTTGATTGGCTCAGGCGTAATGCCGACGCCGCTTGGAAAAACCGCAACTCGAAAAACCTTATTTGGACTGCATGGGGGACAAAGACCTCCGAGAAATACAGCCAGTACGACGTGTTCGGCATGAGCACAGCCGTGGCGCTTATGTTCAACCTCATGCTTGAAAGGCAACTACCGGAAAAAGCCGAATAAGCGCGATTATAACAGCAGCTCCATGCGCTTCATCAATTCTCGCAAATTTGCTCGTGCGCCGGCGTTAAACGAGTACACATTTAAAAACAGATTGTAACAGCCATGCATGAGGGCGACCTCGACGCAGTGGCATACATAGCTCCCCTCTTTAAGTGCTTATCAGAAAATGATTCCTCCCTCAGTATAAAAGCAAGCCTCGGTGCGGAATAAAACAGGCCGACCTTCGTGATGCAGGTCGGCTATTTCTTTTTGCAGCGGTCGAATCTTTTCGCAGTCGGAAGGCTCCGCCGGGCGTATTGTAAACTCCACTATATCACCTCTTTTTTAAAATATCGAGCGTGTGATGCGAGATGCCCGTCATGTCGGGCCGCTCGCAAATGTTAAAGTGGTATTTTAGGTACCATTCAAAAGTGCCGTCGTCGAGGCTATCGATATACTCTTTGAAATAATTTGTATACATATCGGTACCGACGAAATGCAGCCGCTTAACGTCAAGCCGAGCAGCCAGCGCGTCAATTTCCTCGCGGCGGTAAAGCTCGAAAACCTCTGCCGGCGTCGATGTGGTCAAAAAAGTTTTTGGGTCAATCAGCCCCGCATCAAGCACTTTTTTAAGGTTTCCTTTTAAAAAACAATACCCAATTATCGAAGGGTCGCTCATGAAGTAGGAAACAAACATCACACCGCCGCGCTTTGTCACGCGGAATGCCTCGTCCATCGCTGCGTGTTTGCGCGGAACTTTTCAATGTTGTGCTCTATAAGCTCTACGGCATCGACCTCATACCCTTGCCTTGCGTAGTGGTGCGAATATATCCCCGTGCCCGCGCCGATGTCGAGGATTTTCATGCCGGGCCGCAGGTATTTGTCTATATACCTCACCGTGGTCAAAAACTCGACGCATCCGTGCCTCGATCGCAGCCTTGAATCCTCGTCGTGGGATTGGTAATAGCCGTTCAGTACCTCAGATAGGTCCATTTTCCCTCCACCTCTCATAAAAACGGCACGGCTCCGTTGCGGTGAAGCCGTGCCTATTTTCACCCAATGTCTCCCTAATCTTTTAAAAACGAACATGGGGAGGCAAGCCCGCCGCAGTTGGTATAATACCAATAGCCGGCACGCTCATAATATCCGTCGAAATGTATTCTGCTATTGCATATGCATCTCATCCGACAGTCCTCCCGAAATTTTTCCCAGTATAGCACTGCCCCTATTGTTTGTCAAGCGCCCCGGCCCCGATAATTTTTGAAATTTGCTTGACATGCCCAGCTTTAGCGCGTTAAAATATCAGAGTAGTGAATATATTTTTCGCCGAAAAACTTGTAACCGGCGCGCTCCTATTTGATATATACAATTGAAAGGGCCCTGTTATGCCGACCGTTTTTACCGCGATAAAATCGTTGTGTGGGGAATTACCGGCGACGGCTCAAAGACCGGTGAGCTGGCAGTGCCTTTCAAAATAGTACGAGGCACAACCGTTTGATCGTGACGACTCGTGAGCATACTATTGACATCTTAAAAGATAGGACATTTTATGCCGACCAAAAAACTTGTTTTGTCTTCACTTTTTGCCGCGCTTATCGCGGTGGGAGCATGGATTTCTATACCAACCGCCGTGCCGTTTACACTGCAGACTCTAATGATTTTCCTTGCGCTCGGCTTGCTCGGCGGCAAATATGGAACCGTTTCGGTCGCGCTTTATATCGCGCTCGGCGCGTTTGGGCTGCCGGTATTCTCAGGCTTTAAGTCGGGTGTCAGCGCGCTGCTCGGGAGCACCGGAGGTTATATAATCGGGTTTGTGCTCGCCTCGCTTTTATACTGGCTTATTACCCGCGCATTTGGGGAAAAAACGCTGGTCATGGCGCTCGCAATGACGGCAGGCCTGCTTTTGTGCTACATATTCGGCACACTCTGGTTTGCAACCGTATACTCAGCCACGACCGGGCAGGTTTCGCTGCTGACGGTGCTTTCATGGTGCGTTTTCCCATTTGTTTTGCCGGACGCTGCAAAAATCGCGCTCGCGGTATTTTTGTCGCTAAAACTGAAAAGGTATTTAAAACTTCTCCAAGAATAAAGCTCCTCCTTCCGGAAGGCGCTTTCATTATCTATACTCAAACGTAACTTCGTATAGTTCCGCGTCGGTCGCGCCTAGCACGCATGATTCAAGCAGCTGGGCAGTCGAGTCGCCCTGGGCATGATTTTTCACCAGCGCAGCGACAGTAAGCTCTATAAACTGAGATGCGTCATGCGCTCCAGACTCGCAAACCGAAGCGTTGTGCTTTTTCAGCTCGGCAATCAGCGACTTTACGACCGAGCGCTTGTCTTTTAATGACCTGCACCATGGGGCGCGCAGCCTAAACGTGGCGTATAGGACTTCCATGTCAGCATTTTATAATCTTTACGTAAAACGTCCTTGTTCTTGGGCCGTCGAACTCGCAAAAATATATATCCTGCCAGGTGCCGAGGAGCATCCTGCCGTTTTCAACCGGAACAGTGACCGAGCTGCCCACGACGCTTGCTTTTATATGCGCCGTCGAGTTGCCCTCTGAGTGACGGTACTCCGGCAGGTGCGGGAACGCGCGGGCAAGCCCAAGAAGCATATCCCGCACGACATCCGGGTCGCTGTTTTCATTTATCGTAATCCCCGCGGTCGTATGCGGGCAGTATACAATGCACAGGCCTTCTGCGACCCCGCTTTTTTCAAGCGCATCTTTTACCTGTCTTGTGATGCTAACCATAGCCTCGGCGGGTGTTTTTAGCGTATACTCGTATATCATGCCAAAATCCTCCGAAACTTTTTAGCGATTATAACATGCCAAAAGGGATATTTCAATACTTATGTTAAGCAGCCGGCTGTTAGAACAAAAAACGGACAGGCAAAAAGCCTGTCCGATTCCGATATATTCTGTTTAGCTCTCAAGCTGTTTGCCGAGAAAGTTTGCGGCGGTTTGTATAAGCTTTATTTCGGTTTCGTGGTTACGGGACGTGTCGTTTTCGGTACCCATAGGCGCCAGAGATACGACGCATCCAATAACATCGCCTTCAGTAATGATAGGCATCGCGCAAGATATATAATACGAGGTGGAATCTTCGACGGCAATTTGCGTACGATCGCCCGGATTATGGACATAAAGCGACCGCGCTTCAATTATGCCTTCAAGGTCAGTCGATATACGACGGTCGGCAAATTCCTTTTTCGGCACGCCCGCGCACGCGACAACGCTGTCGCGGTCGGTTATCAGCACCGAAAGCTCGCAGGTCTTGTAAAGAGTTTCGGCATATTGCGACGCAAAAGAAGTCAGCTCGCCAATTGGCGAGTATTTTTTGAATATAACCTCGCCGTCACGGTCTATATATATCTCAAGCGGGTCGCCGTCGCGTATTCGCATTGTACGGCGAATCTCTTTGGGTATAACGACGCGCCCCAGATCGTCTATCCTTCTGACAATACCGGTTGCTTTCATTATATTTTCCCCTCTGTTCGAAACATTGACCGACGGAAACAAGCTTTATTCCCGCCGATTCTAGTTTTTACATTGACGTGTAGTTTTATACCGAAACGAGCAATAAAGCTGAAATTTGGATAGCGGCTAATTTAATTTGTTATTTCAACAAATTGTTCGCAAAATGTTGACAATTTCACTCGGTAATGATAGCATCGTTATAAACATAAACTATTGCGGGAGGATAACTAATGGGCAAATTTAGACTTTGGACGCTGATTTTAGCATTTTTTACGTTTGCCGCTTTGTTTGCCTGCTCTAATAACCCGGCGCCAAGCGATGGCTACGTATCCACATCAGAAACTATGCCCGAAGAAAGCACAGGTTATACCCTCAACCTTCCCGAAACCGACATGGAAGGCAAAGTTTTCACTTTTCTCACCACAAACTGGCCTGGCGAAGCTATTTGGACTTTTGACGAGATCACAATCGAGGAGCAAGACGGCAGCGCGGTCAACGACGCGATGTACCTGCGCAACGTAAACGTGCAAACCCGCTTCAACTGCAAGATTGGGGAGCGAAACATCGACTCATATGTAGACGCCGTAAACGAGCTGAACAAATCTATCCATGCAGGCGACAACGCCTACGATATCTTTATACCCCGCATGCAGGCGCTCACTACGTTGGTTGTCAACGATATGATTATTGACTTAAAAAAGCTCGGTTATATAGACTTTTCAAAGCCGTGGTGGGACGCAAGGGCGGTTGACGACCTTTCGCTTGCCAGCAAAAATTTCGGCGCCAACAGCTATATGACAACGATGGACAAAGGCGCGATCTCAACGTTTGTCTTCAACAAAGAGCTGATGCGCGACTACAACATCGAGATGCCTTACGGCTATATCCTTGATGGCTCATGGACGCTTGACAAAATGGCCGAGCAAATCAAGGCGGTTTCATCCGACCTTAATGCGGACGGCAAGATGGACTCAAACGACCTCTATGGGCTGCTATACCAGCGCGACACGCTACACGACATGCTTATTGCATCCGGCGAGTCGGTAGCGAAGAAAGACGAAAAAGGCTTGCCCTATGTTTCGCTGAACTCCGAAAGTGCGATTTCCAAAATACAACACATGTTCGAAATCCTCTACGACACCAATACCTGCTTCAACGTTATGACCCTGCCCGGCGACTTTAACGTCGGGATGAACAGCATGTTCCAAAGCAACCAGGGCCTTTACATGTGGATACGCATGGTCAATATCGTGCCGCTGCGCACCATGGAAGCTGACTTTGGAATCGCAGTCGTGCCCAAATTTGAAGAGTTGCAGAAAGAATACTACAGCACAGTCAACCCCTATACCGGCATTTTCATCTGCGTGCCGGTTACAAATATTGAAACCGACCACACCGGAATGTTCCTTGAGGCAATGGCATACGAGGGCTACATGCACGTTCGCCCCGCATATTACGACGTGCTTTTAAACGGAATAATCGCGCGCGACAACGAGTCGTCGCAGATGCTCGACATACTGTTTGCAAACCGCCGCTATGACCTTGGCGTCATCCTCGACATGGGCGACTTACGCAGCTTTATATACATGGTGATGAATTATGACACCAACATTGTGTCGTATGTAGAAAAGCGCCTGCGGCTTGCAAACAAAGACATCGAAAAGCTCACCGACGCGCTTTTGAAAAACGATGGATAAAATAGCGCCGAGCATTTCGGCAGACATACCGCCCCCGATAGGCGCCATTTTCGGGGGCGGAAGTTTTACACACATTGTAAAAACAGTATAAGGGTTGACAATATAATATAAGTATGGTATGATACTTGTAATCAAATAAAGAACCGTCGATGCTTTGCATGGAAGGGCTTTATAGTATTATTACTTAAAAGGTAGCGATATGAAAAAAGCCGCTTCCGTTTTTTTGCGCGCTGAAATAACCCAAAACGATGTTGAAAACCTAATATGTTGGCTTGAAAACGACATAGTGACCCAATATATGGAAGATGGGCTTGACACAGTCCAAATGTTACGCGAGATGGTAATTGAGCTGCCAGAGCATCTTTACTCGCTAAAGCTCAGTGATGGCGGCATGTTTTTTATTATAGACGGGGCGCTGGAAAAAGACGAGCCGCTTGAGCCGGTCGGCTTTTTAAGGCTCGACGAGTATGCATACCGCAGATATGAGCTAGTATTCGCGATAGGGCGCGAGGACCTCTGGGGTAATGGCTTCGGCAAGGCGGCGGTCCGCAAAGCGCTTGACATAGCATTTTTCGAGCATCGTGCCGACAGCGTGCGGGCCTTGGTTAGGCGTGAAAACATACGTTCGGCGCGCGTGCTTCTGGGAAGCGGATTTCTCCCGGGCTATGGTGGACAAAAGCTTATGGAATACTCTTTAACTTTCAGGGATTACCTTTCTCACCTTCGGAAGCTTCAGTCGATGTAATCTTTTTTAGGCGGTGATTCTGTGCGGTGACTCTCCCTTCCCCTCTTTTGGTCCTAAAAAAAGTCATAATCTTTATATATCCGCCGCGCTGCCTTTGCTGCGGCAGGCTGCTGTCCGGCGAGTCCCCGCTGTGTCCCGCCTGCTTGGATAAATGGCATGCCGAGCGGCAAGGCGCCGCATCCCCACGCGATGACGGCATTTTGTACTTAGCGTATTATACTAAAACCCACAGCGTCGCGCGCAGGCTTGTGCTGCGCGCCAAAAACTCAAACGAGCGCAGGCTTTACCTCTTCCTGGCCGGCGAGCTTTCAAAGCTCCTAGCCCAGCATAATATAACAGCCGATTACGTCGTCAACGTGCCGCGCTCGCCCGCTGCAGTCCGCAACACAGGCGTCGACCAGTCGGGCCTGCTTGCGCGTGCGCTCGCGCATATTATTGGTATAAAATATCTAAACGCCCTCAGGCACAAAAGGCGTACCCGCGCGCAAAAGACACTTGACGCCTCCCAAAGGGCTGCGAATGCCTCCTCGTCGTTTAGGCTTGCGCGTAAAGCCAAAAAATCACTTGCCGGCTGCACGGTCGTGCTCGTCGACGACGTCGCGACCACCGGCACGACTTTTGCCGCCTGCGAAAAGCTGCTGCTTTCCGCAGGCGTCTCGAGCGTGGTAAAAATAGCGGTTGCATCGAGCGAGCGCGGCGGGCAAAAGCAGCCTAAGAATATGGCATAAAAAATAGAGCCGGTTCTATACCGGCCCTTTTTTATGCTGCAAAAAGCGTGGCGGTGCCATTTTAAATTATCAAGGTATCATAAACCTCGCCGTTCGGGAGCTTTTTCCACTCAAAAGTCCTGCCGTCGAACGTCATATATGAAAAGCTTGAGCCTTCTTTTGGAATTGACGTCGAGCCAGGGTTTAGCAGCCATACTCCGCCACGCCGCTCCTTTACCGGTATGTGGGTATGACCATACAGAACGGCGTCGACGCCGTCAAAACTTTGCTCATCCAGATGATGGTGGCCATGCACAAGCTTTAGCGTGAAACCGTTTATGCAAATATCTTTTGACTCAACCAGCACGTCGAACGCGAGCACCATTCCGTCCACTTCGGCGTCGCAGTTGCCGCGCACGCTGTCGATTTTACCGGCAATGCTATTCAGCATTTCAATCACGCGCTTTGGGGCATAGCCGGGTGGCAAATCGTTCCGTGGGCCGTGGTAAAGGATGTCGCCAAGTAAAAACAGCCGGTCTGCACGCTCTGCCTCAAAACGCGCCATAATCTCTTCGCAGCGCTTAGCATCGCCATGAATGTCTGAAGCTATAAGGATTTTCATTTTCAATTTCCCTTAGAATGCGTTACATATTTATGGTATAATGGGCTTAAGGAAGCAACTTCCTTGCTTTCACTTTATTATACCACAACTTGCGTGGTTTTCCCAGCGTTTACTTACAGCGCGACTAGGGAATATTAATCTTGCACCATTTTAAGGGGTTGAAAACAGTGGAAAAGGCTGAAAAAACTAGGACGTTAGCGTTTTTTGATACAAAGCCGTACGACCGCGAGAAATTTGACGAACTTTCGCCAAAGTACGGTTTTAACCTTAAATATATCGAAAGCAAGCTCGGCCCGCAGAGCGCCGTTATGGCTGAGGGCTGCGACGGAGTTATAGCGTTTGTCAACGATACCATAAATGCCGAGACAATCGAACGGCTCTACAACATGGGCATCCGCGTCATTGCTTTGCGTAGCGCGGGATACAACAACGTCGATTTCAAAGCCGCGTACGGCAAAATCCATGTTTTGCACGTCCCGGCTTACTCGCCCTACGCGGTTGCTGAGCATGCGATGGCGCTTCTGCTTGCACTAAACCGCAAAATCCACCGCGCATATACCCGCACGCGCGACCACAACTTCTCGATTGTCGGGTTCACCGGCTTCGACATGTACGGCAAAACGGTCGGCGTTATCGGTACCGGCCGAATTGGGAGGGTGTTTGTTGACATCTGCCGCGGCTTCGGTATGAAGGTTATCGCATACGACCCATACCCGTCGCCTGACAGCGGAATAGAGTTTGTCGAGCTTGACAAGCTGTTTAGAGAATCCGACATAATCTCGCTGCACTGCCCGCTGACAAAAGAAACCCACCATATCATCGACGAGCGCGCGCTTTCGATGATGAAAGACGGCGTTTATATTATTAACACCTCGCGCGGCGCGCTTATCGACACCGAAGCGCTGCTAGAGGCCATAAAAAGCCGCAAGGTCGGCGCGGTGGGACTTGACGTTTACGAGGAAGAAGCGGACTTCTTCTATGAAGACGTCTCGGGCGACATACTTGAAGACGATAAGCTCGCGCGCCTTCTCACGATGCCGAACGTGCTTGTAACCGCCCACCAGGCGTTTTTGACCCGCGAAGCGCTCGACAACATAGCGCAGACTACGATGGAAAACCTTAGGGCATTCTTCGCCGGCGAGCCGCTGCCCAACGAAGTGTGCTACTATTGCGGCAAAATCTCGACCTGCGACCGGCTTCACAAAGAGCGTTGCTTTTAGCGTTTTGCCGCATAGCGTAGCCATGAGCGAAGCTGCCCTTCAGATGAAAAAAAATAAGGGGGGCTTTGTCCCCCTTATTGATTTTCCTATGCCGCGTTAAACCTGTGCGGGTTGACGCACGCAGCGCGCGATTTCGGTATTGTCGCAGTGCCTGTCACGCAACTGTGCAACGGGGTTCTCTTTCGACTCGGCGCGGTAATCTTGGCCGAGCTTGTTGATGTGAAGCTGAATTACATTGTGGCTTGCCACGCTGCTGACGTCGCGGTTGACCTGCATCTGGTACCTGAAGAACTCGGAGTCGGAAGGCAGCTCGTCGACCTGCTTGTAGTTTTCGCGGTAAGCAGTCAGCGTTATCTGGCTGCCGAGCACCTGGCGCACATAGTCGCGCGTGTCGTGGAAGAAGAGCAGCTCGGGGAACTCGCCTCCATTAGGTATAACCTCTTGCCACTCCTTGCCCTCGTAGGTCTTAAGCAGCTCCGCGACCTTGTGCAGGTGCGAGATCTCCTGCATCAAGTGCATTTCCCAAATCGAGCGGATGTTAGGGCACACCTCGTCCTTGTAGAACGAGTAGTAGAGATAGCATTCGACATACTCGTGGAGGAGCAAGTTCTCAAGCCATGTGCAGCGCGGGTCAAGCAGCGAGCCATAGTGCGTCACATGTTGCTCCTCGATCATCGCTATCTCCATATAAAGCTGGCGCCCGAGGTCATAGCCATAGTAGTTGCCGAGATTCATATAGAAGTTCATCGTCTGCTGCTCGCCGGCGGTGATTATAAGCGTGTTGAGCAGCGTGCGGATGTCGGCTTTCTTGGCGTCAATCGAGTACCTTATCGAGTCATACGGATGGCGGTGCTCGGCAATTGTCGGCCGTCCCGGGGTGATGTCGACATAGCTTTGGACAATCTGGTGGGCGGGAATGCCCATGTCGAAGTCGAGCAGGTTAGCATAGCGGTAAAGGTGGTCGAAGTCTTCAAGCAGCGCAAAGTCCAGCGCCTGCTTTACATACGGGTCGGGTTCATGCTGCGCGAGCCACGCGGTGAGGTCGACCGCGACATGCTCGTACCCTATCGTGGTCTCGAGCACCGACTCGTTTAGCGGCTTGAGCCAGTTTATATGCTTTTGCTGCTGCTGCTCGACGCGGCGGGTCAAAGCCACCTCCCGGCGCAGGTTGTTGTCGTCAACATTACGGTTGAACTGGTGTTTGAAAATAGCGGCCTCGACTTCGATGCCGTTCATGAGTATTACGCGAAGACGGGTATAAGGGTCGACGGTGTTTTTGTCGTAGGGCTTGGGATACATTGTATTCCAATCCATTATCCCGTCTTCGACTTTCATCGGCGTTTGCTCAAACGGGTTCATATCTGTCTCCTTTTTATATAAAGGATTCAGAAAATATTATTCTCCCGCCCGACGCGCAAGATACGCAAATATAAAAGTGAAAACATGCGCCATATTCCTCATTTTGGCGCGCGAGCACCATGTAATGCGGCTTAACGCTTGCATTTTCGCCAAAATTGTTATATAATGGCTACACTTTATCACGCTTTGGGACGGTATGCCGATGGAGCTTGAAAAAATCAAGCGGATTGCGTTTGAGCAGATGGGTGAGCGCAGCAGCCACCCATGGAAGGAAAAAGGCAACAAATACTACCACGGCGAGCGCGTCGCAAAACTCGCGCTGACGCTGCGCAAGGCTTTATTCCCTGACGACGACTCATACGACATGATTTTGACTGTCGCCGCGTGGCTGCACGATATCGAAAACGGCAGCGAAAACCACTGCGAAAGGGGCGCGGTCAAAGCCCGGAAACTTCTCGAGGGCTGCTGCACGCCGGATGAAATTGACGAGATATGCGCCATCATCGCCGTGCACGACAAAAGATGGGATGACAAATCCGGCTTTTCAAATGCATTAAAAATCCTTCAGGATGCCGACTTGCTCGACCATTTCGGCACATACGACGTGCTTATGAATTTCCTCTATATGGTCTCGCACGGGTGTACGCTCGCCGAACAGATCGATTACATGCTTAATTTGCGCCCGATTGACGCCGAGCATTTCCGAAGCGGGCTAAATTTCGAGCTTAGCCGCATTATTTTCGATGAAAAAGAAAGGTTCATGAAAGCATTTTGCGAGCGTTTTGCAATCGAGGCCAGCGGCGAAATTTTCGATTATGACGCACTTTTAAAGGAGTACAGGCAAAAGGAGGTATAAAATGAAAAAACTCAAAGTGCCGCCGGCGCTAAAACCCGGCGACAAAATTGCTGCGGTCAGCCTTTCATGGGGCGGCGCCGGCGATCCGAAAATCCGCTGGCGATACGAGCAGGGCAAAAATCGGATAAAGGAGCTTCTCGGCCTCGAAGTCGTCGAGATGCCACACACGCTCGCATCTCCAGAGTATGTTTACAGCCACCCTCAGGCGCGAGCCGAGGATCTCATGCAGGCGTTCGCCGACCCGTCCATCCGCGGTATATTCTCCTGCATCGGCGGCGAGGACACGATTCGGATTTTGCCCTATATAGATTTCAATATCATCGCAAACAACCCCAAAGTTTTTATGGGCTATTCCGACACGACGGTAAACCATTTCATGTGCTTTAATGCGGGGCTCTCGAGCATATACGGGCCCGCAATACTCATGGATTTCGCCGAAAACGTGGCTGTGCCGGAGTATACGATAAAATACGTGAAAAAAACGCTGTTTTCGGCAGAGCCGATAGGGCAAATCGAGCCGCCGCCTGTCTGGACCTCGCAGCGGCTTGAGTGGATCATAGAAAACAAAGATATCCCACGCAAATTTGAGCCGAACGGAGGCTATCAGCTTCTTTCGGGGCGCGGGGTCGTTCGCGGCAGGCTAATCGGCGGCTGCATCGAGGTTTTCGACTGGCTGCGCGGGACCGTGCTTTTCCCTGACCGCGAGGATTTCGAGGGCGCGATACTCTTTTTTGAAACAAGCGAGGAGAAAATCTCCCCGGATTTCCTACGATACACTTTGCGCGCGCTTGCGGCTTCCGGGGTGATAGGCAACGCAGCCGGCATAATATTCGGCAAACCTTACGGCAACTGCTATTATGAAGAGTACAAGGCTGAAATCAAAACAGTCCTTTCCGAGCTTGGCAGGGACGACATGCCGGTGCTCTACAACGTGGGTTTTGGCCATTGCGAGCCTAAATGCTGCCTGCCTTATGGGGCACTCGCAGAAATCGACTGCGATAACCTCACTTTTTCGATACTTGAAAGTGGTGTAAAATGAACCTTTTTATAAAGCCGGCCTCTGTAGACGACGCACAATTTATAGCCGAAGTCATTTGCAGCTCATGGCAGTCTGCTTATAAAAATATAATACCGACTGACGTGCTCGCGCGGTATACCGATATCGGCGCGCGCCGCGCGCTTTTTGAGCGGCTCATCTCAACCGGCACCGACAACTTCCTTTTAGCATTTGACGGCAAGAAGCCCTGCGGAATCTGCTCATACCGCAGCAGCCGCGACGCGGACATGGACGGTTGGGGCGCGAGATTGTCGCAATTTACACTCTTGAGGAGTATTGGGGCAAAGGCGTAGGGCTTGCGCTTTTGAACGCGGGGATTGAGGGGCTTCGCGGGCTTGGCTTTTGCCGCGTTATGCTCTGGACGCTTGCGGACAACGCGCGGGCGAGAAAGTTTTATGAAAAATATGGCTTTCGGTTTGACGGCACTGTAAAGGAAAGCGCCATCTGCGGACTCGCCGAGGTAAGGTACACGCTGGATGCCTATGCGGCAAATGTTAGCGTTGCTCATTAAGCCGTTAGGCAAAATTATAGCGCGCCCGATCTGCCGGACGCGCGCTTTTCAGTCCTTTATTATTTCATACGACCAGTCAATTATACCGCCGAACTCTTTTACGTTTGTATATCCAAGTTCTGCCAGCGCCTGAGCGGCTATTTTGCTTCGCCGCCCGCTGCGGCAATAAACAAGTATTAGCATATCTTTGTCAGGTAGCACCTCATCCGCCCGATCTTTTATTTCATCGTAGGGGATGAGCACGGCTCCCGCTATGTGGCCTTCTTTGTACTCCTCTGGCGTGCGCACGTCGAGGACCATGTAGTTTTCCTCGCTGTCCATGAGCGCTTTCGCCGCTTCTGCTGTAATGCTCACGTAAACCGCATCCCCTCTCCTAGGCACAAATGTTTCGCCAGTCGTGTCGGCAGGCATGACTGGCATTTCTGCCGCAGCGCTGCCCGCGCAGCCCGTAAGCGCCAGCATTGCTAAAATAATTGCCGCGAGTCGTAATTTTATGCCCACTTTGCCGGGGTTTCGCCTCCTTTATTTTTTCAGCTCCTTTTCAATTCTTGCAGCCTCGTAGAGCCGCCATCCGCCGGCAAGGTTATAGCACTCGTAGCCGTAGCCCTCGAGCAGCCGGCAGGCTATATAGCTCCGTAAGCCGCTGTGGCAATGTACATATACAGGTTTGCCAGCCGGGATTTCATCTATACGCACGCGCAGCGAGTCGAGGGGGATATTTATAAAACCTTCTATCCTCCCGCGGCGGACTTCAGCCGGCGTGCGCACGTCAAGCAGCGTAACGCTTCCGTCGCGAGGCAGGCTGTCGGCTTCGTCCCAGAAAAACTGCTTAAGCTTGCCGCTTATCACATTTTCAGCCACAAATCCTAGCATATTAACCGGATCTCTCGCGCTACCATATGGCGGGGCATAGCAAAGCTCAAGCTTTGCAAGATCTGTAACTTTCGCGCCCAGCCTCATCGCTGTAGCAATGACGTCCATGCGCTTGTCGACGCCGTCGAACCCGACAATTTGTGCGCCAAGCAGCCGGTGCGTATTTTTATCCCAGATCGCCTTTATCGACATGCTTTTCGCGCCGGGATAATATGTGGCGTGCGACGCCGCATATATATATGTTTTGTCATAATCGATGCCGGCGCTTTTCGCCGCGCGCTCGTTAATGCCGGTTGTGGCGACAGTCATATCGAAAATTTTAAGCACAGCCGAACCCTGCGTGCCTTCGTACTGGCTGTCAATACCCGCGATGTTGTCGGCGGCGATTCTGCCCTGGCGGTTCGCCGGCCCGGCGAGTGGTAAAAATGCCGGCTTGCCGGTGACATAATCGACGACCTCAACAGCGTCGCCGACAGCATAAACGTCTGGCACGTTTGTGCGCATATGCGCGTCGACGATTATCTGCCCGCGGGTGTTTGTTGTGATGCCCGAGCCGGCAAGAAAATCGGTATCGGGCTTGACGCCGACGGCCACAACCGCAAAGTCGGCGGCTATCTCCCCGCGCCCGAGCTTTAGCACAAGGCCATCTGCGGTTTCGTCAATTGCCGTTATGCCGTTGTTTAGTATGAGCTTAATCCCTTTGCTCCTTATATAGGCATGAACGTCTGCAGCCATCTCAAAATCAAGCGGCGGGATAAGGTGGTCGGCAAGCTCTATAATAATGACGTCAAGCCCGGCTTTAACCAAATTCTCGGCAATCTCAACCCCAATATATCCTCCGCCTACAACAGCCGCCGATTTCGGGCGCGCTTCGTTTACATAATCCTTTATTTTTTGCGCGTCGGGGATGTTTCTGAGGGTAAACACCTTTTTTGAGCTTATGCCGGGTATGTTTGGCAACACGGGCTTAGCGCCGGGCGCAAGGATAAGCGCGTCGTAGCTATCCTTGTACGCTTCGCCCGCAGCATTTTTAATTGTTATTGCCTTTTCTTTCGTATCAATGGCAACAGCTTCGCTTTTGGTGCGTACATCTATATTAAAGCGGGCTTTTAGGCTTTCCGGCGTTTGCAGCGTCAGATCCTCCATGTCCTCGATAACGCCGCCTATATAGTATGGCAGCCCGCAATTAGCAAATGAAACGTATTCTCCCCGCTCAATTATGATTATTTCCGCATGCTCGTCAAGCCTTCTAAGCCGTGCCGCCGCCGAAGCGCCGCCGGCAACTCCGCCTACAATAACCGTTTTCAATTTTTATACCCCCAATTAAAGCTGTAAAGGAGTGCGGGTGCATGGAAATTAACGAATGCGCTCTAATATTTAGAAAATATCTGCCTTTTTGGGATAAACTTGAGGACTCTGATAAAAGCTTGCTTTGCGATAACTCGTCGCTTTTAAAATACCCTAAAGGCACAAATGTACATGGCGGGAGCGGGGAGTGTACCGGCGCGGTTTTGGTCAAATCCGGCTGCCTGCGCACCTACATTATGTCGGAGACAGGCAAAGAAGTGACGCTCTACAGGCTCTACCCCGGCGACTTATGCATGCTTTCGGCGTCCTGTGTGCTCAAAGCTATAACTTTCGACGTTTTCGTCGACGCCGAAGATGACAGCGAGTGCTATGTAATCGGCGGGCGTGTCCTCGCCGAAATAACCGATCGCAATATATACGCTGAAAACTTCGCGCTGCAGGTTGCAGTCGAACGGTTTTCCGACGTGATGTGGGTGATGCAGCAGATACTATTTATGAGCTTCGACCGCAGGCTTGCGATTTTCCTCTGGGACGAGATAAGCAAAACCGGCCAAAATACGGTGCACCTTACCCACGAGCAGATCGCAAAATACATAGGCTCGGCGCGCGAGGTCGTCTCGCGCATGCTAAAGTATTTCGCAGCCGAAGGGGTTACCGAAAACACGCGCGGCGGCGTCACCGTGCTTGACAAAGAAAAGCTCCGCGCTCTCGCCATGGGCTAAAAAACCTATGCTCCCGTGCTAGCGGGAGCATTTTTCATCCGCCGGCAAAAAGCTGCTGGCGGCTATTGGCGCGTTTATACCGACAGCTGCTGCTCGAGCATTGCCTTTATCGCCGCTTTGGGGCGCGCGCCGACAGAGCGGTTTACTACCTTTCCTTCCTTAATTACAACAAGCGTCGGGATGCTCATCACGCCGAACGCCTGCGCAAGCTCCGGCTGCTCGTCGACATTGACCTTGACAATCTTTACGTTGTCAGCCTCCTCGGCCAGCTCGTCGATAACCGGAGCAAGCATTCGGCAAGGCCCGCACCAAGATGCGTAGAAATCTATCAAAACGGGCATCTCAGACTCCATAACTTCAGTCTGGAAATTATCTTTCGTCACATGCAATACTGACATTCTTGTTCCCCCACCCTATATTTTTTATTTGGGCTAAACCCTTTTGTCTTTTTGCACTTTTATTATAACCGAAAATCCATAAAAATAAAGTGACCGGGTCACATATAAGGATAAAATATTAGCCGGACGCGCTATTATTGAAAAAGCCGTGTTCGTTTGCTATAATAACAAAAACTAACTAAATAAGGAGCTACCCGCCATATGGACAAACCTATAAAGCGTAGCGAGCAAAAAGCCGAGTATACATGGGACACATCTCATATCTTCCCCAGCGACGAGGCATGGCTTGCCGCATACAGCAGCCTTGAGTCTGAAATCGAAAAAACGGTAGGGTTTTCAGGCAAGCTCGGCTCGTCGGCAAAAAAGCTTTATGAGTTTTTGCTTTTTGACGAGAAGCTGTCGATTGAGCTAAACAAAGTTTACTCATATGCGATGCTAAAAAGCGACGAGGATAAAGGCAACTCGAAATATGCCGATTACTATGGGCGCGCGGTTTCGCTGTACACAAAGTACGGAGAAAAAATCGCGTTTGCGCGCCCTGAAATTGTCGCTATACCGGACGAGGTGCTTGAGCGGTTCTACGCCGAGCTGCCCGAGCTTTCCGAGTTTAAGCTCTGCATCGACCGAATCCGCAGGATGAAAGCACACACGCTCTCGCCGGCGGAGGAGGCGTTGCTTGCCGCAGCCGGCGAGCTTGCAAACGCTCCCGACAACATCGCCTCGCAATTCCGAAACGCCGACTTGCGATTCCCAGACATCAAAGATAAGGATGGGAACCCAATCCCCGTTACCCAAGGCAGCTTCATACCGCTCATGGAGTCGCCGGACGTTAATATTAGAAAGCAAGCGTTCGAGTCGGTATACCACACCTATGACAAGTTCAAAAATACCGTCGCCGCGATGCTCGACGCACAAATAAAACAGCTGACATTCTTCCGCAAAGCGCGAAAATTCAACTCTAACCTTGAGAAAGCGCTGTTTGGAAATGAAGTGCCGGTTGAAGTGTACGAAAACCTCATCAAAGCCGTGGGCGACCGACTTTCTGTACTCCACAAGTATGTAGAGCTGCGCAAAAAGCTGTTGGGCGTAGACGAGCTTCACATGTACGACCTTTATGTACCGATTGTGCCCGACGTCGACGACAAATACCCGTACGAGAAATCCTGCGAAATCTGCCGCAAAGCGCTTGCCCCGCTTGGCGAGCGCTACATCGCCGCGCTGGACGAAGGGTTTTCCAGCCGCTGGATAGACGTTTACGAGAATGAAGGCAAACGCGGCGGAGCTTATTCGATGGGCACCCGCCCGCACCCATATGTGCTTCTCAACTACAAAGACACGCTCGACAACATGTTCACTCTCGCGCATGAGATGGGGCATGCCTTGCACTCGTATTTTTCGGCAAAGGCGCAGCGACCGGTCTACTCGGATTATGCCATCTTCGTCGCCGAAGTTGCCTCAACTTTCAACGAGGCGCTGCTCATGCAGTACCTTCTTGATAACACCGACGATAAAAAGCAGCGCGCGTATTTTATAAACCACTTCCTCGAGCAGTTTAGGACGACGCTATACCGGCAGACGATGTTCGCCGAGTTCGAGCTTGAGATAAACCGCATGTCCGAGTCGGGCGCAACGCTGACGGCTGACGCGCTCTGCGATATTTACTATAAGCTCAACCAAAAGTACTACGGCAGCAGCATTGTGGTAGACCGCGAAATCGCTGTCGAATGGGCGCGAATCCCTCACTTTTTCATGGACTTCTACGTCTACCAGTACGCAACCGGCTATTCTGCCGCGATTGCGCTTGCTGAAAAAGTGCTACGCGAAGGGGAGCCGGCTGTCGGCGCATACCTCGAGTTCCTCTCAAGCGGCTCAACTGCCGACCCGATAACGCTGCTACGCCGCGCCGGCGTAGACATGACCACGCCGCAGCCGATATACGACGCGCTCGGATTGTTCGACAGGCTTATCAACGAGCTTGACAGCCTGATGGGATAAAAATGGGGGATTAGCCTCACGGTCTTTAGCCGCAAGCTTGCGAAAATAATCCGCCGCTTTTTCGCCTATAAATGGCAAAAGTGGCGGAGCTTATTATTTTAATTTACTTTTCAGCTAAAATCTTTTCAATGCAAGCGATTTTTACACAAACGCAAAGAGCGTCCACGGCTTTCTTAAGCTCTTCAATCGGCGGATAGGTCGGCGCGATGCGGAGGTTTCGGTCGCGCGGGTCGCGCCTGTACGGGAAAGTCGCGCCTGCCGGCGTGAGCTTTATGCCGAGCTCTTCCATAAGGCTATACACCTTTTTTGCGCAGCCGTCGCAGACGTTAAGGCTGATAAAATACCCTCCGCGAGGAGTGTTCCACTCGGCAACACCCGTGCCGCCGAGCTCGCGCTCGAGCGTGTCGCAAACAGTTTTAAATTTCGGGCGCAGCAGCGCCGCGTGCTTTTTCATATGCTCGAGGATTTTATCGCGCGAGGATAAAAACTTTGCGTGCCGCAGCTGGTTGAGCTTGTCATGGCATATCGTCTGCATCGCCATGACCGACTTTATGTACTCGACATTGGAGCGGCTTGCGATTATTGCGGCGACGCCGGCGCCCGGGAACGTGATCTTTGAGGTCGACACGAACATATAAACCATGTCCGTGCTGCCGTATTTTTCGCACTCGGCAAAAATATCAAGCAACTTGTCGCCTTCGTCATAAAGGTCGTGCACGATATAGGCGTTGTCCCAAAAGATGCGGAAGTCCGGCGCTGCTGGCTTGAGTGCCGCAAACCTTTTCACCGTTTCGTCGGAGTATGTAATGCCGTCGGGATTGCTGTATTTCGGCACGCACCATATGCCTTTCACCAACGGGTCGCGCACCGCGGCTTCCACCGCGTCCATATCAGGCCCCTCCGTCGTCATCGGGATGTTTATCATCTCGATGCCGAAGGTCTCGCAGATTGAAAAATGCCTATCATAGCCCGGAACAGGACACAAAAACTTTATATTGCCCTGTCGCGACCACGGCTCAGAGTCTTTTGAGACGCCGAGCAACATATTCCGAGCCACGGTGTCGAACATAACATTGAGGCTCGAGTTGCCGCATACTATGATGTTTTCGGCCGGCGCGCCGGTTAGATACGAGAACATGCGTTTTGCTTCCGGCGTGCCGTCGGGCAAGCCGTAACTGCGATAGTCGCGCCCGTCCTCTCCCGCGCAGTCTTCAGGTGTCACGAGGATGCTCAGCATCTCTTGCGAGAGGTCGAGCTGGTCGCGCCCGGGCACACCCCTCGACATGTCAAGAGTTAGGCCAGCGCTTTTTAGTGCGGCATACTTCTCCTTCTCTTCGGCGAGCAGGGTCTCAAGCTCGCCGCGCGTCATGTTCCGGTATTCCATACGCTTTTTTGTCCTTTGGGTTTGTAGTTTTGCTATATATATATATTAGGCACAAAGCCGGCGGTGTGCGGGGACTTTTGCACACCGCCGGAACTTCTTTTTTATTAAAATTCTGCAGTACCGGTGGTACGTGGGAAAGGAATGACGTCGCGGATATTTGTCATACCCGTGACATACATTATCAGGCGCTCAAATCCGAGACCGAAGCCCGAATGTATGCATCCGCCGTATTTGCGCAGCTCGGTGTACCACCAATAGTCTTTGGGGTCAAGACCGAAACGCCTATATGCTTCCTCAAGCTTATCAAGACGCTCTTCGCGCTGCGAGCCACCGCATAGCTCTCCGACGCCAGGGACAAGCAGGTCGGCAGCCGCGACGGTCTTGCCGTCGTCGTTTTGGCGCATGTAAAACGCCTTGATCTCCCGCGGCCAGTCATACACGAACACCGGGCGCTTGAAATACTCCTCCGTAAGATACCGCTCGTGTTCGGTCTGAAGATCCTGCCCCCATCCGACAGGGTAATCGAATTTTTTGCCGCTTGTCTCAAGCAGTTTTATAGCGTCAGTATAGCTTACTCGAGCAAACTCGTTGTCAAGTATGTTTGTAAGCCGCTCAAGCAGGGTGTTGTCGATGAATTTGTTGAAAAACTCCATTTCTGCCGGGCATCTGTCGAGCAGGTGGCGGATGATGTATTTCAGCATCGCCTCCTGGACGTCCATGTTGTCGGACAAATCGGCGAAAGCCATTTCGGGCTCAACCATCCAGAATTCGGCGGCATGCCTTGGAGTGTACGATTTCTCAGCGCGGAACGTGGGACCGAATGTGTAGACCTTGCCGAACGCCATCGCAAAGCACTCGACGTTGAGCTGCCCCGACACCGTCAGGTTCACCTGCCTGCCGAAGAAGTCCTGCGCGTAGTCGACCGCGCCACTTTCAGCCCTCGGGACATTCTCGAGGTCCAGCGTGGTGACGCGGAACATTTCGCCCGCCCCTTCGCAGTCACTGGTCGTGATTATCGGCGTATGCACGTACACGAACCCGCGCTCATGGAAGAAGCTGTGGATGGCGAACGCCGCCTCGCTGCGAACTCGGAAGACCGCTCCGTATGTGTTCGTGCGCGGGCGCAGGTGCGCTATTGTGCGCAAAAACTCGTGGGAATGCCTTTTCTTCTGCAGCGGATAATCGGGGGTGGACGGCCCTTCGACTTCAATCGTCTTTGCGCGCAGCTCAAACGGCTGCTTCGCCTCGGGTGTGAGCACCAGCTCGCCCGTCGCTATGACCGCCGCGCCCACATTTTGCGAGGCTATCTCCTCGTAGTTTTCGAGCGATTCGCTTTCAAAAACAATTTGCAGGGTTGGAAAACAACTTCCGTCATTTAAATCGATAAATCCGAACCTATTCGAGGCGCGGATCGAACGGCACCAACCCGCAACCGTTATTGTCTTGCCGCCAAAATCATCGGGTGAAGCGTAAATATCTCTGATTTGAGTTCTTTCCATTAACAACGTCCCAAACTTTCTATAAGGCTATTATAATTTATATTTGTTAACGATTCAAGACAAAAATGCAAAATCGCAAAAACAATCTTGCATTTTTTACGACCACTTATCCGCCGGCGCATATGGGTCGGCGTCCTCGCGCAAATGCGTCGCCTCTCGCATGCGGGTGATGCCGAATGCGCGGATGTCGGAAAGCAGCTTTGCGTTTTCTTCGGGGGTACTAAATCCGCAGATGCTCTTATAAACCCGCAACTGTATTCGCGAGCGGCGGACATGTGAGAGTGTAAGCTTGTCATCAGCCTCCGCCTCGGCAGCATCCCACAGCTCGTCGAATTTTTTAACAAGCTCGGGATCCGGCGGGATTATCTCCGACGGGTGCATATAAATCCCCATATGGATGCGCTCGGCGATGTCGCAGGTGAGGTTTATGTACTCGTCAATATGCCGCCAGCCTTTGCCGTAGTATGCCTCCATAAACTCGCGGTAGCACTGTTTCCAGTCAATATAAGGGTTCCACATAGCCTCGGCGTGCAGGTACGCGCGCAGCTCTGCAAACTCGCCCGAAATTGTCTGGTAGCAGCCCTCGTCGAACAAGCCTACCACGTTGTTTTCGTACATAAAGCGGATATTCGGCACAAGCGTGCGGATGTTCGGGAACGGCGCCTGGTAATACGCAAAGTTTGTGGTATAGTTCCACACGTAAAGGCGCTTTGAGATTGCCTTCCATTCTTTGAGGTCGCTGACAAACGACTTCTTCTTAGTATACGCCCAGCGCGTTCCCGACTCGGGGCATTCCTCGAATGTATGCGAGAAGCAGCACTCGATCGAGCAGAGCCTTATGATCACGTTGTCGCGCGGTACAATGCCCACCGGAGGCTGGCGCGTGTACTGATACGCGAGGGTATCGATCGCAACATCCGGGAACTCGTCACGTATCGCGTCGGCGATTGCGTTTACAAACGGGAGCAGCGTGCCCATATGCGAGCCGGCGCGCTCGTCTGCCGCGCGGCAAGCGTCGCATTCGCAGAATCCGAAACAGTCGTTTTGCGACACCGATATTATGCGGCAGTCGGGGTTCCGGCGCAAAATCTCTTTTACTCGTTCGATTACGATATTAAGCACGTCGGGGTGCGAGAGGCAAAGCTGCGTGGGCTTTCTTTCGCCTTCGGTCAGCGAGTAGTACTCGGGGTGCTCCTTAAAGTATTTGTCCGGCGGCACAAGATTGTTAAAAGTATGTACAAACATCGCGTATTTGATGCCGCCGCCGTACTTTTCGCCAAGGGCACGGCTTACACAGCTGTTGACGCGGTTTTTCGCCGCCCACTCGGGGTCGAATGCACAGGTCCAGTAAACGTCGCGGTATTCAAACGCGGGCTTGTCAAAAAGCTCAAAGCCGTCTTTCAGCCCAAGCTTGTCGAGCGACGGCACCTTTTCGGTGTCCTTCGCATAAAAGCGGCATCCGCAGACGTCGCGTAAAAGCGCGTATGCGCCATAAAGCGTGCCGCGTGGCGACCCGCCGGAAATAAAAAGATTATTTCCCTGCACGCGGAGCTTGTAACCCTCTTCAGGCAGCGTCCCGTCGACGCCAAGAGTTATGATTACCTCATCCTCGGCGCGGTTTTCGCCGAAGATTTTCGCGAGGTATTTCTCAAGCTCATCTTTTGCATAAACGAGCGCAGGATGCGGATTTTCGGGCAGCATTATGCGATAATTTGCGGACAGCAGCATAATTATTACCCCCGTGATACCTGGTTTGTATTATTTTAACCCTATAGCTTCCCTATGTCAAGGTTTACCTTTAAAAGGCGTTAAAATTCTTATTTTCCTATATTTGCCCTAAACTGCTTGACGCTTTAACAAATATGGTATATAATCATTTTGAAAAAGCGGCAAGCTTTATACAAAGTGAGGGATACATATGAAAAAGAAAGCGCTGATTTTCTGGGGCGGATGGGACGGACATACGCCCGAGCTCGTGTCAAAACGCTTCGCGCGCATCCTTGAAAACGAAGGGTTTGAGGTGCGCGTCGAAAACAACATGGATTGCCTCGACGATTTTGACTACCTGCTGTCTCTTGACCTCATTATCCCCTGCTGGACCGGCGGCATGATCAAATGGCATCATACCCGCAATATAGCGCGCGCGGTCGGCAAGGGCGTCGGCATGGCCGGATGCCACGGCGGCATGTGCGACGCTTTCCGCACCGATACCGAGTGGCAGTTTATGACCGGCGGCCAGTGGGTCAGCCATCCCGGCGGTGACGGCGTGGAGTATACCGTTCATATTGTCCCTAGCTCGAGCCCGATTACCGAGGGGCTTAGCGATTTTGTCGTCCGCTCTGAGCAATATTATATGCACGTCGACCCTGCGGTAGAGGTGCTCGCGACGACCCGCTTCCCCACAGTGAACTACTATCATATTTCCAACAAACCCGTCGATATGCCTGTCGCATGGACCAAATACTGGGGCCTCGGCCGCATCTTCTACCTCTCGCTCGGCCATCAGGACAGCGTTTTCGACCAGGCTCCGACCGCTCAGGAGCTCATGCGCCGCGGGATGCTCTGGGCTGCCGAAGGCAAGCAGTGGGCTATGGAGCGCGGCCTGACCGACGAACCGTTCCTAAACGACGCGAAGATGTATTAAAATCTACATATAATGGGGTATCTTTATGGCGACTAAAATCGGCATTATAGGAATCGGCAACATAAGCGGCATTTATCTTGAAAATATTACAAAAGTCTTCAACCAAGAGCTTGAAATTGTCGGAGTTTGCGACCTTATTCGCGAACGCGCCGAAAATGCCGCCAAAAAGTATAATATCCGCAAAATTTACGAAACAATGTACGACTGCTTCGCCGATCCGGAAGTCGAAGTAGTGCTCAACCTGACCCGCCCGTACGAGCACTACGGCGTCAGCAAGCCGGCGCTTGAAGCAGGCAAGCATGTTTACAGCGAAAAACCCCTGGGCGCATCTTGGGAAGAAGGCGTCGAGCTTGTCAAAATCGCCGAGGAGAAAGGCCTGTGGATCGGTGGCGCGCCCGACACCTTCATGGGCGCTGGTATCCAGACTTGCCGCAAAGCTATCGATGAAGGCTTAATAGGCGACATCGTCGGCGTCGTCGCCAACATGACCTGCCACGGGCATGAGTCGTGGCATCCCGACCCCGAGTTTTACTACAAATACGGCGGCGGCCCGATGCTCGACATGGGCCCGTACTACATTACCGCCCTTGTCAACCTCGTCGGCGGCATTAAGAAGGTCACCGGCATGACGAGGATCTCCTTCCCGCAGCGCACTATAACCAGCCAGCCGTTCTACGGCAAGGTTATAGACGTCGAGGTGCCCACCACCTACTTCGGCGTCATGGAATTCGACAATGGCGCGATCGGCTCGATTTTCACGACGTTCGACGTATGGAAAGCGCACCTGCCGATTATTGAGGTTTACGGCTCGAAAGGCACGCTTTCGGTCCCCGACCCCAACTACTTCGGCGGGCCGGTGGTGCTGCACCTGCCCGGCGAGCCCCCGAAGGAGCTGCCGCTTGCGTTCGGTTATTCCGAAAACAGCCGCGGTCTCGGCCTTGCGGAGTTTTGCGCGGCTATTCGCAAGAACCGCCGCCCGCGCGCATCCTACCATCAGACGCTGCATGTGCTTGAAGTCATGACCAGCTTCCAGCGCAGCTACGAGTCCGGCAAGACTATCGAGCTTACCACCAAGTTCGAGCGTGAGGCCCCGATGCGTGCGGACCTCCCGAAAGGAGTTATGGACTGATAACTTCAGGGCGCTTTTGTGGCTAAAGCTTTGCAGCAATAGCGGACAACAGCCGCTGCAGCCAAAAGCAAGGCGAGGCAAAGGCAATTTGCGCCCGGGAGCTATATTCAAATTCAAGCACACTCGTAAAAAGCACGACTGATCGCGGGGGTGTGTGGGACATTTTCACCCACGCACGCCCGCTTTTGCTTAAAACTAAACGGAGGGAGTAGAAATGCGTCTTAACGTAGGGCTTGTCGGCTACAAGTTCATGGGCAAGGCACACAGCAACGCCTATGCCAGGCTTGGCATGTTCTTTGACCCCGGCGCTGAGATTTGCCAGCGCGCGATCTGCGGGCGCGACGAAAAATGGGTAGCCGAGTCTGCGAAAAAATTCGGCTGGGAAACTTATGAAACGTCGTGGGAGCGCCTTGTCGAGCGCGACGACATCGACATAATCGACATCACGGCACCGTCGAACGTACATAAAGAAATCGCCGTCGCCGCCGCTAAAAACGGCAAGCATATCTTCTGCGAAAAGCCGCTTGCGCTGACTACCGACGATGCGCGTGTAATGCTCGAGGCTGCCGAAAAAGCGGGCGTCAAGCACCAGATCGGCTTCAATTACCGCTTTGCGCCGGCTGTAGTGCTCGCCAAAAAACTTATCGACGAGGGAAAACTCGGCACTATCCGCCATGTGCGCGCCTCGTACCTGCAGGACTTTATTATCGACCCCGACTTCCCGCTTGTATGGAGGCTACAGCGCGATATATGCGGCTCGGGCGCGCTCGGCGACCTCGGCGCGCACTTTATCGACCTTGCGCGCTACCTCTGCGGCGATTTTAAGACCGTAATGGGCATCCAAAAGACCTTTATCACCAGCCGCCCGCTCGTCCAGAAGATGGAAGGCCTGTCAGCGCAAGCTGACGCTAACGCGCCGCGCGGCACCGTCGACGTTGACGACGGCACCGTGTTTATCGCCGAGTTTGAAAACGGCGCGCTAGGCGTCTTCGAGGCGACCCGCTTTGCGCAGGGCCATAAGAACGACCTCTCGATCGAAGTCAACGGCGACAAAGGCAGCATTAAGTTCGTGTTTGAACGCATGAACGAGCTGCAGTACTTCTCGGCCGACGACGAGCCGGGCACGCAGGGCTTCCGCCTTATCCAGGCGACCGAGGGCATTCATCCGTATATGACCGCTTGGTGGCCTGCCGGGCATGTAATCGGTTACGAGCATACCTTCGTGCATGAGATTTACGAGTTCGTGCGCGCAATTGTAAACGACACTCCGACAGTTCCGAGCTTCTATGACGGCGTAAAATGCTGCCAAATTATCGAAGCCGTGGAGCTGTCCGCCCAGCGCCGCGCCGCCGTGGATGTAAATGAGATATAACTAAAATTGCGGGGGGACAAGTTCCCCCCGCTACCTTGTATGCTCGGATAACACCCTATGGTTTGTTTTTCCGAACCAAAAGCCGCAGGGACCTAGCCCGCGCGGCTCTTATTGGCTTCATCCTTCGAATCTCCACCCGTAGTCGCCGTGGTAGATCATGAGTTTTGTCATACCGCCGTCGACGACTATGTTCTCTCCGGTTATAAAGCCTGCGGCGTCTGAGCACAAATATAACACAAGGCTTGCTATGTCGTCGGGCGTGCCTATGCGCTTTACCGGATGCTGCGTAAGGTCCGACCCTTTGTAATCGGCGCCGGAGCAGTTTATCCAGCCGGGCGAGATCGAGTTCACCCTCGCGCGACCGGCAAGCGTCACCGCAAGCGCATGCGTCAGCGCGCGTATGCCGCCTTTAGCCGCGGCGTAGCTTTCGGTGTTCGGCTGGCTCATGCTGTCGCGGGTCGAGGAGATATTCACAATCGACGCGCCCGGCGCAAGGTGATCAAAAAGCAGCTTCACAAGCATAAAGGGTGCCGTTACGCCTACGCGCAAGGCGTAGTTAAACTCATTCCAAGTGCAGTTTTCAAGCCCGCGCATTACCGGCGGCGCGTTGTTTACAATTATATTAACCTCTTTGCTCTCGCTCGTCACAAAGTTTGCAAACTCGCGCAGAGTCGACTCCTCGCCGATGTCGCCGACAAAAGTTTTACATCCGGGAAGATGCTCTGCCGGCTCGGCAAGGTCCACCGAGTAAACTTTAGCGCCCGCAAAGGTAAACCTTTCGCATATCCGCCTGCCGATGCCATGCGAGCCTCCGGTTATAACCACAGTTTTCCCAAGAAAGCATTTTTCATCCATTACCTTCACCCGCCTTAAGTTTTTCAATTATAGGCACGTCCGCCGAGCAAAACTCATACTCGCCAAGGCTGTCCGCCGTCACCCAGCGTATTTCGGCATGTTCGAGCGGTTTCGGCTCGCCAGCTAAAATTTCGGCTTCAAAAACCATAAGCCGCACCGCTATGTCGGGATACTCGTGCACGCACTCGGCGATTTTTTCGCCGACGGCAAGCTCCACCCCAAGCTCTTCCCGGCACTCCCGCGCGAGTGCCGCAGACGAAGGCTCGCCCGGCAATGGCTTTCCGCCCGGGAACTCCCACAGCAGCGCCCTCTTTTTGCCCTCGGGCCGCTTGCAGATTAAAACTCTCCCGCCTTTGCGTATAACCGCAGCAACAACGTCAGTTACCATGGATATTTTTTTAATAATCCCCCACACGCTGCAAAGATTTTTGCATATTTTCTTTTTAGTATATCCACCACATAACGGGTTGTCAATCGAAGCTACATATAAAATTGCCTAAACAAGCCTAAATAAATTCCCAAGTTTTATCAATTTGGCTATTGCAATCGCTGCGCTTTTGTGATATAATATGTTAAAGTTAATTAGAGTCCTATAGGTGGAACCGCAGATGAAGAACCGTCGCTTTTATGCCGAATACCGCTACTTTAGCTATTACTTTTACGGTATAGCTAAAGTTTTTTCGGTTTGGCATGAAAGCGGTGTGTTTTTCGGATAATGTAATACTAAAAATATCCAAAAACATACAAGGCGCAGCCGAACCGGCTGCGCCTCTTTTTATTCCGGAGGGCAAAAAAGCATGATAGTAATTCTAAAAGAAAACCCAGACCGCGACCAACTTGAAGGATTTATCGCTTGGCTAAATGAAAAAGGGATCAAAGTCCACACCTCGGTAGGCGAAAACCACACGATTTTGGGGCTTATCGGCGATACGTCGAAGCTCGACATCGACCTTATCTCAGCGCTCGACATTGTCGCAGACGTCAAGCGCGTGCAGGAGCCCTATAAAAACGCCAACCGCAAATTCCACCCACAGGACACCGTTATCCACGTCGGTAACACGCAAATCGGCGGCGGTACACTCACGGTTATAGCCGGCCCATGCTCGGTTGAGTCCGAGGAGCAAATTGTGTCGATTGCCAAAGCCGTAAAAGCCAGCGGCGCGACGCTGCTCCGCGGCGGTGCTTTTAAACCGCGTACCTCGCCTTACTCTTTCCAGGGATTACAAGAGGAGGGTATTAGACTTCTCAAACTCGCGCGGCAGGAGACCGGGCTCCCGATCGTCACCGAAATTATGGACACCGCGCATCTTGACCTTTTCGAAGATGTTGACGTAATCCAAGTCGGCGCGCGCAATATGCAGAACTTCAACTTGTTAAAGGAGCTTGGCAAGCTTCGCAAGCCTATCCTTTTAAAGCGTGGGCTTTCGTCGACATACGAGGAGCTTCTGATGAGCGCCGAGTATATAATGGCTGGCGGCAACGAAAATGTCATCCTTTGCGAGCGCGGTATCCGCACGTTTGAAACTTACACCCGCAACACGCTTGACATCTCTGCGGTACCAGTTCTCAAAGCGCTCAGCCATCTGCCGATTATTATCGACCCGAGCCATGCGTCGGGCAAAGCGGCTCTTGTGCCTACGCTTGCAGTTGCGGGAGTTGCGGCCGGCGCAGACGGCGTGATTATCGAGGTGCACAACAACCCTGCTCAGGCGCTCTGCGACGGCCCGCAGTCTATACGCCCCGAAGTATTCGATACACTCGCCCGCAAGCTTTACGCGCTGCACGATTTCCTCAAGACGCAGCCCACAGTATAACGAAACCACGAGGGATATAAAATGACAGTCGGCATAGTCGGATTAGGCTTAATCGGCGGCTCAATGGCAAAAAGCATTAAAGCGCGCACCTCCCATACCGTGTACGGTATTGATATAAACAGCGAAACCATGCTACTCGCAAGGCTTTGTGGGGCGATAGACGGCACGCTCGACGATGAAAAACTCGCCGAGTGCGACATTATCCTCCTTGCGCTGCTGCCGGGCGTGGCGATAGAATGGACCCGCGCGAATGCCGAAAAAATCCCCAAAAAGGCCACGCTTGTCGACCTTTGCGGCGTAAAGCGCACCGTCTGCGCGGCGCTCGCGCCAATAGCAATGCAGCATGGCTTTTCATATATCGGCGGCCACCCGATGGCTGGCCGCGAAGTGAGCGGCTTTGTTAACTCCCGCGCCGACCTTTTCGACGGCGCGTCGATGATCCTCACGCCCGACTCGCGCAGCTCGCCCACAATGCTCGAGACGCTTAAAAACTTCTTCCTCGACATTGGGTTTGGCCATATCACTTACACCACCCCGGAGGAACACGACCGCATAATCGCGCTGACCTCGCAGCTTGCGCATATAGTTTCTAACGCTTATGTCAAATCGCCTGAAGCACAGAAGCGGCGCGGCTTCTCGGCCGGCAGCTTTAAGGACTTGACGCGTGTCGCAAGGCTTGACGAGGACATGTGGACCGAGCTGTTTTTAGCCAACACCGACAACCTCATCTACCAGCTCGAGTTTCTAATTAAAAGCCTCGGGGAGTACCTTGACGCACTGCGCGCGGGCGACGCCGAGCGGCTAAGGGGGCTTTTACGCGATGGGCGGCTTATGAAAGCGTCGGCAGGCGGTGACTGATATGAAAAAAGTCCATGTTAAGGCGGGCGGTAGCCGCGATTATGACGTTACCATAGGGCGCGGCGTGCTCGATCGATGCGGCGAGCTACTTTCGCCGCTGTTTGGCGGCGGCAAAATCGCAGTCATTACCGACACAAATGTCGCGCCGCTTTACCTTGAGCGATTAAAATGCTCGCTTATGCGCGCGGGCTATGAGGTTTGCTCATTCGCCTTCCCCGCCGGCGAGCAGTCGAAAAACCTTTCAACACTCTCCGATATACTAGAGTTTCTTGCCGAAAGCAAACTTTCGCGCACCGATGCTATTGTAGCGCTCGGTGGGGGAGTTGTCGGCGACATTTCAGGCTTTGCGGCGGGCTGCTATTTGCGCGGCATAAAATACGCACAACTTCCGACGACGCTGCTCGCATTTGTCGACTCGGCGGTCGGCGGCAAGACTGCCGTCGATTTGCGCGCGGGCAAAAACCTCGCCGGGTTATTTTACCCTCCCGTTGCCGTAATCGCAGACCCCGGATGCCTTTCTACGCTGCCGGGCGAGATCCTGGCGGACGGTGCGGCTGAATCCGTTAAAACCGGTGTGCTTTCCGGCGAGGAGCTATTCTCGCTAGTCGAGCAAGGTAAAATCATGGAAAACGCCGAGCGCATCATCGAGCTTTGCATAGATTACAAAGCAAAAATCGTGGCGCTCGACGAGTTTGAGAGCGGCCCGCGCAGGCTTTTAAACCTTGGTCATACGGTGGGCCATGCGATTGAGTTGCTTTCGGGCTACAGTATTTCGCACGGCTGCGCGGTCTCGGCAGGGATCGCCATTATAACGCGCGCTGCCGCAAGGCTTGGCATCTGCTGTTATGCCGATTGCAAGAGGATCATCGCAGCTCTCAAAGCCTGCAGCCTTCCCACTGAAACGCATTTTAGGGCCCCTGAGCTTGCAGAGGCGGCGCTTTCCGATAAAAAACGCTCGGGTAGCAAAATAACGATTATTTTACCTCGCACAATAGGTAACTGCGAGCTTGTCGAGATTGCTACATCCGAGCTTTGCGGGATTATCGAAAAAGGGCTTTGCCCATTGGAGGAGTAGCCATGACCGCAAAAATTGTCCCCACGCCCCTGCGCGGCACTATATCGGCAGTCACTTCAAAATCAGACGCTCACAGGCTGCTCATCTGCGCGGCGCTCGCGGACGGGCAGACAAGAATTGTAATGCGCGGTACGTCTGACGACATTAACGCCACGATTTTTTGCCTGCGCGCGCTTGGCGCAAAAGTCGACATTACGCCCGACGGCGTTTATGTCGAACCGATTAAAGAGGTCCCGAGCACGCCGGTTCTCGACTGCGCAGAGAGCGGCTCGACGCTGCGGTTCCTTTTGCCCGTCGCGGCTGCGCTTGGCGCCAACGCAAAATTTGTCGGGCGCGGTCGGTTGCCGGAGCGGCCGATTGGCGAGCTTACATCCGAGCTTGCCCGGCACGGAGTGCAGGTTTCATCATACAAGCTCCCGCTTGAGATTTCCGGCAGACTCACGGGCGGCAGCTTCAATCTCCCCGGAAACGTCAGCTCGCAGTTTGTCACAGGCTTGCTATTAGCACTCCCGCTTTGCGGCGGCGGGAGCGTCAGAATCACAACGCCGCTAGAATCGGCACCTTATGTCGATATCACTTGCGCTGACATGCGTAAGTTTGGCGTGCAGGTAGCAAAAGGTGACGGCATTTTCGCGGTGCCGCCGAACGCAAAATACCGCTCGCCCGGCAAAGTGGCATCCGAAGGCGACTGGTCCGGTGCGGCGTTCTTTCTCGCAGCCGGCGCGCTTTCGGGAGAGGTGGCTGTCACCGGCCTTGACCTAAACTCGCCCCAAGGCGACAAAAAAGTAGCAAATCTCCTTCAAAAATTTGGCGCCGAGGTTGAAATATCAAAAGATGTGGTTATTGCTCGCCATGCCGGTAAGCTGCGCGGCTGCGAGATTGACGTGGCGGAAATTCCCGACCTTTTGCCAGTTCTTGCGGCTGTAGCATCCGCTGCGGAAGGCGCAACCGTTTTCACCGGCGCAAGGCGGCTTCGGCTAAAAGAAAGTGACCGCATCGCATCAACAGCTGCAATGATCCGTGCGCTTGGCGGCACAGTGGAGGAGCGCGAGGATGGGCTTGTGGTATTCGGCGGCGGGCTAGGAGGCGGGGAGGTTGACAGCTTTGGCGACCACCGCATCGCGATGGCGGCGGCAGTTGCCGCGACTGTATGCTCGGGCGAGGTTAAAATTAAAGGCCCGATGTGCGTGGCAAAGTCATACCCGGATTTTTGGAGTGACTACAAAAAGCTCGGAGGTGTCGTGCTTGGCATCTGAGTTTGGATATAGCCTCAAAATAACAGTATATGGCCAATCTCATGGCGAGGCTGTGGGAGCCGTAGCCGACGGGCTGCCGGCGGGCGAACCTTTTAGCCTTGAGCGCCTTGCAAAATTTATGGCGCGCCGCAGGCCGGGCGCGCCGCTCACTACCGGCAGGCGCGAGCCCGATGCCCCCGAGTTTGTCTCAGGCGTTTTGCCCGGCGAGCGCGAGACCGAGCTTGTCACATGCGGGTCGCCGCTCTGCGCCATAATACGCAACACCGACGCGCGACCGTCGGATTACTCGGCGTTTGCCGACACTCCGCGGCCCGGTCACGCCGACTATACTGCTTATGTCAAATGGGGCGGCAAAGCCGACATGCGCGGCGGCGGGCATTTCTCGGGCAGGCTTACCGCGCCGATATGCGCTATTGGCGGGATAGCATTGCAAATCCTTGAGCGCCGCGACATTTATGTCGGCGCCCACCTTGAAGCGGTGGGCGGGATAAGCGACGCGCGGTTCCCACTTTTACCCACCAAACAGCTTTTTGACGAAATTGCAGGGAAAGCTTTTCCGGTTATCGACGATGCGTGCGGCAAGGCTATGCAAAAAGCTATTGCCGAAGCCGCTGCTGAGCTTGACTCGATAGGCGGCATTGTCGAGTGCGCCATTGTCGGGCTGCCTGCCGGGCTTGGAAGCCCAATGTTCGACGGCGTCGAAAGCATGCTTTCGCGAGCGCTTTTTGGAATCCCTGCGGTCAAAGGCGTCGAGTTCGGCAACGGATTTGCCGGCTCGGCATCGCGCGGCTCGCAAAACAACGACCCGTTTGTTATAGCTGGCGGCAAAATTTCTGCTGAAACCAACAACTCCGGCGGGATACTCGGAGGTATTACAACTGGCATGCCGGTAGTATTCCGCGTCGCTTTCAAACCTACGCCAACTATAGGTAAGCCCCAACGCACTGTTTACCTATCGCGCAATGAGCCCGCAATACTCGAGGCCCGCGGCAGGCATGACCCGTGCGTCGCGCTTCGCGCCGTACCCGTAGTCGAAGCAGTTGCGGCGCTTGTTACTTTAGACCTTTTGCTATCAAGCGGCTATTTTTATAATACGAATTGTTAGGAACAAGAAAGGAGCAGGCTTTTTTGGCCGACGGAGAACGCGATGGAGATTGAAAATCTGCGCATGTGTATCAACGATATCGACGGAAAGCTACTAGAGCTTTTCCTTGAGCGCATGAAGCTGTCCGAACAGGTTGCGGAATACAAAAAGCAGCACGGCTTGCCGTTTACCGACCGCACGCGCGAGCGCGAGATACTAAAGAGAATTACCGAGCGCTCAGCAGGTTATGAGCAGTACGCTTACAGCCTCTTTTCCATGATAATCGAGATGTCGAAAGCGCGCCAAGCCGAGCTTAACAAGCCGCAGGCGTCGGTTTACGAGCTTATCAAAGAGGCGATTATGCCGGCTGAAGTCGTCTTCCCACGCACCGGAAGGATTGCTTGCCAGGGCATCGAAGGATCAAACTCACAGCTTGCCTGCGACAAGCTGTTCCCGCGCGGCAACATAATGTTTTTCAAATCATTTTCAGGCGTATTCGACGCGGTGCAGTCGGGGCTTTGCGACTTCGGCGTGCTGCCTATCGAAAACAGCGTCAACGGCTCGGTTCGCGCAGTATTCGACCTGCTCCGGGTTAAAAAATGTTATATTGTCAGGGGAACGACGCTCCATATCAGGCATGAGCTTTTGGCCCTTCCCGGCGCCGAGCTGTCGGATATTACCGAAATATACTCGCACGAGCAGGCGCTAGGCCAATGCTCGAAGTTTATCGCCTCGCTTGGAGGTAAAGTGAGGGCTATCCCCTGCGAGAATACCGCCGTCGCCGCCAAAAAAGTGGCCGAGCTTGGCGACCCGCATGTTGCCGCAATCTCGTCCGCCCGCTGCGCCCAGCTTTACGGACTAAAGTCGCTGAAATCCGACATCGCGGACAGCGACAACAACTACACGCGGTTCGTCTGCATATCGCGCAAGCCGGTTATTTACGCCGGCTCGGGCAGGATATGCTTCGTCCTTGGGTTCGACAGCCGGCCCGGCGCGCTTTCCGAAGTACTTTTAAGGTTTGCTGCGCGCGGGATTAACATGACAAAACTTGAAAGCTTCCCGGTGACCGGCGGCGACTTCGACTTCAACTTCATTTTCGAGCTCGAAGCGTCGGTGCACGAACCGGGCGTTGTCGACATGCTCGCGGAGCTTGAAACCGCATATCCCGCATTCGACTTTTTGGGCTGCTACTCCTATGATTAATCAAAACGGCAAAATATACGGGCTGGTCGGACGCAAGCTTGGGCACAGCTACTCGGCTAAAATCCACGCGATGCTCGGCAACAGCGCGTACAGGCTTTACGAGCTTGAGCAGGAGGAGCTAGGTGGGTTCGTGCGCAGGCCTGATATAGGCGCGCTCAACGTGACAATCCCCTACAAAATCGAAGTGATGCGCTATCTTGACAAAATATCGCCCGAGGCAGAGAGCATCGGCAGCGTCAACACCGTCGTCAGGCGAGATAATAGGCTCTATGGGTTTAACACCGACTTTTTCGGCTTTGATTACATGGCCCGCCGCGCCGGGATAATAATGCATGGCAAGAAAGTGCTAATTTTCGGCAGCGGCGGCTCTTCGCAAACAGTTCGCGCTTGCGCCAAAGCTGCCGGAGCTTCCGAAATAGTCGTAATATCGCGAAGCGGGCCTGACAATTACGAGAATATTGACAGGCACAAAGACGCGCAAATTCTTGTGAACACCACTCCGGTCGGCATGTATCCGGAGCCTGAGGGGATGCTTATTGACCCCGGCTTTTTCCCGCTCTGCGAAGGGGTTATCGACTTAATCTACAACCCTTTGCGTACGAATTTCGTGCTGCGCGCGTCGCAGCTTGGCATTCCCCATACCGGCGGGCTGCCGATGCTTGTCGCACAGGCGGTTAGGGCGCACGAGCTGTTTTTCGGCGTATCTGTACCGCTCGGCGAAATTGAGCGTATTTTATCCGAGCTTGGGAGGTCTGTTGAAAACATCGTGCTTGTCGGTATGCCGGGCTGCGGCAAAACGACGACCGGGTGCACGCTGGGGAAGATTTCCGGCCGCGAGGTGCTCGATACCGACGCGATGGTCGAGAAAGCCGCAGAGATGAGCATTCCTGAAATTTTCGCGCGGTATGGCGAAGCCGAGTTCCGCGCTATGGAGAAAAAAGCCGTGTCTGAGGCGAGCATGCGGTCGGGCGCTATTATCGTCACTGGCGGCGGCGTTGTCAAAGACGAGGCAAACTATGCTCCGCTCAAGCGCAATGGGCGCGTCTATTTTCTCGAGAGACCGGTAGAACAGCTTGCGCGCAAGGGCCGCCCGCTTTCTGAAAATGCAGACCTTTTCGCGCTTTACGCTGAGCGGCTGCCGCTATACCTTAAATTTGCCGACGCGCGGGTAAATATTTCCGGAACGCCCGACGAGGTCGCGGCAAAAATACTGGAGGAATTCCGTGAAAATTCTCGTTATTAACGGGCCGAACATAAACATGCTCGGCATCCGCGAGCCTGAGATTTACGGGTCGCGGACATACTTTGACCTTATCTCGCTTGTTTCGGCGGAAGCCGAGCGGCTTGGCGTTGAGGCTGATTTTTTCCAAAGCAACCACGAAGGCGCAATAATCGATAAAATCCAAGAAGCCTATGGAATTTACGACGGCATTATAATCAATCCCGCCGCATACACGCATACAAGCATTGCGATTGCCGACGCGATAAAAGCTGTCGGCATACCGGCTGTTGAGGTGCACATTTCAGACCCTGACGCGCGCGAAGATTTTAGGCGCATTTCGTATGTCCGTCTCGTTTGCATCGCCACCGTCAAAGGCATGGGGCTTGAAGGCTATATCGAGGCGCTCCATCTGCTGGTTAACCGCGATAATAAAGCTTAGCTTTTCATAGGTGTTCTCCTTTTAAAAAAGCCTCTCCCTTAAATGCGGGGAAGAGGCTTTTAACTTTGCAATAAAAAACGGGGGCTAATTTTTATGCCCCCATTATATATTAATCGTTTTTTATAAACGACATTTGGCTGCGTAGCTGCTGGCCGATTTTAACAAGCAGCGATTCGGTATGCTGCCTTCGCATAGCATTAAAGTGTGGACGCCCGACCTGGTTTTCAAGTATCCAATTGCGCGCAAATGTGCCATCTTGAATCTCTGCGAGCACCTTTTTCATCTCTTTGCGCGTCTCCTCGGTGATTATGCGCTTGCCGGTGACATAGTCGCCATACTCGGCGGTGTCGCTTATCGAGTAGCGCATAAGCTCAAACCCGCCTTTATATATGAGGTCGACTATCAGCTTCATCTCATGTATGCACTCGAAATATGCGCTCTCGGGCGAGTAACCCGCCTCGACCAGCGTTTCAAAGCCCGCGCGCATCAGCTCGGTCACGCCGCCGCAAAGGACCGCCTGCTCGCCGAACAGGTCGGTCTCAGTCTCTTCGCGGAACGTGGTTTCAAGCACGCCGGCGCGGCTTCCGCCGATTCCCGCCGCATATGCCTTCGCTATTTCAAGCGCTTTGCCGGTAAAGTCCTGCGCCACCGCTACAAGGCACGGCACGCCCGCGCCGCGGACATACTCGCTTCGCACCGTATGGCCCGGCCCTTTCGGCGCTACCATAAACACGTCGACATAGGGCGGCGGCACAATCTGCCCGTAATGTATGTTGAATCCATGCGCAAACGCGAGCGCTTTGCCCTCGGCGAGCCCCGGCTCGATGCTCTCGCGATAGAGCTTGGGCTGCTTTTCGTCGTTGACCAAAATCATTATTATGTCGGCGGCTTTTGCCGCGTCTGCCGCAGTCATAACTTTAAGGCCAGCTTCTTCAGCCTTTGCCCATGACTTGCTGCCCTCATAAAGCCCGACAATAACGTCTACGCCGCTGTCGTGCAAGTTTAGTGCATGCGCATGTCCTTGGCTACCGTAACCGATTACCGCAACTTTTTTGCCATTTAAGTAATCGAGATTACAGTCGCTTTCATAATAAATCTTTGCCATTTTTATTTTCCCTCCGCAATATCTTTCCTTTACACCGTTCCGTTTCCGTTCGGGCGGACGTCTTTTTCTATTGCAATCGCCCCGGTCCGCACGATTTCGCAGTGCCCGTAAGGCGATAGCATGTATTCAAGCTCCGCTATCTTATCGGTTGTGTCCGCAAACTCTATTATAAGCGATTCCGGCGACACTTCAACTATCCTGGCGCCAAAAATTTTCGCAATGTCGACAATCTCCGAACGGGTTTTCGCGTCCGCGGGAACTTTTATAAACACAAGCTCTTTGCTTATAAACTCGCCCGGCTCAAGTTTTTTGACCCAAAGAACCCCGATTAGTTTTGCCAGCTGCTTTTCCACCTGCTCTACCATGTCGTCGTCGCCGTCAACTACAATCGTCATGCACGATATCTCAGGGTCTTCAGTCACGCCGACCGCAAGGCTGTGGATATTGAATGCGCGGCGCGAAAACAGCCCCGAAACTTTTGAAAGCATGCCCGAGTGGTTTTGGACTTTGACAAGTAAGGTCCGTTTCATAATCTCAACCTTCCCGTGCGCAAAGCGCCGATTTTAGATTCCTTGCGACCGCGTCGCCCATCTCTGATGTACCAACTACACGCACTCCCTCGGCACCGCCCGCGATATCCGGCGTGCGCAGCCCGTCATCAAGCGTTTTTGCTACCGCACGCTCGACGGCGTCGGCTTCCTCTCCAAGGCCGAGCGAGTAGCGCAAAAGCATCGCCGCCGAAAGAATTGTCGCAAGCGGGTTTGCAATACCGCGCCCCGCTATATCCGGCGCGGAGCCATGAATCGGCTCATACAGCCCCAGCGTGCCGTCGCCAAGCGAAGCAGAGGGCAACATGCCGATTGAGCCTGTTATCATTGAAGCCTCGTCGGAGAGTATGTCGCCGAACATGTTGCTTGTTACCATAACGTCGAATCTGCCGGGGTTTTTCACTATCTGCATCGCCGCGTTATCGACGAGCATATCCTCAAGCTCGACGTCCGGGAACTCCGACGCGACCCGGTGAACTACCTCGCGCCAAAGGCGCGACGACTCAAGCACATTCGCCTTATCGACGCTTGTCACCTTTTTTTTGCGAAGTTGCGACGCTTTGAACGCGACGCGAGCGATGCGCTCGATCTCTTTCACCGAGTAAACCTCGGTGTCATATGCCTCTTCGCCGCCGTCGCCCATGCGTCTGCCGCGCAGGCCGAAATATATGCCGCCAGTAAGCTCGCGGACTATAAGCATGTCAAACCCCTCGCCGACAACCGAAGGCTTGAGCGGGCAAGCGTCGGCGAGCGCCGGCTCAAGCTTCGCCGGCCTGAGGTTCGCGTATAGCCCTAGTGCCGAGCGTATGCCAAGCAGCCCCGCTTCGGGGCGCAGGTGACCGGGCAGGTTGTCCCATTTTGGGCCTCCCACCGCGCCAAGCAGCACGGCGTCGGAGGTTTTGCATATCTCTACCGTCTCCTCGGGCAGCGGCACGCCCGTCGCGTCAATAGCGCATCCGCCCATGAGCACATGCTTATACTCGAACTCGTGCCCCGAAAGCTCGCCGGCAACGTTAAGTATTTTTATCGCTTCGGCGACAATCTCTGGCCCAATCCCGTCGCCGGCAATAACAGCGATTTTATACTTCATTTCCGGCATCCTTTCCAAGGGTCTTCATCAGCCCGCCGGCCTTTATTATCGACTGGATAAACGGCGGAAAAGGCTCGATATTAAAGCGCTCGCCGGTCGTGTGGTTAACAATTGCTCCCGCGCCAAAATCCACTTCGACCTCGTCGCCTTCGCGGATTTTTTCAGCGGCGTCTTTGCACTCGACTATTGCAAGCCCTATGTTTATTGCGTTGCGATAGAAGATCCGCGCGAACGTCTCTGCAATAACGCACGAGATGCCCGAAGCTTTTATTGCAATCGGCGCATGCTCGCGCGAGCTGCCGCATCCGAAGTTTTTTCCTGCTACCAATATGTCGCCCGGTTTTACTTTTTTACGGAAATCCGGATCTAGGTCCTCCATGCAATGCGCCGCAAGCTCCGACGGGTCGGAGGTGTTAAGGTAACGCGCCGGGATTATGACATCCGTATCAACATTGTCGCCGTATTTTATTGCTCTGCCTTTCGCGTTCATAGCTTTCTCCTAAAAGATTTTGGGGTTGCATGGGCGGATGCCAAGGCAGTTTTTTCGATTCCACCCAAAGCCATTGGCATCCGCCGTGCATCAAATTTCGTCAAGTGGGATTAAAGCTCGTCTGGGCTTGCGATCCTACCAGCGACCGCAGATGCCGCGGCAATCGCGGGCGAGGCAAGGTAGACCTCGGAGCCGGGATGGCCCATACGCCCCACGAAGTTGCGGTTTGTCGTCGCCACCGCGCGCTCGCCGTCGGCGAGTATGCCCATATGCCCGCCGAGGCAAGGCCCGCAGGTTGGCGCCGATACCGCGCAGCCGGCATCGATGAAAATGCTCACAAGCTCCTCTTCGATTGCTTGCCGCATGATTTTTTGCGTCGCGGGGATTATGATGCAGCGGACGTTCGGATGCACCGTGCGGCCGCGTAGAATCTCTGCCGCGACACGCAAATCCTCAAGCCTGCCGTTCGTGCACGAGCCTATTACTACTTGATCTATCAGGATATCTCCAATTTCGTCTATCGTCTTTGTATTCTCGGGTAGGTGCGGGCATGCGACCGTCGGCTTTATCGTTGACAGGTCGATTGTATAAACTTCATCATACTCCGCGTCGGGGTCGGCTTCATATTTGGTCCACGGGCGCTTCGAGTGTGCCATCGCATATTCTTCGGTCACGTTATCGTAGGCGAAAATGCCATTCTTCGCGCCCGCCTCTATTGCCATGTTCGCGATGGCGAACCTGTCGTCAATTGAAAGGTACTTTAGCCCGTCGCCGACAAACTCCATCGATTTATAAAGCGCGCCGTCGACGCCGATTTTTCCTATTATGTGAAGGATTACGTCCTTGCCCGAAACCCATTTCCCCGGCTTTCCGGTCAGCACGAATTTTATTGCCGAGGGTACCTTGAGCCAGCATTTGCCGGTCGCCATCGCGTATGCCATATCAGTGCTGCCGACACCCGTCGAAAACGCGCCAAGCGCACCGTATGTACAGGTATGCGAGTCGGCGCCAATTACAAGGTCGCCCGGCCCTACAAGCCCCTGCTCCGGCAAAAGCGCATGCTCTACGCCAACCTTGCCGGTGTCGAAAAAGTTTACGATGCCGTGTTTTTTAGCAAACTCCCGCACAACTTTGCACTGCTGGGCGGCTTTGATGTCTTTGTTAGGCGTAAAATGGTCCATTACCAGCGCGATTTTTTCGCGGTCGAAAACTTCGCTCGCGCCCGCGCTTTCAAACTCCCTTATCGCGACAGGTGCAGTAATGTCGTTGCCCAGCACCATGTCGACATTTACTGTTATAAGCTCGCCGGCTCTGACGCTCTCTTTGCCTGCGTGCGCGGCGAGTATCTTTTGGGTCATCGTCATTTTCATTTAGCTTCTTCCTTTTCGGCGCTATCGGACTTTTCTGTTCTTTCAGATTCGTAGATGAGGTTGTTTATCGCGTTTACATATGCGAGTATGCTCGCCTCGAGGATATCGGTCGAAAGGCCATAGCCTTTCACCGTCTTGCCATTGCTACTAATTTTCACGCTGACTTCGCCTTGCGCGTCACGCCCGCCGGTGACCGCTTCGATTGAGTAATCCTCAAGCTCTATCGGCAAGCCCACGATCATGTTTATCGCCTTGAACGAGGCGTCGACCGGGCCAAAGCCGATCGCGACCTCCTCAACATGCGTTCCGTCGGATTTTACCAGCGTGACGCTCGACGTGGGCGTTATGGTGTTACCGGTATTTATTACATAACGCTCAAGCTTGTAAGCTTCTGGTATCTCAAGCGAGAGCGACCTGCGCACCAGCGCTTCGATATCGCGGTCGCTGACCGTCTTTTTCTTGTCGGCGAGCGCCTTGAACTCCTTAAAGAGGCTGTCGGCAACGTCGAGGTTGACGTTAAACCCAAGCTCACGCAGCCGCTGGGTGAACGCATGACGGCCGGAGTGCTTGCCAAGCACCATTTTGCTGCGTGACAGCCCTATAGACTCGGGCGTCATAATCTCGTATGTCAGGCTGTTTGCCAAAACGCCATGCTGATGGATGCCAGACTCATGCGCAAACGCGTTGTCGCCGACAATAGCTTTGTTCGGCGGGATGCGCACGCCGGTAATCTGCGAAAGCATCCTGCTCGTCTTGTAGATTTGAGTGTTGTCTATCCTAGTGTCGGCGCCGTAGAAGTCGCGGCGGGTCTTGAGGTTCATCACGATTTCCTCAAGGGCTGCGTTGCCTGCGCGCTCGCCGATGCCGTTGACCGTGCACTCGACCTGCTCTGCGCCCGCCAAAATCGCCGCCAGCGAGTTTGCCACAGCAAGACCGAGGTCGTTATGGCAGTGCACCGAAAGCGTCACTTTATCCATGCCCTCGACATTCTCGCGCAGCCACTTTATAAGGTCAGCCATTTCGGACGGCGAGACGTAACCGACCGTGTCGGGCACGTTTATCGTCGTCGCGCCGGCTTTGATAACGCCTTCGAACACGCGCTTGAGGAACTTGCGGTCGCTGCGCGAGGCGTCCTCCGCCGAGAACTCGACGTCCGAGCAGTATTTTTTAGCATATTTCGTCATCTCGACTGCCTGCTCGTAGACTTCGTCGGGAGTCTTGCGCAGCTTATACTCCATATGTATCGGCGAGGTCGCGATGAAAATGTGCAGCCTTGGGTTTTCGGTGTATTTGACCGCACCCCATGCGCTGTCTATATCTTGCGGCAACGAGCGCGCAAGGCTCGCCACCACGCAATTTTTGATTTCTTTCGCTATTGCTTTTACGGAGTTATAGTCTCCTTGCGACGATGCGGCAAATCCTGCTTCGATTACGTCCACGCCCAGCGCTTCAAGCTGGCGCGCCATCTCAATTTTCTCGTTAATATTCATGCTGCAGCCTGGCGACTGCTCGCCGTCGCGCAGTGTTGTATCAAAAATCTTTATCATTCGCATATGAAATTACCCCTTGCCACGTAATTTTAATAAAAGGAGACAATACCCCGCCCGCCCAATAAAGTCCGGTGCGTAGGTTTTTATAATTTTATATATTTATGCGTGTGTATCCCTTTTTATCTCAATACCGCGCCGTCCGAGGCCGACGAAACGAGCCGGGCGTATCTAGCCATCCAGCCCTTTGTTATCTTTGGGGCTGGCTCTTTCCATTCGGCACGGCGGGCTGCTAATTCTTCATCTGTTAGCTCGGCGTTTATTTTGCCGGCAGGTATGTCTATCGATATAATGTCCCCTTCCCGGAGAAGCGCTATCGGGCCGCCTGCCGCCGCTTCGGGCGAAACGTGGCCAATCGATGCGCCCCTTGTCGCTCCGGAGAATCTGCCGTCGGTTATTAGCGCGACTTCTTTATCGAGCCCCATGCCCGCAATCGCCGAGGTCGGTCCGAGCATCTCCCGCATACCCGGGCCGCCGCGCGGGCCTTCATAGCGAATGACCACCACGTCGCCGGGGTTTATCTTGCCGCCGTAAATCGCGGCAATGGCTTCATCCTCAGAGTCGAACACCCTCGCCAGCCCGCGGTGCACGAGCATCTCCTGTGCAACTGCCGAGCGCTTTACTACCGCGCCGTCCGGCGCGATGTTGCCGTAAAGCACCGCAATACCGCCGGTAGGCGAGTATGGGTCGTCGCAGGGGCGGATTACATTGCGGTCATACACCCGCACGCCGCGCGTGTTTTCATCCGCGGTGGCACCGGTGACCGTCAGCGCGCTGCCATCGTAGTACCCGGCGTCGATAAGCTGGCGTATTACCGCCTGGACGCCACCCGCGCGGTAAAGGTCTTCGACATGGTACGGACCTGCTGGCGCCAACCGACAGAGGTTCGGAACTCGCTCGCTCATCTCATTCACGAGCGCGAGGTCAAACCTCACTTTCGCCTCTTTTGCCAGCGCCGTGAGGTGGAGCACCGTATTTGTAGAGCAGCCGAGAGCCATTTCGACCGCAAGCGCATTGCGGAACGCTGTGGGAGTGAGTATATCCGACGGTTTTATGCCCTTCTTCACAAGTTCCACTATCTTCAAGCCCGCCTTTTTGGCGAGCCTAAGTCGTTCTGCATAAACTGCCGGGATAGTGCCGTTACCCGGGAGCGCAAGGCCAATCGCCTCGCACAGGCATGCCATCGAGTTTGCGGTGAACATTCCCGAGCACGAACCGCAGCCGGGGCAGGCGTGGTCTTCGCAAAACGCGAGCTCCTCTTCGGTTATCTTGCCCGCCTTGTATGCACCTACCGCCTCGAACACGCTGTTGAGGTCAAGGCTGCGCCCGTCTGCAGTGGTATAGGAAAGCATCGGGCCGGCAGTGACTATAATCGAGGGTATGTTTAGCCTTGCGGCTGCCATCAGCATGCCCGGTATGATTTTGTCGCAGCCGGGCACAAACACCATGCCGTCGAACTGGTGCGCCATAGCCATTGTCTCGCAGCTATCGGCTATAAGCTCGCGCGAGGCGAGCGAGTATTTCATGCCCTCATGTCCCATGGCGATACCGTCGCATACGCCAATCGTGCCGAACTCGACCGGCGTACCGCCCGCCATTCGAATACCCGCTTTTATTTGCTCGACCAGCGTGTCAAGGTGCACGTGGCCCGGTATAATCTCGTTTTGCGGGTTGGCTATACCGATAATCGGGCGCTGCAGCTCCTCGTCTATATAGCCCATCGCCTTCAGTAGCGACCGGTGAGGTGCGCGCTCGGCGTTTTTTGTGACAGAATCGCTTCTCATATGTTCTATGCCCTCTTGTATTTTCACGACGTCTCGTGCGGTTTACAAACCTGTTTTGGTGTGGATAATTTGCAATCGACAAGGCGGCTTGTAAACCGCACAGAACGCCGGTTTTCGCTTTAATAATTTAAAATGATAGCAAAATTAATGTCAGTCGTCAATATCCTGCAAAATAAAGTCGGTTATCGGCTTGCCGGGCGCTACCATCGGGGTAACGGTTTCATTAATCCCAATATGGCAATTGAGCACCGCGGGCTTGCCCAACTCCAGCGCATTGCGCAGTGCTTCGGCAAGCTGGCCGGTGGTGTAAAGGTCATAACCTTTAATACCATACGCCTCGGCTAGCTTGACAAAATCCGGCCCCCTGTCGAGCGTTGACTGCGAGTAGCGCCCACCGTAAAACAGCGACTGCCACTGGCGCACCATGCCAAGCGTACCGTTATTGAAAATAACAGTTATAATAGGGAGGTTATAAAACTCCTCGGTCGCAAGCTCGCCGCAGTTCATCCTGAAGCTGCCGTCGCCGGTCATGTGTATCACACGCATATCAGGTCTGCCAAGCTTTGCGCCAATCGCAGCGCCCGCGCCGTAGCCCATCGTTCCAAATCCGCCCGATGTAATTAGCGTGCCTGGCGTGACGTATTTGTAGTAGGTCGCCGCCCATATTTGGTGCTGGCCGACGTCGGTGACAATAATCGTATCCTTCGGGCTGGCGGCGTAAACCGTATCGACAATCCCTTTCGGCGTAAGCTTCCTATCGCCGGAGACGGGTTTTGACGTGAGCGCTCCGCAGCGCATCGAGCCGATATACTCAGCCCATGCGCGGCGTGCTGCGAGGCTTTCCTCCGGTGGGTTTACCAGAGGCAAAAGCATGTCGAGCACCTCGTCAATCGGGCCTCTGACATGATGGTGCGCGCGTATGTTCTTGTTGATTTCCGCCTCGTCAATGTCAATATGTGCGATAACCGCTTTTTTGCCGAACTTGCTCGAGTCACCTATCACGCGGTCACTGAACCGGCTACCGAACGCCAAAAACAGCTCGCATTCGGAAATTGCGGTATTTGACGCTTTCGTGCCATGCATGCCGACAAGCCCGGTATAAAGCGGGTCGGTGCATGGGAAGCCGCCTATACCCATCAGTGTCGCGCCGACCGGCACCCCGAGCTTATGCGCAAGCTCGCAAAGCCGCTCCGAGGCGCCTGAACGGATGACACCGCCACCGCAAAGTATGAAAATCTTCTCGGTCGAGTTAATAAGTTCGGCAAGCTTTTTCACGCTTTCAGGATCAATCGGCAGATCGTTCGGCCCTTTGTATTTGTACGGCTCTTTCGGTGTGTACTCGGCAACGGCGGCAGTGACGTTTTTCGGGATATCCACGAGCACCGGCCCGGGCCTGCCGCTGCTTGCTATCGCAAAAGCTTCGCGCAAAACGTCCGCCAGCTTATTTACGTCTTTTACGAGATAATTGTTTTTCGTAATCGGCAGCGTTATGCCTGTTATATCCGCCTCTTGGAAGCTGTCTTTGCCTATAAGGTCGGTGGAAACGTTGCCGGTAATAAACACGACCGGCACCGAGTCCATATAAGCCGTCGCAATGCCGGTGACGAGATTTGTCGCGCCCGGGCCAGAGGTTGCAATGCAGACGGCGGTTTTGCCGGTCACGCGCGCGTAGCCGTCGGCGGCATGCGCCGCATGCTGCTCGTGCGACGTTAAAATGTGCCTAAACCTATGGCTGTTTTTGTAAAGCTCATCGTATATGTTAAGCACGGCGCCGCCCGGGTAGCCGAACACTGTGTCGACACCCTGTTCGGCCAGGCATTCCATGACGATTTGTGCGCCGGTTAGCATTTTTCCCATCTTTATATTGCCTCCCTCGTCGGCTCTGCTGCTTTGCGTGCCAAATGCGTTTTAAGAAGCTTATATTCAAGTGAGTCGGTCAGCGCTTTCGTGCTCGCCGCGATAATGTCGACCGAAACCCCGACGGTAGTCCAGTAGTCATGCCCGTCGGTCGACTCTATTATAACCCTAACCGTTGCGGCGGTTGCGGCGCGCGAATCGAGAACGCGCACCTTGTAGTCCGTCAGCCGCACCTCTCCAATCTCGGGATAAAATACCTCAAGCGCTTTACGCAGCGCACAGTCGATGGCGTTGACGGGGCCGTCGCCTTCCGCCGCGGTGATTTCGCTTTTATCGCCCACTTTTACCTTGACGGTCGCATATGCCGTCTTGCCGCTCGACAAAAGCCCCTGCTCGTCGGTGACGTTGAGCTTTTCAAGCTCGAAGAACTTGATTTCGCGCCCAAGCTTGCGGCGCACCGCCAGCTCGAACGAAGGTTCGGCGCCCTCGAACTGGTAGCCCTTTAGCTCCATTTCTTTTACCATCTCTACTATCCGCGCCGCTTCCTCCGAGTCTTTGCGGATTTCGGGGAAAATCTGCTTTACCTTTTCGAGAATCGTGCTGCGACCGGCTACCTCGGATAAAAGAAGCTCACGCGTGTTGCCTACAGCGGACGGCGGGACATGCTCGAATGTGCGGGAATTTTTAATTACGCCGTCGACATGCATGCCGCCTTTATGAGTAAACGCGCTGCTGCCTACATACGGCATCGAGCTTGGCAGCGTGATATTCGCGATCTCCGCCACTTCACGCACGGTGGTCGTAAGATTTGCAAGCTCGCTGTCGGGTATACAGTCGCAGTTCTTTTTAAGCTGCAGGTTTGCTATAATCGCCGAAAGGTTCGCGTTGCCGCAGCGCTCGCCGAATCCTACGAGCGTGCCCTGCACGTGCGTCGCGCCCGCAGCGACAGCCATTATGCTGTTGGCCACAGCCATGCCGCCGTCGTCGTGGGCATGTATGCCTATGCGTACCGGGAAACGGCTATATACAAGCTTGGTTATTTTGTGCACATCATCCGGGAACGAGCCGCCGTTGGTATCGCAAAGGCAAATGCAGTCCGCTCCGGCATTATATGCCGCGGCGATAGTGGCAAGCGCATATTCGGGGTTTTCCCTATACCCGTCGAAAAAGTGCTCGGCGTCGTATATTACCTCGCGCCCGTGGGCTTTAAGGTATGCCACCGTGTCGCTTATCATTGCGAGGTTTTCGGCAAGGTCTGCGCAAAGGATTTCTTTTACGTGAATATCCCACGATTTGCCGAAAACAGTCACGGCAGGGGTATCCGCGGCAAGCAATGCGCGGAGGTTTTGGTCTTCTTCGGGCTTTATATACTTGCGGCGGGTGCTACCAAACGCCGTAAGCCGCGCATTTTTAAGCGGAGTCTGCTTTATAAGCTCGAAAAACTGCATGTCTTTTGGGTTTGAACCGGGATTGCCCGCCTCTATATAGCTCACTCCGAGCCTGTCAAGTATAGCGGCTATACGCAGTTTATCCTGTAGTGAAAACGATATGCCTTTTGCCTGCGCACCGTCGCGTAGCGTAGAATCTAGCGTAAATATTTTCTTCATACTATCAGCCTGTCTCCCAGTATTGTCGCTTATTCGCTTTGGGGAAAAATGATTAAAAGAAAACCCCGTCTCAAGATACATCCGGGTTTCCGGGAATGTATAATGAGACGGGGATAATATACTATTATCCTCGCGGTACCACTCATTTTGACTTTCCCTCCCCGCGCCTACCAATGGGTATAGTACGGCTGCGTCAGAAAGGAAAAGCCCACTCATTTTTTAGGGTTCCATCAAACCCCGGGCAGGTAACGGTGCCCCACCGGAATACGCTTACTACCCTTCAGCGTCTCTGCTCCGGAGCGATCCGCATTCGGCGCCGCGTCCGGTTTACACCAGCCACCGGCTCTCTGCGCGCGGTGATGCCGCATGCCAGTCTCCTTCATCGCATTTGTGGGTATATTTTTGTTATTAAGTTATTATATATATCAATTATGAACAATTGTATATTTTTTTGTTAATTTTTATGGCGTGGTTCTTTGCCGAACCTCTCCGCAGTACTCGATGAGCTTTCACACACTTTAGTATATGTTCCCTATATGCTTGCGGTACATAAAAATGCCTGCACCGAATTAGGGCATAATCGCGGCGAGCGATTCTGGCGGCTCGCTGTAAACCCGACGCGCTGGGACAGATACCAGCTCAAGCTCTGGATAGCGGAGCGCCGTCAGCTTTCCTCCGAACACGCACGCGGTATCAATGCAGTATGTGTTGTTTTTAATCACCGGCTCCGGGCCGGGCGTATGGCCATAAACTACAGTAGCGCGACCCCTATACTCATTTGCCCAGTCTTTGCGGATTGGGAACCCATACTGGTCCACCTCGCCGGTGACCTCGCCGTAAAGGCAGAATTTCCGCACCCAAACCGTATCGATGCCCTGCAGGTTTTCTTTTATGCCTGCGTGGGCGACGACGAGTTTCCCATCGTCGAGTATATAATGGCTAACCAAACCCGAAAGAAAACCCCGCACCTTCTCGCGGAAATCGCCGCTTTCCCGCAAAAGCTCGGCTGCCGTATTCTCAAGGCCGTGCGTAAGCTGAACATTCCTGCCCATAAGCCAACGCATAAGCTTGTCGTCATGGTTCCCCACAACGCATAGCGCGGCTTTGGCTTCCACCATTGCCATCACGGCTCGCAGCACATCTACATTGCGTGGGCCTCGGTCGCAAAGGTCGCCAAGAAATACCGCGCGCCTTCCCTGCGGGTGCGTGTAGCAACCTTTTTCGTTTACGTAGCCGAGCTTTTCAAGTAGCTCGAAAAGCTCGTCCGCACAGCCATGCACGTCCCCGATTATATCGCACGGGCCGTGCTCGGAGCGCTTGTCAAGCCTCAGTGATATGCGCGAGGCCCGTTTCTTATAATTTCCATATCTATCTTTTTTCTGCACCACCTGATTTCAGCCTTTCCAGTATTACATTTTCTGCCCGACATTTCGCGTGTATTTTACCTATACCCAAAAATGCCCTCATATATCCGGGGGCGAAAACAAAATCGTCCGGCGGGTCGCCGGACGAAAATTATCGCCGTCACTTAGCCCTCTTCTAAGCCGAGCAGCGTGTCTATGATTATATTATACCTCACTGTCGCGGCTTTTTCAAGACGCCAAGAGCGTACCCTGACGTCAATATATTATTGTGTATATTTCACAATAAATTTCTTGCAATCAGAAAACATTGCAAGACAAAAAAAGCGAAGCGCAATTGCGCTCCGCCGTGGTGCGGGTGACAGGACTTGAACCTGCATGACTGTGCAGTCACAAGATCCTGAATCTTGCGCGTCTGCCAATTCCGCCACACCCGCAAATATTTGCTTTTGGTTTAAGCTTTCACATTATAACACAGGATTTTTTATTTGTCAAGTAAAATTATAAAAAAGCCCGCCGCAAGCTTCTTTACGGCGGCTTTTTAGCCAACCGGCGCGCCTTTGCGTTTTTTTACGCTTATATATTTCATTCACGTCCGGCGAGGGTCGTTTATATAATGAGTATGGGGATGTGTCGCGCCGGATGCTGCGCACAGCCGCCCGGTTTTCTGGCGCACAAATCCAAGCTTGTCGCATGTTGGAGGTTTAGAACATAAGATAAAACTGAGTGTGCAAAACACATTCAAGATAAAAAATAAAAAGGAGAATCAAGATGCCCCTTTTTTGCAACTGCAAAAAACACAGAAACGTAGATAGTAATGCTGTAGATAATGCCATAAACGACGTTTTATCAAGCCTCTGCTGCTGCGGCTGCGAGAAAAAATGCACTCGCTGCGTAAACCTCGTTCAGGACCCCAGCTTCGAGGCGAGAACTTTCGACTGGATTACCTCTGGCGTTTTCTTTACCGACAACAGCGTTTTCGAAGGCGCGATCCAGGCAGCGCTGGGGCCCGGCATCGCATCGATTTATCAAGAAGTCTCGCTACGCGGCGTAAACGGTTGCCCGCTGCTCTTTAGTTTCAACGCCTTTGCCGACATCTCCCCCGAATCGGATGAAAACTCGGGCATACTCATAGCGGAGGTCAGCTGGCTTGACGAGAACTTCAATTTCATAGGGCTCGGACTCCGGATGCTCGTGCCGGCAGACAGGCTCTATAACACCTCAAGAATTACCTTTGTCGCGCAGACCGACGTCGTCCCCAAGAATGCGGCATATGCAAAAGTGGCTTTCTCCAAGGGTGAAGGGCTGTCTGAAAGCGGCGACATCATCTATCTCGACTATATCATCCTTGCTCCAATGGCGGGCAAGAACCTCGTCAGGAACGGCGGATTTGAAGCGAACCTGACAAACTGGATTGCCGACCCGGCCACCTCGTTCGTCTCCGCTTTCGATGAATCGCTTGTTGATTCCGGAAACGCTTTCACGAGCAGTGACGGGCAGCTTTTCCAGGATATAAGCATCCGCCAACTTGTGCACAGGACTCCGTTCCTGCTCAGCTTTGCGGTTGAGGGCGAAGGCCCGGTGTCTCTGTCGGTGCGTGTCGACTGGATCAGCCAAGCCGGCGCAACCATCGGCAACGGGTTGACCGCATCGATTCCGGAGCAAACGCTTCCGAACCAGCAAAACTATCTGACCTATGTGTTCGTCACTACGCCTCCGGTTCCCGGAACGGCATTTGCGCGCATAATCTTCGACGCAGATGTCCCGACCACGGAAGACCTCGTTAGGATAGACCAGGTGCTGTTTGTCCCGGTTTTGAGCACCAACCTTGTTACCAACCCCAGCTTTGAAATCCAGCAAAACGGCCAGATTGTCGGCTGGAACCAGAGCCTTGTAACCCTTTTTGAACGCGATGACGTTTACGAAGGCAGTTTCGATGTAGGCATAGGCGAAACCGGCGGCGCTCTGTGGCAGGATATCGAGCTTGATTGCCCCGAAGGCCATTGCTTCTTCTTCAGCGCAGGGCTTGGATTCCGTCAGACATCTGTTGAAGCGATATACGGCACGGCACAGATTAAGGTTATTTGGCTTGACAGATACGACAATGAGCTCGGCATTGGCTTGAACCTCATTGTTGACCGCACTTTGGTTTCTAATATTGTAAACTCGATGAGCTGGGTACCTTATATAGGCATTACCGATCCTGCGCCTGAAGGAACTGCCAAGGCTCGGATTCTTTTCACCAAGACCGATAGCCCGCAAGGCTTTGTTGAAATCGATAACGTCGTTTTCGCCCGCATCGTTTAATTTTAAGTTTTAAGTTTTTTCTAAATTTCGATTATATTAAATCCAGCCGTGCCTTTTGAATTCGTGCGTGCCGAGTAAAAAAACTGACGCCGCATCATCGCGGCGTCAGTTTTTTCTTATCCGTCTTGCTATTATCGACTTTATACCGCGCTGCTTGTGCGTTTTAGATATGCTGCCCAATATGGAAAAACGCACCCGCCAGACATTACGAGGATACCGTCCCTGCTGCCGGCACGCTTTACTAATATGCAGTGCCATATATCGTCGTCATCTATATGGCAAAGCGAGCGGTTTTGCTCTATAAACCATCGGTCCACGCATAAATCCGTAACGAAGTTTTCATAGTCGATCCTTGGAAGGAAAACTGTCTTTTCTACCATATACGGTTTTTCCGTGACCGGCCGGTGAGGCATAACCAGATCGTCGATTGTATACGGCAGCTTAACAAAAAAGGCTGTTGGGAAATTCAAAGCGGGCTTTGCACTCCTAAAAAATACGCTGTCAAAAGCTGCGGGTTTTGTAAAGATTATTTCATTGTACATTTCTAATCACATCTCCGCAAAAGCCCACCGATAATATCGATATAAAACCGCGTTATGACCGCTATATCTAGTCTTTTATCGTAGGCTTGTATATTATACCAAAATAATCCCAATCAATATACGCGCTGCATATTTCTGGTTTTGAAATTCTTTATGTACTGACTATGTGCATTTTATTTCCGGCGGTTATATTTCCAAATGAGAGAATAGTGCCTAAAAAAGAAACAATAATCGATATGATTAGTAATATATACTTTATAATATTAAGCAGGGAATTCATTATTTTAGCAAAGGGGTGAAAGAATGTCACCCGCGTTCCTGACGGCTCGATTGTTATAGACGCAGTAAAAGACGATCTTTATCATTAAACTGCCGCGTAGGAAATGGTCAAACAAAGTAATAGCGACCAACGCCGAAAACGGCGTGCGTGTTAGGTAAAGTTTTGCATACCGCCTGCATATTACAGGAAAGAAGCTCAGGCTTGGGGGGATGCCTGAGCTTCTTTTTTATACTGGATACTCACTTAACGGCCGATAAAGCTTGCCTTCCCAACCGGCGATGTCCATCGGGTCGCTTCTGAGGTTCTCCTGCCTAAACCAAACGCGCATCAATCCTTGACCGCGGTTGTTCCATTTGTAATACGGGATGAGCGTTAATGTTTCGCCGTCCGTCCGCTTGCCGGTAATCGTGCCGTCGGCGTTAAGAGTCAGCGGTTCGCTTTCGCTTATCACAAAGTCGAAGTCTTCCCACTTTGTAATGCCGCCGTTGTCGATGCTCTCGGCGCAGTAGAGTAGCGGGCCATGCTTTATCATGACGCGCCCGCGGTCGGCGTGCACATACGGATGAGCCGCATATTTGACAATCGGAACCGAGTACTTAACCTCGATAAGGTCGCCCTCGCCGAACTCGTGCGACACTACCGCATATCCGCCCTCGTCGCGGCAAAGCTCGCATTCTTTGCCGTTGAGATAAAGCTTAAACTCACGCGACCACTCGGGCACCCTGAGCCTGAAGGTAAGCGGCACGCGGCTTTCGGACTTCGGTAGCACTTTTATCTTGCCGCCCGAAAGCTTTATTTTGCATTCAGGCCGCTCAAGCTCGCTGTCAATGTAGAGGTTTACCCACACGTTTTCGCCGTTTTGCGCGAACACATATGTAGGCAGCCTGCCTACGCATTTGAGCAGCATCGGCGGGCAGCACGGGCAGTAGTGCCAGCTCCAGCGGTTATAATCGCCGCGCGACTCGAGCGGGTTTTCGTAGGTATAATGGTCGAATGTTTCAGACAGCGAAGCAGGGAGGAGGTTGTAAATCGTGCCCTCAAGCACATCCCATATCCCGGCATCCGGATAGATTCTGAAAAGGTTCGCGCCCCAGAAGATAAGCCCGACGCCTGCACATGTTTCAAGGTACGCGTTATTCGGCAGATCGTACTGATGCCCGAAGTTTTCCTCATACCTGTGGGTTCCTACGCAGCCGTTGGCGTGCAGCTTGGTCTCTACGACATCCTTCCAAATTATACGGCTCGCATTGTAAAGCGCCTCATCGCCAATCTCGAACCCGACCGCAGCCATCGCCGAGTAAAACAGCGTCGCGCGGACAGCATGTCCGACAGCTTCGCGCTGCTCCCTTGGTGGGCGATGGTCCTGCGCGTACTCACGCAAAAACTTCGGGTAAGTGTAGCGATTCTCGTTGTCGCCTTTATGGTCTATCATGTACCTTGCGACGCGCAGGTACTCTTCAGGCTGCGCGCCGAGCTCTTCTGCGAGCTCCTTATTGTCCCGCAGCAGCTGATAGAGGCTTAGCAGTGCTTCTTCCGGCAGCGGATGCTCCGCCACCACGTTTTTCTTGGGCGGGTCGCCTATAACCGAGGCGAGGTAGTTTGCCATCTTGACGGCGACCTTGAGCAGGTTTGTCTTGCCGGTAGCTTGGTAGTAATGTACCGCCGCCTCAAAGAGCCCGCCGGCGTTGTAAGTTTCATGCTGCCAAAGGATGTTACCGCCGTTGTGTCCCCAGCGCTGGTTGGGGCACTCAAGTGTGGTGTAAGGGTTTATGTAATTATCGGGGTCGGCAGCCTGCGCGCGCGCCATCCGCTCGATTATCGAGTCTATCCTTGCGACAACCTTTTCGTTAGGATGATGCACAAGGAGATCGGCTACACCGCGGATAGTCTCGCACACAAGCCCATGGTACCACGGCGGGCCGTTATGCCCGCCTTTTTGGCCTTCCGCCACGCGGTCGTAATTAACATACGCTCCGTGCGATTCGAACTTGTCAAGCACGTCGCGCACCGTTATTTTAGCAATACCTTCGATCCACGGGGCAAATCGGCTGTCGCATAGCTTTACATCGCGCAACACCGGATATGCAGGCACGGTCTTGATCATAACATGACCTCCATACGTTTATATTTCATGCGGCTTATCTTTCCGCTTTTTTACCGGTTAAAATAGGAAAGCAAAAACTCATTCCTGCGCTTCAGCCAATCCCTGTAGAACTCGACATTTTCCTCATATGTCGGCAGCGGCTTCATTTCATATATGCTATATGGCACCATCATCGTCCATATCTCGTTGTTCCTGTCTATCGCGTCGCGGTACGTTTCAATTAGATTATCAATTTGATTTTTCCCAAGCTCGTTGTCCTCGTATAGGTTAACGATATAAGGCTGAAGCTCAAAATATCGCTCACGCACAAGCGAGTAAAACTCCTCGCAGTCCATAAGAATATCGAGCCAGCCGTATCTCATCCAAATGCCGTCGGCACTATCATTTGTACCTGTACCATAGCCCGGAAGGTTGCAATAATCGCGGTATTTGTCCTCATCCACAAACTTTGAAACGTTACCCGCGGACAAATCCATGTCCCATACCGGCCCGGCATACATCTTGCCGCCCTTTATGTAAAAAAACATCGAGCTAAACCAGCCGTCGACATCCTTAAAAAGCTCCATTAGCACATAAAAATCAACAAATGATGGCACGTCAATATATTGCGAAATTCTATCCATATCGCGGCTTTCGATGGCATCTTCAATCTTTAAGAGAGTTTCCTCCGCAGACGCAACCTGCAAAGCCGACGGCGCCTTAGGCTCGACTATTTTAAAACGCATGCCCCTTTTTGTTGGAATATAAATATACCCAGTCTCTTCACGGGTAGTTTCATGCTCTAGGAGGAAATCGCCCGACCCGACGTCTATATCCACCCGGTTTTTGCCTTCGTTTACCGCCTCGCACAAAAGGTACAGCCCGGCATATTTCCCGTTTAGATAAACCTCTACAAAAACGCCCTCGGGGGAATACTCGAACCGCAGCCGCTGCGCCAAGTCGTAAGCCATTTTATTGCGCAGCATCGTTTTGTCAAATGCATTCGCGAGCAGCACCCACTTTTTGCTTTTCTCCATTCCGAGAATCGACAAGCCGGTATCGAGTTTTATCGTATACGGCTTTTTAGGCGCGCCGCGGGTGCTATTGCCGCGCAGCTTTATCGTCGCGGGCGTGACGCTTGTATAATCTTTCCCGTCGGTGCCGATTATCGATATTTTTGCATTTTTATAATAGTCGGCGACATTGCCATCTATGTTTATGTAAACCTGCGGCAGCTCGCCCGTGACCACTTTCATCGAACTTATGGTGCTCTCAAGTCGCTCTATATAATCGTCCGCCTCTTTTACCGAACTTAACGTCCTAAGAGCGGCTTTGATTTCATCTGTCACCTTTTTGTATGCCTCAACGGACTCCTCTTCATAGCGCGACAACGGGTATGGCAGCTCCATCATCCGAAGCAGCTGCTGCTTTTTCTCAAATAGCTTTTCCTCGTAATAGGAGTCCGTTTTGGCAAAATTAGCGCCCCCAGCCCCGCCGGTTTCGGCGGGGCTGCAAGACAATATGCATAAAGGAAGCAGGAATAAAACTGCAAAACGCAGTAGCATAGAACGCTGCATCTGAACCTTTCGGGCGGTTTGCCCAACTGTTAATTTATTTCATCTTTATTATATCAGCGCAGTGTTCGGAAGGCAACATGCTCAAAGCGGTATATAGGCACAATGTGCATTACATTATATCCGCCGTGAGCGCGATAATTGAGGCGGCAGGAATGGTCAGCACGCCGTCCGAGATATCGATAGACTTATACTCTGCCTTGACATTTTCGGGGTCTTCGAAGGTATTGTGCGCATGATAGTCGCTGTGTGTCAAAATTCCTATCTGAGCGGTACCGGCAAGTTTAATGCCAATAGGCACGAGCTGCAGAACCTCAGATGTGTCGTGCGAAAGGTTCGCGACCGTAAGCGTCAGCTTGCCGTCTTTTATCGACGCCGAGTACGAAAGCTTATTAATATGGCTCTCCCTGCCGTTTACGGGGCTAGTGAAGGTTATATCCTCGTTATTGTCAACTACCGTCTTTACAGCCTCGCCGCCCTGATGCCCTTTGTACATGTCGAAAACATGGTACGTAGGCGTGGTTATAAGGTTCGGCCCGCTGGCTAAGAACAGCGAGTGCAGGCAGTTTACAAGCTGCGCCACAGCCGCGATAGCTACTTTGTCGCAGTTGTTGTTGAATATATTAAGCGTCAAAGCAGCGACCATAGCGTCACGCATCGTGCTCTGCTGCTCGAAAAGGTTGTAACCCTTCGAGGGGCCGGAGCCTTCGGGATGCCATGCGCCCCACTCGTCAATGCAAAGCTTCGCGTATTTTTCCATGCCGAACCCGCAGATATAGTTCCAATGGCGGCGCAGGCAGTTTTCAATGCCTGCCGCCTGCACGAGCTGCTGATACCACTCGTTGGTATTAAACGCAACCGGGTTGCCGCTCCCCCAGCAGTAATAATGCAGCGAGAAATAGCTCATTATTTTGTCGGAGGTGGAGAAGACCTCCATAAAGCGCTTCGTCCAGCTGAAATCGTTGGCATTCGCGCCCGAGCCTATAAGCTTTATAGACGGGTCGGTGTTGCTCATTATCATCGCGTACCTGCGGTACTCGTGCGCGTAGACTTCGGCAGTCATATTGCCGCCACCGCCCCAAGTTTCGTTTCCTACGCCCCAGTATTTGACGCCAAACGGCTCGGGGTTGCCATTCTGCTCGCGCAACTTGGCATATGTAGTGGTCCCGCGCGGCGAGTTGCAATAGTCGATCCAGTCGCGGATATCGAGCGGCTTAAGCGTGGTGACATTCGCTGCGATATAAGGCTCGGCGCCAATCAGCCGGCAGAAGTAGACGAACTCGTCGGTGCCGACCTCGTTCGGCTCGCGGCGGTCGCCGTGGGTTGTCCACCAGTTGAGCCTGACAGGGCGCTTATCGCGCGGGCCTATGCCGTCGCGCCAATCGTATGTTTCGGCAAAGCAGCCGCCCGGCCAACGCAAGATCGGCGGGTTTATCGCTTTCAGCTTTTCGACAAGCTCGGCCCTGAACCCCTTTATATTCGGCACATTTGAGCTCTCGCCTACCCACATGCCGTCGTATATGACGCCGCCAAGATGCTCGGCAAAATGCCCGTAAATGTTTGGCGAGATCGTCCCAATTTTTTCGGGCGAGAAAATATAGAGGTTATTCATCTTCACCAGCTTCCTTTCTTAGAGCATATGATAGATAATTATACCCTATTCTCGCAATTTTTTGAAGTCCTTTTTTGACAAAAATATATAAATTCCTTAAGCGATGAACAAAAAAGTACAAAAATATACATAGGATTCCTATTGACTTTATATGTTATGGATGCTATACTTTCCCCGTAGTGTTTATGGGTAATAAAATGACAGTTTACGCCGACAATGCGGCAACAACCAAAATCAGCCCCGCCGCGCTTAAAGCGATGCTGCCCTATCTTGATGAGGCATACGCCAACCCTTCAAGCATCCATTCAGCCGGCAAAGCGGCGGCTGACGCGGTTTACCGAGCAAGGGTAGAGCTTGCAGAAAACCTCGGATGCTTGCCGAACGAGCTTTACTTTACACCGGGCGGCAGCGAGGCTAACAACCAAGCGATTCTAACGGCTGCTGATATCGGCGCGGCGGAAAATAAAAAACATATAATTACGTCAAAAATTGAGCACCCATCGGTTTTACGAGTGCTGAAGCGGCTTGGCACGCAAGGTTACGAGATAACCCTGCTCGACGTTGGCGAAAACGGGATTGTCTCGCCCGCCGACGTCGAGCGCGCGATACGACCCGACACATGCCTTGTTACAATAATGGCGGCAAACAACGAGATCGGCACAATCCAGCCCGCCGCCGAAATAGGCGAAATATGCCGGAAGTTTAGCGTGCTTTTTCACACCGACGCGGTATCCGCCGCGGGATACATCGACATTAAGCCTGGCGCGCTTTGTGCCGATTTGCTTTCCCTCTCAGCCCACAAATTTCACGGCCCGAAAGGTATTGGCCTGCTATATGCGAAAAAAGGCGTCATGCCGTCGCAGCTGATTTTAGGAGGCTCTCAGGAGCGCGGGCGGCGCGCGGGCACGCTTAACGTGCCGGCAATAGTTGGCATGGCGGCGGCGTTCAGCGAGGCATGCGTGAATATGGCAAAGGATAACCAAAAGATCGCGCGGCTGCGCGACAAAATCATCGAGGGGCTGCTCTCTATCCCCGGCGCGAAACTGCACGGCGACAGGACGCGGCGGCTAGCCGGCAACATAAACGTCGGCTTTGGCGGTATAAGCGGCGAGTCTCTGCTTTTAGCGCTTGACAGCTTTGGCATTATGGTCTCGACCGGCTCGGCATGCGAAGCCGGAGCCGCCGAGCCGAGCCATGTGTTACTTGCGCTTGGACTCTCCGAAAAGGAGGCTAAAAGCGCCATCCGCATCACACTTGGCAGGTACAATACCGAACTCGAGGCTAACTATATTGTCGAGTGCACTGCCAAAGCTGTCGGGCGGCTAAGAAGCATTGCGAATCTTGAGTTTTGAAAGAAGGAATTATATAGCATAGATGACAAAAGCGCTTATTGCGATGAGCGGCGGCGTCGACTCCAGCGTAGCCGCATACTTAACGCAGCAGATGGGCTACGACTGCATCGGCGCAACCATGAGGCTTGTGGAGGGCGAGGTCGCCTGCTCAAAAAATGCGAGGACTTGCTGTTCCCTGCAAGACGTCGAAGACGCGCGTGATGTCGCATACAGCCTGGGCATCCCCTTTTATGTCTTCGAGTTTACCTCCGAGTTTAAAGAATATGTTATAGAAAACTTTATCTGCTCGTATGAGCGCGGCAAGACGCCAAACCCCTGCATCGAATGCAACCGACATATGAAGTTCAGGGTGCTTTTGCGCCGCGCAATTGAGCTCGGCTGCGACTATCTTGTCACCGGCCACTACGCGCGCATTGAAAAATCCGGCGAAAGATATTACCTCAAAAAAGCGCGCGACTTGTCTAAAGACCAAAGCTATGTTTTGTATATGCTGACGCAAAACCAGCTTGCGCGCCTGCTATTCCCGCTCGGGGAGCTTTACAAGGCTGAAACGAGGGCTATTGCCGATCGGCTGGGGTTTGTTAACGCGAAAAAGCGCGACAGCCAGGACATCTGCTTTGTGCCGGACGGTGATTATGCCGGGTTTATTGAAAGCTACCGGCAAAAAAACTACCCGCCTGGGAAATTTACTGATACAGAGGGCAATGTGCTTGGCGAGCATAAAGGCATTATCCGCTATACAGTCGGTCAGCGCAAAGGGCTTGGGGTATTGGCATCAAAACCGCTCTACGTATATAAAATTGACCCCGAGGCAAACACAGTCGTGCTTGCCGAAAAGGATAAACTAGCCTCGGATGAGATTGAAATTGCAAGCGTCAACTGGATTGCATTTGACAGCCCTCCGGAGCAGCTTCGCGCAAGCGTTAAAATTAGATACAGCCAAGCCGAGCAGCCGGCGACGGTTTTTGCTACCGGCGAAAATACCGCGCGCATAAAGCTTTGCGCCCCAGTACGCGCCGTAACGCCTGGGCAGTCGGCAGTAATCTACGACGGCGAATACGTCCTAGGCGGAGGAATCATCGTTTAGTGGCTTAATATAAAATTTTTAAAAGAAAGTGGTATGCATCATGAGCAAACGCAATTTTACAAATCTCGCATACGACTCATCTGACGAGCTCGTTTACTCGCGCGCCAAATATCCCATAAACCTTTCTAACGGCATGTCAATCGGCGGCGGCACGCTTTATCCTGAAATCAACTTCACCCTCCCCCCGATGCCGATAGAAGAGTCCACAATACCGGAAATTTTAGGCATCTATAAGGACATCATCGAAGGTATCTGCAAAAGGGCAAAAGAGCTGTCCGTCCCTGGTTTTGTCGCCGAAATTGAGACGCTGCCTCCGATGACCGAAAACCCCAAGTGGGGCATTGAGGTCTGCAAGACGGTCGTTGACGTCATAAAGGAGCATGAAGCAAAGCATGGCATCAAGGCTGCCGTCCGGATAACCCCCAATGACATCCGCGAAGGCCCGCAGCTTGTGCATATGTGGCGCGGCTCCGAATGGGAGCGGATGCTTGAAACTTTCGAGGGCTGCGCTAAAGCGGGTGCCAGTTTCCTTGCCATTGAGTCGGTGGGCGGAAAAGAAATCCACGACGAGGCGGTCATTAGCTGCGACCTTGCAAAATCGCTTTTCGCGCTCGCGGTGCTCGGCTGCAAAGATATGAACAAGCTGTGGGATGAAATTGTGGCTATTGCCGACAAAACCGGCGCGATCGCTAGCGGCGACACTGCGTGCGGGTTTGGCAACACCGCTATGGTGCTTGCCGAGAAAAACTATATCCCCAAAGTCTTCGCCGCGACAATTAGGGTCATGACCGCGGTGCGCAGCCTTGTGGCATTCGAGTGCGGCGCGCGCGGTCCGCATAAGGACTGTGGATACGAGGGCGTTTACATAAAGGCGATTACCGGCACGCCTATCTCGACAGAAGGGCGGGTTGCGGCTTGCGCTCACCTGACGCCGGTCGGCAATGTGGCGGTTTGCATGGCGGACCTCTGGAGCAACGAGTCCGTCCAGCATATAAAGCTCCTCGGCGGCATGGCGCCAACCGTATCGTTCGAGCAGCTTGCTTACGACTGCCGCATGCTCAACGAAGGCAGCGCAAGGGGCAAAGAAACAGCCCTGCTTTTGCGCGACCTATGCGCCGACTCTGACTCAAGGCTCGACCCGCAGGCGTATGTGCTGCGCCCCGACGTTGTTTTCGAGATTTCAAAGCAGCTCGTCGAGACCGATGGCTATTACAACCGCACCAAAGCGGCGGCAAAGCTCGCAATTGAGGCGATGCGCGAAGGCTCGGAGTCCGGGCGGCTAACGCTTTCCGAGCGCGAGAAAGGCTGGCTTGATATCCTCACAAGCCAGCTTGACGAACTGCCTGACGACGAGGCCGAATTTGTCGAGTCCATGCTGCCCGAGTGCGATAAAAAAATCCTTGCAAGATACGATCTCGCATAAAAAATAAATCCGGCGGAAAGGTTAACCCTTCCGCCGGTTTTTTAGCAACACTCCGCCTAATTGCTTTCCAGTGCCTGCCGAAGGTCTTCTATGAGGTCACATGGCGATTCAATCCCGACCGAAAGCCGCAAAAGGCAGCCGTTTATCCCCTTTTTCTCCCTCTCTTCCGCGGGTATGTCCGCGTGGGTCTGCAGCATCGGGTATGTTATAAGGCTCTCGACTCCGCCGAGGCTTTCGGCGTATTTTATTATCTTGACATTTTCAAGCACCGCACGCGCTCTAGTGGGGCTATCTACCGCGAAAGAAATCATCGCGCCGAATCCTGTCGCCTGCCTTTTTAAAATATCATGGCCCGGATGATCTGGCAAGCCTGGATAATACACTTTCTTCACGTTTTTATGCCCTTTTAGCCAGCTTGCGATTTTTTTAGCCGAGTCCTCTTGCCGCTCGAGCCTCACCGCTAGCGTTTTTATCCCCCGCAAAAGCAAGAAGCTGTCAAACGGCGAAAGGCAAGCGCCGATGGTCTTTGCGACAAACCGCAACTTTTCGGCTAAGCCCGCATCGGCTGCGACGAGGAAGCCGGCAAGGGTGTCGTTGTGCCCGCCAAGGTACTTTGTGCCGCTATGTAACACGATGTCTGCGCCGAGCACAAGCGGGCGCTGAAAATATGGCGTCAGAAAAGTGTTGTCGACAACAAGAAGCAGCCCATTAGCTTTGCAAATCCGGGCAATTTCGGCAAGGTCGGTCACCTGCATCATAGGGTTCGTCGGGGACTCTACAAAAACAGCCCGCGTCTCTGGGGCAATTGCCGCCTCCACTGCGCCAGGATTTGACGTGTCGACAAAATCATACTTCAGTCCGTTTTTTGACGAAATGCTCCGAAAAAGCCTGTGAGTCCCGCCATAAAGGTCGTCGGATACAATCAGCCGCTCGCCGGGAGAAAAAAGCTCCATCAGCGCCATAAGCGCTGCCATGCCCGACGAGAATGCAATCGCGTCCACTCCGCCCTCGAGCGCGGCAATCGTGCTCTCTAGGTACTCGCGCGTCGGGTTTTGCACACGAGTGTAATCAAAACCGGTGCTTTGCCCTACGCCGGGATGCGCGAAAGTGGCGGACTGAAAAATCGGCACGCTTATCGAGCCGGTGGTGTCATACCTTTTGCCGCTCCCATGAACGCATAAGGTCGAAAAATCCATATAATGCTCTCCGGTTAGATGTAATACATTTCAGCGCTGTTTTCGATATGTTTTACCGTTTCTTTTAGCATATCCGCAAGCGTTACCGCGCCGAGCGCGTCGCGGACGCTTTTGTCGAGCGGCTCGTATACGCATGCCTCAAGCGCTTTCTCAATCTCCGGCGCTGTTTCCGGCACCGTTTTCTGCGTATGCTCGAACAGCGATCCTTCCACAGCAGAGAGCACTTGCAGCGCCGTGATACTGCCGGGCTCGCTTATCAGCATATACCCGCCCTGCGCTCCTTTTGAGGATATGACAAGGTTGGCCTTTTTCAGCAGCGTGAACACCTGTTCGAGATATATTTTAGAAAGCCCTAGCTTTTCCGAAATGCTCGACGCCGTGACATAACTCCCACTTTCGTAAAGGCGCGCCATCTCTATCGCCGCCGCAAGCGCATATCGTCCTCTGGCAGATACTCTCATTCCTAATCACTTATATCATATATAGTTAGTATGCATTAATGATAACCTATTCGTATATATTTGTCAATAGTCGCACCGAAAATTTCATAGAAATTCTATATGAATTTTTATAAAAGGTATTGACAAATCGGCTATGTTGGAATATTATATTATCAGTAATTCATATTAATCATATATGAAATACTCACATTATTGCGGGAGGATAAATCATGGCACGTGTTTATAAGAGCATAACAGAGCTTGTTGGCAAAACCCCTCTTCTTGAACTTGGAAGGTACGCAAAGGCAAACGAGCTAAAGGCGCGGCTCATTGGAAAGCTTGAGTACTACAACCCGGCTGGTAGCGTCAAAGACCGGATTGCAAAGGCGATGATCGACGACGCGGAGGAAAGAGGAATCCTAAAGCCCGGCTCGGTAATTATCGAACCGACCAGCGGCAACACCGGAATAGGCCTTGCGGCGATCGCGGCGGCGCGCGGCTACCGCATAATTTTGACGATGCCCGAGACGATGAGCATTGAGCGTCGCAACCTGCTTCGCGCATACGGCGCCGAACTTGTGCTCACCGAAGGCTCTAAGGGCATGTCGGGCGCCATTGCAAAAGCTGAAGAACTTGCGAAAGAAATTCCCAACTCTTTCATCCCCGGACAGTTTGTCAACCCTGCCAACCCTGAAATCCACCGGCAGACTACCGGCCCGGAGATTTGGGAAGACACGGACGGCGAAATAGACATTTTCGTAGCCGGTATCGGCACCGGCGGCACCATTACCGGTGCGGGCGAGTATTTGCGGTCAAAAAAGCCGGACCTTAAAATTGTGGCTGTCGAGCCCGACGCTTCACCGGTCCTTTCGGGCGGCAAGCCCGGGCCGCATAAAATCCAGGGCATTGGTGCAGGGTTTGTCCCGAAAGTGCTCAACACCTCGATTTACGACGAGATTGTGCGCGTCAAAAACGAGGACGCGTTCGCTACCGGGCGCGCGATCGCTAGGCTCGAAGGGCTACTTGTCGGTATCTCGTCGGGTGCAGCCGTGTGGGCGGCAACTGAAATCGCTAAACGCCCTGAAAGCGAAGGCAAAACCATCGTCGTAATCCTGCCCGACACCGGCGAGCGCTACCTCTCGACCCCGCTGTTTTCCGATGAAAAATGATATATAATTAAAGCATCAAAGCGCATGGGCAATGCGCTTCGCACACTTACCGAAAGGCTAAACCGACATGAAAAGGCAAAAAAGAGTAGCAGCGATTCACGATATCTCCTGCTTTGGGCGGTGCTCGCTAACCGTCGCTCTGCCTATTATCTCCGCCGCGGGCATCGAGTGCAGCGTTATCCCCACCGCGCTGCTCTCCACCCATACCGGAGGCATCACCGGGTATACATTCCTCGATCTAACAGATGAGATTTTGCCTATCGCCTCGCATTGGCAGTCGCTCGGACTTGAGTTTGACGGGCTTTACTCTGGCTTTCTCGGCTCGTTTGAGCAAATAGACGTCGTCTCGGAGGTTTTCGACCGGTTCCGCAGTGCGGATAACCTCATTGTCGTCGACCCGGTGATGGCCGACAATGGCGTACTTTACAAGGTATTTCCGCCCACTTTCCCCTCCGGCATGAGAAAGCTCTGCGCAAAGGCTGACGTTATTATACCGAACATAACCGAGGCGACTCTGCTGCTTGACGAGCCATACCTCGAAGGTCCTTATACGCAAAGTTACATTGAAGGCATCCTCGAACGCCTCTCAAAGCTCGGTCCGAAACAGGTGATACTTACCGGCGTATACTTCAAAGGCGACCACCTCGGCGCCGCCTCATATGACGCTCGCACCGGCGAGGTTAGCTACGCTTTCGACCGGCTTATCGAAGGATACTACCACGGCACCGGCGACGTGTTCGGCAGCGCGCTCGTCGCGTCGCTGATTAGCGGCAAAAGCCTTGCTGAGTCCACCTCAATAGCAGTGGATTTCACGGTTAAAAGCATTTTGCGCACCAAAGCCGCTGGTACCGACATCCGGTTCGGTGTCAACTTCGAGGCGGGACTCCGCGAGCTTGCCGAAAAGCTGGCTTGATGATTAAAAAAGCGCAAATCCGGTTTCGGATTGCGCTTTTTTTATTTTTTAACTTGACCAGCTTATCTTGGTACCGTGCAGCTTAATAAACTCATCTGCCAGCATCCCATACATAAGCCTGTCATAGCGCCTGCCGGCTATGTATACGGCTTTGCGCTCACGCCCCTCGAGCGTAAACCCGCACTTTTCAAGCACGCGCTGAGAGCCGATATTGTGCTCAAGCGTCGTAGCGGAGATGCGCTCAAACCCCAGGTGGCAAAAACCGTAGCGCAATATTGTTATCGCCGCATCGGTAGTGTAGCCTTTGTTGCGGTACTCAATTTTCGTAAGGCCATACCCAAGCGTGCAAGCGCGGTCCTGCCAGTTTATGTCCAGCAGCGCGATGTCGCCTATCAGCGTCGCGCCGCCTTCGCTTGGAAGAAATATACCAAGCCTTATTTGCGTTTTGCCCTGTTTGCTTTGGATATCGCTGTACAACTCGTCGGCTTTCTCAACCGACGCGCCGACAATAAAGTAATCTGGCGGGTTTTCAAAGTCAAACTCGGTTTCTTGCCAAATCTTCCTGCAATCATCGCGTTCAAGAGCCGATAAAAACACTTTCTTGCCCTGTAGTTTTATCATTTTATGTCTCCTTACAGCTCATATTTTACAACTTCGCAGCAACGCTCCAAACCATAGTTTTCCCCTCCGGTTGGCACAGCAATATTTTACCCAAATGCGGCGCTACCGGCAAGGTAAAAAACATATAAAAAAACCGCATACCGCTTGCGATATGCGGTGCCTTCCTTTATTTTAACGCGTCTGCTAGCTTGTTAAGCCCTCTTTCGTCCATGTCGGGGTCAACCATAATATATACGGCGCGCTTTAGGTATTCAAGCGACTTTGCGCACATATCGGGCGTGTAGCGATGGTTTAAGTCCCGGTTTGCCTCCATTAGGAACGGGTCAAACGCAGGGTTAAACGCGCCTTTTTTGTTCATTATCGGTGTCCAGTTAGTGTAAACGTGCTTTCCGGTATCTATAGGGCGTGTCGCGGGATAACCGGCTGTGTCGGCTTTGCGCTTGAACTCTATAGCCTCATACTCGGTGTCAAACCAAAACGCGAGCGTCGTGCCGCAGTCGCCGAGGAGGTCGTTTGAGCGGATGAAGCTATACCTGCCGTCAAATTTGTCAAGCAGGTAAGCTTTGTTCCGCCGCAGGTCATATAAAATCGAGTCAAGCCTTTTTAGCTGCTCGCGCAATATAGCACCAGTAAATTCCGACACGCGGAACTCGCTGCCGCAAAATTGCTCTTCCGTTATAGAGTCGAGCTGGTTGCCGAAATATGCTATAGCCGACGAGTCATGGTATATAAGCGCGCGCTCGAAAATCTCGCGGCTGTTTGTCATAAGCGCGCCGCCCTCGCCCGCGGTTATAATCTTAAAGTAGTTAAAACTGAACGCTCCCGCGTCTCCTATAGTGCCGAGCCGCTTCCCTTTGTACGAGCCGCCGACCGATTGGCAGGCATCCTCAAGTATATAAATCCCGTGCTTTTTAGCTATCTCGCTTATTTTATCCATATTACACGGAAAGCCCTGTATGTGCACCGGTATTACAGCCTTTGTATATTTTGAAATTTTACTTTCAAAGTCGGACGGGTCGAGCGTCAGTGACTCGTCGATGTCGGCGATAACCGGGATCGCGCCCACCGCTGTGACGGCTATAGCTGTAGCGATATATGTATATGCCGGTACGATTACCTCGTCGCCGGGGCCGATGCCCATACCCACAAGGCCTGATATCAGCGCAGCTTTGCCCGAGGTCATCAAAATCGAGTGACGCACGCCCATTTTCTCGCATAGCTCAGCTTCGAAATGCATAACTTCGCGTGCGCCGTCGTTGATTTTAAATAGGTTTTTGCTATTTATCACGCGCGCGCACGCTTCTATTTCCTCTTTGCCGATTCTATACATTTGTTTCTCCTCTTTCGATTATTTTTAGAACTTCGTTTATTATATTGTCGTCGGAATTATCGGCAAGGCTATACGTGGAAGAATACCTAAACACTCCCACTTCATATCCGCCCCGGCAAATCTGGTCCTGCGACGGGAGATAGCCACTGTAGCCGTTAGCGCACGACATGCACAGCGTATGGGCATATTTTGAGTAATACCGCAGCCGCATCGAGATTTCGGAGAATATCTCAAACGGGAACGGCACGAAAACTATATCTCCGACCGCAAGTATAGTCTCTTCAAACTCAAAGCAATTGGGATGCTGCAACTTTCCTGAAAGCAGGATTTCTTCTACTTTACATAGATAGCCGTACCGCAGCGCGTCGATATTGACAAGGCTCTCGGAGTCTTTTAACTTCGCTTTTTCTTTGCGGATTTCATCAAGCGTTGGCAGCTCTTTATATGGGAGCCGCACCGTGCCGTAAAACGCCGCGACCCTCGCCGGAGCGTATGACTTTACCTGCGCGGCAACCCGTATTGCATCCATCGCGGCGCATGAGCCGAGCTCTTCTACATACGAAATGTCGCCGACAGTTTTGCCGTTTGAAAGGCGCGGGCCTACGTCTCCAATCGCGCCGTTGACAAATACCGAGAGCGTCCCCGTCTCCATTTCGAGCCGGTCTACCATAACGCCCGGCCAGTCGCGAGTGATTGTTGTCGACATCCCACAAGCCGTGCCGTGGCAGCCGTAGTGGACAATATTTACTATACCCTCTTTCGTGTCCGCGCGCCTTATCCTTATCACCGTAATAGCCGGGTCAAATAGCCCCCACGGGTTTTGACCAAGCAAAATCTGCCCGTCCCTTGTATGCTCGCGGCGGTTTATACCTACCTTGCTATCCCCGGTTGCGACGCCAAGCTCAGCGGGCTCCATATTGGCTATTGCTTTTTTCGCAGCCGAAATCGCGGCGGGTAAAAATACCGTTTCATAATACTCGCGGTCGATTTCGCCCCAGCCTTCAAAGCCGGAAAGGTTTGGCGCGCAGTGCGTATGCGTTGCGACGACTATAATATCGCGCGCGGCTATGCCACAGGCGTCGGCTAAGGTTTTGCGCAAGCTGCCGCATAGCTCGGTTTGAATGTCGCCTATGTCGGCCGATATTAGTAGGCATCTGTAGTTTGCATCGCCAATAGCTATAGCTGAAAGCGTAAGGTCGTCGTTCACCGACTCGCTTTTTATGTCAGGGCGGTAGCCGTAAAGGAGCGTACCGATTTTTGGTGTAATCTTCTCACGCGCCGCCCCACAATAAAATTTCATATACAGCACCGGCTTTCTTTCTGATTATACATAAAGCTTTGCCAGCCGTAAAGAAGCTTTCTATTTATGGTGTGTTTAATTAAGCTTGATTTATGAAAATTATAATATAAGCTACATTTTATATCAAGCACAATTTGGCTGTGCCGGCAATTTTAGTTATACGCCAACTGTAAACCGAGTATGCGCTCATATAAATAAAAAATCGGCCCGAAGGCCGATTTTGCGCCGGTATTATTTTTTCCACTTCGTGAAATGCTCTTTTGCAAGGCTCAGCGTTTCTTTTGTTATTGTTATTTTCGTATCCGTTTCGGTTTTATGCTCGCTTGTAATCGGGACCGGGTTGCAGCCGCCGCGAACTACTTCAAGGTCGTCCATCCTGAACTTGTTGCCGCAGTTTTGGCAAACGAGTTTATCGCCCTCCTGCACATAATAGCCCCTGCCCGAGTCGAAGCATACTTGACAGGTGTTAAAAGCAGTCCTAACCGTGTTGTCTGACGCGAGCACTGCGATAACTTCCATCTTCACGCCGTCGATCTCAACCGGATAAAATCTCGCGTCTTTTGTGACTTCGCTTTTATGTATAATCAGATCCGCGTCGCGCGTTACTAGTGGCTCCGATTTGCCGCATCCTATTGCCAAAACCGCAAACGAAAGAAAAAGCAATATAGCGGCAAGCGTTTTTAGTTTTCTCTGCATACGTTATCCTCCTTGCGCCATCCCTTTATTCAGCTCGTCGACAACGGTTATGCTGCTTCGGATCATCCCCATCCAACATGTATATGGGAAAACTCCGGTTTCGGTCGGAATAAATTCTATTATGTTGTCTCCGGGCTCGAGTTTTTTTATGATATCATACTTAGGTATATAAATCTCATTGTTGCAGCCGTTGATGTTTTCCTTGTCGGCTTTTATAATCCATTTTACCGGAATGCCCTTTTGCACTGTTATCGGGACATATCTGCCCGTCAAAAGCTCGGTCGTCACAACCTGCGCGCTGCCTTCTATCTTTGCTACGCTGCCGCCGCCCGGTTTTGAAAAAGGCATTGCTATGCCCGCTAGGCTCATGCCGTTTTGCAGCATCGCGATACCAAGCGCAACTACGGCAGCCGCAAAGATTTTAATCGCTTTTAGGGCGTGTTTTTTGCTTATCAACGAGGCAAACGCACCAAGCCCAAGCATCAGCGGCGCGGTCCCAAGCCCAAACGCGAGCATCGAAAGCGCGCCTTTTACCATGGAGCCGGTAGACAGCGCATAAAGCTGCATTGCCTGAAGCGGGCCGCAGGGCATAAACCCATTTAGCAGACCCACAATGAATGGGCTTTTTTTGGCGCCGGCTTTGCCAATCTTTCCTGCCAGCACGCCAGGCAGCCTAGGGGTCAGCTTTCTCAGCCAAGGGAAAACCCCAAGCATGTTAAGACCCATCAAAATCATAAAAACGCCCGCCACAAGCTGCACGATCCCTTTCATCGTGCCGGAAAGGCTAATTGCCGAGCCTATTGCGCCTACAATGCCGCCAATTACAGTGTAGGATAATATCCTGCCAAAATTGTAAAGTAGACTCGGCAATATTGCAGCACCCGCGTCCCTTCTCTCGCCACCCTGGGGCATACTAACCGAAAGGTTTATCCCGCCGCACATCGCCACGCAATGAAGTGAAGTTAGCAGTCCCACTACAAACAGCATACCATAGCCCATGCCTTCGCTTGCCAGCGGAAGCACGCCGGCTAGCCTCGACGTGCCAATCCGGCTGATTAATATATAAAGCGCTAAAATCAAAGCGGCGGCGCCGGCTAACTGCGAGGCTGTATTCTTTTTATTTTTTGGCGGGGTTTCAGACACTTTGTAACCAAGCTCTTCGATTTTCGTGATGAGCTCGCCTGCCGAAACTTTGCCCTCGCCGAACTCTATTTCGGCGACGCCGGCCTTGTAACTAACCGAGACGCCCTTTACGCCATCAATTTTTATAAGTGCGGATTTTATCCTAGCCTCGCAGCCTGCACATGTCATTCCATCTATGTATAGCTTCAGTTGCTTCATAACCGACCTATATTTCGCCGTTTTCTTTCACTATATTCTTTATGCGCTTGCGGTTACATTTATCACATTTATCATATAGCTTTAGTAAGATATAAGGTAACATGCTTGAGTCAGTTTGTCAATAAGGTATTGCTTTCAATGCTGTAAAAATTTACTCTAGGATTCGATGCAGTAAATGAAAAAACACCCGCCTTTTGCGTATCGCATCAAGGCGGGTGCTTAATTTGGTTGCGGAGGGAGGATTTGAACCTCCGACCTTTGGGTTATGAGCCCAACGAGCTACCGGACTGCTCCACTCCGCGATATCTGCTCCGGCTTCTGGTGCCGGTGACCGGAATCGAACCGGTACGAAACTTTCGTTTCACGGGATTTTAAGTCCCGGGTGTCTGCCTATTCCACCACACCGGCATGAAAATATCAAACTTTTTCGCGGGGCATCGATACTGCCGGTACGTGGGCCATCCAGCCGGCCACTGTATTGCTTTCGGCAAACGCCCCGCAGGCGCATAAGCCGTCGCACCTTTTTTACTCCCAACCAACCGAAAGCTATGCCGGCCCTTTTCCTACGGCTTTTATATTATAACACTATATAGCTTGTTTGTCAACCCTTTTTACTTAAATTTTTGCGCCGGCATGCGGCGGGACGGACATTTGTCCGCCCCGCGTTACTCATCATTTAGACTATATACAAGTCTTGAACCCACAATGTTCACATATGCGTTGCCGTCCTCGTCCGGCGCGCTGTACGATACCGCAAATTCTTTGTTTACGGTACGCGCAGCGGTTGAGGATATAGCCGAGGTTTCAAGTGAAACTTCAGCTTTTTCGGTATATTTTATCGTGACCGTCTTCGCCGACGCGCTGCCAAGCCCGTATTTTTGCAAAGCCTCGTCATCGCGCACATTATAGGCAACGCAGTTGGCGAGCCTCAGTGCCATGACCTCGTCAAATACGCCTTTAACTGTAGCCCTTTGTACCGCTTCAGGCTCGCCGCCGTCGCTCTCACGCAGCCACGCCTCTTCAGCCGCAGCCGAACCGATTTCCTCGGCGGTCTCTGCGTCATTTTCGCCTTCCGGAGCCGATTCTTTATAGTATCTCAGCGTCGACTCGGTACCGTCGGCGAAGCGGGTGGTGACACTTATTTCCGTCACCGAGGCAAAATCGATTGACGGGATTTTGTCGTGTATCATAAGGTCATTATGTTTATACCTGAAGCTATTCACCAGCGAGCTTGAAACGAGGTAGACCTTACGTGTGCCCTCGATATTCATATACCGGGAGCCAGTAAACTCGTTGTAGTCGCCGATGAGCATTTTAATTCCAGTACCGTCGGCGTATCTGACGTAAATATAGGAGTTAGGCTCGTCAAGCCCGTACTTTGAAAAGTCGTCGGCCGACTCCTCGACCAGCCTGTCTGCAGCGGCCGAGGCAAGAGTTGCTGCCATCGAGCTCGGCTTGGTTTGGTCGAGCGGGAAGGCACTGTCGTCGGCGTTATACCAAGAGTTGTTTTTATACTCGAGCTTTATCGTTTCGCCTTCGTATGTGTATTCAATATATTTTACGTCGGTGCTCTTTTGTTCTGTTAGAACGACTTTTGTGTTCTTCGCGGCTAATTTGGCATCCCTTTCGGCTTCGGCGCGTTTGTTGTACGCCACAATTATCGCATATGCAGCAACAAGCACGCAAAGTACGCCGGCCGCTATAGCCGCTGCAGTTATCCTATTTTTCTTTTTTCGTTTTGTGTTCATATCCGATCAGCGTTTACGACGTGTATTCCAGCGGACAAATCCCCAGACGAGCAGAAGCCCGGGTATTATACCTATTATTATAATGCTCCAAATCGTTGCGCCGGTATCCGAAATCTTGAGCGCTTCGACCTGCATGGATTTTGAAGCTATTGAAATCGAGCTTTGCTTGTTGCACAGCGTGGTCAGCGTCGCGATGAAATACCTGTGGTTTCCAAGCTGAGCCGTCAGATCCGATATAAGGTCGGGCGACGAGAACCAAACGAGCTTGCCGCTTTCGGCTCCGATATTCTCTACTGTCGCCATCACGCCGAGCTGGAATGGGCCCGCCTCGTCCCCTTCGGTTTTTGCAATCTCCTCGTTCTCCCTGATCTCGGCTTTCGAGTATGCGCTGTCGGTTGTGGTCATCAGCCTTGTAACCGTTACATTGTCGGGCAGATTTTCAGCCACGCGTATGCCATGCGAGTGTGGCAGCACGATATAGATGTTCGAGCCCGCTTTGTCGGTTATATCGTTCGGGCTGATTTTAGGCATCAGATAGAACGGATAATTGTTATAGGTATACGACATCGAGCCTTCGGCGACAAGCCCCTTTACATACTGTAAACCGTACTCAGCCATAAAGCCGTAGAGGTTCGTAAGGTCGGGATATGCATAGCTTGAAATTAGCAAAATCTTGCCGCCTGATGACACGAAGCTTCTTAGCATGTCAATTTCTTCTTTTGTAAAGTCGAGCTGCGGCGTATTTATCATCAGCACAGTGCAGTCGTCAGGCACTTTTCCTTCGCTCATTAGCGACACTGTTGCTGTGCTGATATTCTCGGAGGAGATGTTTTTAGAGATTAGCTCCGACACGCTACGCTCGCCGTGGCCGGTCGTGTAATAAACCGTCGGGAGGTTCTCCTCTGTCACAAAGTCAATTGCCGTCGTAAGCATCTGCTCGCCGGCGAATGAAGTCGTGCCTGTCGGCATTGTACCGTAAAGGTAATAGTAATAAAGCTCCTCGTCGGAATAAGTGGTTACATAAATGTCAAAGTAGTCAATCGCGTAAGCCCTTCCGTTGTCGTGGTTGACCACTATGACGCTGTTTTCAGAGAGGTCTTCGTCTGTGTATCTTTTTATAAAGTCGGGGTTAAGCGCCGGGTCGACGCTGCTTTGCTTAATTTTGGAGTTTGTAGCCGTATAGCGCTCCATGAACCTTATCAGCTGCTCATCCTCGTTGCCCGAAGTGGCGACAAGGTACATTGTGATATTTGCGTCGACAGAGCGGAGTATCTCCTTTGTCTGGTCTGATATCGATAACAGCTTGTCCCGCGAGGTATCAAGCTTTGTAACGGTGGCGGGCAGGGCGTTTATAAGAAGGTTCACAACGACGGCTATGGCTACGGCTATCGCGCACATCAGTGCGCTGTAGCCGCCAAAGCGCATGTATTTGGTGTCAATCATGCGTCGCAGCGAGTTCAGTTTGGACATTTATTCGCCCTCCCGTCAGTTCCATCTCCTGCGGTCGACCGACTGCGTAGTGAAAAACACGAACAGTGAGGCGACCGAGATGTAGTAAATTACCGAAGTGATGTCAAACATGCGGCTGTATATAAAGGTGTTCATACGATCAAAAAGCGAAAGCCATTTCATTACGTTCGAAAACGAGCCTGCCAGCACCGAACGGTTGAAAATATAAATACCAAGCAACACAGCTTCGGCGACGCAGCCGCAGAAAAACGCAAGCCAATAGTTTTTCGTCATCGAGTATATAAGATAGCCAATCACGAAAATCACGACTGTAAACGCGATAAACGACGCTATAGAGGTGCGCGGCACCATATTGGCAAGCCCGCTCATCAGGTTGCAAAGCAAAATCGCGCCGAATGTAACGACCGCTGAAATTACAATGCTTTCGGTCAGCGACGAGACGAAAAGGCCGATGGCGATAAGTGACGCGCCCAATAGGAAATAGCCGAAAAGCGCGCTGTATGCGGTGATGAGGTTTACCGACCCGTAAAGAAGTAAAAACAACGGGTAAAGCGCCATTACGCCTATCGGTATAGCAAACACGGTGAGCATTGCGAAATATTTCGCAAGCACCATTTGGGTTACCGACATAGGCAGCGAAAACAAAAGCTGGTCGGTTTTAGTCGCTCGTTCCTCGGCAAGCGAACGCATTGTAAGGATTGGCACGACGAACATAAGGACGATGCCCATGCTGCCGAGCGAAACTTCAAAACCCGGGTATTTGCCGTTGAGGTTTACCGCGTTGACAAATATCCCCGCTACAAAAAGTAAAAAGGCTATGACAACCCAGCCGATCATGCTGTTGAAATATGCTTTAAATTCCTTTTTATATAGAGCGCCCATTACTCGTCGTCCCCCTCTTCGTCGTCATTTTCATCACTATCGGTTTTACTAAACATGGGGACATAATAGTCGTCTTCTCCCTCTTCGTCCCCGCCCTCTTCTTCATAATTCGCATAGGCGGGAGCTTCGGCTGTCTTATCGGTTTCGGTATCGGCGTCCTCCTCAAAAGCCATGTCGCGCTCATGCTCACCAGCGGCTTCGTCCTCGGAGGTAAGCTTCAAAAATACTTCCTCAAGGCTAGGCTCAGCCGAGCTGAGCTTGCGCAGCGGCAACCCCGCCGACGCAAACTCCGTAAACAATCGCTCGCGGATGTCGATGCCTTCGTCGACATCTATGACGACGTCCCAAACTTCGTCCACACCGGGTACTGCGGTCATGTCGAATTTTACGATTCCGTCGATTTTGTCCAATAACTCCTCGACTTTGGCTTGCGGCGCGCGCACGGTTATAGAGACGCTGTTCTCTTTAACCTGCGAGCGGCGGATATTCTCGAGGGTATCCGCTGCGACCAGCCTGCCTTTTGAAATTATCATGACGTAGTCGCAAATCGCGCTTACCTCGGCGAGTATATGGCTAGAAAGCAGCACCGTGTGGTTTTCGCCAAGCTTTGAGATTAGGTCGCGAATCTCGATAATTTGTTTCGGGTCAAGGCCGACGGTCGGCTCGTCAAGAATTATAAGGTCGGGATTGCCGAGCATCGCCTGCGCAATGCCGACACGCTGGCGGTATCCTTTCGACAGGTTCCGTATCAGCCGCCCGCCCATGTCGATTATATGGGTTTCCTCCATAACCTTGCGGACGGCGTCGTCGATTTCGCCGCGTTCGACGCCCTTAGCCTCGGCGACAAAGCACAAATATTCATACGGGGTCATGTCGAGATACAGCGGAGGCTGCTCCGGCAAGTACCCAATCGCGCGCTTAGCTTCTTCGGGCTCCTCGAAAATGTCGTGCCCGTTGATGATAATTTCGCTCTCGGTCGGCGCAAGGCACCCGGTGAGCATATTCAACGTCGTGGTCTTGCCGGCGCCGTTAGGCCCAAGAAAACCGTATATCCGCCCTTTTTCGATTGTAAACGTCAAACCTTTAACCACGGTGTTTTGGCCATACTTTTTGGTAAGGTTTCGAACCTGTATCAACTTTTTTATACCTCCGTGCAAGTCAGCTTGCAGGACAGGGAAAATTCCCTCTCTTTTATATAGCCCGCGTCTCCCGAAGGAGCGCGGGCTACCGTTTGTTTTTTACCTTTAATTGTACTTGGGCAGCCAGTTGCCGTGAGCTTCAATTAGCTCGTCACAGAGCTTGACAATGTCGTCAAGCGACAGTTCGGACGAGGTATGTGGGTCGAGCATGGCTGCCTGATAAATGGCTTCGCGCTTCTTTGTAACTGCGGCTTCGATCGTCATAAGCTGCACGTTGACATGCATCATGTTCAGCGCAGCAAGCTGGGTTGGCAGACGGCCGAAATAGCAACCCTGTACGCCCGCATGGTTTACAAGGCACGGGACCTCGACGCAAGCCTCGCGCGGCAGGTTCTCGATAAGGCCGGTGTTGAGCACGTTACCGCCGATCTTGAAAGGCTTGTCGGTCAATATCGCGTCCATGATGTACGACGCATACTCATGCGTGCGCCTATGCGTGACGTTACCGTTTACATACTGCTCGCGCGCAGCTTTCCAGCCCGCGATCTGGGCTACGCAGCGCCTCGGATACTCGTCGAGCGGGATGTGGTAACGCTCGATGAGCTCAGGGTATTTCGACTTGATGAAATAGCAGTTGTACTCGGCGTTGTGCTCGCTCGACTCGGTGCAGTAGTAGCCGAATCTGCGGATGTATTCATAGCGGACAAGGTCCCAAGATTTCGAGTTGGGATTTTCAAGCTCCGCAATGGCTCTGCGGCGAACCTCGGGATAAAGGTCGGTGCCGTCGGCGTCGCGCAGCTCAAGCAGCCACGCCATGTGGTTGATGCCGCCTATGCGCTCGTAAAGCGGTTCCTTCCACGGAATGCCCAGGGCATGCAGCAGCCCACGCGAGCAGACCTGCACGCTGTGGCAAAGGCCGACGGTCTTAACGCCCGTGTAGCGAAGCATAAAGCCGGTCAGCATCGCCATCGGGTTTGTGTAGTTCAAGAACCACGCATCGGGGCAGACTTCCTCCATGTCGCGCGCGAAATCTTCGAGAACCGGGATAGTGCGCAGCGCACGGAAAATACCGCCTATGCTATGAGTGTCGCCGATCGTCTGGCGCAGGCCGTACTTTTTGGGCACCTCAAAGTCGATGATCGTGCAGGGGTCATAGCCGCCAACCTGGATTGCGTTGACGACAAAGTCCGCGCCCTTCAGCGCCGCCTTCCGGTTTTCGACGCCGAGATACTTTTCGATTTTTGCCCTGTTATTGTTGATGTTCTGGTTGAGCGCGCAGACCATTATGTAGGATTCTTCAAGGCGCTCGGGGTCAATGTCATAGAGCGCAATCGTGCTGTCACGCAGCGATTCGGTAAGCATACAGTCGCCGAGCACGTTTTTGGCAAATACCGTGCTGCCGGCACCCATAAAAGTAATCTTCGGCATTGACAAAACCTCCGTCTCGGGTCCGCCCCAATTTGTGGGCTGCGAACCGCAGTTTTATTTTTTTCTCCAGTTTTTCCGCTTTTCGGCTTATGACATTTTATATTATATCACCATGTTTACGAAAGTCAAGTGAAGATTAGGTGAAGATTAAACATTCTACTTAACACGGCAAATAGTTATAATTGACCGTCAAAAAATGCGCAAAAACCCGTTGACATTCGGTAATGTATGATGTATGATCGTTATAAAACGCCAACAACTACAAAAATAGCTAAGTTTATTATATGGAGGATAAGTTATGTTTATTGAAGAAAGGCACAGGGCAATTCTGGAAATCATCGCCGAGAAAGGCAGGATTAGCACAAGCGAAATCAAAAACCTTTTCGGCGTCGGGTACGAGACCGCAAAGCGCGACTTGCGGCTACTTGAGCAAAAAGGGCTTCTCAAGCGAGTTTACGGCGGCGCGATACCGCTCGTGGGCTACGGTGTCGGCAAACCCGCGGGCGTAACCTGCCGCGACTATAATGAGGTAAGGCCCGATTATCTTGCGGTTGCAAAACGCGCGGCATTGTTTGTCGAAAACGGCGACATTATATTCATCTCAGCCGCGACGGTTGGCTGGTTTATGCTCGGTTTTTTGCCCCGCGAGTATAGTTTGCGCATAGTCGTCAACTCGACGATTTTGGCCGAGGAGCTGCGCAAAAACAAAAACTTCAAAGTCGTAATGCTCGGCGGGGAGCTTGACGAGAAGGGCAACTCATATGGCATGTATGCGCGCGAGATACTGCGCGGGATGCGTATTGACAAAGCATTCGTCACATCGGCTTACATTTCGCCGACGTTCGGGCTTTCGGTGCAAAGCGAGAGTCGCGCGGAGTTTTTGCGCCTTGTGCTCGACTGCTCGCGCAAAGCCTTCGGCCTTTATCCGACCGCAAAAATCGGGGCGGAGAGCGCAATTTCGATTTGCCCTGCCTCGCGCCTGCACACGCTTATAACCGACAGCGACATAAGCGAGGAGGACATCGCCGCATTTTGCGAGCTTGGCGTTGAAGTTGTTACCGTCTCTCCTTAAGAAAATACTAAAAAACGCGGGTTTCGCCCACGTTTTTTAGAGTTTAATAAAATTCTTGAACCAAACATTCCGATATGCGTTATTATATATGAAGCTATATGAAGCATGCTTCAAAACGCCGGCGGGGAGGTGGCTTCCTTAAAAAAGCCGTTCGAAGAAGTAGCGGCGGAAAACCAAGCTTGGCTTTACCGCTACATATGCCGCTTGCTCGGGAAAAGCGGACCGGCTGCCGAGGACCTTTTACAAGAAACGCTTATCAAATGTTTTAAAGCCTATGGCAGCTATGTCGAGCAGGGTTCGCTTGAAGCTTGGCTTTCAAGCGTGGCCCGCAACACCGTGATGTCGTATCTGCGCAGCCGCAATAGGTTTGACATAATCTCACTAAGCAGCAGCGGCATTCTTGACTGCGGGCCTTACAAAATCGCCTACGCTGATGCGTATGTTGACGCAGACGAAACGATTAATTTAAAGTGCTGCTTTACGATGAATTAAAAAGCGCGGCGGAGCGTAATGCTCCGCCGCAGTTTTTAGCTCATCAGCTTAACCAATATCGCTTTTTGAATATGCAGCCGGTTTTCTGCCTCATCGAAGATTTCGTTCGCGTGCCGCTCGAAGACGTCGGTTGTAATCTCCTCCTCGCGGTGCGCGGGCAGACAATGCTGCACAATCGCGTCCGGCTTTGCCAGCGCCTCAATCTCGGCGTTTATCTGATAGCCTTGGAATTCCTTTCTGCGCTGCTCGGCCTCATCCTCCATGCCCATCGACGCCCAAACGTCGGTGTAAAGCACGTCGGAGTCTTTCGCCGCTTCTCGCACGTCCTCCGTTAATATAAACTTGCCGGGATAGTTTTTTGCAAACTCCAGCGCGTCGGGATGCGGCAGGTGGTTTTTCGGGCAGGCGACAGCCACCGTCATACCGACCGTAAGCCCGCCGACGATAAGCGAGTTTGCCACATTGTTGCCGTCGCCTATAAAGCAGAGCTTTAACCCCTCGAGCGTGCCCTTGTACTCGCGGATTGTCATAAGGTCCGCGAGCACTTGGCAGGGATGCTCATAGTCGGTAAGCCCGTTAATTACCGGCACTCCCGAGTATTTCGCGAGGTCCTCGACCTCTTTTTGCGAAAAGGTTCGTATCATTATCGCGTCGACATACCTTCCCAGCACGCGCGCCGTATCTTCCACCGGCTCGCCGCGCCCTATCTGAAGGTCGCGCGCCGACAAAAACAGCGCATAGCCACCAAGCTGGTACATGCCGACTTCAAACGACACGCGCGTGCGCGTCGAGGACTTCTGAAATATCATGCCGAGCGTCTTGCCCGCAAGATATGGGTGGGCTATGCCGTTTTTTCGCTCGTATTTGAGCTGCTCGGCAAGATTTAATAAATCGTCTATGTCGGCCTTTGAAAGGTCGGCCATTTTAAGAAGGCTCCGCTTCATTTTTCACACCTCTGGCTGCCGCCAAGCACGGCTTCTAGTATCTTAAGACCTGCGTCAAGCTCATCGTATGTAATCGTCAGCGGCGGGAGGAACCGCAAAACATTCGACCCTGCCGAAAGGATCAAAAGCCCCATCTCGCAGCATTTTTTCACATACTCGCGCGGGTCGCCGTCAATCTCCACGCCGGTCATAAGCCCCAGCCCCCGCACTTCTCGCACGATTGGGATGTTCATATCTTTAATCCGGGCGCGTAAATACTCTCCTTTGTCGCGCACCGAACGCAGGAATGCCTGGTCTTTTACCCTGCGCACCACCTCGAGCGCTCCGGCGCAAGCGGCGGGGTTGCCGCCGAATGTCGAGCCGTGGTCGCCGGGCCCGAGCACTGTAGCAAATTTATCATTGCACATAAACGCCCCGATTGGAAGCCCGCCGCCGAGGCCCTTTGCGACCGTCACGATGTCAGGCTCGATGCCGTAATTTTGGCATGTGAGGAACCTGCCGGTCCGCCCAATGCCGGTCTGCACCTCATCGACGATAAGCGCTATGTCATGCTCGCGGCAAAGCTCCTCGACGTCGCGCAGGTACGCCCCGCGCAGGAAATTGACACCGCCCTCGCCTTGGATTATCTCAATCATAAGCCCGCAGACATCGGGCGTCATCGCTTCTTTCAGCGCATCAATGTCGTTTGGCTCCACATATTTGAAGCCCTCGGTATAAGGCGCAAAATCCACATGGAACTTATCCTGACCGGTCGCGGCGAGCGTCGTAATCGTGCGCCCGTGGAACGAGTTTTTCAGCGTAATTATCGTCGCGCGGGTGTTGCCCGGCTTTCCAAAGCCGTACTTGTCGCGGCTGTATTTGCGCGCAAGCTTTATCGCGCCCTCGTTCGCCTCGGCGCCGGAGTTGCAAAAAAACACTTTTGACATGCCGGTGGCAGCCGTAAGCTCGCGAGCCAGCTCTGCCATTTTAGGCGCGACATAGTAATTTGACATATGCGCGAACTTGCCGAGCTGCTCGGTCACAGCCGCGGTCCAGCCCTCATCGCAGAGCCCAAGCGAGTTGACGCCAATCCCCGATGTGAAGTCTATATATTTACGTCCGTCGCAATCGTAAACAGTAGCGTTTTTGCCGTGGGATATTGCAACGGGCAGCCGCCCGTAGGTACCCATCACATATTCGGCATCAAGCCCCAAATAATAAGCGTTGTTCATATCTACCTCTTAATGCTACTTTTCGCTTTTCGGCAGACTCGCGGGCGGGGTATAACCCTCCCGCACGTAAACCATTACTTTACAAACATTGTGCCGATGCCTTCGTCGGAGAACATCTCGATGAGTATTGAATGGAGTATCCGCCCGTCCAAAATGCAAGTGCGCTGGATGCCTTGGGCTATAGCCTCGGCACAGCAGTTGACTTTCGGGATCATTCCGCCGGTGATGATCCCTTCGGCTATAAGCTGAGGTATTTCAGAAATTTTTACTACCGGTATCAGCGAGTCTTCGTCTTTGGGGTCGCGCAACACCCCGCGCACGTCGGTAAGAAGCAGGAAGTTTGATGCGCCCAGCGCGACAGCGAGCTTCGATGCGGCGATGTCGGCGTTTATGTTGTAAGCCGCGCCGTCGTCTACGCCCGCGGCAATCGGCGCAATTACGGGTATATACCCTTTTTCAATCGTGTCCTTAATAATCGACACATCGACCGAGGTAATCTCGCCGACGTATCCGTAGTCGCTCATGCCGTCGTCGAGCTTTTTGGCTTTAAGCATGCCGCCGTCGATTCCGCAAAGGCCGACCGCTTTGCCGCCGATACGCCCGATGAGATTTACTAGGTCTTTGTTCGTCTTGCCGGCGAGTACCATCTGGACGATTTCCATGTCCTCTTCGTCCGTATAGCGCAAACCGTTGACAAACCGGCTCTCCTTGCCGAGCTTTTTCATCATATCGGTTATCTCCGGGCCGCCGCCGTGGACGAGCACGACATGGATGCCGACCAGCGATAAAAGAACGATGTCGGAAATAACCGCCTCATTCAATCCGGGGTTATACATCGCGCTTCCGCCGTATTTAATTACAACGGTTTTTCCCGTATACTTCTGTATATACGGCAGCGCCTGCGTGAGTATCCGAGCTTTATCCATGTTCGATATAAACATAACTTTGCCCTCTTTAGCTTCTATAATCACCGTTTATCCGGACGTACTCGTAGCTTAAGTCGCAGCCCCATGCGGTGGCAGAAGCTTTGCCGCATTTGCAGTCAACATCAATATATATGTAGTCGCAGGACAGGATTTCCTTTGCCTTCTCTTCGTCGACCTCTATCGCGCAACCGTTTTTGCAAACGTCGATTTCCCCGGCTTTGGACTTAAACTTTAGATCCACTTTATAGGGGTCAAACTCAACGCCCGCATACCCGAGCGCACAGATTATTCTACCCCAGTTGGCGTCTGCGCCGAACATCGCGGTTTTGACCAGCGGCGACTTTATAACCGATTTCGCAAGCTTCTTTGCTCCCTCTTTGTCATAGTAGTTTCTGACCGTGCACTCAAGCAGCTTTGTCGCTCCCTCGCCATCGGCGGCAATCGCTTTCGCCATGTTCGTGCAGATTTGCAACAGCGCCGCGCGGAACGTTTCGTAATCCTCGCCTTCAGGAGCCGTTATTGCCGCATTATTAGCCATGCCAGACGCGAGGATTATAACCATGTCGTTAGTCGAGGTGTCGCCGTCGACGCTTACCATGTTGAAAGTGTCGGCAACTACCGACCGCAACGCCTCGCGCAGCGGGGCGGGCTCAATCACCGCGTCTGTGGTTATAAACCCTAGCATCGTCGCCATATTTGGCTCAATCATTCCCGAGCCTTTGCAAATGGCGCCAATTTTGACCTTTTTACCGCCGAGCGTAAACTCGCAGGCGAACTCTTTCGGCCTTGTGTCTGTCGTCATAATCGCATTCGCGGCAGCATATGAAGCCATCTCGCCGTATGCAAGCTGCTCCGCAAGCTCGGGTATGGCGCTTATTATGATTTCCACGGGCAGCGGCAATCCAATCACACCCGTCGACGCGACTATGATGTCTTCTTCTTTTATTCCAAGGTGCTCAGAAAGCGCCTTGCAAGTAAGGTTTGCCTTCTCAAACCCATCCACGGTGCAGGCGTTGGCGTTGCCGCTGTTGCAGATTATAGCCTGCGCATATCCGTCGGCAATATGCTCGCGCGTGACTCCCACGGGCGCGGCATACACTTTGTTTGTAGTAAAAACTCCTGCTGCGGCGCAGCGGCAGTCGGCAACTATCAGCGCAAGGTCGCGCCGCGATTTGTTTTTGCGCAAGCCCGCATGGATTCCGGATGCCCTAAAACCTGCCGGCGCGGTAACACCGCCCGGTATTTCTTTTATTGCTGTATCCATAACGCCTCACAAACTCAGATTATTGCGGGTGGCACGAGCAAGCCTGCTGCCTCGTCAAGCCCGAAACGGATGTTCATGTTCTGTATCGCCTGGCCTGCCGCGCCCTTTACCATATTGTCTATAACCGATGAAATTATAAGCGTATGGGTGCGAGCGTCAACGTGCAGCGAAATATCGCAGAAGTTCGAACAGCGCACATTCCTTATCTCGGCATAACTACCTTGGGGCATCACCCTTACGAACCGCTCGCCATGGTAAAACTCGATGTAATGCTTATGTACCTCGTCGAGCCCGATGCCCTCTGTGAGCCGGCAGTAAATCGTCGACTCAATGCCGCGGTTTATCGGCAAAAGGTGCGGCACGAAAGTAACGCTCACCTTTTCGCTCGCCAGCTCCGAAAGCGTCTGCTCGATTTCAGGCGTGTGCCTATGGCAGCCGGCTTTGTATGCCGAAAGGCTTTCGTTTGCCTCCGGGAAATGCGTATTTTGGGTTGGGCTGCGCCCTGCCCCGGTGACGCCCGATTTTGAGTCTATTACAATACCCTCTAAAGAAATAACCTTGTTTTTTATTGCCGGCGCAAGCCCAAGCGCTATAGAGGTCGGATAGCAGCCGGGGTTGCCTATAATATCGGCAGTTTTAATTCTCTCGCGGTAAAGCTCGGGCAACCCGTAGACTGCTTTTTTGTGCAGCTCGGGCTTTTTGTAGTCAAGCCCGTACCAATTCTTATAGTCCGCCTCATCATAGAGCCTAAAATCGGCCCCGAGGTCAACGAACACTTTCCCGGCGGCTACGCACTTTTCGGCTATCTCCTCCGAAAGCCCATGCGGCAGCGAGGCGAACACGACGTCGGACGCGGCAATTACCTCGTCTTCGTTTGCCAGCTTCATATCGCAAAGCTTCGCAAGCCCGGGGTATACCTCAGAGATTGCTTTACCCTCAAATGACACCGAGGACAGAGCCGCGAGCCTTACCCCCGGGTGGCAAGTGAGCAGCCTTACAAGCTCCATACCCGCATAACCAGTTGCGCCGATTATTCCGACCGAAACCATCCTTTATAACCTCACGGCTGTTTTCTGCTATCTATAAACTTTTTTAGCGACTCAAGCTGGGCGACTACCGACTCAGGAGCCGGACCGCCGGACGACTTTCGGCGGCTTACGCAATTTTCTAGGTCAACCGCCTCATATATGTCGCCGCCAAAGCCGGGGTGGAAGGATTTATATTCCTCCAACGTCAGCTCCTCGAACGTTTTGCCCTGCTCGATGCAGTATGCTACAAGCTGGCCGACTACTTTATAGGCGTCTCTGAACGGGACGCCTTTTTTCACAAGGTAATCCGCGCAGTCGGTAGCCGCGATAAACCCGCCAGACGCCGCGCGCCGCATTGCCTCTTTGTTGACCGTAAGAGTCGCGAACATTTTCGTAAACAACTCAAGGCAAATTTTGACTGTGTCGACGGCGTCGAAAATCGCCTCTTTGTCTTCCTGCATGTCTTTGTTATAGGCGAGCGGGAGCCCTTTCATCACCATCAGCAGCGTAACAAGCGAGCCGGTGACCCGCCCCGTTTTGCCGCGCACCAGCTCAGCTATGTCGGGGTTTTTCTTCTGCGGCATGATTGACGAGCCGGTAGAGTAAGCGTCGTCAAGCGTTACAAACCCAAATTCCGAGCTCGACCAAAGGATTATCTCCTCGGCAAACCTTGAAAGGTGGACCATTATTATCGATAGTGCCGCGGCAAGCTCGATTGCAAAATCGCGGTCCGAAACGCCGTCGATGCTATTTTCAGCCACCCCATCCATGCCGAGCTCCATTGCGACCGACTCTCGGTCAATCGGGTAGGTTGTGCCGGCAAGCGCGCATGAGCCGAGCGGCGAAATATTCATGCGCCTGCCCGCGTCGTCTAGCCTGCCGATGTCGCGCCGAAACATTTGCGCGTAGGTGAGTATATGGTGAGCTAACGTTATCGGTTGCGCACGCTGCAGGTGGGTGTAGCCCGGCATTATCGTTGCCGTATGCTCCTTGGCTTTATCGTATATCGCCTCAAGCAGCCCTATTATGAGCTTTTCTATCTCTTCTATTTCGTCCCTTAAATAAAGCCTTATGTCGAGCGCGACCTGGTCGTTTCGGCTGCGCGCAGTGTGAAGCCTCTTGCCCGGCTCGCCAATGCGCGCGGTGAGCTCGGCTTCCACAAACATGTGGATGTCCTCAGCCGAGTGGTCAAACTCTAGCTTTCCCGACTCAAGGTCCTCAAGTATGCCTCCAAGACCCGCGATTATTGCATTCGCGTCTTCGGCAGTGATTATCCCCTGCCGGGCGAGCATTGCCGCATGCGCCATGCTGCCGCGTATGTCTTGGCGGTACATGCGGCTGTCGAACGAGATTGAGGAGTTGAAGTCATTAACACGGCTGTCAAGCTCTTTTTTAAACCGCCCCGCCCACATTTTTTCGCTGGATTTTCCCATTTATATATCACCCGGGCTGCGGGATATATTCCAAATCTCTCCCGCAGCCCATCCTTTATCCCCGTTTTTGGCCGCAGGCTCAACCATCGCCAGCTCCGCAGCCTTCACTTTTATTCTCCTGTTCCCGCTGCGGGCGTGCTGCGCTTGCGGGCAGCCACCGCAATGGGAAGCCCGAACAGGTTTATAAATCCTTCGGCGTCTTTTTGGTTGTAAACTTCGTCTGCGCCGAAGGTGGCGATGTCCTCACTGTATAGCGAGTAAGGCGAGGTTATGGAGGAAATTATTATATTGCCTTTGTACAGCTTGAGCTTAACGTCGCCGGTGACATACTCCTGAGTCTTGTCTACGAATGCCGACAGCGCCTCGCGTAGCGGCGTGAACCACTGGCCGTAGTATACAAGCTCGGCAAACTTGTGCGAGAGCACCTGCTTCATATGCATCGTGTCGCGGTCGAGCGTCAGCGTTTCGAGCGCTTCGTGCGCGGCGTAAAGTATCGTGCCGCCGGGCGTTTCGTACACGCCGCGGCTCTTCATACCGACAAGCCTATTCTCAACTACGTCCACGATGCCGATGCCGTTTTCGCCGCCGAGTTTGTTGAGCTTTTCAATCAGCTCAATCGGGCCGAGCTTCTCTCCGTCTATCGCGACGGGAATGCCTTTATCAAATGAGATAGTCACATATGTGGACTTGTCGGGCGCTTTTTCGGGCGTGACGCCCATCTCGAGAATTTTGTCGTACTGCGGCTCGTTTGCCGGATCTTCAAGGTCAAGCCCTTCGTGCGAGAGGTGCCAAATGTTTTTGTCTTTCGAATAGTTCGTCTCGCGGCTTATCTTGAGCGGGACATTATGAGCTATCGCGTAGTCTATTTCCTCGTCGCGCGATTTTATGTTCCAAATCCGCCACGGGGCGATGATTTTCATATCGGGCGCAAAAGCCTTTATCGTCAGCTCAAACCGCACCTGGTCGTTGCCCTTGCCCGTACACCCGTGCGCAATCGCGTCCGCGCCCTCGCAAAGCGCGATTTCGACTATGCGCTTTGCTATAACTGGCCGCGCGAAAGAGGTGCCGAGCAAATACTTACCCTCATACTTTGCGCCTGCTTTCAGCGTCGGGAATATGTATTCCTCTATAAACTCTTTTCGCAAATCCTCAATGTATATTTTAGATGCTCCGGTTTTCAGCGCTTTTTCCTCAAGGCCCTCTAGCTCGTCGCCTTGGCCGACATTTGCCGACACCGCGATTACCTCGCAGCCTGGATAATTTTCCTTCAGCCATGGAATAATAACCGATGTGTCAAGCCCGCCCGAGTATGCGAGCACTACTTTCTTAATCTCTTTCTCCATCTCCCATATCTCCGCTAAATGAAAAAATCTTGCCAAGATTATAGCACACGTTGTATAAAAATTCAATATGCATCCTGCACAATAATGAATAAATATACAGACGCAATTTGTTTTTATTACACCCTATTATTTTCCGCGTCTAAAACGCGGTGTGTGGCAAATAATAAACTCGTCAAAACCGAAAGGAGTTGATATTTATAATTATCGATACGACAAACCGCCGTATAAAGCGGATACTAAGAAAGCTAAAGCAAAACAAATCCCAGCTTTCGGCGTTTATTGCATGGGCTTTTCTAACCGCGCTTTGCCTTACAATTCTCGTTTTTGCAAACCATGCAGTTGAAACGATCGCAGCGCGCCTCAATGACGACGCCGCGCCCGCAATGGCGGACAAGCGCGACGAAGATGCTGAAAACACGGAGAGCGCAGAAACCTGCCCTTATTGCAAAAAGGCTGAGGGCGAGCACGGCTTCGGCGATGGCAACTCCGACCCAAGCTGCAAGCGTAAGCATCATCATCATAGGCGCCGGCATAGCGACTTACCCGAAACGGCTGCCGAGACGGCGCCATATGGCTGCGATACTGAGAACCAGCAAAGCAATGCCGAAACCCAATCGCCAAACGGCGGCTCCGAAACCGCAGCTCCGAACAGCAGCGCTTCTAATCCAAGCGCAAACAGCGAAACGGAGCAGGCACCAGCCGAAACATCGGCCAAGCCCACCGCGGAGCCTGCCAAGTCCGGATACTCTACAAAATCATACGACTGGTACTTTAAGACCAATAACGATCATGCTCGACCGCCGCTGCCTGCCGAGTTCAACTTTATAAAACAGCACGACACCTATTGGATCGGCAAAGAAGGCGTCGGGAAAACCATATACCTTACTTTTGACGCCGGCTATGAAAACGGCAATGTGAGAAAAATACTTGACATCCTTAAAGACAAGGGCGTACCCGCAACGTTTTTCATACTTGAAAACCTCGCAAAACGCGAGCCCGAGCTTGTCAAGCGCATGGCTGACGAAGGACACCTGATCGGCAACCACACGGCGACCCATAAAGATATGACAAAGCTCACCGACGACGAGTTTGCCGAAGAGCTTTTCAAGCTCGAGCGGGCAGTTAAAGAATATGCGGGCGTCGACGTGGCGAAGTTCTACCGTCCTCCTATGGGCACATTCAGCGAACGCGACCTCGCGCTTGCCAAAAAGCTCGGCTACAAAACTATAATGTGGAGCTACGCATATGCAGACTGGGATAATAACGCCCAGCCCCAGCCCGACAAAGCGCTTGAATTGCTGCTCGGGCACACCCATGAGGGCATGGTGCTGCTTCTGCACCCAACTTCGGCGACAAACGCTGAAATTCTCGACGACTTTATCGACCGCTTAAAGAGCGACGGCTGGAGATTTGGCACGTTGACCGAACTAACCTCCTGAAACCGGGAGGCGCCGTATGTTTAAACATACGCTTCGGTCATTTATATACATTATATGTGTATATTTATTTATTAGCCTCATCCCCTTTTCGGGCTTCGAGGATACGACGCCGGATATTCAGCCGTATATTGAAGCCGAAACCGAGCCGGTGGATATGCGCGAGCTTGAGAGCCTATACTTTTCTCCGGGCATCGCCGGCGCGAGCGCGTCGCCTCTTACCGACAAATACATCGCGCTGACTTTCGACGACGGGCCGCATGAAGCATACACGCCTGAAATCCTTGACATTTTGCGCGAGTACGGCGTCAAGGCGACGTTTTTTATCGTGGGGAAAAACTGCGAGGAACATCCCGAGCTTGCGGCGCGTATAATCGACGAAGGGCACGAGGTGGGCAACCACACATACTCGCACCTGCCCAACATCGCGAAAGCCGACGAAGACACAATTATGCGCGAGCTATTGCGCGTCGAGGACACGCTTCACGAGCTGCGCGGGTACCGGCCGCGACTTTTTAGGCCGCCCGGCGGGGTTTATAACGTCACGCTCGACCGTGTTGCGACACAGCTAAACTACACCGCCGTGCTTTGGAATGTCGACACTCACGACTGGCGGTGCCCGCCTTCGCCAAAAATCGCAACCGAGGTTATAAAAAAAGTTAAGCCCGGATATATCGTCCTCATGCACGACTATGTGGTGGGTAAAAGCAACACCCCAGCCGCGCTGCGCATTTTTTTGCCGCGCCTTATCGAGCTTGGCTACCGGTTCGTTACGGTCAGCGAGCTTATAAACATGAGCGGCACGCCGGAAGAATGAGGTTGCAATGCGCCGAAAAATGTGCTAAAATAGACAAAAAGCTCGGAGGTTTTATTATGGCGAAAGCAAATGTAATGCTTATTAAAGCCCAAAAGCGGCGCGAGATCGCACCGGCTCTGCAAACTGTGCTCACCGATTTCGGCTGCCTTATCATGACCCGCCTCGGATTGCATGAAGCAGGCGACACCTGCTCCGACGAAGGGCTTATCATTTTGCACCTTGTAGATGATGAGGAAGAGATTAAGCGTTTCGAAGAAGCCCTCTCGAAGCTCGACGGAATCAAATACAAGCTTGTCACAATATAATTTAAGCCCCGCAAGGTCTGCAAAGCCTGCGGGGAATTTTTATGCAGTTTTTCCGGCTTCAGATTAGTCAATCGCCTCGTCGATTTTTGCGGCGAGCGCCTCGCGCGAAACTACCCGGCGCAAATAGCGGTGCTTCCCTGCGGGGGCGGGCGAGAAAGCCGTCATACCGTCGTCCGCCACGCTTATTTTGCCCGGCTCGGAAAGCTCAAGCACGCCGCTGCAGCCATATGCTGCGTAAAGCGCCGTTGCGGGGTCCCACGAGTCGCGCCCGCCCCCGCTCCCATGGAGTATATAGGCAAGAGAGGAAGGCTGCTCCCGCCCGTATTTTTCAATCATCTTGCCGCCGGAATAGACCCTAAGGCCTGCCTCAAACGGCAAAACCGTGACCGGCACCGGCGAGCTTTCAAACACGCCTTTTGCGCTTTTAATGTCGCATACAATATTAAACTCAGGTTGGGGCTGCTCGGTTCCTTCAAACGGCTCAATCCAACCGCCCATAAGTACAATTTCGTCGATTTTGCGCATCGCGAGGGTCACGCCGTCGAGTGGCGATATCTCGTCTGGCTTCGAGCGTAAAAACGCGTATATGTTCGGCAGCGGCCCTGTGGCAAGAAGCGTTACCTTCTCATCGGAGCCGGCAAGCACGGCGCGGATAAGCGACACCGCATCGGTAACCGGCGCTGCGCCGTTTGGGAACGCTTCGGCTACGCCGGCAGAGTACATGTCGCCGTGGGGGTAATATGTTTCAGACGGGCTGCAAAGTGAGCCTATCGGCACGCCCTCCCGCCCATACTGTCGCAATATCGCCCCGACGCACCCGGGGGCCGTTTCATAGGGCGAGGAGATTGTTACAGCCGCAAGCTCGCATACGCCGCGCCGCTCAGCCGTAAGCAGAACGCACAGTGCGCCGACATCGTCGCAATCGCAGCCGATATCGGTGTCAAATATTATTTTTTTCATTTTTACCGCCCCGTTTTACAAATTTTTGCCGGGATATTTAAAGATTTTATAATCAGTCGCCTTTTGGGTGTCAATAATCAAAGCAAGAATGCATCCGGAGGCGATATTTTATTTTCCATCGTGAGATAAGATCCGAAGCGAAAAAGTTTCTAAAAAGAAGCGGTGCTCTCGCGCCGCTTGCCGCAATATCTGCCGTCTCACTGCTCGTTGCGGTCGCCTGCAAAAATGTGATAAAAACCTTTTTTACTCTGCCGTCGCTTGAATTTGTCACGGCGTCGAGCACCGTCTCGCCCGACACTCCGGTCGGGAGCATCCTCACCGAACAGCTTACCGAGCCTGCCATGTGGGCGCTCGATATGGCTGCTGCCGTATCAAGCGACTTTTTGACGCTAGCGCTTGTCGCGCCCACGGTCGCCGGTATGATTCTCTGCATTTTGCGCGCATATGCCGAGTCCGAGCTTGGCGTATACCCTTCTGCGCGCGGGATATCGTCATATGCCGCCGGCGGTCTCGGCTACTTCTTTGCCGGTACGCAAAATTACCGACGGGCGTTTGCGCTGGCGGGCTCAGCCGTGTTCCGCATTGTTTTGTGGCTAATCCTTGTGGTGCTTCCCATTTGGGCGGCAGCCGAGCTTGACAGCGGGGTTCTGGTTCCTTTTGCGGTTTACCTCCCAGCAGGCTTTCCGGTTTTGCCTTTTGCGATAGTGCTTTCGGCACTATTTTTGCTGCTAGGGCTTTTTATTCGCGTGCGAAGGTACCTTGCCGCACCGATTTATATTGAAAACCCGAATCTTTCGATTGCGGAGTCGGCTCGCTGCTCGGTCGAGCTGATGCGCGGCTATCGCGCTGCTGCATTATCGCTTGAGCTTGGGTTTATTTCATGGTGGCTGCTCGGTTTTTTCACGCTTGGGATAATGCTTGCGCTATTTGTTATCCCGTATTATCTTACGTGCCGTGTCGTTTTTTACCGGCGCGTGGTTGAATTACAAAAAGCAAAAAGCGAGGTGTAATTTCGCCGAACCTTTTTGCTTTTGCCGATACTTAATAAAAACTACTAAAACATAAGCCGCGGAAGGCTTTTTTACCGCGGCTTTTTTATTTTGGCTTTACAGATTCAAAATTTTAAGCTATATTATTCTTTAGAGTGCTAAAAATCACCAAGTAAGAGGATATTGCGAGATGTGTATTAGCAAATACGCCGGAATTTTCCCCGCGCTATTAACGCCATTCAAACAAAACGGGGAAATCGATGAAAAAGCACTTGAAAAACTCATCGAGATGAACTTGCGCCGCGGTGTCAAAGGCTTTTATGTCAACGGCAGCAGCGGCGAGGCGTTCCTTATGACTGTTGAGGAGCGCATGCTCGTTTTGCAACTTTGCGCCGATATTGTCGGAGGGCGCGCGACGATGGTCGCCCAAATCGGCGACGTATCTGAGGACAAAGCGATACGCATGGCGGCGTTTGCCAAAGGCTGCGGATATGACGCCGTATCGGCGGTAACGCCTTTTTACTACAATTTCACATTCGACAACATCAAAGATTATTATCGCAATATCGCAAACGCCTCGGGCTTGCCAGTGATGGTATACTACATACCCTTGCGCTCTGGCGTGACTTTCACGGTCGAGCAGGCGCTCGAGCTTATGGACCCCGACTATGTTGTCGGAATTAAGTTTTCATCGACCGACCTTTTTACACTCGAGCGAATTAAGGCCGCATATCCGCAAAAGCCTGTTATGTTTGGGGTCGACGAAATGCTCACTGCGGGGCTTGCCGCAGGCGCCGACGGTGCAATAGGATCAACTTACAACTTTATGCCTGAAAAAGCGGTCGCAATCCTTAATGCAGTCACGACGGGCAATCTCGGCGAGGCACGACGGCTGCAAGCTGAAATGAACACCGTGATATCCTGCCTGTTTAAGGCCGGGGTACTTGAAGGCTCGAAAGAGCTGCTTTCGTTGATGGGGCTAGATGTTGGGTGCTGCCGCAGGCCGTTTGGAAACGTATCTGAAGAAAGCCTCGCGATGCTGAGGGCAAAAGCCCTGCCGCTGCTTACGCCTGTAAAATAAAACTTGCCGGAACGGGCATTCCCGTTCCGGCTTTATGTTTTTAGAATTTTACAACACCCTTTTTTATTATGACGTTCGCATATATTGCTTTCTCGCCGGTCATAAGTATCGCATATGCCTTTTTAGCACGCTCGTAGAAGGCAAAGCGTTCCACAAACTCAAACGGCGCGTCGGTGTATTTATTTACTATCCTGCGGAACTCGTCCCAGATCGGGATATCGAGCGCTTCGTCCTGCGGCGCTTTTGCCATAAGCGCGACCGGCGGCGCGTACTCGTCGAGCGGGAACAGCGTGAGTATCGCTTCGAGCAGCTCGGGCACGCCGTGCCCGTCTGCTCGAAGCAAAATCGAGTTTTTCGCGCATGAGGCGCCGGGGAAGTTGCCGTCGGCAATGACCAGCTCGTCGCCGTGCCCCATTTCGCAGAGCACTTTTAAAAGCTCGGGCGACAATATTGGCGGTATTCCTTTAAGCATTGTTTCACCTCATTATTTTTTCTAAATTATAACATTCTAAAACACATTTTTCCAGTAGGCGCCCATAAATTTTGCACCAAAGATTGGCGCTTAAATATACCTAATTCGATTGATTTGTCGGCATATTTGTGGTAGAATTTTGAGCGAAACAAAAAAAGCGGAGGATCTGCCAATGTATAATCTCGAGCGATTGACTCGCCCGCTTCCTTTTAAACGGGCCAGAGTTTCAAGCTATGACAAAACCGGCGGCAATGCCGACGCATGGCGGATTGAACCCGGGGAGACCAAAGTGCTTGCCGAACTTACCGGGCCCGGCGTCATCTCCCATATCTGGTTTACGATAGCCTCGCCTGACCGCTACTACCTTCGCAAAATCGCGCTGCACATTTACTGGGATGGCGAGGAGAACCCCTCCGTATCCTGCCCGGTCGGCGACTTTTTCGGGCTTGGGCATTCAGTGTCCTATACCTACTCGTGCGCGCTGTTTTCGACCTCTTGCAACTCCGGAAGGGAAGGCGGCTCTGTCGGCGACGGCGTAGCGATGAACTGCTGGGCGCCGATGCCCTTCCGCAAATCGGCGCGCATTGAGGTGACAAACGAGCAGGACCAACCCGTGCACGCGTTTTATTTCTACATCGACTACGAGATCCACGACTCGCTGCCCGACGACGCGCTTTATTTCCACGCCGCATGGCGCCGCGAGAATCCGGCAGGCGTCGCCGGCGACCCGAACGATCCCGCCTACAAAAAGATGTTAGAGGGCAGAAATCTCACCGACAAATACAATTACCTCATTCTCGAGGCGGATGGCCGCGGCACATATATCGGCATGAATATGAGCGTCGACAACCTCTGCGGCGGCTGGTGGGGCGAAGGCGACGACATGATCTTTATCGACCGCGGCGACGACCGCACATGGCCGCCCGACATGCACGGCACCGGCAGCGAAGATTATCTCTGCCACGCTTGGGGCATGCAGCATACGCACAATTTGTTCTGCGGAGAGCCTTGGTGCGAGTATAAAGAAGGCAACGACCACCATGGCAAAGGAAAAGTCTGCGTTTACCGCTACCATATAGCCGACCCTATCCCGTTTGAAAAGACGATCCGCGTGTCAATCGAGCATGGCCACGCTAACGACCGCGCAAACGATATCTCATCCGTCGCATACTGGTACCAGTCTGAGCCGCATAAAGTATTCGCGCCTTTGCCTCCCGCCGGAGAGCGCCTTCCGAGAGAAAGCAAATAGCAAAGTTACTTATGGAAATATTTAAAATTAGCATAAAAGGAGATATATAAAATGAAACTTCCAGTTGGGCTTCAAGTTTACACCGTTCGCGACCATGCCGAGCGTGATTTTGCCGGCACGATGAAAAAAGTCGCAAAAATCGGTTACAAATATGTCGAGCTTGCAGGGCTTTACGGCCTTGAGCCTGCCGCTGTCAAATCGGCGCTTGATGAAGCTGGACTTGTCGCTATTTCCGCGCATATACCATTCGATGAGCTTATTGGAGACACCGACAAGGTGCTCGACACTTATAAATCGCTCGGCTGCGAGTACATCGCGGTGCCGTATCTTGCCGACGAGTACCGCCCGGGCGCCGAAAAGTTCGAGTTTGCTCTGTCCGAAATGGCACGGATAGGCAAAGCATGCGCTGATCGCGGCATGCAGCTGCTTTACCACAACCACGACTTTGAGTTTGTCACTATGCCGGACGGCAGCTTCGGGCTTGACTATATCTATGCGCAGATACCACCCGAGTACCTTGCGACGGAACTTGATACCTGCTGGGTGCGCGTCGCAGGCCAGGACCCGGCAGCATATGTGCGCAAGTACACCGGCCGCGCGCCGATTGTCCACCTCAAAGATTATGTGGGCGAGAAGACCGAAGGTATGTACGACCTCATCGGCCAGGAGAAAACCGCAAAGCAGACCAACAAATTCATGTTCAAGCCGCTCGGCATGGGCGTGCAGGACATCCCCTCTATCCTCGCCGCCTCGGTAGACGCCGGCGCAAAATTTGTGGTAGTCGAGCAAGACCAGTCTTACGATATGGACTCGCTTGAAACTGCAAAACGCAGCTTCGATTACCTCGCCTCGCTAGAATAAACCAAAGCCCGGGCTCATAGCCCGGGGCATTTAATAAAACCGGGCGAAGAACTTTTTTGGTTCTTCGCCCGAAGTTTTTGCCTAAATCGTACCGACCGCGCCGTGGAGCGGGGGCAGCGGATGCGGGCGCACCAGTTCCCCGCCGTTTTCGTAGGACTCAATAGCAGCGAAAATGTATTCCATCGTCGCGAGCGCGTCGCGGCCGCTTGCGCGAAGGTTGTCGAGCGGCACGCCGTTTGAGACGTCCTCGAGGAACGCGTGGATGCGGCGAGGGAAGGTAGAATTGAAATCCGTAATGCCGGTATTGAGCACTTCAGGCTCTGCGCCGGATTTGTAGTATGTTAGCTTCTCAACGCAGTTTTCGATTACAAATGTACCTTTCGTACCGGCAAGCTCAAAGCTCCACCAGCCGCCCAGGCCGAACATCGCGTCGCCGCGCTGCGAGAGGAGATACCCGACGCAGCCATTTTCAAACCTCATATGAATGCTTTGGATTGACAGCATAAGGTCGCTCGCCCTGCGCCTTACGCCCGGCTTATCCATAAAAGCCTGCACATGCGTGACGTCGCCGCAGAAATAGCGCATGACCGAGAAGGGATGCGTAAGGAACGCTTTCGCGTGCGAGTACGGGCGGTTCCAGCGCGGCGCGCCCGGACCGCCGTAACCTGTTTCCGAGCCGTTGAAACCGACCTTATTGATGCAATATACCTGCTCGCCTACCTGCCCCTCGTCGATGTACTTTTTCGCGCGCTCAGCCGGAATGGAGAAGTAGTGGTTGAGGTTGCAGCCAAGGTACAGCCCTCTCTTCTGGGCATATGCCACCATTTCGCGGGCTTCGTTTATATCGTTAGAGATAGGCTTTTCGACCAGCACGTGTTTCCCTGCGTCGAGGGCTTCCATTGTAGGCTCATAGTGCCAGCTGCCGTTTTCGTAACCTGATGTGCAAACGTCGACGATGTCGAGCTCGGGGTGCGCTTTGAGCATATCTTTTAGGCTGTAGTATGCGGGTACGCCGAGCCTTTCAGCCGCCTTGTCGGCGCGCTCTTTTATAAGGTCGCAGACCGCGACAAGCTCGGCAAGCTCGTCAGCCTTATGGCAATCGGCGTGCAGGTTGCCGATGCCTCCCATGCCGACAACTCCTACTTTCAGCGGTGCTTTTGCCATATTTATATACCTCTTTCAATAATAATTGTGCCGTTATGAGGCATACCTGCTATCAAAACCCACTGTGCTGATTTTGCCACTTTCCTTTTCGAGCAGCGCATACCGCGGCTTAATTTCTTCGCCGGTTTGGTATGCGGCGAGGGTATCGTATAGTTTTAAAAAACAATATTTGTCCGTTACCGCATATATTGCAGCTATGTCAATGCCGGCATAGCCGTACTTTGACGGCGACATTATAAGCTCGGCAGACTGCCCGCCGCTTAAATCGGCTGCCCACACCTTTCCCGACGAGCGGCTAAAGTAATAGGTAGCCCCGCCTTCTGACATAACCGAGCCGTAATATTCAAAATCCCATGCGGGGCAATAAAGGCAGCCCTCAGAAATGAGGCTTCCAATTGTCGCCTGTACCCCCGTTATTACCGGCTTAGGCTCGCCGCCGGTAACCTTTATCCTATAGTAATCGTAGCAATTTACTGCCACGGCGGGCTTTATTGGCTCGCCGTTCTCGTCGGTCTCGGCGGCAGGCAAAAGCTCATACTCCGGCGCTCCTTTGTACCTTACGGGATAATATATATATCCACCGTAAACGAATATGCCGGTCGGCATCTCGCATGTTAAGATACGCTCCGGTTGCGCGGCGCCGCTGTTTCGGGGTGCCCGGAACACCCCGCCATCCTCGCTCATATAGTAAAGAACGCCGTCTTCCATTCCGAGCATTATAATATCGGCGCCATGTGCTTGCACAAACAGCTTTGGTTCGCCGCCCGACTGCGGCATCACCCATATGTCGTGCGTGCCTTCCTCGTTTTTGGAAAGAAAATAAATCTCTTCCCCGTAAAGCAAAAGCTGGTCTATCGCGTACTTCCAGTCCCAAAGAACCGTTGCGGTTTCGCCGCTTTGCGGTTTTAGGCAGGCGATTACATTATGGCGCACGCCTTTTTTTAGCTCGGCGTCAAAATATGTGCGCATCTGCGCATACCAAAGCTTGTGAGAGCCGGGCTTTGGGTCGCGCGCCCAGCATGTCAGCCCGCGGATATACGCGGGGCAGCTGTCGTCGCTATGCGCGCAGCCCTTTACGGTGCATGCCACCTTAGGCTCTATCGTCTGCTGGCCGCCGGGGACGTCGCCGAGGTCAATATACTGAAACGTGTCGGATACTCTTGCCGCATGGTACAGCCGGCTGCCAACTAGGGCATTTTCGGCGGAGAGCACGCCCCATTTCGGCTCCCCCGGCGCGCACGAAACCGCGCCGCAAAGGCATGCTAAAACCGCCGCGAGTAACAATAGGCGGGTGGGCCTTTTCATTTACTCGTCTACTTCTTCAACTTTAATCGGGATGCCGCCATTGTCAAGCGACTTTATCGCCGCGTGGATGACACGCTGGGCTTCGTAGCCATCCTGGCCTGAGCCGTCTATCTCTTCAGGCTTTGCTCCCGAATCGACCTGGTCTACGAACGCTTTAATCCTCGCGCGGAAAGTGTCGTCGAAGTTCGAGTAGCCGCCGAAAACAGGGTTAGTGTACACTTCCTTGAGGTAGGTTTCGGCAGGGTACAATACCGCCTCGCGCCACATATCCTCGACTACGAAGCGGCCTTTGACCCCCGCCACCTCGCAGCGCTCCATCGGGTGCCCGCGTGCTATGTCGTATGAGCTTGTAAGGTGCCCGACGGCTCCGCACTTGAAGCGGACGTTTATCGAGGCGGTCGACCAAATGTCGCGCCCGGTAGCTTTGTACGCAAAGCACGAGACTTCCTCAATTGGCCCGCAGTAATGCATCATCATGTTGACGCTGTGCGGGTTTAGCGCTTTAAGGTGATAATACGGCGAGTCGAGCTTCATGAACTTGCCGATCCAAAGCGCCATGTTGCAAAATAGCAGCTCGCCAATCCGCCCGTCGGCAAGCCATTGTTCTGCTTGGCGCGCAGCTGGCGTGAAGCGGTGGTTGAAGTTGATTCCATAGCAGCGTCCAAGGCGCCGTGCGGTCTCGACCATCTCTTTAGCGTGCTTGAGACTGTTCGAGATCGGCTTTTCGCCGAGCACATGGCAGCCCGCTTCGAGCGCCTGGATTGTCGGTATATAGTGGTCGGACGAGTACTCGTACCCACCCGTTGTTATCGAACAGATGTCAGGCTTTAAGGCGTCGAGCATCTCTTGCGCGTCAAGGAAATACGGCACGCCGGTCTCCTCGCTTGCCGCCTTGGCGCGTTCGGGGATTATGTCGCAAACGCCTACAAGCTCCGCGTTGGGAAGCTCCTTATATATCCGAGCGTGAAGCCTACCGATAGGCCCCATTCCGATAACACAAACTCGCTGCATTATATATACCTTCTTTATTCATAAGGGCACACCCGGCAGGGCCGGAATGCTTGATTTCCGGCCCTGCAGCCATGCCCTCGTATTTTAGTTTTGTGCTTTCCGCTTTTCGCCCAGCTCCTGCAGGCGCTTTGCGGTCTCAGGATCGCCGATATGAAGCGTTTTATACGCCTCGTCCGAGCTTGCAAACGGCCGGCCGATACCGTTCCACTTTGTGGCGTTAGTATAAATCGGCGCCTCGCGACCCGTTTCAGCCGTGCGCTTCTCGATATGGGCGTGTATTTTGTCGGTATAGAGCTTTACGATTTCGGGATACTGGTCGGCGACGTTGTGGTTTTCGCCGGGATCCATTATTAGGTTATAAAGCTCCACCGGAGGCTTATAGTGGAAGTCTGGCTCAAGCGCCAAAATCAGCTTCCACTCGGGCGTTCGCCAGCCGTGCTTGCGCATCCATGTCGCCTCGGTAATATACATTTCAGGCTCCTCCGGCGCCTTGCCCGCCACCACGTCGAAGAGGTTGCGCCCGTCGAACTTGATGTCTGTCTCAATGCCGATAAGGTAAAGAAGCGTGGGCATTATATCTTTAAGCTGGCAGATGTTGTCGTACCGCTTCGTCACGCCTTTTAGCTTGCGCGGGTATTTAACCGCGAACGGAACCTTCAGCGTGCACTCGTAAAGCCCGTGATGGTCGAAATAGCAGTCGTGCTCGTAAAGCGTCTCGCCGTGGTCGGAGGTAAGCACCACAATAGTGTCCTCGGCGATTCCGAGCGCCTCGAGCTTGTTAAACAGTATCGACATACACGCGTCCATGTACGCGATCTCCGCGTCGTACTGGGCGCATATGTATTCCGCGTCGGTGCATCCCGGAGGGAACCAGGTGCGGAAATAATCGCAGAACGGCTTAAACGCGTATACCGGCTCTAGCGTTTTGTTGTTTGGGTCAAACTCGTTGCCCGTGTAGAACATCCGCTCGAAAGGCTCGGGCGCGAGGTACGGCGAGTGCGGGTCCATGTGCCTTAAGAACAGGAAGAAAGGCTTGTCGTCGGCCGCAAGCCGCTCAAGCTCAGGGATTGCGACCTCGTTTAAGCTTTCCGCTTTGCGCGAGCGCCCCTGCTCCCAGCTGCCCCAGGTCACTTTCGCTTGCAGATGGCGCTCAAAGGGCGTCTGGTCGTAGTTAATAGACACGGTATTGTAGCCAGCCTCGCGCAGCACTTGCTGGAGCGTCTTGCAGTGCGGCGCTACTTTGCCCTGATGGCGGAGCGCCACGACGTCGGTCGAGAAGCAGTCCATACCGGTGAGCATAGACGCATAGCCCGGCGTCGTGGGGATTGAAGGACTGAACATCTGGTTGAAAATGACGCTGTCGGTCGAAAAGTAGCGGTCAATATGCGGCGTGGTCAGCTTATTGTAGCCGTAAAGGCTCATGCGGTCGCGGCGGAGGCTATCCACGCCGAAAAACAGTATGTTTGGCTTTTTGGCGGGCATCCTATCACCTCATGAGAATTCAGATGGCGGGTATCTCTATTTTAACTTCCTCGCGCGATGCTGAAGAACGGATGATGCCATCGATTATCGCCTGGTTGTAAATTATTTGGCTCGTGGGTATTGGGGCGGGTCCGCCGGTTTTTATTGCGTCGACAAATGCGCGGACCTTGCGCTCAAAGAGGTTTGCCTTTTCTTCCTGAATGAGCGGGATGTCGGTCTGCGTGGGTTTGCCGGATTCGTCGTCGTGCATGAGCGTGATTGCCCCAATCGGGCCGTCCCATGCACCGCCCCAGAGATGATAGTTCGGCTGGCGCACCTTGAGGCCGGCGTCGGTACCGAGGAATATAAAGTCGCCCGTCGTGTCCATATGCATCGCCCAGCTCATGCGGAAGTCGAGCGTTATGTCGCCTTCAAGCCTTATAAACGCGGCAGAAAAGTCGTCGACAGAGAAGCGCCCGGCATCGGGATAATATTTCGGGTTTTTGCCGAAATAATCGTATGCCATAGCCGAAACCGTGAGCGGCTTCGGGTAGCCTATCGTATTCAGCGCAAAATCAAGCGCATAGCAGCCTATATCGGCGAGCGCGCCGACGCCTGCCTTGTCGCGCTCGATAAACGTACCGCCCGGGATACCCCTTCGGCGGCCACCGCCGGTCTGGATATAGTAAACCTTGCCGAGCTTGCCGGAGGAGACTATATCTTTCACCATGCGCGCGTTGACGTCATAGCGGGGCTGAAAACCGATCGTGACGATTTTGCCCGACTTTTTCTCGGCGCGCATTATGGCAACCGCTTCGTCGAGCGTGACTGTCATCGGCTTTTCAAGCAGCACGTGCTTGCCCGATTCGAGCGCGGCTATCGTACATACCGCGTGGGTCGAGTTATATGTGCAGACGCTGACCGCGTCGATGTCGTCGCGCTTGCAAAGCTCTTCATGGCTCTCGTATGCGGTGGCGCCCGACAGCCCAAACTCGTCGAGGAACTTGCGCGCTTTTCCGGGTATTATGTCAGCGCCTGCGACAATTTCGACGTCGTCAAAATTGAGGTACGATCTGGCATGTGCGTGAGCGATACCCCCGCACCCGATGATTCCTATACGAAGTTTCTCCGCCATGGGACAATTTCCTTTCTTTATTATAATTTTTTGCGGTTTTACAGATTTTAGGCTCAGCTTATTATACCTCTTGCATTATGCATTGTCAACATACGGAAACCGAAAGCTGCGATTGTATACTTTGTGGCATTCTTTAAAATAGTCAAATATAATAAATAAAAATTCAACAAAATGCAAGAACGGTATTGCAAAATTGCAAAAGCGGTGTTATAATAACATGCAATAATCGTTTTTTAGCCCACTGATGAAAGAGAGAGTGCCGTTATTATGCATAAAACTCCGAATGAGGGCCCGATAATTTACTTTTCGAAAAAAACAAACCTGCTTGAACAGTCGGCATACCGCTACCAGCTCCAGGAGCGCGAAGAGCCAAACCTCTACCGCGAGCTTTTCGACTACGACTCGGTGCCGAAAGTTTCATTCAACCATCGCCTTGTGCCAATGGATATGCCCGCGGAGATTTGGATAACCGACACCACTTTCCGCGACGGGCAGCAGTCGACCTCGCCGTTTTCGGTCGAGCAAATAGTGCACCTTTATAAGCTATTAAACAAACTCGGCGGCCCGAAAGGCCTCATTAGGCAGACCGAGTTTTTCATATACACCGAGAAAGACCGCAAAGCCGTTGAAAAATGCCTTGAGCTCGGCCTTGAGTACCCCGAGGTCACAAGCTGGATCCGCGCCTCCGAAAAGGATTTTGAGCTTGTAAAGGCGATGGGCATAAAGGAAACCGGCGTGCTGCTTTCATGTTCCGACTACCACATTTATAAGAAGATGGGACTCACGCGCCGGTCGGCGATGGAAAAATACGTGAGCATCGTCGGGCAGATACTAGAAAAAGGCATAAGGCCGCGCTGCCACTTCGAGGACATCACGCGCGCCGACTTTTACGGCTTTGTCGTGCCGCTTGCCGAAGCGCTGCACAAGCTTGGGGAGGAATACGGCATACCCGTCAAAATCCGCGCATGCGACACGCTTGGATATGGCGTTTCATATCCGGGCGCGGCGCTGCCCCGCAGCGTGCCGGGAATTATCTATGGGCTACGCCACTATGCGGGCATCGCAAGCGAGCAGCTCGAATGGCACGGGCATAACGACTTTTACAAAGTCGTTATAAACGCCTCGACAGCATGGCTCTACGGCTGCTCGAGCGTCAACTGCTCGCTGCTCGGAATCGGCGAGCGTACCGGCAACTGCCCGCTTGAAGCTATGGTAATCGAGTACTGCAGCCTGCGCGGCACAGACGACGGCATGAACCTGCCGGTAATTACGGAAATAGCGCGCTATTTCGAAGACGAGATTGGATACGAGATACCCGAGCGCACGCCATTCGTCGGGCGCAACTTTAACGTGACTCGCGCGGGCATACACGCCGACGGCCTCCTTAAAGATGAGGAAATTTACAATATATTCAATACGAAGAAGCTGCTCGACCGGCCGGCATCGGTCGCGGTAGACTCCCACAGCGGGCTTGCGGGCATCGCACACTGGATCAACAGCTATTTCCGGCTGCTCGAAACCCCATACGCGATAAGCAAGCAGGCTGAAATTGTAAAGCGCATGAAAGAGCGCGTTGACTCCGAGTATGAGGCAGGCCGCAACACCGTTATGGGCGACGAGGAGCTTGTGAACATGCTCCGCGAAATTGATTATGACGAGTATACGCGACTCTCGCATATCCACCTGCACCGCAAAAAGGAAGCGTCGGAGTCGGAAAGCGAAAACAAATAAAAAGCCCGGGCCACATGCCCGGGCATAAAATTTTATCTTTTTACTTTTAGCCTGAAGCGGAAGATTTTTCGCTCGAGCCGTTTTTCAGACTGGCGGGTGGCGTGTATTTCTTTCGCTTTTTCGTATTTCTCGAGTATTTTGTCGACATTCCGGTCGGAGCTTGCCGAAAGCGTTGCCTCGCGCACGCGGCGGTGGAAGTCGTCAAGCTGCGATGGCGTGTACTCCCCAAGCTGGCGGACGATTTCGCCGAGCTCTTTTTTATCGTTGTATATAAACCCGTTTTTGCCGTGCTCGACCTGCTGGCGGTTGACAGGGTCGAACCGGACTATGGCGGGAAGTCCCATCGACATGCCCTCAAGCATCGAAATCGACATCATCTCGCTGAGCGATGCGGTGACATAAAAGTCGCTCGCCGCAAAATATAGCGGAATGTCGGCGTGGTCGACTTTGCCGACAAATATCACCTGTTTTTCCATGCCAAGTGAGCTAGCGAGCGCTTCGAGCGCCGGGCGCTCGGGGCCGTCGCCGACGATTATTAGCTTATACCTAGGCTCGTCCCCAAACTCCTCTGCCCAAGCTTCGATTAAGTAGTCAACCGATTTCTCTTTGCCGAGCCTGCCGACGAAAATACCTGCGAGGTCGCCTTCGCCTATGCCTATAATCGCGCGCTTTTTCTTTATTGTTTCATAAGAAAACCTGTCTGGGTTAAACTTTTCGGTATCTATAGAATTCGGTATTATCTCAACCGGCTTTGTAACTTTGCATTCGCGGAAAAAGTCGATCGCTTTAGCCGAGGGGCTTATTATCACGTCCGCGCGGTTGGCGAAAATGTTGATGTACCGGTAAAACGTCTGTTTCGCTATCGGTATCATCCGGCGGGATACGGCATAGTGAAAATACTCGTCGTACATTGTGTGCAGCGTATATACAAGCGGCACATTGAGCTTTTTCGCCGCATAAACGCCAAACACCGCCACCGGAAACTCGTCGTGCACATGGATGATGTCGGGCTTAAACTCGGCAAGCGCCGACATACGGTGTCTGCTGACTGGCGAGGCAAGACCGAAGCCGTATATTTTCTTTATCCCTATAGCCGGGCAGTATAGTACCCCGTCCCTGATGGTATGGTGGCGAAGCCTTGGGTCCGCAGTAACAATAAGCACGTTATGCCCGCGCTTTTGCAAGCTATCGCGCAGCATTGCGACGTGGGTCACAACGCCGTTTATAAATGGATAGTAAACGTCGACAAAAAGGGCTATATTCATGCCGCACACCTCCAATCTTTTTTGTGCCGGCTCAATCGTTTCCACCGAGGGGCACAAGATGGGCTATGACAAGCTCGGTCGGGTTAAAAAGCCTTGGCACGCTCACGGTGTTCGACAGCCCGCGGCTTATAACTAACCTTCCGTCTATAACTCCCGAGGTCAGCTTCGGGAACAGCCCCTGACCAGGCGCGAATACCCCGCGACCGAAAAAACGCCATTGCCCGCCGTGCGCGTGGCCGGAGAATATTACGTCAATGTCCAGCGGCTTTATATATTTGGGGTAATACTCAGGATGATGGCAAAGCAGCACTTTAAACCCCGGAAGCGCGGCAAACCTCCGCAGCCAACGCAGGTCCGGCGGCGGTGTCAGCTCGAACATTTTCGCGCGGCGCCGCGTCCAGCCTGATGTAAGGCCCCCGATATATATGCCTTTGTATACGGCATAGGAGTTATCGAGGAGTTTTGCGCCGGCTTTGGCTATTTTTTCAGCGCCGGCTTTGTCAATGTGCTCGTGATTACCGATAGAGTAAAATACCGGCGCTATCTTTGACGCCTCAAATAAAAAATCAAGCCCGTGCTTTGCGGTGTGGGGGCTGTACATATGATCGCCTGTCACCGCTATAAAATCGGGGCGGATTTTTTCTATCCCGCGCAGCACCTCAAGGTACGGCCTGTCGTGCAGGTCGGCGACAATCACAGCTGTGAGCTTTTCTTCCAATGCCGCAAGTATCGTGTATTCAACTGTTTGCATAGCAGCTCTCCATTACAGTTTATTATACGCGATGTTTTTTAACATTACAATACCGCGGCATAAACAAAAACACCTGCCCGAGCATATCCGGACAGGTGGTATGCGCCCTGAAAGCTCCGCCCTTTTACTTGTATCTGCCGACTATGATGCAGGAGTTCTGCCCTCCGAAGCCGAAAGCGTTCGACATCGCATAACGAATTTCTTTCTTTTGCGGCGCGCCGGTTATAAGGTTTATATCGCACTCGGGGTCTTTTTCCTTGCATCCTACCGTATGGGGGAGTATTCCTGTATTTATCGCCATTATGCAGGCTATAACCTCAAGCACGCCGCCCGGCCCCATCATATGGCCCGTCGAGCCTTTTGTCGAGCTAACCGGCACGCGGTAGCCGCCGAAAACCGAGCAAATCGCCTTCGATTCGGCAAGGTCGCCTTTTGGCGTCGAGGTTCCATGCGCGTTGATGTACCCAATTTCTGTTGGCAAAAGCCCCGCGTGACGAAGCGCGCGGCGCATGCACTCTGCCGCTCCCGAACCGTCGGGCGACGGCGATACGGGATGATAAGCTTCGGAAGCCGTCGCGCATCCGACAAGCACGCCAAATATTTCCGCCGAGCGGGCGAGGGCTTGGCTTTCCTTCTCTAGGACAATCGCCCCGCCTCCCTCCCCGACGACAAAGCCGTCGCGCATAATGTCAAACGGGCAGCTGTCGCCGTTTTTCGACAGAGCCTTCGCTTTGTAGAGGCTATCTATAAAAAGCGGGTTTATCGCCGAATCGCCCGCCATGACAACCACCGCGTCAACCATATCAGCCGCAAGCAAAAGGTAGCCGGTCACAATCGCGTCGCCGCCCGAAGAGCAAGCCGTCGAAACCGTAAGGCTAGGCCCGGTTATGCCATAATCCATCGAAATATACGCTGCTGCGGTGTTGCCTAGAGAGCGCGTTACAAATCTCGGGCTGACCTGCTTTTCCGCCGACAAAAACTCCTCATGCTCGCGCCATGTGGCTGTCATGCCACCTATCGCCGTGCCCATTACGATCCCAACCCTGCCCGAGCGGGTATCAAGCCCGCTTGAGCGGATAGCCTCGCAGGCGGCGATGTATGCAAATTGCGTGAAAAGGTCGAGATCCGATATTTGCCGCGTCGTAAGGTAGTCTTTCGGGTCGTAATTTTTCACCTCGGCGGCACGGGTTATCGGAAGCGACGAGGCGTCTATACCCTTTATCTCCGCTATCCCGCACTCGCCGCGCAACAGCGCCTCCCAAAAGCTTTTTATGCCTATACCTATGGGCGATACGGCGCCCATGCCGGTTATAACGATTTTTTCTGCCATCGAGCGTTCCCTTTCAAGACTCTATCTTGCGGAATGCGAGGCACACGTTGTGCCCGCCGAATCCGAGCGATATGGAGAGGCCAAGGTTAAAGTTATACTCGCGCTTTACGAGCGGCACATAGTCGAGGTCGCATTCCGGGTCGGGGCACGTTAGACCAATCGTGGGGGGGATTACCTCGTTTTTCAGCGCCAGCACCGTTGCGACCGCTTCAGCCGCGCCCGCCGCGCCGAGCATATGCCCGGTCATCGACTTCGTCGAGCTTACCGGAGTGTTTTTCGCTATCTCTTCGCCAAGCGCTTTTTTTATTGCCTGCGTCTCCGCCTTATCGTTGTAAGGAGTGCCGGTGCCGTGAGCGTTTATATATATTTTATCATCCGGCGCACAGCCCGCTTCGCCAAGCGCCTGCATTATCGCGCGCGCCGCAGGCTCCGATGAAGGCTCGGGCGCCGTGATGTGATATGCGTCGCATGTGCAACCATATCCCGCAAGCTCTGCGTAAATTTTTGCGCCGCGCTTTCTTGCATGATTGTATTCCTCAAGAACGACAGCCGCCGCGCCTTCCCCCATAACAAACCCGGTCCGGCGCGCGTCAAACGGCAAACATGCGGTAGCCGGGTCTTCGGCGGTAGAGAGCGCCTGCATGTTTGCAAATCCCGCCACCGAAAGCGGGTTTATCGGCGCCTCCGAGCCTCCCGCTATCATCGCGTCGGCATAACCGTGCCGTATGAGCCTCGCCGCCTCGCCAATCGCGTTCGCACCTGAAGCGCAAGCCGTCACCGCCGGCATATTTGGCCCCTGGCAGCTAAAGCGTATTGCAATGACGCCCGACGCGATGTTCGCTATCATCATCGGGACAAACAGCGGCGATACGCGGCGCGGGCCTTTTTCAATGAGTTTCGTGTGCTCTACAATGAATGTCGAAATACCGCCGATGCCCGTGCCCATATATACCCCAAATCGCTCGTGCGCGACTTTGCCTGCTATCTCGCTGTCGGCTACCGCTTGGCATGCCGCCGCGACCGCATACTGCGTGTATAAGTCCGAGCGCGACAGCTCCGCTTTATCCATATACTCGCGCGGGTCGAAATTTTTTACCTCTGCGGCGAGTTTCGCTTTATGTTCGGAGGTATCAAATTTTGTAATCGGGCCGATGGCGCACCTGCCAGCCATCAGCCCTTCCCAAAATGACAAAATATCGTTCCCAAGCGGCGTTATTGCGCCAAGCCCGGTAACAACAACCCGGTTCATATTGCTGTCTCCTTAAAAAACCTTGAAAATCTTTTTATCCGGCCCTGCTGCCTATTAGCCGGAAACGGCGATATCGGCGTTCAACCAGCTCTTCGGGCGAAAGCAAAGCAAACCGAGAGAGCGTTTTTTCAATCTCGCCGCCGAGCCACGCGTAAAACTCCAGCGTCCCTAGCCCGCCTTCCGGCAAAATCCGCTCGACTACGCCAAGCTCATGCGCGTCATGCGAGGTGAGCTTTAGGCTCTCCGCAGCCTCCGCAGCTTTTGATGCATCTTTGTAAAGTATGCTCGCGCAGCCTTCTGGCGAGATGACCGAGTATATAGCGTTCTCAAGCATCCAAACCTCGTCGGCAACAGCCAGCGCTAGCGCCCCGCCGCTGCCCCCTTCGCCTATCAGCACAGACAAAATAGGCACACCGAGTCCGGACATCGTTATAATATTTTCGGATATCGCCTGACCTTGACCGCGCTCTTCCGCTTCGACGCCGCAAAACGCGCCGCATGTGTCGACAAAACAGACTATGGGCCTGCCGAACTTCTCCGCCTGCTTCATCAGCCTCAGCGACTTGCGGTAGCCTTCGGGATTCGGCGCTCCGAAATTGCGGCGCATGCGCTCTTTTGTGCCATGCCCTTTTTCAATTGCAATTACGGTAACAGGCCGGTTTCCCAAAAACGCAACGCCGCCGACTACCGCGGGGTCGTCGCCGTATCGCCTGTCGCCGTGAAGCTCGATAAAATCCGTAAAAATCCCGCAGATAAAGTCGAGTCCCGTCGGCCGGCTGCCAAGCCGCGCGGTCTTCACTTTTTCATATGCGCCGTCAGCCATCCGTATGGGCACCTCCGTGGATTTTAAGCAGTGTGCCTATCACCTGCCGCTGCTTCTCGCGCGGGACGATGAGGTCGACAAACCCGCGCTCGAGCAAAAACTCCGCCGACTGAAAGCCAGCCGGCAGCTTTCTTTTTGTCGTCTGCTCTATAACGCGCGGCCCTGCAAAGCCGATCGTGGCGCGCGGCTCGGCGATTATAATATCGCCCTGCATCGCAAAGCTCGCGGTAACGCCGCCGGTCGTCGGGTCAGTCAGAACCGTGATATAAACTAGCTTCTCCTCGCCAAGCTTCCTTATCGCCGCCGAAGTTTTCGCCATCTGCATAAGCGAGAGCAGCCCTTCCTGCATCCGCGCTCCGCCCGATACGGTATAACCCACAACCGGAAGCCGCTTTTCGATTGCATACTCAATCAGCCTTGTGATCTTTTCGCCTACCGCAGTGCCCATGCTGCCCATCATGAAGCTCGGCTCCATCACAAACAGGGCGCAAGGCTGTTCTTTTATCCTTGCAGCCCCGCATACCACCGCCTCGACTTCGCCCGAGACCCGGCGCGATAGCTCAAGCTTCTTTTTATATCCGGGGAACCCAAGCGGGTCGTCCGAGCGGTAGTCGGCGAAAAGCTCGGAGAAGCTGTTCGGGTCTGCGACAAACCCGATGCGCTGGCGCGCGCTGAGCCTGAAATGCCAGCCGCAGTGCGGGCAGCAGTTAAAATTCGCCCAAAGTGAGCTTTCCGGCACCAGACGCCGGCAGTTCGGGCACTGCTTTGACGGCTCATTCTCGTCGGGAGTAATCGGCACACTTTGGCGCCCGCCCGGTTCAAGCTCATTTTTCGGCTTTAAAAACTTAAGCAGCGTCAAGTGCGCTCACCTCCCGTAAAAAAGTCAAGGTCATATTTGCCGGATGAAAACTCTTCGCTCGATACAATCTCAAGCTGTTCTTCTATATTATTCGGAAGCCCGTCTATCACAAGCTCGCAGAGCGCAGCCCTGATTTTTCGCAGCGCCTCTTCCCTCGAACTTGCGTATACTATGAGCTTGCCTACAAGCGGGTCATAATAGGGCGTTATTTTTGTGCCAACGGTGAGATAAGTGTCAAACCTAACAAACGGGCCGCCAGGCACATGCAAAAACTCAACCTTGCCGGGCTGCCTTGCTAAAATCCTGCACTCGATCGACGAGCCACGAAGGTCGACGTCATCTTGCGCAAACGACAGCGGCACGCCCGCGGCGATGCGTATTTGCCACTTTACAATGTCAATCCCGGTAAGCGATTCCGTTACCGTATGCTCGACCTGCAGGCGTATGTTCATCTCCATAAAGTAAAATTCCTTGCCGTCGTAAAGGAACTCGAGGGTTCCCGCGCCGTGGTAGCCGACTTTTTTTATTGCCTCCCTCACGCGTGAAAAAAGCTCTGCGCGCTGCCCGTCCGTCACCGCCGGGGACGGAGATTCCTCAACGAGCTTTTGCTTCCGCTGCTGGATGGAGCAGTCGCGCTCGCCAAGGCATGCAACATTGCCGTACTCGTCGGCAAGCACCTGCACCTCAATGTGGCGAGCGGGGTGGATGTACTTTTCCATATAGACCGAGCAGCTTCCGAACGCGGCGGTGCCTTCAGCTTTTGCTGCCGCAAACGCTTGCTCAAGCTCTGCTTCCGTACGCACAAGCCTTATTCCACGTCCCCCGCCTCCAAGGCACGACTTGATCATGACAGGGTAGCCGATTTTTTCCGCTTCGCGCTTTGCCGCCTCTACGCTTTCGAGCTGGCCGGTGCCCGGAATCACGGTCAGCCCAGCATCCGCCATCGCGCGCTTTACCGCCGCTTTGTCGCAGAGTTTTTCCATTGTTTCAATCGGCGGCCCAATAAACGCGATTCCGTATTTTCTGCACAGTGCCGCAAAATCTTTGTTTTCGGATAAAAACCCGTATCCGGGATGTATCGCTTGCGCGCCCGAAACCAGTGCCGCGCTTATAATGCGCTCGGCGTTAAGGTAGCTGTCCGAAGCCTCTGCCCTTCCGATGCAGTAACTTTCGTCGGCAAGCGCGACATGCAGCGCCTCGGCGTCGGCTTGCGAGTAGACAGCGACGCTTTCGATTCCCATTTCCTTGCAAGCGCGGATTATACGCACCGCTATCTCGCCGCGGTTTGCTATCAGTATCTTTGAATACATAAGCCACATCCAAGAAAAGGTGCTAAACGCTTGTCAGCGCGAACGAAAACTCTGCGCAAACGCACAGCTTGCCGCCGACATACCCGCGCCCGCTTGCGAAATAAAACGGGTGCTTTTCGCGCACAATCCGGCACTCGGTTTCAAAAATGTCGCCGGGCTTCACCGGCGACTTAAAGCGCACGCCGTCCATTCCGGTAAACATTGGTAATACGCCATCACCGGTTTTACCCGCAAGCAGCACGCAAGCCGACTGGGCGAGTATCTCGCATAAAATTACGCCCGGCACGATGGGGTTTTTTGGGAAGTGCCCCGACAAAAACCACTCGTCGCCGCGCACATAATACCGTCCGCGGGCGACCGGGCCTTCCTCAGTCTCAACCCGTTCGACTGAATCGAGCAGCAGCATTTTGTCGCGGTGGGGCAAAAGCTTTTTTATTTCCTCGCGGTCCATCATCCCGTCTCCTTCATGCGGAACAGCACGCGGCCATAGTCGACTGGCTGCCCGTTTTCGACGCACACCTCGGTTATAATCCCATCATGCTCGGCGGTTATCTCGTTCATCAGCTTCATCGCCTCGATTATGCAAAGCACGTCGCCGCGCTTTACGACGCTGCCGGGCTTCACATACGGCTCGGCGTCCTCCGCCGGCGCGGCATAGAATGTGCCGACCATCGGCGAGGTCACCTCAATGAGCTTTTCTCCCGCCTCTTTGCTTGTATGCTGCTGCACCGAAACGAACTCGACATGGGTGGACGACGAAGCTGAAGGCACTGCGGGAACAGAGGCGTTTCTTTCTAACCTGACAGAGACGCCGCCATCATTTATTTCAAGCGCCGAAAGCTCAAGCTCGCGCATGAGCGTGGCGTATTTGCGAATCATATTTTCATCCATCGCTTATCAACCGCCCTCGGTTTTATTCTACATTGCCATGCCGCCGTCGACGCGGATTACCTCGCCGGTTATATACGAAGCGGCTGGAGAGCAGAGGAAGGCAATCACTTCCGCAACCTCGTGCGGCTCGCCCATGCGGCCAAGCGGCACGGCGGAGGTTATGCGCTCGTCGCCTTCGAACGCTTTGGTCATATCGGTCCTTATAAACCCCGGTGCGACGGCGTTGCAGGTGATATTTTTAGGCGCAAGCTCGCGCGCGACGGTTTTGGTAAGCCCGACGATGCCGGCTTTTGAAGCCGCATAATTCGCCTGCCCGCCGTTTCCCATAAGCCCTGAAACAGAGCTGACATTGACAATCCGCCCCGACCTTGCGCGTATCATATGCGGCGCTACATGGCGGATGAAGTTGAACGCTCCCTTGAGGTTGACCGCTATAACCTTGTCGAAGTCTTCTTCCTTCATTGTCGCCACAAGGCCGTCGAGCGTTATTCCCGCGTTGTTTACAAGTATGTCAATGCCGCCAAACTCGGCTTTAACCGCCGCTACCGTCGCTTTAACCGCATCAAAATCCGACACGTCGCATTTGTATGCCGCCATGCGCACGCCATAATTATCTTTGCATTCGTCGCGCAGCACTAATGCCGCTTCCTCGCTCCCGGCATATATAATCGCCACCGAAGCTCCTAGCGAGGCAAGCTTTTTTACGGTAGCCTCACCAATCCCGCGCGAGCCTCCGGTGACAATCGCGGTTTTACCGCTTAGCACTAGCTAACACCTCCGCCGCTTTTCTTATGCCCTCGGGGTCCCCCAAAGCTAAAACCTTCGCGTTTGGCAGCGTCCGACTCACCATCCCGGAGAGCGTATTGCCCGGGCCAAGCTCGAAAAATGTATCCACCCCCGCCGCAGCCATGTTTTCAATGATCTTTTGCCAGCGTACTGGGCTTACAATTTGCCTTACAAGGAGGTTATAATAATCACCAGTGTACGGCTCGCCGGTTACATTCGAGTAAAGCGGGATGCGCGGCGCCTGCAGCTTGTATCGCAATAAAGCTACCGCGAACCTTTCCGCCGCTGGCTGCATGTATGGCGAGTGGAACGCTCCTTGCACTTTCAGTGGCACCACGCGCCCGCCAGCTTCCTTTGCCGTTTGGCCAAATCTCTCAAGCTCGGAGAGTTTGCCCGCGACAGTCACTTGCCCGGGGCAGTTGTAGTTTACCGGGTAGACGTTTTCAAATTTGCCGCACAGCTGCTCGACCTGCTCCGACGGAAGCTTTAGTACCGCAACCATGCCCGTAGCCTCGCGCTCGGCAGCCTCGCGCATCAGCCGCCCGCGCTCCGCCGCAAGCATAAAGCCATCCTCGGCTGAGATTATGCCGGCGCATGCGGCAGCCGCAAGCTCGCCAAGTGAAAATCCTGACGCCACGTCGGGGTAGATGCCGGCATCCATCACGGCTGCTGCCGCCGCAAGTTCCACGGCGTAAAGGCACGGCTGGGTGTTGTCTGTGCGGTCAAGCTCTTTGCCCGAAAAGCAAGCTTCAAGCGTGCCAGGCCTAAGCGACTCAAAGTGGTCAAGCATCGCGCGCGCAGTGGGGGAGTTTTCATAAAGGCTTCTTCCCATGCCTGGGAACTGTGCGCCTTGGCCGGGAAAGATAAAGGCTATTTTACCCATTTTTGCGCCTCCATGAGTATCCGCTCGGCCTCCTCCGCTATCTCGCGTACGATTTCGGCTGCCGGCTGCTCCTTTTTAACCAATGCAGCTGATTGACCCGCAAGGAAGCATCCCCGCTCAATGTCGCCCTCCTGCACTGCGATACGGAACGCACCGGTGCCCATGCGATCAAGCTCCTCGTCGCTTACGCCCGAGTATTCGGCTTTAAAATACGCGCGCGAGAACGGCGACTTTAGGCTGCGCACCGGATGGCCAAGCCGCTTGCCGGTAACAATAGTGTCAAGGTCGCCCGCGCGCAAAACCCGGTCTTTGTAGTTGCGGTGGATACTGCATTCGTAAGCCGAAAGGAACCTTGTGCCAACCTGCACACCGCAAGCGCCAAGCATAAACGCAGCCGCCGCTGCCCGTCCGTCAGCAATACCGCCCGCCGCGATAACAGGCAAATGCGTCGCGTCGCAAACCAGCGGCACAAGCACCATTGTCGAAAGCTCGCCGACATGCCCGCCTGCCTCGCCGCCTTCAGCGACCAAAGCGTCGGCACCTGCGCGAGTCATAAGTTTCGCCATCGCTACCGAGGCGACGACAGGTATGACTTTTATCCCGACGCTTTTCCACATCGCCATGTATTTCGAGGGGTTGCCCGCGCCGGTTGTCACCACCGCTACCCGCTCGCGCGCGACGAGCTCAGCCACCTCGTCGGCATACGGGCTCATCAGCATTATGTTGACGCCGAAAGGCTTTGAGGTTATGCTGCGGGCGATTTCAATCTGCTCTTTCACCTGCTCGGCAGGCGCGTTGCCAGCGCCTATAATCCCAAGCCCACCGCCTTCGGAAACGGCGGCGGCAAGCTTGCCGTCGGCGACCCATGCCATCCCGCCCTGGAAGATGGGGTATTTTATGCCGAGCAGCTCGCAAATTTTAGAGTTAAGCATTTTCTTCAGCTTTGGCGAGCTGTTCCTCGACGTATGCCACAAACTCGCCTACCGTTTCCACTTTCCTGTCAAGCTCGATCTCGCGCCCAAGCCTCTCCTCAAGGCTCATCATCATCTCGACGGTGTCGAGCGAGTCGATGCCGAGTTCCGAAAATTTGCTCTCAGGCTTGATTTCTGACACGTCACAGTCGTTACGTTCAGCTATAAGCTCCGCGACAATTTCAAATACCATAACCGTTTCTCCTTTTTTAAGTTTTCTCGCCGCAGGTTTATTTGGTTATCAGTGATAACCAAATTGTTTTAGAAAAACAGCTACCGGCATATAGTCTTTGCCGATAGCCTCGGCGAGCGGAAAGATTTAGGTGTTTTCGCTATGTTAATCTTTGCTGTGCCCTAAATGTTACAAGCTCGGCTTCAATTTTTTTCTTTACCATGATATAATACCGAAAAAACCGGGGTATAGGAGGATGCCATGGCAACCGGAGGGCTGCGCGAAAAGCTCATTACCGAAGGGATTGCGGAGCTGGGCGAGAGGGGACTTGAGAATTTTTCGGTAAGGCGTATCGCGGCAAGGTGCGGGGTTTCCTGCGCCGCGCCCTACAAGCATTTCCCCGATAAAAAAAGCTACATCTCCGCGATTGTCGACTATATCAACGCGATATGGGAAGAGCGGCAGCGCGCGGCCGCCTCGCGAAAGCAAACCACGCGCGAAAAGATTGTCGAAGTTTGCCTTGAGTATATAAAATTCCTTGTGGAAAACCCGCAGCTTTACGCCATAATACTGCAAAGCCCGGTAAACGACGCGAAAGCTGAGTTCGGCGCGCTGCGCGGGCGCCTCAGCCGCCCGACACGGGAGCTTATAAATAAATATTGCGCCGAAGCCGGCATACCTGGCGAGGTTAGGCGGCGCAAGACATTTGTCGTGCGCTCGCTTGTCTACGGCGCCGTGCTTATGCTTGGCAGCGGCGAGCTTGATTACACGCCGGAAAGCCTAAAGATGGTTACAGACGCAATAAACCGCGAGTTCGATTTATCATAAGGGCGGCATATTCTTTCGCCGTCCTTTTAGCTTATTCCAGTTTTTGTTTTTTATACAGAGCTGCTAATATCTATAATTTTGCAAATCCTAAATGCAAAACATGCATGTCCTCCCCGTTATGTGACAAATTCACAAAAAACAAAAAAGCTATCGACTTCTAAGGCAATGAGTGATATAATATACTATGTTAGTATGAAATATAATTATAGTAGGAATTATATAAAAAGCTGGTGGTAATATGACCGAAAAAGCATATAGGGTCACCGGCATGTCGTGCGCCGCCTGCGCGGCAGCCGTAAAGCGTGCAGTCGGCGCGCTTGATGGCGTGGCATCGTGCGATGTGAACCTCGCGACCGAGAAGCTGTCTGTTAGCTTTGACGAGAGCCTGCAGAGCTTTGAAACTATCAAAGCAGCTGTCGAGGCGGCTGGATATGGGCTTGAGGAGGAACGCACAAGCTCGCGAGTCGAGCTTATTATTGGCGGGATGACCTGCGCGGCATGCTCGGCGGCCGTCGTGCGCGCGATAAAAAAGCTTGACGGCGTAATCTCCGCCGAAGTCAACCTCGCGACAAGCCGCGGAGTTTTTGAGTATGACCCAAAGGTTGTAAAGCTCGCCGACATAAAGAAAGCGATAACCGACGCCGGGTACAAGCCAATGGATTTAGACGCAGCCGAGCAGCAGGATGAGAAAAAGTCGCGCGGCAACAGGGGCTTGCTTTTAAGGCTTATCGTTGCGATTGTTTTCGCCCTTCCAGAGCTTTACATCGGCATGTCGCACATGATCGGCTTTGTCAAGCTGCCGCTGCCGGAGTTTATGTCGCCGCATATGCACCCGCTGACGTTCGCTCTTGTGCAGCTTTTGCTCACGCTGCCGGTCGTGGTTTGCGGCTCGCACTTTTACACGCGCGGGATAAAGACGCTGCTGCACGGCGCGCCGAATATGGACACACTCATCGCGGTCGGTACCGGCAGCGCATTTTTATATAGCGTGTTTGGAACCATAATGATAGCGCGCGGGCACCACAATTATGCCGGCGAGCTATACTTTGAGTCGGCGGCGGTAGTGGTGACGCTTGTAATGCTCGGCAAATACCTCGAGTCGGTCAGCAAAGGGCGGGCGTCAGAAGCCATTAAAAAGCTCATGAAGCTGCGCCCTCAGACGGCTGTTGTCGAACGCGGCGGCGTGGAGGTTGAGATTCCTACCGCCGAAGTCGAGGTCGGCGACATCGTCGTCGTGCGCCCCGGCGCGATTTTCCCCGTTGACGGCGAGATTATATCGGGCCAGACCTCGGCAGACGAGTCGATGCTGACCGGCGAGAGCCTGCCGGTTGAGAAAAACCCCGGCGATTTTGCCATCGGCGGCAGCGTCAACGGCGAGGGACTTGTCAAGCTCCGCGCCTCACGTGTCGGAGCTGACACGACGCTGTCGAAGATTATAAAGCTAGTTGAGGACGCGCAAAGCAAAAAAGCGCCGATTGCAAGGCTTGCCGACATTGTATCAGGCTATTTTGTCCCGGTTGTCATCACGATCGCTTTTGTCGCGGCTATAGGCTGGGCAATAGCAGGCAAAGACATGAGCTTTGTGCTCTCGGTTTTCGTCACGGTTCTTGTCATCGCCTGTCCATGCGCGCTTGGGCTTGCGACGCCCATTGCGATTATGGTCGGCACCGGGCGCGGTGCGGAGCTTGGGGTACTTATAAAAAGCGGCGAGGCGCTTGAAACTCTCCACTCGGTAAAAGCGGTCGTGCTAGACAAGACCGGCACTATAACCGAAGGCAAGCCGCGGTTAACGGATATAATCGCGTATGGCGGCGACGAAAACGATCTGCTCGCGCTTGCCGCGTCAGCCGAGCTTGGTTCAGAGCACCCGGTGGCGCGCGCCGTGGTAGAGGCTGCCGAGTCGCGTGGGCTAAAAACACAGCAGCCAAGCGAGTTTAAGGCGCTGCCCGGTAGGGGCATTGAAGCGACTGTATCGGGCAAAAAAGTGCTTGCCGGAACACTAAAACTAATGAGCGAGAGCGGGATAGACACTGCAGCAGCAGAAATTGATGCGGCAAGACTTTCCGCATCGGGTAGGACGCTTATGTACATCGCGATTGACAGCAAGCTCTCGATGCTGCTCGGCGCGGCTGACACGGTCAAAGAGTCGAGCCGCGAAGCTATAGCCGAGCTTGAGAGGCTTGGTGTCGAGGTCTATATGATCACCGGCGACAACAAAGCGACAGCCGAGGCTATAGCAGCCGAAGTGGGCATAAAAAATGTTCTGGCTGAGGTTTTGCCCGGCGGCAAAGCGGCTGAAATCGAGCGGCTGCGCGAAAAAGGCGTTCGCGTCGCGATGGTAGGCGACGGCATCAACGACGCCCCCGCGCTTGCAGCCGCCGACGTGGGCATCGCGATTGGCACCGGCGCCGACGTTGCGGTCGAAAGCGCCGACATCGTTTCAATGCGCGGCGATTTGCGTGAGGTCAGCACCGCGATCGCGCTCTCCCGCGCGACTATCCGCAATATAAAAGAAAACCTGTTCTGGGCGTTCTTCTACAATACCGTCGGCATCCCATTCGCCGCCGGCGTGTTCCACATATTTGGCGGACCGCTGCTTAACCCGATATTCGCGGGCGCGGCAATGGCGCTTTCGTCTGTTTCGGTCGTGACAAACGCGCTAAGGCTTCGCCGGTTCGGCAAAGGTAAAAAAACTATATAACGAAAATTAAAAGCCGCACGACTTTTTTGTTGTGCGGCTTTTTATATTTACAAATGCAAGGTATAATGGTATACTGACATCAATGGGAAATTTTAAACGAAGGATGTCGCTTCCAAGCGGCATAATTTATACAATCGTACATTCAAGCCGCAAAACTATAGCCGTCGAGGTAAAACCAACCGGCGAAGTCATCGTGCGCGCGCCCCTTCGTATGACGAACAGCGCCGCCCACGCTTTTGCCCTCTCCAAAGAAGAGTGGATTATAAAGTCGCTTGCGAAAGTAAAGGAGCGGCAGAAAGAGCTTTTAGCCGCCGTGCCGCCTCCATTCACCGGCAAAGAAGGCGAGGCGTTGCCGTACCTTGGCGGGTTGCTTACCGTTCGGCGCATGGCCGGCTTGCCGGAACCGGAAGTTATGGAGGACAGTTTGCTTTTGCCGGCAGAATACGGGCTTTCCGATATCATACGCTGGCTTCGCGAGCGTGCGGCAAAGGAGCTAAGCCATCGGCTTGCCAAATACGGCAGACTGCTCGGCGTAAGCTGGAAATCTTTTAGGCTTTCCGACGCGCGGACGCGCTGGGGCATGTGCAGCGGCAAAAACTCAATAAACCTTTCCTGGCGGCTTATATTTTGCATCCCCGAAGCTATCGATTATGTGGTCGCACATGAGCTTTGCCATATCAAGCATAAAAGCCACAAAAGGGAATTTTACGCGGAGCTCGAGCGCGTCTTTCCTGACCGCGTGCGCGTCGAGCGCTGGCTTTCTCTACACTGCATGTTTTTAAACTACCTGTGATGAATGCGAGGTTACTACATGAGAAGACTTATCGAGGATATAAGGGAAAACGCGCCACAATACGGCAGCTTGCCGTTCTGGAGCTGGAACGACAGGCTTGACCAAGAAGAGCTGAAGCGGCAAATACATAACATGCACGGGCTTAAAATGCGCGGCTTTTTCATGCACGCGCGCGGCGGGCTTGAAACCGAGTACCTCAGCGACGAGTGGTTCGATTGCATCTTAGCCTGCACCAACGAGGCGAAAAAGCTCGGCATGGAAGCTTGGGCATATGACGAAAACGGCTGGCCAAGCGGCTTTGCCGGCGGCGAGCTTTTGCGTGACCCGGCAAACCACGCGAAATATATACGCCTTAAAGAAACAAACAACTTCCCCGAAGACTCAAACGTCCTCGCGGTTTATGTTCCTGAGGGTAAAAGCCTGCGCAGGGTCATTGCCCCCTCCAGCGCGGACAAATACTATGTTATTACATGCCACTCCGACCCCTCTTATGTCGACACCCTCAATGCCGATGTGACTGCAAAATTCATAAAGGCGACCCATGAGCGGTACCTGGACCGGCTTGGAGAGGATTTCGGAGGCGCGATGCCGGGGTTTTTCACCGACGAGCCACAATATTACCGATGGGCGACGCCATGGTCGGACATTTTGCCGCACGAGTTTAAAAACAGATACGGCTACGACATTTTCGAGCGGCTCCCGGCACTGTTTATTGACTGCGAGGGCGACAAGGAGTTCCGGTACGACTATTACCTTTTAATCCACACGCTGTTTATAAACAACTTTATAAAGCCCATATACGAATGGTGCGAAAAGCACGGTTGCAAGATAACCGGCCATGCGGTCGAAGAAAGCTCGCTTTCCGGCCAGATGTGGTGCTGTGGCGGCGTCATGCCATTCTACGAGTATATGCATATGCCGGGCATCGACTATCTCGGCAGGGGGCTGTCGTCGGACCTTGCGCCGCGCCAGCTCGGCTCGGTCTGCGCGCAACTAGGGAAGCCCAAGGCGCTCTCCGAAATGTTCGGCTGCTGCGGCTGGGACGTGTCGCCGCTTGAGCTCAAGCGCATCGCAGAGCTGCAATATGCCGGCGGCGTCAACGTGATGTGCCAGCACCTATACGCATATTCCGAGCGCGGGCAGCGCAAGCGCGATTATCCCGCGCATTATTCCGAGCAGCTGCCCTGGCAGCGGCACCTTGAGTATTTTGACAACTACTTCAACAACCTCGGCGCCACCCTTTCACGCGGCAAAGAGTCTGCCGACGTGCTTGTTATTCACCCGATGCACAGCGCTTACCTAACCTACAAGCGCGAGCTCGACTACAGCTCCGTTGCCGAGCTTTCAAACAAGCTTTTCCAGCTCTCCGACCTTCTTGGGCAAAACCAAATCGCCTACCATTACGGTGACGAGACTCTGCTTGCAAAATACGGCTCGGTCATAGGCAACAAAATCCGCGTCGGCGAATGCGAGTATAAGATTATTATAATCCCCTACTGCGAAACGCTCGACGGCACTACCGCAGCGCTTTTACGCAAATTCCTTGCCGAAGGCGGCAAGCTATGGATGTATGGCCCTGCACCGACGCGTATCGACGGCAGGCCTGCAGACTTAAGCTGGCTTAGGTCCAACGTCACTTTTGAGGAAATCCAAGCCGCGGCAGAGTTTTCGCTTTCAAAGGACGGCAAAAACGTCCCCGAGCTGCGCACTATGGTTCGCAGGACGCCCGAAGGCCGCATTTTCTACGTCGTCAACCTTTCCGATAAAGACATAACCGGCGTGAAAGCATCACTTGTCGGTTGCAGGAAAGTGTGCGGGCTAGACATGCACACGCTCGAGCCTTTCGCGTTGTACGGCGAGCGGACCGAACGCGGCGCGCTTGTGACTCTCGACTTTGAGCCCGGACAATCGTATGTGCTTGTCGAGTCGCCCGAAGCGCTCGATTTCCTCAACGAAAAACCTGCTAAGCCCGAGCCTATAAAGCTCATCAGCAGGATGGCTTTCGCACAAAAGCCCGAAAACGCCCTGACACTTGACCGCGCGCGCGTTTCAACCGACGGTGAGACATTTGGCGGGATGCGCCCGATTGAGGAAATCCGCGACACGCTGCTGCGCGAGCGCTATAAGGGTCCGCTGTACTTGAAGTTCGAGTTCAACGTCCTTGAAAAGCCCGACAGCTTGCGCGTGGTATTTGAGCCGATGAAATTTACCCGGCTTGAATTTAACGGGACAAAGATTGCGCCCGACGGGGAGTACCGCATTGACCGAAGCTTCAATTCGGCAGACGTTTCCCATCTCGTGCGGGTCGGCATAAACGAGTTCGTCATGGGCTTTGACTACTACCAACGCGACTATGTCTACTATGTGCTTTACGGCGGTGTTTCGGAGTCGTTGCGCAACTGCCTCTCGTTTGATACAGAAATTGAGTGCGTTTACCTTTTCGGCGACTTCGCGGTCGATACCGAGCGCTCTAGGTTTATCCCCGGCGAGCGAAACAGCCTGCGCTATGATGGCGTGTTCGCGCTCAAAAAGCAAAGCGCCGACGTCGACGCCGCACATATAACCGAAGACGGATACCCCTTCTTTTCGGGAGTGATGGAGCTTACCACAAAGTACCGCTACACGCACGGCGGCCCGACCGGGCTTGAGCTGCGCGGCAGGTTTGCGGTCTGCGAGGTCATTGTCAACGGCAAACACGCCGCGACGCTGATGTTCACCCGCCGATGCGACCTTGCGCCATACCTCAAGGAAGGCGACAACACTATTACGTTTAAGCTTTACAGTTCCAACCGCAACCTGCTCGGACCACACCACCGCCATGACCCGGAGCCATACGGCGTAGGGCCTAACACCTTCTCATTTGAAGGCGAGTGGCGCGACGGCAAATGCCCCGCTTACGACGTACGCTACGCTTTCGTGCGGTTCGGGATTGAAACATAAATAGAACAAAAAACCTCCGCCTGTCATAATGAACGGACGGAGGGCTTATTTTTCTACATCCACTTTAAATTTGAAATTTTCCTATAAGGAGGAACTTTATGGCCGCCCAAATAGTTAAAACTTATACACAAAAACTTCCCGCGACAAGATTTATCGGCAAAAAATTTACCGACAAAGACAGGATAGGCGGAAATTTCGGCAAATACTGGGGCGACGCGTTTGCTGGAGACTGGTTCGGCACCATCGAAAATGTAGCCGGAGGCGCAGACAAATGCGCGGAGCTTTATGAGGACGGCGGCGCATACATAGGACTTATGCGCGCGGGCGACGGAATTGATTTCGAGTATTGGATCGGTATGTTCACGCCCCCCGGCACGCCAGTACCCGAAGGGTTTGACTTTGTCGATTTTGACGAGTCGGAGCTCGGCGTCGCGTGGATAAAGGGCAAAGAAGGCGAGATATATGGCAAAGAGGAAAAGTGTTTTCAGGCTATGAAAAACGACGGCATCACCTTCTCCGAAAGAAAAGATTGGTGGTTTTTTGAGCGCTACGGCTGCCCGCGCTTTACGACACCCGATGAAAACGGCGAGGTAATACTTGATATTTGCTTCTTTAGATAAATCTTTCTTGCCGGTCCCGTTTTGTACCCGGGGCCGGCATGTTTTTAACTTGAACACTCGGCGTTTTCGCATATTTTCAACCACAGGTTGAATTGCCGCTTAAAATTACAAAATACTTACCGTTGAATTTGCCGCCCGGCGCCTGTAAAATGGCTATAAACTCAAATAGGGGGTCAACAGGCGTGCTTGATCAAGTAAAGTTCGGGAAACGCGACCTTTGGATGATGCACAGAGCGATATTTTTCACCGAAACGGGCGACCGGGCGCTACAGGACCGTGAAGAAGCGGCAGGCAAATGCCGCATTAGGCGCGAGTATGGCTGCAAAGTATGGGACGACGCCGGCGTAGCATTCGCAGTTGATTCAAAAATAAAAGATTCGCTTTCATCTGTAACCGAGAATGAACTAAATATTACCGCAAGGCTTGCATCGCCAGAGTATTTCCCACTTTTGCGCTCACTCGACTGCTTTTATCCCGTAAGTTTTGAAATGCTTTGCGAGAGTACAGGCATAGAAGACACAAAGCTCGGCGAAATGCTGAGGCGGTTAATAGAGGACGGCATTGTCGAGTATTTTACCTCCGACGACCAAACCGTCCGGGGTTACAGGTTTACCGTTACGCGCGGGATTGCAGCATATATGATTTTAGCTTTAAATTATCTTTTAGCCGAAAAGGTTTTCTCAAAAAGCGAGTATTTACTAAACTAAGAGCAGCGGTCATCGGAGAATCATCTTTCAAACAAACATCCCCTGCTGGAATCACTCCCGGCAAGGGGATTTTTTCTTTTCACTTAATACCGTATTTTTCGGCAAGATAATTTACTATCTCTGTAACCTCTGTCCCGTTTGCATTTGCGGTTATTATGAGCTCGGCGATATTCACATCGGTACCGCCGACCTCAAATGACCCGGCGCCCGAAACTTGTATGCTGCCGTAATATATTTTCCACTCATGCTCGTCGTCAGGGTTTGTCTGCCCTGTCAATATTCCGGTTGTGGTGCTACCGCTTACCCATTTCAGGAATGCGTCGCCGCTGCCCGCATTCGCGACCGCAAACGCGTGGATCACTGTGCCGGTCCTGAAACTGTTTGAACTTGTAATTGTTATCCGTGATAATGAATCTGCAGAATAGGAGAAATACCTGCTCGGGTATGTACCCGCGGACGGGGAGCTTTGGGTGCCGTCGGAGGCTTTGTCAAGGTACACCGTGCCTGTATGCCGAAGCATGAGCTTTGTGCTATTATTATACTCAATTTCGCTTGGCAGGTCGTTTACAGTTACAATTCCGTCCGATTCCGATATATAGTTTTTGTCATTTGCAGACAGCACCGACGCGTCGTATACCGCCACATATTTGCCGATGTTCGGCAGCGCGCTTACATATATATAGTTCGTTGCGAAAGATTGCCCCATATAGCCTTCGATTGTGCCGGGAATCACCAAGCTCGCAATAAGCCTGCCTTTGTACTTCGATAAGTCGTTGAAGGTGACATAATCCTCGCTTTCATCGCCTAATAGCGTGAAGTCCTGGGGGCAAATGGGAACTATATCGCTAAACTCGCCCATACTTTCGCCAGGGAGCGGCAACACATGGTTGTTTGCGCCGCCGACATACCACCAGTAGATATACTTCTTAAGGTTCGTATAAGACCCGTCGAGCTGGATATCCTGCACTTTGACCCCATCTTTTGACTCGGGGAAATATATAACGTCTACCGAACTGTCTTTTAGCGATACCAGCTTGGCACTTTTTATCTGCGGTATCTTCGGTTCCGATTTATATGTATAAGCCAGCCCGCCGCTCAGCTTTATTGAGCCTACGTCTTGGCCTGACCTCACCATGGCTGAACCTGATACGGGGTAGACGGTAACTCTAAATTCGAATACATCTACAGTTGTGGAGGGGAGATCTTCAAGCTCTTCAGTGATGTTGGCATCGATTATCCGCCTTACCCGCGCATACTCGTTTTCGATTGCTTTTTGCGCGTCGTTTAGCGCAATTGTCATATCGTTCGATAAAGTTCTGATTTGATGCCAATACTGCATGAATACGGCAACTGCTGTGGCAAGTAGCGCAATAAGCGTTATTGAAACTATCACTTCCACAAGCGAATAGCCGTTTCTTTTTGCAATCTTATTTTTGGCGCTTTTCATTTTATACTCTCGGGCTTTCAAGCAGCCATGCCGCGGTATTGATATTGGAGATTATCCTACCTATAGCCTCGCTGAACTCGCTCGTGTTGTCAACGGTAAACGAGTAATACTCTGTCCTGCTCTGACCAACATTCAGCGCGTCTTGAATCATTTTAGACTCGTCTTGTTCCACGCTTCGCGCGTTTACATAAATATCGTAGAACGCCGAAATCGCATATTTCGGGTCCTGCTGGCTGAGCTCATAAATCTTTCCAAGGCAAAAAGCTGCGTAGTCTTTGGCAATTGTATAGTTATCCATGCCGGGCTCATATTTCTGCGAAGCCGAAAGATGCGATCCCCTGAGCTGGGAGGTCGTCGGCACTGTGTATGAAAAGCTCTCCTTATTTTGGAGATAGAACGTCAGCTTTGTAGAATTGCTCGACATGCTTACGGAGTGCCTTGACCTAAGGCTATTGTAGTCGGACCTCAAATTGAAGTTCCAGCTATTATAGCTTTGCGCGCTAGGTGTTTTGTAAAATACGTAGTGCGTACTGCCGTCAAGGTATAGGATGACATTGGGAGATTTGCTTGTGTCGAAATAGTAGTTGTCGACACCTCCAATCTCATCCGCGGTTATATATTTATACTTATAGGATTCGCTAAGCTTGTAATTTGATCTTTTTAAGTTATAGTCGTCAATTTTCCCCGCGATTATGGAGGGGTCTTTTACAGACCAAGCGTTTGTAAACCCGTCTGAGATTTTTAAAATAACATTTGCCGCTCCCGGGTTCTTTTCCACGATTTTCTGAAGCTGCGAGTATGCGATTCTAAAGCCGTCGCCCAAATTCGTGCCGCCGGACGGCGTGCGCCTTGCCAGATTGCCGGAGTAGTTTATTATGCTGCTATCCGAAATCTTTGCGGGGGCAACAGCGACCTTGCCGTATGTTTCAAATTCTACAAAACCGACATAGACGGTGTCGGTATATTGCTTAAAAGCATTTATAAACGCCCCGACATTATCGGCGAGAGCCTCTATCCGCCTCGGTTGCCGAGAAAAGCCTCCGCCCGCAGTGGGTATCCTCTCGTCCATGCTTCCCGAAAGGTCAAGCACGAAAATAACGTTGAGGTGCGGGACCGCATCAACTTTAAAACCGCCCTCGTGAAACGCGATCGCGGTCGCCGGATCCCTGCCCGAGCCGAGATATACGGCCTGCAAAATGTTTACGCCGTTGAGCATCGTTTCAAGCTCGATGCTCCTGCCTTTGCCGATAACTTTACCATTATCGTCAAGATAAGTCACATTGATTATATACTCAAGCGAGCCAGAAACAATGTTGCCGCTTTTCGACTCGTTGGTCGTGTCGAATACAAGCTCGTAATGGGTGCTGTAGCCGAGCCGATCGTCGTACAGCTCGTAATCTATTATCGTAACAAGGAAATACCCGTCGCTCACATTACCGGCATAAACGTACTGGTCATACGGTTCCTTACCGAAGTTCCCGGATACCGAGAGGGCCTCCTGGTTTATCATTTCGGCTACATTATATGTTTGCTTCATCACGTCAAGGCTTGTATAGTCATCGTCGCCATAAGTCTGGGAACCGATGTATTTGATATAGACCAGCGCTCTGAGGAACAACCCGATTTCATCTTTTTCCTCTTCGTCTATGTCGCCAAAGTACTTTGCAACCGTCTCGGGGCTGTTTTTTTGCTCAATTAGCCTATAGGGGATAAAGACATTGTCCATTACCCCTAGATAGCTCCAACCCTCAGTCAAATTTTTATAATTAAAGCTTTTTTGCGGGATAGTAAAGAGCGCGTTTGTAAACTTTATCGCATTGTTGATTCTTTCTGCAGTATAGCGCGTCTGAGTTTCTTGGTTTACGAAATAGTCGGAAATCGAAGATATCGAGCCGGAGGAAAGAAACAGGCGGGCGCTAACGGCAAGTATTACTACAGAAAAAAATAGCACTATCAAAAGCTCAACTAGCGTAAACCCGCCTCGCCGTGCAAAACTCATGCCGGCATCTTTTTTTAGCTTTTTCATATTTAACACCACACATATCACATAAGCATTCAGACCGTTTTATCTTCGGTGATAATGTCAAACACCCTCTTGTTTGGGTCGGAGACAAAAATTTTAAAAACATAATACAGCTCATATTTGGGGTTAGATACTGTTTCTTTCTTATAGTTTACTCTGTAATCCGGTACAGACGTTTTAATGTAAATTGTCGCCCAATACTCATCTTTCTCGGACGTCGAAAGCCTGTCGTCTCTCTCGAATACGAGCTTTATTTTGCTTTCGCCGAGATATTCGTCGCCGTCTTGGTAAACGATTGTGTCTACAAAGCCTTGCGTACCTTTGCTTATAAACTCGTCATAAAACTCCTCAAGCATGCTAATTCCGCCGCTAGGCTTGTAAAGCAAAGCCGCGGAAACAACGTCAGTAGTCTCAAGCGCCAAATAATACGCGCGCGCGTTCAGCTGCTGAATGACCACGCCGTTGTAGTTCTGATATGTGAACGCAAGTAGCGACGCGATTATTATCATTATCGAAGCGAAAAGGAACAGGACGTATACAAGTATTGTCCCGTTTTTTGATTTAGCGAGTTTTTTTAGCAATTTATGCACCGCCCTCAGTTAAATAAAGGACGTAAAAGCGCCTTCAGCTGCTTCTTTTATACCTTTTAACTTGCGATTTATAAGTCGAAACAAGCTCAAGCCCATCATTTGTCAACTCAAGCTCATATGATGCGCCCTTTGGCTGGTCCTTAAAAAACGATATTTTATTACCTTCAACATCGTACTCGTCTTCTTCCGCCAATATGTAATCGCCCCTGACAAGGTCTTCAAGATCGGTTGGATACGCGCCGTTATGGGCCGACATGTACATATTGATGCCGGAAACGATAATGTTGTGGTTGGTCTCGAACAATTTTCTATTTGAGCTTTCGGTCACCCCGTAATATGTAGGCACCGCTATCGCCGTCAAAATCCCGAGGACGGCTATCACCACAAGGAGCTCGGTAAGCGTAAAGCCACATTTTGCGGCCCAGCGTTTTTTTATAATTCTATTTACATCCATTTGCAGCTTTCACCGTTATATTGTAATTATTGAAATATTTTCAAACCGATTATAACATGAAGCTTTTTGCATTGTCAAATAAATTCGCGTCTTATAACCAATTATTTGTAGATTTTCAGTAAATTTTCATCCGTTTTCATGTAGATAAACCGTCACCGTAAACCTGCCGGGGTCAAAGCTATATTTTATCGACCTATAGCCTATTCCGTCTATCCTTTTTAGCACCTCAAATATCCTGCAGCCGTCGAAAAGTATCTTGCAGGCATTATCGAACAGCTCCCGCGAGGCAAATTTTACAGCCAAGGCGCCGCCCCCTTCAAGCTCTAGCGAACGGGCGAAAAGCTCTGCAAGCTCGCCCTCGTCGCAGCTTCCCGCGACAAGCCCCGAGCGGACATAATAGTTCATCTTTGTCGCCGTGCACTCCGGGAAATCGATTACTGATTCTATCTCATGGTCATACTCCAGCTCTTCGGTGGTAAGGCAAAAGAAGTCATATGTAATATGCCCGGTACCTTCGCTCCGGGTTGCAGCCCATGTGACGTCTATAAAATAATACTCGCCCTCAAGCTTTACAAAGTTCCACGAGTGGCCGACGCCCTCGGATTTTCCGGTCACATACGCGCACTCGATGCCAAGCCGGTGCAATATATGCTGCAGCGCTTTTGAAAATCCCGAGCAGACCGCCCGCCTGTCGATAAAAAAGCCGTCGATAAGGCAGCTTCTGTCGGTCGTGCCGTCGACCTTCCCCTCGCCAAGCTTTTCAGCGGCTTCATTGTCGTAGCTTGCGTATGATGCTACAAATTTATATGCCAAAATCGCCTTATCGTAGTCTGAAGCGTCCGCTGGCACGCCTGCCAAAAACTCTTCTACCGCCGCATCTATTAGCGCTTTTATGATTTCTGCTTCATCTTTTGTATAACGAAAGTTGGGTGTATAGCTGGTGTATTTTTTCACGCCGCCGCTTACATAGCCGCTTACCGACCAGTCGCCTGATACCCAAAAGCATTCGGGGAAATCGGCGCAAAAAACGACAAATACTTTCTTAAAAGTATCATAATCGCATATGTCGGCAGACATCGAGCCAAAGCTGAAAACCGCATCTTTTATCGCGCAATAGACGGCGCGCTCATCCTCATCAAGGCGCGAGTAGCCGTAGCGCAGCCTGTATTCTTCAGCGTCTAAAGGCGCGGCTTTCGGGGTCGCTGCAAAAGCGTTCGGCTGAAACTCGTAAAACAGCACCTCATCCTGATATGCGCATCCGAATATTGCCGAAAACAAAAACGCCGCGACAAAAAAAGCGGCTACCAAGCGCATCAAAAAACACCAGCCTTCCTTAATACATTCTATGCATGACTTGTAATGCGTCAGCCCAATTTCTGCTATTGCGGATTATAACATACAATAAAACCGCTGTCAATTAAATGAAGTGTAATTATGGTAATTTTTAACTTTAAGGCAAGCCGTCAATAAACGCAAAAAGCCGCCGAGCCACTTTCATGGCATCGGCGACTTTGTATTTTACTATTCTTTTTCGGCTTCCTGCTTTGCCTCGGCGATTACTTTCTGGGCAACGGCGGCAGGGCATTCCTCGTATCTGACAAACTTATAAGTAAACCAGCCTCTGCCTTGCGTCATCGCGCGCAGCACCGTCGGATAGTCGAGCATCTCGGCTTTCGGTACCTCAGCTTCGACAAGCTGATAGCCTTTCTTGCCCTCGTAAGCGGTCATGCCGAGCACTCTGCCGCGACGCTTGTTCAAATCGCCTATAACATCGCCGACGAGCGAGTCGGGCACATAGACTTTCAGCTCGCCGACCGGCTCAAGCAGCACGGGGTTGGCGCGCGGGAGCCCATCCTTATACGCGAGGCTCGCGGCAATCTTAAACGCCATTTCGGAGCTGTCGACTTCGTGGTAGCTGCCGTCGTAGAGGTTAGCCGCAAGGTGAACGACCGGATAACCGGCGAGCACCCCTTTCTGCATCGCTTCAAGCAATCCCTTTTCGATAGCGGGGAAGAAGTTCTTCGGGACTGCGCCGCCAACGACCGACTCGGTAAACGTAAGGCCTTCCGCTTCGCCGGGGCTGAAGGTAATCTTGACATGACCGTACTGGCCGTGGCCGCCTGTCTGCTTCTTGTGCTTGCCTTCGGCTTGGACCGTCTTCTTGATGGTTTCGCGGTATGCGATCTTGGGCTTTGTAAGTTCGACGTTTACATTGAAGCGAGATTTGAGCTTCGAGGTAAACACGTCAAGGTGAATGTCGCCAAGGCCGTATACGACAAGTTGTTTGGTCTCGACGTTGTTCTCAAACCTGATCGTGTAATCCTCTTCAAGCAGCTTTGCGATACCCGAGGAGATCTTGTCCTCGTCGCCCTTCGCTTTGGGCGTGACCGCCATGCCAAGGTAAGGCTCGGGGTAGACGATCTTCTTGTAAACTATATCTGTTGACGACGCTGTGAGCGTGTCGTTGGTATTGGTGTTAGAAAGCTTTGCGGTCATGCCGATATCGCCGCAGCTGAGCGCGTCGACCTCGGTTTGCTTTTTTCCGCGGATTGTATAGATATGGCCAAACTTTTCGGTCGAGCCGGAATTGACGTTGCGCAGCGACATCTCGTTTGTCAGCGTGCCGTTCATAACCTTGAAGAACGACATTTTACCGACAAACGGGTCTGCTATAGTCTTGAATACAAATATCGAGGTAGTGCCGTTTTCTTCGATGGGCACCTCTTTAATTTCGCCGTCTTTTTCGACCTTTTCGCTGCCGCGGTCGTGGAACGACGGGAAGGTGTCCGCGATAAACGAAAGAAGCTGCTCAACGCACCAAACGTTTGTTGCCGAGCCAAAGATTACTGGAGCGGCGGAGCAGGTCTTTATGCCCAGTCTGAGCGCGTCAATAACCTCTTTTTCGGAAATCTCTTCGTCGGCGAAGAATTTCTCCATCAGCTCCTCGCTGTTTTCGGCAGCAGTCTCAAGAAGCGCCGAACGCAGCTCGGTCGCTTGGTCCTCATACTCGGCAGGTATTTCGCCCTCCGTATACTTGCCGTTTTTATCAAACGTATAGGACTTTTTCGACGCAAGGTTTATAAATCCCTTTACGGTATGCCCCTCAGCCATCGGGATAATCAGCGGGCACACCGAAATGCCAAATTTTTCTTTAAGCTCATCGAGCACTTTGGAGAAATTTGCCTCGGGGTCGTCAGACTTATTGACAAAGAATGCCTTCGGAATACCAGCATCGGAAGCGTAGTCCCACGCCAGCTCGGTTCCGACCTCAACGCCCGCTTTTGCGTCGACAGTTATTACCGCGCTGTCGGCAACCCGCAAAGCCTGGTACACTTCACCCACGAAATCGAAATAACCGGGTGTATCGATAAAGTTAATTTTCTTGTTTTTCCACATTACCGGCGCTATAGCGGTGTAAAGCGAAAATCCGCGCTTTACTTCTTCCGGATCGTAGTCGCAAACAGTCGTACCATCGGTGGGCTTGCCCATACGGTCGATGGCTTTTGTGACAAACAGTGCCGCTTCCGCCAGCGAGGTTTTGCCCGAACCGCTGTGTCCGAGCAGGCAAACGTTTCTGATGCTGTCAGTCGTGATCCTATCCATTTTCGCTTTTGTTTCTCCTTATCCTGCCTTTTAATTGCCCGTATCCGCCAGCCTCTATTGTTAGCTTGGGCGGAAAATCACAATTTTAAGCAAGTACGCTAATAGCAATATTGTACAACAACTATAAGATATTTTCAAGCATATTTTAAATTGTTAACAGTTGCTGTATGTCAAAAAACTCCTGCCGTTTTTGTGCATGTGTCACAACACCACACATACCGCTTTGACAACACATATCCGTGGGGGTTATTTTTTTACCCTCTCCATTATCGCGGCGGAAAGCTCGTCGCGCATCTTCTCCGCCGCCTCGCGCGTGAGCTTTGCAAAATCCCTGCCGTCGCCGCCGGCTGCCATCCAGGCGCACATAAGCCCTCGCGAGGAGTTAACTATCACTCCCTCGCCACGTTCGTCGGCAGCCAGCGCCACGTCTTCGGCTTTGCCGCCCTGCGCGCCGTAACCGGGGACGAGGAAGAACATTTCGGGCAGCTCGCACCTCAGCTCTGCAAGCTGTGCCGGATAAGTCGCGCCGGCGACAATCCCGCACCGGCCGGTTGCGTTCCATTTTTTCGCAAGCTCTGCTACACGCATGTAAAGCGTGCGCCCGCCGCAGTCAGTATCCTGCAGCTCTCCTGACGAGGGATTCGAGGTTTTAACAAGCACAAACACGGCCTTGTTATACTTATCCGCAGCTTTGATAAAAGGCATCACGCCGTCGCTGCCGAGGTAAGGGTTTACCGTCACGCAGTCGGCGCCAGCAGAGTATTTGCCGAAATACGCTTCGGCATATGCCTCGGCTGTCGAGCCTATATCGCCGCGCTTGACGTCGAGGATAACGTAAAGGCCGGCTGACTTCGCATAGCGGATGGTTTTATCAAGCGCTGCAACGCCTTCAAGACCATACATCTCGTAAAATGCCGACTGCGGCTTTACAGCCGGCAAAATGTCCGCCGTAGCGTCGATAAGCGCTTTGCCAAACTCAAACAGAGCATCCCCTACGCTTTTCCCATCCCTGATGTGCGGCGGGATATACTCAAGCCTTGGGTCAAGCCCCATGACGCTAGGGTTGTTTTTTTGGAAGATTAGCTCCCTAAGGAGTGAAAAAGACATCGGCGCCTCCGGTTATTAGTTTTATCAGGGCAACACCACTCGCTCGACGGTACCGTAGAGCGACATGCCCATAAACGGGGTGTTGAAAGATTTGCTTTTTATAATGCTGCGGCTTATTACAATTTCGCGGTTGGGGTTAACAAGCGTCACGCCGCATTTTGCGCCCGGCTTAATTTCTGCCGTGCGCCCGAGTATTTTTGCCGGGCCGGTCGAGAAAAGCTCGCACAACCGGAAAATGTCGATATGCCCGGGCAAAAGCAGGTACGTCACTGCTGCGGAGAACGCGGTCTGAAGGCCAATTATGCCGTTTTTCGCCTCGGGCAACGGGCAATTTTTTTGCCTTTCGGTGTGCGGCGCGTGGTCGGTCGAGATGCTGTCGATAGTGCCGTCGGCAATAGCATCTATTACAGCTTTCACATCCACGCGCGAACGCAGCGGCGGGTTCATTTTTGCATTGCCGCCGTAGAACATCACGTCCTCGTCGCACAGCGAAAAGTAGTGCGGGCAAGTCTCGCAGGTTACGTTTACGCCGCGGGCTTTCGCCTCGCGGATAAGCTCAACGCCCTCTTTCGTGCTGACATGCGCGATATGGAGCCTCGCGCCTGTCTCTTTTGCTAAAATCAAATCCCGCGCGATTGCCACAGCCTCGGCCGAGTTTGGGATACCTTTCACGCCGAGCGCAGCCGCGGTGCGCCCTTCGTTCATCACGCCGCCGGCCGAAAGCGAAAGTTCCTCGGAGTGAGAAATTACAAGATAACCACGCTTTTCGCAGCGCTTTAACGCCTCGCGCATAAGACCTGCGTCGCTTACCGGGAAGCCGTCGTCGGAAAACGCTACGGCGCCTGCTTCGTGCAGCGCGTCGAAGTCGCAAAGCTCGCGGCCTTTTTGCCCAACCGTAATGGCAGCTGTTGGGAGCACCTCGCAAAATCCCCAAAGCTTCGCCCGCTCAATCACGCGGCGGAGAAGCTCCGGATTGTCAATCGGGGGCTTTGTGTTAGGCATAGCCACGACCGTGCCAAACCCGCCCGCGACCGCCGCTGCTGTGCCGGTGCTAATAGTTTCCTTTTCCTCCTCGCCCGGTTCGCGCAAATGGCAATGCAGGTCAATAAATGCGGGCATCGCCAGCGCGCCCCGCGCGTCGAAAGCTTCGCACCATTCGGGCAGCGATTCGGGCAACTTTGCGCCATACCACACCGCTTCTATGCCGCCGGCAGCGCCGTCGCCCGCATGCCGCACCAGTATCGAGCCGAGTTCAGCAGCCCGCGCCGCCGGGTCGACTATATGTGCGTTTTTTATAAGAGTGTATTTTGCCATATTTCGCCACTTCGCAGCACTTTCCGCACGGGCGGCTTTACTCGCGCACTATGTCGACGCGCAGCTCGCCAGCGCCAGCGCGCAGCTTTTCGGTAATCTCGGCAGTAAGTATGCAGTTTTCCATCTCGCCCGGGGTCACGATTTTGCGCCGCAGCGTACGCAACACTTCGCCGCCTGCCGATACCACGACTTTCACATCGCGGTAAGTCGCGGTGGAGCGGTAGAAAAGGTGCACCTCTCCTACCGGCTCATTCTCGGGGATAACTATGCGCTGAGGCACCACATAGCGCAAGCCTTCGCCGGGCAGCGTAGGTATGACGCGCGCGCCGTCATATAACCCCGCTTTGCCGAGCACATAATTTGCCGCCGAACGTCCTGCCGAAAACGCCTCGCGCGTGACGTAGTCGACAAGGTCGTGCACCTGCAGCACGTTACCGCACGCGAAGACGCCCGGTATGCTTGTCTGCAGATACTGGTCGACAATTGGGCCACCCGTTACATCGTCAAGCTGAACGCCCGCCGCACGCGACAGCTCGTTTTCAGGTATAAGCCCAACCGACAGAAGCAGCGTGTCACATTCAATATACCTTTCGGTGCCGGGTATCGGCTTTCTGTTCTCGTCGACCTGCGATATAACTACGCCCTCGACCCTATTTTTACCGCGGATCTCGGTGACCGTATGCGAGAGGTATAGTGGTATTCCAAAATCGTTAAGGCATTGCGCTATATTGCGCGCAAGGCCGCTTGAATATGGCATTATCTCGCAAACGCAAAGGACTTTTGCGCCTTCGAGCGTCAGCCTGCGTGCCATTATAAGCCCGATGTCGCCCGAACCTAAAATCACGATGCGCCTGCCGGGCAGGATTCCCTCTATGTTGACATACCTCTGCGCAGTGCCGGCGGTAAACACACCTTGCGGGCGCGTGCCGGGTATGCCAATCGCCCCGCGTGTGCGCTCTCGGCATCCCATCGCGAGTACAATCGCGCCGGCTTTTGCGGTCACATATCCGGTCTCGGGCGAAACAAACGTTACCTCGCGGTCGGCAGACACGCCAAGCGCCATCGCACCGGTGAGGTAGCCGATCCCCGCCTCTTTGACCATCTCGATAAACCTGCCCGAGTATTCAGGCCCGGTGAGCTCCTCGCCGAAAAAGTGCAGCCCAAACCCCGCGTGTATGCACTGGTTGAGTATCCCGCCGAGTTCTTTGTCGCGCTCGATGATTAAAATCTCGTCCGGCTCTATGCCCGAGCGGTGCGCTTCAAGCGCCGCGGCAAGGCCCGCTGGCCCGCCGCCTATGACTATAATTTTCTTGTTTATCGTGGGTGTGTCAGCCACCTAATTCACCGTCGCTTTCGCTGTCACGCGGCACTATCTCCGAGCCGCGGCCTTTCTTTGTCACGTCACCGAGAGGTATGCCTAGTTCTTTTGAAAGTATTTCAGCCACTCTGGGAGAGCAAAAGCCGCCTTGGCAGCGACCCATCCCCGCGCGCACCCTGCGCTTTACCATGTCGAGGTCGCGCGCGCCGAGCGGGCGGCGGATCGCGTCCAGTATCTCGCCCTCGGTTATGGTCTCGCAGCGGCAGACGATGCGCCCGTAGGAAGGGTCGCGCTTTATAAGCTCGTTTTTCTCGCTTGCGCGCAGGAGCCTAAACCTGATTTTCGGCGGGCGCGTCATCTTCGCGTCCGGGTTTTCCTCAAGGGCAAGCCCCATCTCGCCGAGCAGCTTTACAGCCGCGTGAGACAGCGCCGGCGAGCTGGCAAGCCCGGGAGACTCTATGCCGACGAGGTGCAAAAGCCCCGGTATGCGCTCGGAAGGCTTTACATAAAAGTCGCCGGTCGAAGGCGTCGCGCGCACCCCGGCAAACGAGGTTATCATGTCGCGCGACGAAACGCCGGGCACAAGCTTCTTCCCTCCGGCAAAAACTTCTTCGAGCCCCTCGCTTGTCACCGAAGTGTCGTCGCCAGAATCGACCCGGTGCGCGTTCGGCCCGACTATAACGTTACCGTCGACAGTCGGCGACACGAGTATGCCTTTTCCACGCTCGCTCGGGCAGGCGAAGACCACTCGCCTGACCCGCGGCCCCTTGCCTTTGTCAAGCAGCGCGTATTCGCCCCGGCGCGGGATTATATCGACCGGGAAGTCTTCCTCTCCGGAAGCCCTCGCAAGCTCCGCGGCATACACGCCCGCGGCGTTTACGACAAACCGCGCCGCAATCTCCCGCCCGTGCGAAACCGCAACAAGGCGCCCCTCGGCCATTTTTATGCGTTCCACCGGGAAATCAAAGTAAAAGTCGCAGCCATTTTGCGCCGCGACCTCGCCAGCCGCGATGCAAAGCTCATACGGGCACACGATGCCTGCGGTTGGCGCCCATAGCGCAGCATATACATTATCCGAAAGCGTCGGCTCTATCTCCCTCGCGCGCTCGCCCGATACTATCTCGAGCCCCGGAACGCCGTTTTTTTCGCCGCGCTCGATCAGCTCTTGCAGTACCGGCATCTCCTCTTCGGAAAAAGCGCAGACAAGCGAGCCGCAGTTTTTATATGGCACATCGAGCAGCCGCGCCAGCTCGGGCATCTCGGCACAGCCCGCGACGTTGAATTTCGCCTTCAGCGTGCCGGGCACAGCGTCGTAGCCCGCATGGACTATTGCGGAGTTGGCTTTGGTCGCGCCCATCGCCACGTCATCCGCAGCCTCGGCAAGCGCGACCCGGAGCTTGTAGCCCGAAAGCCTATACGCGGTCATACAGCCCGTGATGCCACCGCCTACGATGAGAACGTCGTATGTCATCGGCACTATTTACCTCTTTGTGCAGAGCATTCGTCACCTGATAAGTATACCATATAAATTCCGCCGTTACAACTATATTTTGTATGTAGAATTAATTTATAAAATATTGTAAAAGACTTAATCTTTACTTGTTGTAATTTTTTGTGACTCATGTTATAATTAGTCGATTAAATTCACAAACACCGAAAGGCGGAGCCACCGGATGGACTTGGAAAACGCGATCTTGAAGCAGGAAGACCTTGAGCGGCTTTACGATTTGACCGAAGCGCTTGTTACGGAAGTCGAAAAAGTGATTGTCGGCAAGCACACCGAGGTAGTGCTGCTAGTCACAGCGCTGCTTGCCGGTGGGCACGTGCTGATCGAGGACGTCCCCGGCGTTGGCAAAACGACGCTTGCAGCCGCGCTAGCGCGTGCGGCAGGGCTGAAATTCAGGCGCGCGCAGTTCACGCCGGACGTCATGGCGTCGGACATTACTGGATTTAATATTTACAACCGCCGGACCGAGCGGTTTGAGTTTAAAGAAGGCCTTGTAATGACCAATATTCTTTTGGCCGACGAAATCAACCGCGCGTCTCCCAAAACGCAGTCCAGCCTTCTTGAGGCGATGGAGGAGGCGCGGGTCACGGTCGACGGCGTAACTTATGACGTGCCCGACCCATTTATGGTTATCGCCACGCAGAACCCGGCGGGATTCGTCGGCACCTATCCTTTGCCCGAAGCGCAGATCGACCGCTTCAGCCTGAAAATTTCTATGGGCTACCCGACGCTTGAAGAGGAAGTTTCAATAATCGACAGCCGCCGGACCGAAAACCCGATCGATTCTGTCCGGCCGGTGGCTGGAGTCAAGGCGATACAGACTCTTCGCACCGTCGTATCGAATGTCCATATCGACCCTGAGGTCAGCAAATATATAGTTCTGCTCGTGTCGGCGACCCGCCGTCATGAAAAAGTCGCGCTCGGCGCGAGCCCGCGCGCGTCGCTGGCACTTATGCGCATCTCGCAGGCATATGCCTTCATGCACCGCCGCATGTACGTGCTACCCGAGGATGTCGCTGCCGTCTACCGCAGCACGATAGCGCACCGCCTCATGCTAAAGCAGGAGGCAAAGCTCGAGCGCATCACAGCCGACGACATTCTTACCGAAATTCTGCGCCGCACCGACGCACCGTATAAGGGCAAAAGATGAAAGAGTATGAATATGCCCCTCCCAAACGGAGGCTAAAGTTTGCGCTTTGCCCGAACTTCGGCGCGTACCTTTTGCTTTTAGCCGCGGCACTGATTTTCACGCAGGCGCTGCGCTCGCCGATTTCAGCTGTGCTGTTTTTGTTCATGCTGATGCTCCCTATTTTTACACTTATTTACCTTTTCATCGCAGCGTCAAATGTAAAAGTATACGTCGACCGCGGTTCGGACGAAGTGCCAAAGCTCACCCCCGTCAGGTTTGGGCTGACGGTGTCAAACGATTCTATCCTGCCCATACCTTTTGCGGAAATCGACATAATGCTCCCGTCGGAGCGCGCAGTCCGCTGCATAGGGCGCAGGGTTAGGATCTCGCTCGTGCCACTTGGCTATTACGATTTGTCGGAGACGGTGGTTTTCCCCTACCGCGGCGAGTATGAGATAGGTGTGTCGGACATTTACGTTTACGACCCCTTCCGGATGTTTCGGCTGCGCGTCGACGCCGACACCTTTATGACAGTTTTCGTTTTGCCGCGCCGGCTGGTGCTCGACCGCGGCGGAGCGCATGCGGCATCGGACGTCAACACAAGCTCTATATTGACGCGTACCGGTATCGACCGCGCTGAGCTTTCTGACATACGCGAGTACAGAAACGGCGACCAAATCAAAAACATACACTGGAACCTCTCGTCGAAAACGCAGGATTTGGTCGTCAAGGAATACGCGATGAACTCGGGCAACCGGGTATACATTTTCGCCGACACCGCGCGGTTCGGCGAACCGGATTCGAGCGATTATGAAGACGACATCGCCGAGTATGTTGCCGACGGCGTGATTGAGCTTGCGCTTGCCGCAGCGCAGGGCGAGCTCGACAGGGGCAACAATGTCACAATGATGTGGTACGACGGCAGGACCCAAGGCGACCTTCAAAGCGCCGACATGGAGACCATCAAAGACCTCGACCGCATTTTCACAGTTTTCGCGACCGCGAAACTTTGCCCGGCAGACGACGAGCACGATTTCACGCGCATGGCGGCGCTGGTTTCCGAAACCCAAGGCGTGACAATAATCTTCGTTTCGGCGCGCATGGACGCAAAGCTGGTGCGCGGCATAACGGCTGCCGCCGGCGTGTTTAGCGGCCTTGCGTCGCGAGGTGCGGTCCTTTATATCTACTTTGACCCCTCTGCGCATATTTTGCCCGAAAAGCGCGACGCCCACCGCGAAATATCCGACCTATGCAAGCGCCAGCTCGAGGAGGCAGGCATCGAGGTTCTAACGCCGGGCAACGCCCTGCATGGCAATACGGCTTAAGTCTAAGACGGCTTAATTTGTAGGCTTTTTCACGCACAACTCTAATTTTATTACGGATATAACATGGACAAAGCGGTAAAAATAAGAAAACGCAGAAGCGCAAACCGGGCGGCTCGCCACGAAAAACGCAAAGCGGCTCAAAAATTTTTATATCTTCCCGAAGTCCAGCGGACCAAACCCGGCACCGCCGCTATCGGGTATATTTGCCGCGCGCTTACCGCATGGATTGGGGTATGGGGGCTGTTACTATTTTTAAGCGATGCGTTTCTTTTCGAGGTGGACGCTAAATTCCTTGCGCTTGCCTCTATTGTCCCAGTCGCGCTTTTGGCTGTTGCCCTTTATAACGGCATCGGCACGCTTATAATGCTTGCCGGCTCTGCGGCTTCAGCCGCGCTTTATATCGTACTTATCGGCAAACCGGTCGAGCATGCCGTCGCCTCGGTGATGGCGGTATATAACACTATCGGCGACCGGCTTTACGCTCTAGGTTACCGCGCGCCGATTGCGGCTGAAATCAATTTTTCGGCATTGCCGGTCGGCACCGAGTTTTCCGACCTTATACGCACGGGGCTGGTTTTTCTCGCGATACTTCTCGCGGCGATTGTCACGCTCGCCTGTGTAAGGCGCGTGCACCTTTTGCCGATAATTATAACCGGCGGCTCGATTTGCGTTTTGGTTTTCACATACAACCTCGTAAACAGAAGCTGGGGCTTTACGCTCATGCTCACGGCGCTCTGCGGGCTGCTTGTGATGCACGCTTACGAAAGCTTCTTCCGCGAAGCGCCACAGCCTAAAGCCAAGAGAAAGCGTAAAGCTAAAAAGCCAAGCAATGTTGCCGCCATCGCACCCGAGGCGGAACCTGAAGCGGAGGGCGCAAAAACGGAGGAAAGCAAACCTGCCGAAAAACCCCGCTCGCGCTGGCTTTCGGGCGCGGCAAAAAGCTCCGCTTTCGGCGGATACGCATCCCTTGCAGCAATGCTTGTCGCGTTTTTGGTGCTGCTTATACCCACGATGTCGGTAAGCAAAAAGTGGGATGAGATTGAGTCTATTAACAGCAAGATGGAGATAGCCCGACAGATACTCTCGTCGGTCATTGTTGGCGACGTTCCTGATTTTTCGGACCTAGGCTATCTCGGCAAAATGGACCTTCTCACCTCTCGCACCACCACGGCAAGCGACAGGGTATTCACCGGCGCAAAGGTACTCGAAGTGCGTACGAACTACAACACGCCGGTTTACATGCGCAGCTTTGTTTCAAGCAAATTTGAAAACGACCGGTGGCTCGTACCGAGCAACGATGAAATAAAGGAATTTTACTCGCGTTTCGGCTACGGTTTCGTAGGCGAGCGCATTGCGAAAAACTTTTTCGATACCATAAACCCCAGGCTTTCGGGGATTTCAAACTATACTAGCTATTCCACCCGCTATGATTTCGGGTTTGTCACAACCCCTGTAGACATAAAGCTGCTTTCCTCGTCGGGCAACCTGTTGTTTATGCCGTCACGCTATGACCCCGACATTGCGCTTTTGGAGTTTGCCGGCATCGAAGGGGATGCCTACGGCGAGGAATACTCCGACTACTCTGACGGCATAGTCACTACCTCGTGGTTCAACTTCAACAAATCTTACCGCGCGCTCTCATATGTGCAGTCGTACCGCCACGAGAAGGTGTTTGCCAACCTTATCGCGCTTGACGACTATTACAATCTCTGTCGCGACTATATCGAGCGGACGATGGCGGACGATTTATATTACGGCGAGAAGGTAAAGTCCGAAATACTCGAGCTCGGGCTTGAAACATTAGCCGAAGACAACATTTACGAGCGCTGGTATGCGATGGATGAAGCAGATCGCGGCGAGTTTTACGAGCGCTTTATCTTAGCCGACAAGTACGGCAAGTACGTTCGAGATAATTACACATATGTGCCCGAGTCCGAAGCTCCCGACATTTTTAAGCTTGCTTTGACGGCGCTGAAGGCGTCACACCCAGACCTTAAAATCGATCCAAGCAAAATCCAGCAGATAAAAATTGACGACGGAAAAATATACGTCCAAACAACGGAGCTAAATAATTTTACCGCCGTAAGCTCGCTCGGCGCCGTCTCTAAGCTTTCGGTCTATGACAAAGTAATGGCGGTTATCGACTACCTCAAAGATAACTATACCTACACGCTTACGCCTAAAGACCCGTCGAGCGAATATTTAAGCTCCGTTAAGGCATTCCTCCTCGATACAAAAGAAGGTTACTGCGTGCAGTTTGCCACCGCCGCGGCGCTGATGCTCCGCACGCTTGGCGTGCCTACGCGCTATTGTGAAGGCTATATAGCGCCCGATTTTAGTTATGAAAAGGCATATTCCGCCGAAGGACGCTATGTGTGCACGGTGCGCGACTATAACGCCCACGCGTGGATCGAAGTTTATGCCGACGACATAGGCTGGCTGACATTTGAAACGACGCCCGAGTACTATGCGGGCATGTATGAGCACTACTCATTGTCAGTCGACCCGCGCACCGGCGGATACGAAACCCCTGAATATACAGAACCCGAAGACATCGATATTGACGAGGAAGAAACAACAAAAGTTATTGACACCGCAAAGATATTTGCGTTTGTCATAATAGGGCTTTTAGCGGCTGGAGCTATCGGCGTTGGAGTATACTTCGTAAGGAAATTTGTCCTTTTTGTCCGCGAATCGCGCTACCGCCGAGAAATGTATATCGAAACTGTGCTCCGCAGCTCGCCCGAAGGCTTAGAGCGCCGTTACGCCGCGCTCGCGATAATCGATTATATCAACGCCGCGCTGGCTGCGGCTGGGCTGCGCCCGCGCACCGGCGAGCTTCCATCCGAGTACCGCGAAAGATGCAGGCGCGTGCTTTTGGGCGAGGAAGCCGCAAACGAAGCACGCATTAAGCTTCCCGGCGCTGCCGGCGATCTTGCCGAAAAAATTATTGCCATGTTTGCCGAATGGAAGAGGCAGGCAAGACTGCGCAAAGCGGCAAAAAGCAAAGCGAAGCGGCGCGGAGGCTCGCTCGGGATTGCCGACGAGTACACAGCCTCAAAAGGCAAGCCTTCCGTCCCCGGCGCAGATATTGAGAAATTCGATTTTGCCCGCCTTTTCGACTCCATTCAGCGCGAGGAATTCGGTCCCGGCATGTCCAACGAAGATCTTAAGGAGTGCGCAAGGTTCCTGCTCGCGCTATCGAATAAGGTCTACAGCGAACTTAACCCGATTTTCAAATTATGGTACAGGCATATTAAGCACACGGTATGACAGATAGCGAAATCATAAACTTGCCCGGCAGCGCGCTTGCCTATCTCGGCGACGCTGTGTTCGAGCTTACCGTCCGGCACGCGCTGCTCGAGCGCGGGCTTACCGGGCCCGGAAATCTTAACAGGGAAGCGCTGCATTACGTCACCGCGGTCGCGCAAAGCCGCGCTGCTCAGAAAATTTTGCCGATGCTCTCGCCAGAGGAGGCTGACGTTTTCAGGCGCGGGCGCAACACCGGCGACCTCACTCCCCCTAAGTCGGCGACCCATGGCGAATACCGCCGCGCAACCGGCCTTGAAGCGCTTTTCGGCTACCTTTACCTGAAAGGGGATTTTACGCGCATAAAGCAGCTTTTCGAGGCTGGCTTTTCCGAAAGCGACTGCGAAGTAAAAAACAATGGCACAGGGAAATAATCAAAATGTCCGAACGCAGAATTAAAAAACAAAAAGGCGAAAAAATAAAAGTACTTACTGTTTTCGGCACAAGGCCGGAAGCGGTTAAAATGTGCCCGCTCGCGCGGCTTCTTCACTCCGACCCGCGGTTTGAGCATAAAGTGCTTGTCACCGCCCAACACCGCGAGCTTCTCGACTCGGTTCTCGAGATTTTTCGCGTGGTACCGGATTACGACCTCAACCTAATGCGCGTGGGGCAGACTCTTGCAGAGATTACATCCGGCGTTATAGAGGGCGTTTTTGGCATACTAGGAGAATATACGCCCGATATCGTGCTAGTCCACGGCGACACCACCACCAGCTTTGCCGCAGCGCTCGCGGCGTTTTACCGTAAGGTACCGGTGGGACATGTCGAAGCAGGGCTGCGTACATGGGATAGGTACTCGCCATTCCCCGAGGAGATGAACCGTACGCTGACCGCCCGGCTTGCGACTTTGCATTTTGCGCCGACCAATGACAGCAAAGCCAACCTAGAGCGCGAAGGGATTACCGAAAACGTCTATGTAACAGGCAACACCGCACTAGACGCGTTCTCCTATACGGTATCGGAAAGCTACACATTCAAAAGCGACGCGCTGAGGGACTTGCTCACTCGCGGAGGTAACGAAAAGCTTGTCGTCATGACCGCACATCGGCGAGAGAATCTCGACGGCGGCATCGCGTCAATCTGCCGAGCCGTAAAGCGGCTCGCAATCGCGCATCCAGAGCTACGGTTTATTTACCCCATGCACCCGAACCCTGCGGTCAGGAATGCCGCGCTGCCCGTTTTGCAAGGCTTGCCGAACGTGACGCTTTGCGAGCCGGTTGACGTTACAGATATGCACAACCTGCTCGCACGCGCGTGGCTTTGCCTTACAGATTCAGGCGGGCTGCAGGAGGAAGCGCCCTCGTTTGGGCTACCGGTGCTGCTTTTGCGCAGCGAGACCGAGCGCCCTGAAGCTGTACGCGCCGGCACCGTCGAAGTAGTCGGCACCGACGAAGACAATGTCGTCGCCGCCGTGGAACGGCTGCTTTACGACACCGAGCGATATGAACGAATGAGCCGCGCGAAAAACCCATACGGCGACGGGCATGCATCCGAGAGGATCGTCGAAATTATCCACCGTTATTTTTCGGAGGATGCAAAAAATGAAGTTTATTGACGAGTTTAAAAACTTTGCCTTTAAAGGGAATGTTTTAGACTTGGCAGTCGGCGTTGTCATTGGCAGTGCCTTCTCGGGAGTTGTAAACGCGCTTGTCAATTACGTTATTATGCCGCTGATCTCTTTTGGGACTGCGGGTATCGACTTTACCGATATGAAGATCGTTCTGCGCCCCGCGACGGCGGATACCGCCGAGTGCGCCATCGGGTACGGCCAGCTTATTCAAAGTATTATATTTTTCTTGCTTGTTTCCCTTGCGTTGTTTTTAACGCTTAAATTAATTTTTAGTATCCGTAAAAAGCTCGACGCCGCCGCTGCCGCAGCCGCGGCAAGGCTTAAAAAGCCCGGGCAGCCGCCGGCAGCCCCGGCGCCAGCAGGAGCCGCAGCCGCTCAGCCGGCGCAGCCTACACCGGAGCAGGCAGCCCAGCAAGCTGCAATAGATACCGCAACCAAAGCGGCAGCTATTGAAGCGCGCGAAGCCAAAATCGAAATGCTGCTTGCCGAAATCCGCGATATCCTAAAAAACCAAAACAATCAGCAAGGTAATTAAAAAATTCACCATAAATCTAAAAAACGGGAGAAGAGCGTATGTACTATCTTGGAATCGATCTTGGCGGAACCAACATCGCCATAGGCGTTGTTGACGAAAACAACCAAATCGTTATAAAAGACAGCGTGCCGACTAAGGCTCAACGCCCGCCGGAAGAAATCGTCATTGACATGGCAAAACTTTGCCGCGACCTTCTCGAGCGCGCAAATATCCCGCTCTCTGAAGTCGCATATGCCGGCATCGCCGCGCCGGGCAGCATTGACCCCGAAAAAGGCGTCGTCATTTACGCCAACAACCTCCCCTTCCGCGATTTCCCAATCGCCGACCTGCTCCGCAAGCACCTGCCGATTGAAAAAGTCTACCTCGACAACGACGCCAACGCCGCGGCATACGGCGAGGCGATCGCCGGTGCGGCACGCGGCTGCAGGTATGCCGTTATGATCACTCTCGGCACCGGCCTCGGCGGTGGCATAGTTATCGACGGCAAGATTTACTCGGGCTTCAACTACGCTGGCGGCGAACTTGGCCATATCGTCATCGAATATGACGGCGTGCCCTGCACCTGCGGGCGCAAAGGTTGCTGGGAGTCCTACAGCTCCGCTACCGGTCTTATTCGCATGACAAAAGAGAAGATGGCCGAAACCAAAGAAACCCTCATGTGGGAGCTTGCTGAAGGCTCGCTTGACAATGTCAGCGGCAAGACAGCTTTTGCCGCAATGAAGCAGGGCGACAAGGCAGCCACCGAAGTCGTCGACAAATACATCTCTTACCTTGCTTGCGGCGTTACGAACATAATTAACATTTTCCAGCCTGAAGTTCTCTGCATCGGCGGCGGCATTTGCCGCGAGGGCGACTACCTTGTAAAACCCCTGCTTGAAAAAGTAAGCGCCGAGCAGTATACCCGCAGCCTTAAAAAGCAGACTGAGATTAAGATTGCTGAGCTTGGCAATGACGCCGGCATAATCGGCGCTGCAGCGCTTGGTAAGCAGCAGTAAATAAATAAGTTTAACATAAAAAATGCCGACGGACCTAATCCGTCGGCATACCAATTTTGTTGGTATTGGTGTTTTTATTCTCTGTTGTTTCGTAATCACAAAATGTGCTGGTAAACACGGATGAAACCGTAATGGAGAGCACGAGACAACCGGTAAAGAAAGGTTATAAAAAACTCCTGTCTGGTTTTTGCCAAGCAGGAGTTTTTTGCCTTTTCATACTCCGCACCGCATGGCAGCGGATGCTTCCCGCTGCTTTTGTCGGGCGGATATGTATTTTATGCAGTTTTCGCGCGCGGGTCCCGGCTGTGTAGAATTATTTTGCGCGGGCACTTTAGCACGCATTTGCCGCAGGAAGTGCATTTTGAGTAGTCAATCTCAGCTAGGTTATTTTTAACATGTATTGCGTCGTACTCGCAAACTTTTTCGCAAAGCTTGCATGCTATGCAGCCGACGTCGCAATACGAACGGGTCATCTTGCCGTCGTCGGTGCTATTGCAGCTCACCCAGTGGTCGCTTTTATATGGCACAAGCTTTATAACATGTTTTGGGCAAGCGCTTGCGCACACACCACAGCCCCTGCAGCGCTTATAGTCGACGACTGCGACGCCGTCCTTTATATCAATGGCGCCAAACTTGCATGCCGCCATGCAAGTCCCATGCCCGATACAGCCGTAAGGGCAAAGCTTGTCGCCGCCTGCAAGCTTCATCGCCACGTTGCAGTCCATCGGGCCGCTATAGTTATATTTCAGCCTCGCTTTACCTTGCGTGCCGCTGCACATCACCTGCGCGCGCATACGCCTCGGCGCGACTGCAGGCACGCCCATTATCTCAGCCACCGCCTGCGCTGTTTCAAGCCCGCCCGCGGTGCAGGCGTTCGGCGGAGCATCGCCTTTTGCAATGGCTACGGCGAGCGCCTCGCAGCCTGCATACCCGCAGCCGCCGCAGTTTGCGGCAGGCAAAACCGATACTATTTTTTCAACCCGCGGGTCTACCTTTATCGCAAAAATCTTCGACGCCAGCGCAAGCATTGCGCCCATTGCCGCGCCTAGCACAATAAACCATACAAAAGCCCATATTATATTTGAATAGTCCATTTGCAATTATCCTTTAACATTTGAATTAAACCGGCTACGTTCCGAGGTTGACGCTCGAAAAGCCGGAAAAAGCCATGGCGATAAGGCCGGCTGTCACCAGCGCTATAGGGATGCCCCTAAACGAGCGCGGCGGGTTTGCGACTGCAACTCTCTCACGAACGCCGGCAAATATCACGATAGCGAGCGTAAAGCCAACGGCTGCTGAAAACCCGAAGACTACCGATTTTATAAAGTTATAGCCATACTCGACGTTGAGCAGCGAGACACCGAGCACCGCGCAGTTCGTCGTTATCAGCGGCAGGTAAATCCCAAGCGCGCTATAAAGCGCCGGCACATACTTGCGAAGAAACATCTCGATAAGCTGCACGAGCGAGGCGATGACGAGTATGAAGGCAATGGTTTTAAGATACTCAAGCCCGAACGGCACAAGTATCAGGTTATAAATAACGTTTGTCGCCGCGCTGGCAATCGTCATGACGAATATGACCGAGCAGCCCATACCCAGCGCGGTCTGGGGTTTTTCGGACACCCCCAAAAACGGGCAGATGCCTAAAAAGCGCGTAAATATAAAGTTTTCCACCAAAATGGCGCTAAACATTAGTAGCAGTATATCTGTCATTTGCCTTCATCCTCCCCTGTGCCCGTGACAAACTCAAGGTCGCCCGCATGCGGCGGCACGCCTCCGCCAAGCGCGGCGTCCTCGGCTATCTCGTCGGCAAGCGTTTTGTCAAGCTGCTTTTTGCGCCTGCGCTCGGCAAGCTCTAGCAGTTTGTGAACTGCAGCGATTATAAACCCAAGCGTCAAAAACGCGCCGGGCGGCATTATAAACATCAGCACGGGCTTATACCCATCGCCGAAAACATTGTAGCCAAACAGCGTCCCCGAACCAACCAGCTCGCGAACCGATGCGAGAATTGTCAGCGCAAGCGTAAATCCAAGCCCCATCGACAAGCCGTCGATAACCGAAGGCAGCACGGGGTTCTTTGAGGCAAACGCTTCGGCGCGCGCGAGTATTATGCAGTTGACGACTATAAGCGGGATAAAGACGCCGAGCGCGGCGTCGAGCTCCGGCAGAAATGCTTTTATAAGCAGGTCCACCGCTGTGACAAATCCCGAAATTATGACTATATACGCCGCTATCCTAACCTGTGGCGGAATCAGCTTTCGCAAGAGCGATATAAAGAGGTTCGAGAACATAAGCACGAGCGTCGCAGCAATGCCCATACCGATTGCGTTTTCAACCGATGTGGTCGTCGCAAGCGTCGGGCACGTCCCAAGCAGCTGTACAAGTGTCGGGTTGTTATCTATAAGGCCGCCGCGCAGCTGATGTACAAGCATTTCTATTGAGTAGTATTTTGCGGCTTTTTTGTTTTGGCTAGTCATCACGCGCCGCCTCCTTACGAGTTATGTGTAGCGGAGGCTTCGGCATCGGCATGTGCAGTCGCCGCAGCTTCCGCATCGGTATTAGTGTCGTTTCCGGTTGCAGACGCTTCCGCGTCGGCTTCTACGCTAGCCGAGGCTTCAGCATCGGTCTGTGCAGCCGAAGCTTCCGTTTCCACAGTAGCATGTGCCTCGCCGTCTGTCTCAGGCGTCGCATGGGCTTCACCGTCAGTTTCGGCAGGAGCCTCACCACCGGTTTGCGCCTCGCCTTCAGGCGACGCATGTGCTTCGCCGTCGGTTTCGGGCGTAGCCGTCGACTCGCCATCCGTTTCAGGCGACGCATGGGCTTCGCCATCGGTTTCCTTTGTAGCCGACGCTTCTTCGTCAATTTCAACAGGATCGGAAATCTTCGCAATCTCTTCGAGCGCCGCTTTGACTCCGCTGAAGACCGCCTTAGACGATATCGTCGCGCCGGCAAGCGCGTTAACACCCTCGCCGAACGTCATTTCCTTTGTCTTGCCGACAAACTGCCATAAGAACGACTCGCTGTCGACGCGCGTGCCAACGCCAGGCGTATCGCCCACGCTGAGCACCTTTACGCCTTTGACCCTATGGCCTGCCGACACGCCTACCGCAAGAGAAATTGAACTCTTAAATCCTTTCGGCGAGGCGAAAACGCAATAGCCAATGGTTGTATCGCCCCTCTTTACGGCAGTTATGCTCGTGACAGGGTCCGCGAACACGCCTTCGATTTCTTCGGTCGAGTCAAAATCGCTGAAAATCGCCGAGATCGCAGCATCCATTTCGCGCCGCCGGTTTTCGGCGATTTTATCTGCCGTTATCGCGTTGACAATAGCCAAAAGCAGCGCGATGCAGGCGCAAATAACCGTAAGCGTGCCGCCTACTCGCAGATAGTAGGCAAGCTCGCTTTTGGGCTTTGCGCCTTCTTTCCTTTTTTCCTCTTCCTTTATATCTTTAGCGTTTTCCTCGGCAGCGCGCATTAGGATTTGCTCGCCCGGAGTAAGGTTTTCGGCAAGCTCTTCTGCAGCATTCTCTCCATCGCCTTTGCCGTCACCAGGCTCGCCGCCATCCTGCCCGCCTGCCCGGCCTTCGGATATCATCGCCTCGCCCTCGGCGCTGCTACTTATGCTCGTCTGGTATGCGGCGCCTTCGGCATTTGTGCCTTTGTTTTGGATGTTTTCCGGCTGCTTTTTTTCAATCACGCCCTGCTGAGCGGAGTCCGAGGCGCTTGTATTATTATCATTTTCAGGCGGGAGCATGTTTTCATTTTCTTTCATTTCGCTGCTTCGCCTCCTTCCGCCAGCTTCCCAGACTTTTCGGGCGGCACAGGTTTTGTCCATCCAAAATGTTTAGGCCTTGCAAATTTATCGATATACCATACAAGGAAGTTCATAATAAGTATAGCGAACGAAACGCCCTCCGGATAACCGCTGAAGTACCTGAAGAATACGGTCAGCGCGCCGCAGCAGATGCCGTATATAATGCGCCCTTTTTGGGTAACCGGCGAGGTTGTATAGTCGGTTGCCATGTAAATCGCGCCGAGCATTAGCCCACCGGAAAGAATCTGGCGCAGCGCATATTGTAGCGCTACCTGGTCGGACACCAGCGGCAGTTTGGGGAACAGCATTGTCAAAATAAATACGGTACCGACAAACGATACGGGAATCCGCCACGATATCACACGGCGCACGAGCAAATATATGCCGCCCGCGACAAGAAGCAACGCCGACAGCTCGCCTATAGAGCCTGCGTGGTCGCCTATAAGAAGCGTAAACAAACCCTCGTCCGGCATCACGCCATTTTTAAAGGCGTGCAGCGGGGTAGCCGCCGCGACCGCATCGGCAGGCGTAGCGGACGCTTCGGGCGTCGCAGCGGCAACCGTATCAAGCGTAATCTCAAACGGCGACGGCTTGTCCATCACCGCTGAATAATCTCCCATATATGAGGGAAAAGAAATAAATAAGAACACTCTCGCTGCGAGTGCGGGGTTGACAATATTTTTGCCTATCCCGCCGTACAGCTGTTTTACGATAATTATCGCAAATGCCGCGCCTACCACAGGAATCCATAGCGGGACGGTTACCGGCAAATTCATCACAAGCAAAAAGCCGGTTACCGCCGCGGAAAGGTCGCCGACGGTTATAGGGCGCTTTAGTATCCATTGCACCAGCGCCTCAAACAGCACGCACGAAACAATTGAAATTATCCCAAGCGTCAGCGCGCGCCAGCCAAACACATAAATGCCCCATATATACGCAGGCGTAAGCGCTATAAGCACATCGGCCATCAATATCCTCGTGTTGTCCGGGTGCTTTATGTGCGGGGCTGACGATACCGTCAGCAGTGAGATTTCATCACGCGAAAGCGGCTGCGCGGTTGCTGCCTCCGCACGTTTTTTCTTAAGCAAAATATTATCCCTCCGGGGCAGAAATTTTTCGTCGAGCCTTTGCGGCTTACCTTGAAATTCTCGCGCCAGCTTTCTTTTTGGCTGCGATTATTTTGCTTTTTGCGTTTTTAACATGCTGAGTTACGGGGAAATAGCCGGGGCAGATATAGCTGCAAGCGCCACACTCGACGCACGCCTCGGCGCCGAAACGCTCGGCGTCCTCAAGCCGCCCCGCTATGTCAAACTCCGCAATATAGTTGGGCAAAAGGTACACCGGGCAAACCTCTGCGCACTTACCGCAGTGGATGCAGACCGGCGGCTGACCGTATTTGCCAACACCTTCAAACTCGCGTGATAGCACCAAAATCGCGTTTGTGCCTTTTGTCACCGGCGCCTCGGGGTCCCACTGCGCGACACCCATCATCGGGCCGCCGAAAATCAGCTTATACGGCTGCTTCACCAGCCCACCGCACGCCTCTATGACATCCATCGCGGACGCGCCGATAGGGACCAGCACATTACCCGGCTCACGTACGCAGTCGCCGTCGACAGTGATGACACGTTCGATCAGTGGCGCCCCTTTGGCAAACGCGCGAAAAACTGCCGCCGTGGTCTCGGCATTAAAAATGACACACCCCACATCGGCGGGCAGCTTACCGGGAGGAAGCTCGCGCCCGGTAAGCGCAAAAATAAGCTGGCGCTCGTCGCCCTGCGGATATTTTGTTTTGCAGACTTGTACTTTGATAAGCTCGCTGTCTTTTAGTAACTCATTGAGCTTTTCGACCGCGTCGAGCTTGTTGTCCTCGACCGCGATATACGCTCTGCGCAGTGAAAGCGCTTTGAGCAAAATCTTTGTGCCGTTGACAACCGAAGCGGGCGACTCAAGCATTGTACGGTGGTCGGCGGTTATAAACGGCTCGCATTCGGCACCGTTTATTATAAGGCTCGTAGCTTTGCCTATCGCCGACTGGATTTTTGCATACGTCGGGAAAGTCGCGCCGCCCATTCCGACAATCCCGGCATTTTTTACGACTTCTATTATTTCTTCAGGCGTTGTGTCGGGCAGCCGCTTTTCAAACGGCTTTATTGTTGCGGCATCCCTGTCCTCGAAATCGTTTTCGATTTCGACGCAGGTCACTTTGTTGCCCGTTGAGCCGATACGCTCATATACTGCCGTCACTTTTCCCGACACGCTCGCATGCACGGGAACACTGAGCCCCTCAGCCGCTTCACCGATAACCTGGCCGCGGTCAACGATGTCGCCGGGCTTTACTACCGGCACTGACGGTACGCCGATATGCTGGCTTAGCGGTATGCACACTTTCCGCGGGGCCGGGTCCATTCGCCGTATCTGGGCGCGCCGCGTGTTTTTATATTCCTCGACATGCACGCCGCCGATAAAGGTACGTGCCATTAGCTACTGTTTCACTCCCAATTTTCACATTTTGCAATAATGTTTTTGATATACCGCCATGTCTAAGTTATTATAACGGCCGATGCATATGATTATATATCATCTTCCTTTTTATTTCAAGCTGTAATTAATACTACTTCCTAAAAATATTTTGAAGGCAGGGTGTTGACATTTCCCTGCGTTTATGATATAATATACGAGCCTTTGATGTGGGGCATTATGGCGGAATAGCTCAGTTGGTTAGAGCGATCGGTTCATACCCGATAGGTCGTGGGTTCGAATCCAACTTCCGCTACCATCCCGTCCGCAAATCCTTTGGACGGGCAACACATCCGGCCCGTTGGTCAAGTGGTTAAGACATCGCCCTTTCACGGCGGTAACAGGGGTTCGACTCCCCTACGGGTCACCATAACCCCGAGCCTCCAAAGCGGAGCGCTCGGGGGATTCTTTTTTCCAAGCGAAAAACCCCTAGCCGGCTTTGCGGCATAGGGGCTTTTTTATTTTTCGCTTTTCGGCTGCACGGCAAGAATATCCTCGTCGGGTGCATGCTGGCAGAGCCATTTCGCCTCGACGCAAAGCCTACCGCCAATGAGCTTAAGGTTTATTATGTCGTCATCCTTATACTCTTCGCAAAACGCATCGAGGTTTTTGCCGGAGATTATTAGGTGCAACCTGCCGTTTATTATCTCGGCCTGTGCGCCATGCTCGTTTGCAAAGCGCCAAAAACGCTCAATGCTCCTCTTTTTTTGTGTTTCTTTTTCCTCAGGCGTAGCCAAAATGTTGTGGATCATTTTTATCTCCTTATTCTTTACTTAACCAGTCTCGGGCGCTGCTCAGTGCTTATCTTTTGCGGTATGGCTTTGCCGTTTGTGAGCGAGGTGATTTTATTTTTCACTTCTTCATACCTTTCGCTTTCCACAGCAGCTTTTATCTTAACGTCAGCCTCAAACTCCGTCGACTCCACACTCACGCCCATCCTGGGCAGCTCGTATGCGAGCTTTTGATAGTCCGAGTAGTTTGTTGCAATCATAAAGATCATAAAAGGCACCCACTCGGCTATGCCCGCCGCATCTATCGCCGCTTTTGCGGCTGCCGAATACGCGCGCGTCAGACCGCCCGCACCGAGCAGTATCCCGCCGAAATAGCGGGTAACCACGACGGCGCAGTCGTCAAGCCCCGACTTGCGGAGCACTTCAAGCGCCGGCAGCCCCGCGGTACCCTGCGGCTCGCCGTCGTCCGAGCAGCGGGCAACTGCGCCTCCGCGAAGGGTATACGCCCACACATTATGCGTCGCGTCGGCATATTTTTCTCTTATTGACGCGATAAATGCGCGCGCTTCCTCCTCGCTCGACACCGGCGAGATATGCCCGATAAATCGCGATTTACGCTCGACAAATTCTGCCGATGCCCTTTTTGCGGGTGACAGCTTGAATTTTGCCATCTCACTCGTCCATTTTGAGTTTTTCAGGATTATATAACGGCTGCGTCCAAAGCATCGCGCCGGTCCTGCCGACGGCTTCGATGCGGACGTAGTCCTCGTCGCCGTGGGTCATGTATGTAGCCGACTCACCTTCTGCTTCAGCGAGAATGTGCCCGTTTTTGCCGATGAAGCGGAAGCGCAGAATGTCGCGGTAGTTTCTGATATGACGCGCCTGCACGCGGATGAATTTACCGTCGTAATCAAGGCTGGTGAGCAGCAGCCCCGTCGAAACGTAAAACTCGCCGGCTTTCGATGCGGCTATAACGCTTTCCGGGGTAAGGTCGCAGAAATAGATATTAAAGGCGCGCGCAAAATGCCACCAGCGGTGGAAGTCGTCGGACCCGAACGCCCAAATGAGCCTGCCCGACGAAAGCACCTCGTCATACACGTCCGTAGCAAGCCCGGACGAAGGAGTTCCGTTGTAGGGCGGACGAATCTCTTCGCAGCCGCCGTTTAAAATCTCCATGCCGAGGTAGCGCCGGACGTTATATAGATACTCGCGCGGCAAAATTTCCTTGCCGTTAAACCAGTTGGGATGGCACATTATCGCGAACCCGCCGTCGGCAATCGCGCTGTCGACCGCAGCCTGATGCGAGGACATCTCGACCTTACCAGTGCCGACGCATACCAGGTGCACCGTCGAGGTCGTGTACTCGTAGCCGGGCACTAGGCACATGCCGCAATCTTTGTACGGCGCGGGGTCTGTGTATAGGTTATGGTTAGAGATTGTAAGTATCGAGTAGCCGGTGTCTTTATAGAGCTTTAGAACCTCGGGGATTTCGTAAGCGCCGCAGGTGTTTGGGCCGGTTCCGGCATGCGTGTGGAAATTTGCAAGCCTTACTACGCCGAAATCAACTTTTGCATAGGGATTAACCAACATTTGTTTCACTCCCAGTATATAGTTTTGCCGCAATACTCGCGGATCACTCTTTCGCATAAGTCGCGGTCGCCGCAGAGGACAATCGGGCACGGCAGCATCGCCGCGTTATCGCGCAAAAACTCCACATCACCCATACCCATAACCCTCACAAGCGCATACTCGCCCTCATAGTCGAAAAGCTCCTCGTCGGCAGCCACAGGCTCGGGCAGCCGCGCCGGGTCGATTTCGGCTACCTCTTTCGTGTTGCAAACGAGCAGCGAGCTGTCTTTTTTAGGAATCTCCTCGAGCGGCTCGAAAGCGTCAACCGCCTCTCGTATGCGCTTTATATATTTGTCGTCGGTACCGCAGCAGCCGCCGAGCACATATACGCCTGCCTCGAGAAACTTCGGCGCGTACTCTCCGAAACTGTCGGCGTCAAGGTCAAACTTCTTCCCCTCCGCCGATTCCTGCGGCATCCCGGCGTTGGGTTTGGCTATTAGCGCCACGCCCAACCCCGCCGCAAATGGCACCAGCGGCTCGAGAACATTTAGCATGTCACCGGGGCCGACCGAGCAGTTTGTGCCGAACGCGCTTATCCCAAGCTCGGCAAGCGAAAGCAGCGCGCATAGCAGGCTGTCGCCCGACATCGTGCGCCCGCTTTTATCGACCGTAAGGGTGGCGAATACCGGCTTATTTGACACGCTCTTTATCCCCGTCACCGCGGCGCGCGTTTCGGCAAGGCTTATATTTGTTTCGCAGACGAAAAAGTCGACATATGGCTCAAGCGACGCGGCTTGCTCGGCATAAACCTTGGCTATCTCGTCAAATTCCGCGTCGCCGAACGGGCGCATAAACTTGCCTGTCGGCGACAGGTCACCCGCAACAAGGCCAGCGCCCAACCCGCGCGAAATTGAGGCTAGTGCGGCGTTGCGCTCGGCGCAGTCAAAAAGCCCATGCCGCTCGAGCACTAAGCGGTTGCCGCCGAATGTAGGCGCAAGCACGGCGTCGGAGCCTGCGGCATAGTAGCGGCGCTGGATTTCGCATAGCACTTCCGGGTGCTCGGGAATCCATTTTTCAGGGCATACGCCGGCAGGCATGCCGGCAGCCATCAGCGCAGTGCCCGTCGCGCCGTCGAGCACGAAAGGTAACGGGAACTCCTTCGGAAACCGATAGAATATATCGTGTAAGCTCATGGCATTTTCCTTGCTATCGGGGGGTGCGCCCCATTTTATTTGCACTCGCATTTTTTATACTCGGCGATAAAGTCGACTACCGCCTGCCGGTCGGCGTACGGATGCTCGTCGTCCACCACAAAAAACATATACGTGCTTGTGTCGTTTCTCATGCCATCGGTAACGCTGCACTCGACATAAAACACACGGCCGGTTCCTTCCACTTTCCACTCAAAATCGCCGTCGAACGTTGCCAGCACATTTTTATTAGAGTCGTGTATCCTTACCGTAACCTTGCAGCCCTCGCCGCGTGCGTCCTCGCGGGTATCGTCGTGCACAAACGGCAAGCCGCGGAAAATCTCGCCCTCTCTCCACACTAGCTTATCGTAACGCATCGATATATGGAAGCTTTTCAGCGCGTCGCGGAAGAACCAGTAGGCGAACTTTGGCTGCATGTAGTAGTCGACAAGGCAGGTGCACGACACATTCGGCCACGGCTCATTAAACTGCCATATTATAGAGCCGCAGTTTTGCCATGCCCTGCGGCGGTTAGCCTCGACCGCATAGCGTATGCCCTCAGCTTGCATGTACTGCGAAAGCATCACAAATAGCTCAAGCTCGTCCTCAGCAAGCTCGCCAAAGATGGGCTTTTCGCGATACTCGTAAGTGTCCCACCACTCGCCGTGATGGCGCCAGACGAAATTTTCCGCCATCGTTGTTACCTTGCGATTTTTCGGCGAGAGTATCGTGCGCAGCGCCTCAATGTTTGTCATGCCGTCGCAGCCGAACTCGCTTTGCAGCTGGGCGGGCGAGGTATTGTAGAGTTTGTAATGCCCCTCCACGCCCGCGTATTTCCACGGGCCATGCACGTCGTGGTTGTCCTCGGGTCGCGACGGATCGATGCTCCCGAGAGGGCCGGATGCCGACGTGGGCAGCATCAGCCGGTCAGGGTCGAGCCTGTCCACTATCGACTTGAGCATCGCGAGGTTTTTATTTTCAAACGTCGCGGGTATCCATTTGTCGCTGGGGTCAAACAGCTCGTTTCCGCCGCTCCAGTAGGTCAGCGACACATGGTTGCGCTTTTCCTTAACGGCGGTTTCTGCAGTCGCGGCTATCAGCTTTAAAAACTCCGGCTTTTCGGACGGCGTGTTGTCGATACCCGACGAGGACTGGATAAACTCCTGCCACACCATAATGCCGTACCGGTCGCAGAGGTCGTAAAAGTCCTCGCTTTCGATTATGCCGCCACCCCAGACGCGTATGAGGTTGACGCCTGCGTCTTTCGCGAGCCGCAACATTTTGTCATATCGCTCGCGCGTGACAGCGCCATACATATGGTCAAGCGGCGTGATATTGACTCCCTTAAGATAAATGCGCTTGCCGTTGACGCGGACAAGGTAAGGCAGCGAAGCGTCGTTTGCGCCGTCGCAGCGCTCGTATGAGAGCGTGCGCAGGCCGACTTTAAACTCGCGCGAGTCCGAAAGCTCGCCGGACTTATCGTATAGCTTTACGGAAAGGTCATAAAGCGGCTGCTCGCCGTAGCCGTTCGGGTACCAAAGCTTTGGATTT